>WNFS01000668.1_pt1 | contig 24928 bp, 21 predicted proteins | sample 5400141 | NCBI WGS metagenome assembly WNFS01 (sample SAMN13153358, study PRJNA577476) | soil metagenome | isolation source: 60 cm saprolite under Madrone tree | place: USA:California | collected 2016-06-14
GAGTTCCTGAAGCGGGTTTGGAAGTGGAAAGAAGAGTCGGGGAGCATGATTACCCGGCAGATGAAACAGATTGGAGAGAGCTGCGATTGGTCGCGCGAGAAGTTCACCTTGTCACCGGAATTGTCGCGCGTGGTTACGGAAGTATTCGTCCGGCTCTATGAAGAGGGACTGATTTACCGGGAGAACCGGCTGCTGAACTGGTGTCCGGTGTGCCTGACGGTGCTGAGCGATTTGGAAGTGCTGCACGAGGAGCGGCAGGGGCATCTGTGGTACATCAAGTATCCGGTGGTGGGGACGAAGGATTTTCTCGTTGTGGCTACCACGCGGCCGGAAACAATGCTCGGGGATACAGCCGTGGCGGTGAATCCAGAGGACGAGCGGTACGCGCAACTTGTCGGGAAGAAAGCGTTACTGCCGTTGATGAACCGTGAGATTCCGATTATAGCGGATGCGATGGTGGATCGCGAGTTTGGCACAGGGGCGGTGAAAATTACGCCAGCGCACGATCCCAACGACTTCGAGGTGGGGCGGCGTCACAAGCTGGCGGAAATCGATGTAATGACCGACGACGGCAAAATGAACGCGGCGGCGGGGGCTTACACGGGGATGGACCGCTTTGAGGCGCGGAAAAAGATTGTTGAGGACTTGAAGGCGCTGGGCATGCTCGAAAAAATTACGGAACACACGAATGCCATTGGTTTGTGTGAACGGAGCAAGACAATCGTCGAGCCGCGTGTATCGACGCAATGGTTCTGCAAGATGAAGCCGCTGGCTGAGCCGGCGATTGCGGCGGTGGAGCGAGGCGAAATCCAAATCATTCCGGATAACCGGCGCGAGGAATATTTCAACTGGATGCGAAACATCCGCGACTGGACGCTGTCGCGGCAGCTCTGGTGGGGGCACCGGATTCCGGCCTGGCATTGCGGCAATTGCAGGGAAATCATCGTGGCCCGGGAAGCGCCCGTGAATTGCACGAAGTGTGGATCTGGAAAACTGGAACAGGATCCAGACGTCCTGGATACGTGGTTCAGCTCCGGATTGTGGCCCTTTTCCACACTGGGCTGGCCCGCGGCCACCCCGGATTACAAGACGTACTACCCGACGAGCTTGCTGATCACCGGCTACGAGATTCTGTTTTTTTGGGTCGCACGGATGATCATGCTGGGCCTGCATTTCACAGGGAAAGTTCCCTTCCGCGCTGTTTACCTCCATTCCATCGTGCGTACCCCCGACGGGGAGAAGATGTCGAAGTCCAAAGGCACGGGAATCGATCCGATTGATGTCAACCGCAGATACGGGACGGACGCGATGCGCTTCACGTTGGCGGTTACGGCGTCGGTAAGCGATGTGATCTGGACCGAGGATCGCATTCAAAGCTCGAGGAACTTTGCGAACAAAATCTGGAATGCGGCGCGCTTTTTGTTCGTGAACCTGGATAAGTTTGAAGAGGGTGGGGCGAAGTTGGAGGAGCTCGCGGCGCCGGAAGTGCGTGCGAAAGCGCCGTATGCCTATTGTCGCGGCGTTCCCCTGGTGGATGCGTGGATGTTTGCGCGACTGGCTGCAACCATAAGGAACCTTGTCCGCAACATCTGGAATGCAGTGCGCTTGAAAGCGTCAGATGCAGCAGGCGCAACTGTCCCGTTAGTGGATGCCTGGTTGTTTGCGCGGCTTGCGGCGACGATTGAGAAGGTAAACGATGCGCTGACGAATTATCGATTCCACGAGGCGGCGCAGGGGGTGTACGAGTTTTTCTGGGGAGATTTCTGCGACTGGTACATCGAGTGGGTGAAGCCGGAGCTGCAGAGCACTGACCGCGAACGGGCGGTTGTAGCGTGGAAGAATCTGTTCGCGGCGTTCGATGCGGCGTTGCGGCTGCTGCACCCATTCATGCCCTTTTTGACGGAGGAGCTCTGGCATCAATTGCCGCAAAAGGTCGGAGCGAAATCGATCGCGCTGGATCAATTTCCAGAAGCGCATGACCGTTGGAAGAGCGCAAGAGCGATGGGGGATGTCGCAGCGATCCAGGAAGTGGTCACGGCGCTTCGCAACATTCGCGCGGAACTGAAACTCGATCCCAAAAAGAGAGTGGCGGCGGAATTCTCTACCAGCGATGTGGGTGCGGGCGCACTGATTCAGGAGAATCGAGGAGCGATTGAGAGGTTCGCGGTCTTGTCTGAACTTCGCATCGTTCCGCGCCAACAGTTCGATGCGAAAAGCGGGGCGGTGCGCTCGACGGCTATCTTTGACGTGCGCATCGCGTATTCCGACACGGTGGATGTGGCAACGGAAAAGACGCGGCTAAAGAAAGAGATCGAGGGTTTGCAGAGAGCCATTGCGTCGAAGGAACGGCAGCTCGGGGATGAGACGTTCCGGAGCCGCGCGCCGGAAAAAATCATTAAGGGGCTGGAAGCGACACTCGCCGAGCAGCGCATCGAACTTCGCAAGTTGCAAGATCGCCTGTCGCAACTCGAAAAAGATTCATAGTTCTTCGGGGTATTATGGATTGGAATTCTCGCTACATTGCTGAGCTTGTGCGGCGCGCGCTGGAGGAAGATATTGGCACGGGAGATGCGACTACCGCGGCGGTGGTGCCGGCACGGGCGACGGCACGGGGCAAAATCCTTAGCAGGCAAACACTCGTTTGCGCGGGATTGCCGATAGCCGAAAAGGTCTTCGGCGCGCTGGATCCGGAGATTCGGGTCACCCGCCCGCACAACGACGGGTCATTTGTGGAACCTGGCGCGGAGATCGTGCAAGTCAGGGGAAACGCCCGCGCGATCCTGACCGGCGAGCGAACCGCGTTGAACTTTCTGGCACATCTTTGCGGAGTTGCCACGCTGACGCGGCGCTTTGTGGAACAACTCGCGGGGACGAGAACGCGGATCCGGGATACGAGGAAATCGACGCCGGGCTTGCGGGCGCTGGAAAAATATGCGGTGAAGACTGGCGGCGGGAGCAACCACCGTTTCGGACTCTATGACGCGATCCTCTTGAAGGAGAATCACATCGCACTGGCTGGAGGAATCAAGCAAGCATTGGACAAAGCGCATACCTATGTTTCACCAAAGACGCCACCGCCGCGAGCCGCGAGCGCCTACGATGCGGCCGGCCTGGATCCGGAAGTCGTCGGCCCGGGACCTTTGCCGGTGCAGATCGAGGTTCGCAACCAGAAAGAATTGTTTGAGGCGCTGGGGGCCGGAGCCGAGGCGGTGCTGCTGGACAACATGACACCGGAACGCGCCGCGGAATGCGTGGCGACCGCGCGCGGGATTCGCCCCGACTGCGTGATCGAAATCTCCGGAGGGATCACGCTCGCCAACGCGCGAGCTTATGCGGAGACTGGCGCCGACTTTCTTTCTTCGGGGATGCTCACACACTCGGCTCCTGCCGCGAACCTCAGCCTGCTTGTGGACAGCATCGAGGGAACGTAAGCTTAGGCGGCGCGAAGGGGCGCGACGAGATCCCGATGGCTCAGGAATCATTACCAGGTACAACCGACCGACGGCTGGCAGGGTTGCTCACCTTGCTGGCAGAAAATGCAACCATCGTGATCAGCGGCGCGCGGATTGCAAAAGAGGTTGGCGTCTCGCGCTCCATGGTGTGGCAGTGGGTGGAGCGGCTGCGCGAATTGGGCGTGAAAGTAAGGAGCCAAGCAGGCGCCGGATACTTCCTGGAGCAAGTCCCCGATATCCTGACTCCAGACATGCTGAAGCAACGGCTGAAGGGCAGTCTTTTCGGGAAACACATATTTCATTTTTTCAAGACGGATTCGACGAATCGAGTAGCGCTGGAATTGGGACATGCAGGCGAACCGGAGGGCGCGGTCGTCCTAGCGGAAGAGCAAACCGCGGGACGAGGCCGGGCGGGACGCTCGTGGCATTCCCAACGCGCGGCGGGCATTTACGTGACTTTGCTTCTTCGGCCAAAACTGGCGCCGGTACAGGCTCCGCTGCTGACCATGATGGCGGGACTCTCCGCGCATTCCGCGGTGCAGGCGCTTACTGGGCTGGATGTGGATCTGAAGTGGCCGAACGACTTGCTCATTGGGGAGAAAAAAGTGGGCGGCATCCTGACGGAGATGCACGCGGAGCCAAATCAAGTACGATTCGTGATTGTAGGGATCGGGGTGAACGTGAACCAGGAGAAGTTTCCTGGTGAGCTCGCCAACACAGCAACTTCCCTGCGCGCGGAAACGGGCAAACCGCAGTCGCGCATGGAGCTGCTGGTCCGGTTGCTGCGCGAATTTGAGAGCGACTACAATCGTTTCCTGCGGGAAGGCGTGGCCAGCGTTGTGGCGCGCTTCGAATCAGTATCGAGTTATGCAAAAGGCAAACGCGTGCGGGTAACAAACGGAACGGAAAGCTATGTCGGTACAACTGCGGGACTCGGGCCGGAGGGATTGCTGCAAGTGGAGCGAGAAGACGGACGAGTCACGGCGGTGATTTCTGGCGACGTCACGGAGGCACGCTAGATGCTGCTGACCATTGACGTGGGGAACACCAACTCCGTGCTGGGCGTTTTTCGCGGCGAAGAGCTGATCGCAAATTGGCGTTTGACGACGGCACGCGAGCAGACGATCGACGAATATGGAGTGCTGACGAGGAATTTGTTTACTCTGGCGGGGTTGGACCGGGACGCGATCACGGGCGTGATCATCAGCTCGGTGGTGCCGCCAGTGAACCGGACGCTTGCTGAAATGTCGCGAGTTTATTTTGGGAAGAAGGCGCTGTTCGTGGAACTGGGTGTGAAAACCGGGATGGCCGTGCTGGTGGACACCCCGTCAGAAGTAGGCGCGGACCGGATCGTGAACGGCGTGGCGGCGTTTCATCAGTACGGCGGGCCGTGCATCGTGGTGGATTTTGGGACCGCGATCACGTTCGATGCGATCTCCGCGAAGGGCGAATACCTCGGCGGGGTAATCGCGCCCGGACTGGGAATTTCGTCGGAGGCGTTGTTTGCGCGCGCCGCGCGGCTACCGCGCGTGGAAATTAAGGACCCAGGAAAAGTAATCGGGACGAACACCGTCACGCACATGCAAGCAGGTTTGTATTACGGTGCAGTGGACATGGTGGACGGGATGATCGCGCGCATGAAGAAAGAACTTGGCGAAGATGTGAAGGTAGTTGCGACCGGCGGCCAAGCGAGGCTTGTCTCGAAAGGCTCGAAACATATCCAGCATACCGATGAATTCCTTACCCTGACGGGCTTGCGATTGATTTGGGAGAAAAATCAGCCGGCGGAGCACGGCAAGAGTGCAGCGGCGGCTCCGGCAAAGAAGGCGCAGAGCTAAGTCCGGCAGCGGCGAGGCAGGCGGAATCTCGCCCAGAGAATGGATAACCGGGGGCGCCCCAACCAACGAAATGGACGGCTGGAACTACTTCAATTACTTTACAGAAATCGAAGAATACTTCTGGAAGAAACGCGGGGCGCATCTGCTGGTGTCGCCGCTGGACTGGGCGATCATGGAGGCGTGGCAGAAAGCCGGAGTGCCACTGGAAGCCGCGCTGAAAGGCATCGACAAAGCGTTTGAGAGTTATCAGCGGTCTCGCCGGGGAGCGGGCAAGCCGTTGAAAAACCTGGCGTATTGCACGGACGCGGTGCTGGAGGCAGCCGAAGAACAGCAGGAGGCGGCTGCGGGGAGTGCGCCGAAAGTCGCGCGAGCAAAGGCCAGCGAAGCTTTTTCGCGAGATGAATTGAAAACATATTTTGCTAAGAATGTGGCGCATTTGAAACGCGCAGCAGAAAAGAGTTTGCAACAACAGCCGGAGATCGCCAGCCGGTTAACGGAAATTGCGGAATCGCTGGAGTCAAGCAGCCAGCTCCTCGATGCGGCGGGGACGCTGGACCTGGAAGATTTGGAGCGCCGGCTGACGATTCTGGATGAGAAGATACAGGCGCTGCTGACGAGTCATGCGCCGGAAGAGCTCATGCTCAAGATCCGGCGCGAAGTGGATGGGCAACTGGCGGTGTACAGGCGGAAGATGAAAGCGGAGCAACTGGCGATGGTCGAGAAACAGTACGTGCAGAAACGGCTGTTGGAAGAGTTTGGATTACGGCGCCTGAGTCTTTTCTATTTGTCTTAACGTGAGCCAGCAAACTGGCTCGCCATCCGGAACCGAGACAGGTTCGAGTTCCAATCTACAAGGCGATTTTTCTTAAAACAGGACAAATATTATGGCTGATGAGTTAAGATTATCGATTGAGAAGCTCATTTACGGCGGTGACGGCTTGGCGCACGCCGATGGCAATACCATTTTCGTGCCTTATGTTCTGCCCGGGGAAGAAGTACGGGCAAACGCGAAATCGAAAAAGAAGAAATTGATCTGGACTGAACTGCTGGAGGTCATTTCACCGGCTAAAGAGCGCGAAAAACCAAAGTGCGTTCATTTTCAGAAATGTGGCGGGTGCCACTACCAGCACATCCCGGCAGCGGAGCAGTTGAGGCTCAAGAAGGACATTTTGCGTGAAACGCTTTCGCGGCTCGGCGGTATCACGTGGGATGGCGCGATCGTGGAACATTCAGCCGAACCGTATGGCTATCGAAACCGCGCGCAATGGGCGGTGCGAAGCGGGATGCCACGTGCGCTGGGATACTTTCTGCCGGAGAGTTCGGTGATCGTGCCGATCGATGAGTGTCCGGTGCTCTCGCCACGACTCGCCCACACCTTTGCGCAGCTTCAGGAAATGGCGAGGTCAGGCAGGCTGCCGGAGGGTATCCAGGAGATCGAAGCCTTTGCGGATTCGTCGGACGAAAAAATTGCGCTGAACGTGGCGTTTGAGAAATTCCCCAAACCTGCGGCGGAACTGGCATCTGCTTTCCGGGACGCCTTGCCGCAGATCGAAAGTCTGTTGCTGCTGGACCAGAAAAAGAATCGGTTTGAATTGACGGGTCCGGGTTACTTAACCCACGAAGCGGGGGGATACAAATACCGGGTCAGCCATCTTTCGTTCTTTCAGGTGAACCGCTTCCTGATCGAGGATTTGCTGAAGACCGTGACGGCGAATGCGCATGGCGCGCTGGCGCTAGATCTGTATTCGGGAGTCGGGTTCTTCACGTTGCCGCTGGCAAAGAAATTTCAGAGAGTTGTGTGCGTGGATGCCAATCTTGCCGCGACGCGGGATCTCTACGCCAATGCGGAAGTTGCTGGCGTCGCAATCGTATCGCACAACGAGCATGCGGAAGAGTTTCTGAAGAAAACCGAAGAAAAACCAGACTTCGTACTCCTGGATCCGCCAAGAGCGGGATTGGGCGCAGAAGCTGCTGAGAAGCTCGCGGAACTCGGCGCCAAAGAAATTGTGTACCTTTCCTGCGATCCATCCACGCTGGCTCGCGATTTGGCGGTGCTGACGGGCTCACCCCGGAAACCGAAAGAAATCACCGGGCCTGGCATTTGCTATGAAATCACGGAAATGCATTTGTTCGATCTTTTCCCGCAGACATTTCACATCGAAACTCTGGTGAGGTTGCAAAGGGTGCCATGAGGTTGCGCGGAATGCTGCGTCTCTTCTTCTTCTCTCCTCTTCTTTCGTGACGATAGCGGTTCTCGTTCTAGCCGGATTCCTTTTTGTAGCTATCGGGCGCCTCTTGCTTGCCGCTTCCGCTTCTCTGCTCACCAGGGTGTTGCTTGGATTCCTGGGAGTTTGCATTGCCGAACAACCGCGCGACGCGGATCACGTGATCTCGCTCGTTGAGCAAAGGCGTCTTCCCTTGAAGACGCCTTTGCGATGGTACGGCCGTCTTCGCGATGAGCCAACGCCTCTAACGTGGGGTTACGGATACGAAATCGAGCTTTCCGGCGTCGCGTTGGCAGACGTGTTGCACGCGGCGCGAGGCGGGTTGCGTCTGAGCTTCACGACGTATCCAGAAGGAGCGCCGCCGCCGGATCTTCATGCAGGAGACGAATTGGCAGTTCTGACGGAAGCAAAGCGGCCGCAAGTCTTTAGGGATGAAGGAGAGTTCGATCGACGCGCGTACCTGGCGCAACAAAACATCGATCTGGTGGCCACCCTGAGAGCGCCGGAATTAATCGAACGAATCGCTTCGCCAACTCCAACCATCGGAACAGTTCTCGCGCGAGCACGGCGGCGATTGCGCGATGAAATCGATGAGCTTTTTTCAAGCACTCCTCAGGTTGCCGGCGTGTTGCGGGCGATGCTACTCGGTGACCGTAGTTTCCTGGATCAGACCGAAGCGGCGGATTTCCAGAAGACGGGCGTTTTTCACGTACTGGTTGTGGCAGGTTTGCACGTAGGGGCTCTCGCGTTTGCCCTCTACTGGGCGGGACGGAAGCTGCGGCTGTCACGCGTGTGGACGATCCTGTTCACGCTCACCATGTTGTCCGCTTACGTGGCCGTTGTCGAGCAGCGCGCGCCCGTGCTGCGGGCAGCAATGATGGCGGCGATTGTCGTGCTTGGCGGGTTTTTCTTTCGTCGATTGGAACTACTAAATTCTGCGGCTATGGCGGCCCTGATTCTGCTCGCAGCAAGACCGCTCGCTCTGCGCGATTCCAGCTTTCAATTAACCTTCGTGGCTATCGGCTGCATCGCGGGTCTGGCGCTGCCGTGGCTGGAGAAGACGGTGCAGCCGTATGTGCGCGCGCTGCAAGGCTGGCGAGACGTGACGCGGGACGCCGCTCACGAGCCGCGCGCAATTCAATTCAGAATCGATCTGCGTTCGCTGACGCAGTGGCTCTCTTGGCGGCTTCCCGCGCGATTGGGAAAGCCAACAGGCGGCGCTATTGCTAGCGGATTGTCGCTGACATTTCGGGTGTGGCAGTTGCTCGTGGTAACAGTGGCGATGCAAGCCGGAATGTTGCCGTTAATGGCGCGCGATTTTCATCGCATACCATTGTCGGCGCCGCTTGTGAACCTGACAGCCGTTCCGCTGACAGGTGTCGTCGTCCCACTCGGATTTCTGACCTTGGCGACCGGGCTGGTCCTACGCACTGTGGGCAAGCTCCTCGCGGCTCCGCTTGCCTGGCTAACCGCGCTGCTTTTGCACGTTGTCCAATGGTTCGCGCATTTTCCGCGTTGGAGTTACCGGATTCCTGGGCCACCGTTCTGGTTGATTTTGTTATTTTTTGCTACTGCCATTCTGCTGGCCGCGGAAATGCGATTGAAGCATCCGCTGCGGAAAACTATGGTCTGGGGATTGTGCGTGGTGTTCATCGCCAGCGCGCTGACGATTGCCGTCTATCCCTTTGGACAGAAGTGGATGAAGGGTAGACTGGAATTGACGGTTCTTGATGTCGGCCAAGGCGATTCGCTCTTTGTCGTCTCTCCTGGCGGAAGAACTCTGTTGATCGATGGCGGCGGAGCGTTTGGCGGCTTTCCCGGGCACGAAGAACGCAATGGCGTCGACCCGGGAGAACAAGCGGTGTCGCCGTATCTATGGTCTCGGGGATTTCAGAAGCTGGATGTTGTCGCGCTGACGCACGCGCATCAGGATCAGCTGGGCGGGCTGACTGCAATCCTGGATAATTTTCGAGTTTCAAAACTCTGGATCGGGCGTGAAGTATCTTCCCCGGCCCTCGCGAGGCTGGAAGAATTGGCGCGCCAGGGAAAAATCCTCATCGAACACGAGCTTCGTGGCAAGTCATTTAGCTTGGATGGCGTCGATGGCGACTTTTTGTGGCCGCGGACTGCTCCCGGAGAGATCGCAACTTCAGCAAAGAACAATGATTCGCTGGTGCTGCGGTTGCACTACGGCCGTCTAAACATCCTCCTGCCGGGAGATGCCGAAAAACAGGTAGAACGCGAAATTCTTTCGGAGAATAGTGCGGAAGAGTTGCATTCCGACGTGCTGAAGATCGGCCATCATGGAAGTAAGAATTCGACGACTCCTGAATTCCTCGCTGCCGTACAGCCGCTCGTTGGAATCATATCCGCTGGAGAAGACAACCCCTACGGGCATCCCAGTCCGGAGCTGCTCGAACGATTGGAGAATGCGGGAGTTCGGGTGTTGAGGACGGATAGAGACGGCGCCGTGCATGTGTTAACGGATGGCGGGCGGCTGGAAATCACTTGCTTCGTTGCATGTCCAGGTGTGGCAAACGCGGCAGCATCAGCGCTGGCGAAGGCGCCAGATCACCAACAAGACTACTAGGAGAAATAAGAAACCAACGGCTGCCTGCCATTCATGATTCTTCTTGTACTGGGAGAGAGAGAAGGACCCGGCCGAGTCCGTGGATAATCTCGCGGCAGTCAGGCGCGGAATAAAAAGCGGGACAGCGCGTGCGTACTCTTCGAAAGATGCCGCGTGGCGCAAATTGAGCTCCTTCGCTTCCCGCTGCATCACGATAGAATAAAAAACCGCGAAGTAAACAACAAGGATTAACGCAGAGATCCATGAGCGCGTGGCAATTCCGGTTCCGAGAGCCAGAATGGCGCTGCCGAGATAGAGCGGATTTCTGGTGTAAGCGTAGGGGCCGGAGACGGTGAGGACTTCTTGCTTCTGAAGATAGCCGGCCGCATACGCGCGTACCCACAGACCAATGACGCCCGTCAGGGCACCCAGCAAGATGCTGGGAGGTGTGGGCCGGGAAAAATAAAGAACCGCTATCGCGAGCGGATAGCCTAGACGTACACGCCAGCGCACAAAAAAATTACCGGCACCGCTCATCGGCGAACCTCAACCTGCCGGCGAACGGCGTGGAAAACTGTGTCGACATCAATTTCCAGAATGGATGGAGCAGCTTGGCCGCCGCGTTTATAGGTGGTCGCCGCATTAGGACTGCGAAGAACGATGTCGATGGGAGAAGCGCTGGTGGAGCGGTCGCCCATGCGATAGGGACCATTCCTGGCTGGGTCCGTCGGACCAAATATGCCGACGGCTGGCGTTCCAAGAGCGACGGCCAGATGCAGCGGCCCGGTATCTCCACCCACGATGCAGACCGCATTGCGCAAGAGAGCCATGAGTTGGCCAAGTGAACCATTGTATGCGATGGGGTCAGCTTCCCCACTGGCCGCTTTGACCGCGGAGATTAGGTCATCTTCACCTGGGCCATAATTCAGAACGCAACGCAGTCCGAGTGCGCCATGGATTTTCTGGCAAAGTGCGCCGTAGCGATTTGGCGGCCAGCATTTCGAGCGCCAGCCACCAGCGGGGCTTAATACGATGTATCGCTCAATGGCAAGGCCACGCAGGAGTTGCAGGACAAACAATTCCTGAATCGACGGAACCGAGAGAGCGACAGGCGCCACGCCGTTGCGAGCCCCTGCGCGCACTGACAGCTCTCCATTCTGATCGGCGATGTGGGTCTGTGCGCAACGGACGCGATCGGTGTAGAGGAGCGGGACGCCCAACTCGCGAATCGTTTGCGAGGAAAACCCAATCCTGCGCGAAACGGCGCCGAAGAACGGCAGCGCTGCAGACTTCCACAGTCCTTGATAATCGATCGCAGTCGTGAAGTGTTCTTTGCGGATTCGTTCGATGATTTTGCGCAAGGAGTGGTAGGAGCGAGTTTCCGTCTCCCAGATATCCGTTGCCAATTCGCTGCTCTCAACCAGCGCTTTCCAGCGGGGATGGGTCAACCAAACAATCTCAGCTTCTGGAAACGATCCGCGCAAGGCCGCAACGGCTGGAAAAGTGTGTACGATGTCTCCGAGAGAGCCAAGACGCACGACCAGGAAGCGCTGGTCAGGCATGCGGCGCCTTGCGAATGGACTCGAGCAGCGCTTGCGTGGAGTGATCCTTGGGGTCACCCGCGATGGCCACGCGGATGCCAAGCCGCGCGGCGACGGCGCGCTCCGGTACGGTCTCTGCCGTGTAGTCGGTACCTTTGGCGTGGACATCCGGGCGCAGTTCTTCCAGTAGGGCTTCCACGTTAGGTTCGGCGAAGAGCACGACGCAATCCACGCAGCGAAGGGCGGCAACGAGCTGGGCACGCGCATCTTCATCGAGGATGGGGCGTCCGGGCCCTTTGAGATTGCGGACGCTGGAATCGGCATTCACACCGACAACGAGAATGTCGCCTTCGCGCCGGGCGCCTTCGAGATAACGAATATGTCCGACATGCAGCGTGTCAAAACACCCGTTGGCTAAGACGATGCGCCGGCCGCGGCGCTTGTGTTCCGCGAGTTTCTCGCGCAACACATCACGCGCGACGATTTTGGAAGCGGCTTCGCGCATGATTTAAGAGGCGGCTCCGGATGCCTCGGCGCGGATGGCCTCGAGAAGTTCTGCGCGCGAAATCGTAGCAGTCCCGCGTTTCATGACCACCAGACCCCCGGCAATGCTGGCGATGTGCGCGGCTTCGAGAGGAGATGCTCCGCAGGCGAGCGCCAGTGTGTAAGCGGCAAGAACAGTGTCTCCTGCGCCGGTGACGTCTACGGCTTGGTCACTACCATGAACAGGAATCTGCGTGAGGCGATCGCCTGGTTCGAAAAGAGCCGCGCCGTGCCGTCCCCGGGTGACCAGGAGCGATTGCAATTTCATCTCGGAAAGCGTGGCGCGGCCTGCCCGCGCGAGCTCGCCGGTATTTTGACCAATGGCCGTGTGATGCTCCGCCTCAAGCTCGGCTTCGTTTGGCGTGGCCGAAGTGATGCCCGCCTTCGCGTAATGGTGCAGCCGATAACGCGCGTCGAGCGTGACGTGCAGCGTGGGCTTGCGCCTCGCGGATGCCTGCTGCACAAGCTCAGGGGTAGCTATGCCAAAGCCGTAGTCGGAAACAGCGAGCGCGTGGGCGCGACGCAGATTTGCCGAGAGTCGCTGGTGGAGCTTCTTTCGAATGGCGTCAGGGAGAGGCGATTTCGGTTCGTAGTCGACGCGCAGAACCTGTTGTCCAACAGTGTGCGCCCAGCCAGCCAGAAAGCGTCTCTTGGTGGGAGTAGTCCAGCCTTTCACGCGCGAAATACCGGACACGTTGACTCGCTGGCGGCGGAAATGAGCGATCAGCGCCTCTCCCGCGGCGTCATCGCCAACAGCCGTGACGGGCAGGACTCGGGCGCCGAGAGACGCGAGGTTGTTGGCGGCGTTGGCTCCGCCGCCAGGAACAATCTGAGTCTCGCGATGTTTGAGGATCAAAACCGGCGCCTCGCGCGAGACGCGCGAGATTTCTCCGTATTGGAATTCATCGGCAACGAAATCGCCGAGGAGCACGATTGTTTTCGTAGTGAACTGCTCGACGCACTCGCGGAGAGCGAGAAGGTCGACGGACGTTGACACCGGCTCCTGCGCGCGGGGACGCTTCATTTTTGCTGCCTCAGAATCCAGTCTGCCGCCTGCGTCAGATCTTCCGCAACGAAGTCGGGCGGCATGGGCCACTTCGCCGCGTGCCAGGCGAGTTCACCCTCACCGTAACCTGTACGCACGAGGACGCTTCGGGCACGGGCATTTCGCGCGAGTTCCACGTCGCCATAGCGATCGCCAACCACGAAGGAGCGCTGCAAATCGAGCGCGTGTTCCAGAGCTGCGCGATCCAGCATGCCGGTTCTTGGCTTGCGGCAGCTGCAGTTTTCGGCAGAGATGTGCGGACAATAATAGATCGCGTCGATCGCCGCGCCTAATTTGGCGAGTTGTTGCGTCATCAATTCGTTCACGGTGTGCACGAGCGATTCCGGGAAGTAGCCGCGGCCGACGCCCGACTGATTGGTGACGACGATGACGGGCAAGCCCGCCTCGTTGAGCCGATGAATGGCAGCGGCGACAAACGGAAACATGCGAAATCGGCTGGTGTGATTCAAGTAGCCCACTTCCTCCGCGATCGTGCCGTCGCGATCGAGGAAAACCGCCGGGCGCAGTAGACATTGTTCAGGCACGCCGCACCTGGGTCGCGGACAGCCACGGTCTTGCCGCGGCCTCCACCATGTCGGCCGTGATTGCGGTCATGCAGCGGTGATCGGTCGGACAACGGCGGAGAAAACACGGGCTGCAGTAAGCCTTTTGCTGAACGATGCTGCAGCGGGCCGTGACCGGAGCTGTTCCATTTGGATCCGTGGGACCAAACACCCCGACGATGGGCAGGCCAACAGCGGCAGCAACGTGCATCGCGCCCGAATCGTTGCCGATGAATAGATGGCACAGCGAGAGCAGCGCGGGCAAATCAGTGATTGCGGTTTTCCCTGTGAGATCAATGGGAGGCCGGCGCAATTCGGCAGAGATGGCCGTCGAGACGTTTGCCTCCGCTGCAGTTCCAAAGAGAATGACGTCGGCGTCCGCCTCCGATTGCAGCCGATTTGCTACCTCGGCAAATCGCGAAGGCGGCCAGCACTTTGCCGATCCATACGACGCGCCTGCCCCGATGGCGATTCGCGTCACGCCCTGTCGTACTCCGGATTTGCAAAGGAATTCATCGGCGATCCGGCGCTTCTCTGCTGGAACGTGCAGTCCAATAAACGATTCGTCTTGAACGACATCCAGCCAGCCCGTACGGCGCAGGAGTTCCAGATAATAAAACCTTTCATGCGCAGGAATTTCCCCGTGCCGAGGGAGAGGTACCGCCTTGGTCAGAAGAAAGCTGCGGGCGTCGCGGGCATAGCCGATTCGTTCAGGAATACTTGCGCGCCAGGCCAACCACGCGGCGTCGAAGGCATTTTGCAGCAGCAAAGCCACGTCGAACTTCTGCGCTCGAAGTTCGGCTGCCAGCAGCTCGCGACCGGAAAACCCTTTGTGCAAACCACTCGGATCGTACGCGATGAGGTGATCGCAGATTTCTTGATCGCGATAAATATCCGCGACGTAGGGCCGTCCCACGATCGCGATTTCCGCTTCGGGAAAACGCTTACGCACGGCGTGCAGCGCCGGCAGCGCCATGATGGCATCCCCGACCCAGTTGGTCGCGCGTATGAGAATCTTCACGCCGCCGCTCCGGCGCCTGCCGCTAGCGCTTGTTCGAGAACATTTCTGAAATCAGCCTCAGGAGTCACAATCAGATCGATCACTGCAACGTAGATCGGGGTTTCCTCGAACTTAAGACCACCCAGATTCTGCGCGTCCTTTTCGGTCGTCACAAACGCGTTCGCACCAGCCTGCTTCCCTGCCCGCATGACCTCCAGGATGTCCCTCTGCGTATAGCGGTGGTGATCGGGAAAGAGAGCTTGGCCGCAAACGGCAAGCCCCCAATTTCCCAGATCGCGGAAGAATGCGTCTGGATTGCCGACGCCGCAAAATGCAAAAAAAGGACCCGCGCCGATTTCATTGGTGGAGAGAGGAGTGATCTCTCCGCCGAAACGGCGGAACCCAAGCAGTCGAGTGGAGGCAGCGAAAACCGGATACTGATCGAGCTTCCCAATCGCCTCGAGCGTTCCCGATGCCGTTTCGGCGCGAGTAAAAATAATCAAATTTGCGCGGCTCATGGCCGCTACTGGTTCCCGAAGGCTGCCAGCAGGCAGTAACAACTCCCCCGCAAGTGGTCGCGACGCATCCATCAAAAGAATATTCAGGTCGCGCGCGAGCTGGAGATGTTGAAAACCGTCATCCAAAAGAAAAACGTCGATGGGCTGCTGCGATTCGAGCCGGTGGCCTTCGGCGAACCGGTTTTTGCCGACACCAAATAAGACGCGGCCCTGCAAACGGAATTTCATCAACTCGATTTCGTCGCTAGTGCCATTCGCGCTTCGATACCCGCGGCTGAGTATGGCAACTCGCTTTCCGTCGGAGAGAAATTTTTCGGCGAGCAAAATCACCATAGGTGTTTTGCCGGTGCCGCCAACCGTCAGATTCCCGACGCTTATGACGGTTGCCTTCAGGCGTTTCTGCTTGAACCAGTTGTTGGCATACAGCCAAACACGCGCGCGAACTCCGGCGCCATAGAGCAGCGAGAGGGGCCACAGCAATCTCCGCAATAGCGGCAGCACATTCATCGCCCGGCACCATCCAGACGCTTTGCAATCTCCGCCACCGCTCGATCCGTCGCTCCGCGTGAGTCAGCCACCAAGTGGCGCGCCGTCTCGCTCATTTTCTTCATACGCTCCGGATCGCCAAACAATTCGATCCAGGCTACCCCCACGTCTTCCGGGCTTTCCACCTGAATTGCGGCCCCCGCCGAGACGAAGCGCGAAGCTATTTCGGCGAAGTTTTCCATCGAGGAGCCGAATACCGGAATCTTCCCAAAAGCGGCTGGCTCGAGAATGTTGTGGCCACCGGAAGATACGAGCGAGCCTCCGACAAAAGCACCATCTGCTAGTCCATAAAGCGATGCCAGCTCACCGATGCTGTCGAGCAGGAGGACGGTTACGTCATCGGGTATGGTGGAGCTATAGGGCGGCTGATTGGCGTGCGATTGCGCCGGCCCTGGAATTGGCAATCGAGACCGCCGGATAAACTTGCGATGCGATTCATCGATAAACGCTGCGGCGTCATCAAAACACTCTGGCTTGCGGGGTGCAAGCACAAGCAGTGCCTTTGGATACTCCCCTTGCAAAGTTCCGAACGCGATGAGCGCGTGTGGCTCCTCCGTCGCAACAACGCTTCCTGCGACAATGATTGGCGATCGGCCGCTGCGCTTGATCTCGTTTGCGAGCCAATTCGACAGCGGCGTGGGCGCGGGAAGTTCCAGGTCGTATTTCAAATTTCCGCTGACCCGCACGCGGTCCGCAGGCGCGCCCAGGGCCCGCATGCGATCCGCATCTTTCTCGCTCTGCATAAGGAAGGCGGTGGCATTGGAAAGCGCGTTTCTCAGTAAGGGACGCAGGAAAAAGCCAAAAACTCCGAGATACTTCTGGTAGCGTGCAAAAGAGCGATCCGAAATGCGGCCGCTGACGAAGAGTACGGGAATCTTACGCCGCCCGGCCTCCCTCAGAAAATTCGGCCAGATCTCGGTCTCCAGCACCAGCACAACCGACGGCCGCACAGCATCGAGGGCGCGACGCACGGAAAAGGCCCAATCCAGCGGAAAATAGATGATGGCATCGGCAAAGGGCATGCGTTCGCGCGCCAGCGCCTGCCCCGTGTTGGTGGTTGTCGAGATAATTAGCGGCCGATGGGGGTAGGCTTCTTTCAACCGCCGCGCAAGAGTAATGCTGGAAAGTGCTTCGCCGACACTCACAGCATGAATCCAAATCGTGCCCGCGGAATGCGTGGGCAGTTTGGCGAGCGCCGGAAATGAGAACCCCAAGCGTTCTCCGAGGTTAGCGAGATACTTTCCGTGCCGCATTCCTTGCACGAGCCAATAGGGCGCCAGCAAAAGGGCCGCGAGGCCCATGAGAAAGCTATAAATGAAATACACTGAGCGTGGCTCCGGTCTGTACGCGGTCCGCCAGCAGCAGGCGGCGCGCGATGCAGGGCAACCCTGCATAACCCCCAGGAATCGAAGGCCTCAAGATGAGAAAAGTCTATTATAACCCGATGCGAAAACTAACCCTCATCCTTCCCTTTCTTGCCGCCTCGCTGCTTGCTGCCGAACAGGGAGTCTCCCAGCAACCCTCTTCGCTCAAGACCACATCGTTGGAATCCCACGAAGGGCTGACCATTACGGCCCGGCCGTGGACCGACCCCGCACTCTATAAGGAAAAGTTTCCAAAAAAGTCTCCATTTGCGGCGGGAATTATCGCCGTACAGGTCGTTTTTCGAAATGATTCCGATGACAGCATGAAAATCAACCTGGAGCGCATTCGATTGAACCTCGCACTCTCGGAAGAAGATCATCAGGCGTTGTACCCGCTTTCGCCGGAAGAAGCAGCTGACGTCATCACTCATCCATCCGCGAAAAACGTAACTAGCAAAAGATTGCCCATCCCCCTGGGCGGCCCGAAGACCGGACGGGACAAGAAATGGACGGAAGTGGAGCAGTCCATGCGCGATGCAGGGGTGCAAGCGAGCGTCGTCGCGCCGCATAGCACAGCGCAGGGGCTTCTCTATTTCGACCTTCGAAGTCAGTTCGAGCTTCTGAATACCGCTCACCTATATGTGCCTGAGATAGTGGCCATCGAAAAGAATCGCAGCCTCATGTACTTCGAAATTGACCTGAGCCGGTCCGCCGAACGCTGAACCACTCGAAACGGCAGGCCAATCGGACCGGTTTGCGCGCATCGCCGCCGTCGGCTAACATGACATGTGCAAACTTTCCCCAATCACCGCGGACAAATGCTCGCTCTTCTCGACAAGCTGAATCCCGAACAACGGCTGGCCGTTGAAACCACCGAAGGCCCGGTGCTGATCCTCGCTGGCGCGGGCACCGGCAAGACCCGCGCGATCACGTATCGGATGGCAAATCTGATCGCTAACGGCGTGCCCGCCGAAGCCATCCTCGCCGTCACGTTCACCAACAAAGCCGCGGAAGAGATGCGCAATCGCGTCTCGGACCTCCTGCTGCGCGCCGGAGTCCCTCCCGCGCAGCCCTGGCTTTCCACCTTTCATTCGCTCTGCGCTCGCCTTCTGCGGCGCGAATCGGCCGCCGCCGGCCTGCCGCGGGATTTTGCCATTTACGACGACGACGACCAGCTTGCGGCCGTCAAGCTGGCAATGGCCAAGCTGCAGATCGAAGAGGACACGCTGACGCCGAGGAATGCCCTCAGCCGGATCGGTTATGCGAAAAATCATGGCCAGACGGCGGAGCAGTTGCGCGCCGAAGCGTTCGATCAAGACGGCCGCCGCACTGCGGATATTTTCGGGGCGTACGAAAAACTCCTGCACGACAGCAAAGCCCTGGACTTTGATGATCTGCTCCTCCGTTCAGCACGTTTGCTGCGTGAATCCACGGTCACGCGCGAGAAATGGCAAGCACGCTTTCAATACATTCACGTGGACGAATATCAGGACACGAACCGCGTCCAATATGAGCTGATGCGGCTGCTGACCGGGCCCAAGCAAAACGTGTGTGTTGTAGGTGACGAGGATCAATCGATCTACCGCTGGCGCGGCGCAGACGTCTCTATCCTCCTGAGTTTTTCCCGGGATTTTCCCGCCGCCCGAATCGTCAAATTGGAACGCAACTACCGTTCGACGCAGAATATTCTCGACGCCGCCGGCGCGGTCGTCGCCAACAATCCGGAGCGGCTGGGCAAATCGCTGAGCGCGGAGAAGGGCCCAGGATCGAATCTGAAGTATCTGGAGGCGCGGGATGCGCAGGCCGAAGCCGAATTTGTCGCCGTTGAACTCGAGCGCATTCTCAACGACGATTCGGACCAGACGTGCGCGGTCGAGTATCGCACGAATTTTCAGTCGCGCGCTTTCGAAGAGGTTTTCCGCCGGCGCGGCTTGCGCTACAAACTTGTGGGTGCGTTCAGCTTCTACAATCGCGCCGAAGTGAAGGACGTGCTCGCCTATGTGCGCCTGGCAATGCATCCGGAGGATGACATTTCACTGCTCCGCGTATTGAATGTGCCTCCGCGCGGCATCGGCAAGACGACGGTGGACGCGCTCCGCGAGTCCGCGCGCGTCGACGGAACACCGCTGTGGGCGGCTATTGAGAAATTTGTCTCCGGTGCATCGTCGGGGCGGGCGGTAACTCCTTTGCGGGCGTTCCAAGAGCTCATCCGCAAATTACAGGATACCCTTGCCACCCAGGAACCCACGGGATTCTTGCATGCCGTTCTTGAGGAATCCGGCTACATGGCCATGCTGAAGGACCGCAACGCGCCGGAGGATGTCGCACGGCTGGAAAACCTCGAAGAGCTTGCGCGCGCCCTTGCCGAAGGAATGGAGGCTGGGGAGACCTTCACCGATTTCCTCGATGCCGCGGCGCTCGTAAGTGACGCGGACCAATTTGAAGGCAGGCCCGGCGTGACTCTCATCACTTTGCACAGCACCAAGGGCCTGGAATTCGACCACGTGTTCCTCACGGGCATGGAAGAAGGCATCTGCCCGCACAGCCGGGCCATAAGCGAAGAAAAAGGAATCGAAGAGGAACGGCGCCTCGTTTACGTGGGGATGACCCGGGCGCGGCAGTCGCTCACGCTGACGCGCGCCGTGTATCGGCGCATCTTCGGCAATGAGCAGCAACTGCGCGCCTCCCTGCCGTCGCGCTTTCTTGCCGAAATTCCAAGCGAGCTGGTAGAGACGGTTCGCGGATCAATGGCCGAAATTGGCGAGACTCGCCGCTACGAGCCCGACCCGGAATATTCTTATTCGCCGGAAGAATTTCTGCGCCGTGTGCGGGGTGAACCGAAGCAAGCCCAGGCGGCTCCGCGCCGCCCCCCGGCTCAAAGTTCCTTCGGGCGCCCCGCTGCGAAGCGCGGCGGCGATGCCAATCCCATGCTGGGGCGCAAAGTTCGCCATCCAAACTTCGGCGTCGGAACCATCGTTGGAGTCGAAGGCGACGATGAAGACCGCCGTGTGTCTGTGAGCTTCCCCGGACGCGGCACGAAAAAGTTTATCGAGCGGTACGCGCAGCTCGAACAGGCATAACGTGGGGGACCCTGCACTTGAAGGCGGGCGCGCCGGCAGGTTGCGTGCCGGGGCTTCTCGGGGTACATTGAGGCGCGTTCATTCCTCAAAAGCGTACGGGGTAATTTCGAACTTCCGGTTTGCCCGGATGCGATCGGAGAGCATGGGTGGCATCAGATCTCTTCCGCTGCAAGGGTATCGACCAGCTCATTTCGGATTGCGAAAATGCTGAGGTCCCATTAAAAAAATCCCTCGGATGGCTGAGCTTGACCTCGCTCGGCATCGGAGCGGTCATCGGCTCGGGCATCTTCACCATTGTTGGCACGGCCATCGCCGGTCAAAAATTCCAAACCTCTTCGATCCTGAACGCCCCGCTCCTCCAATATCTTGTCCACCACAGCGCGTCGTTCGGCCGCCCTGGTGCCGGCCCGGCTATCGCTCTCTCGTTCGTCCTTGTTGCTATCGCTTGTGGATTCGCCTCGGTGTGCTACGCCGAGCTCGCAGCCATGATTCCCATTGCGGGCAGCGCGTATACCTACACCTACGCGACGATGGGTGAACTTATCGCCTGGATCATCGGCTGGGACTTAATCCTGGAATACGCCGTCAGCAACATGGCCGTCAGCGTCGGTTTTTCTCAGCACACGGTGAATTTGTTGGATTGGTTCGGCGTGCATCCCGATCCCCGCTGGATTTCGCCCGCCTACCTTCCCAGCGGACTTCCGGACCTGGAAGGAAACATGATTTATGGTCCTGGATGGCACGTAGGCTTCAACTGGCCGGCGTTCATCATCGTGATGCTGCTGACGGTGATTCTGGTACGTGGCATCAAAGAGTCGGCGCGAACCAACAACATTATGGTGTTCTTGAAAATTGTGGCCATTCTGGTGTTCGTGACCTTCGCTGCAAAACTGATTCATCCGGCAAACTACCATCCGTTCGCGCCCAACGGCTGGCCTGGCATTCTCACCGGCGGTTCGATCGTGTTTTTTACCTACATTGGATTCGATTCGGTCTCTACTGCGGCCGAGGAATGCAAGAATCCTCAACGCGATTTGCCGATTGGCATCATCGCGACGCTGGTCGTCTGCACGCTGCTCTATATTGGCGTCGTTGTGGTGCTCACCGGACTAGTTAAATGGGACACTTTGTTGGACGATGCCGCCCCGGTTGTCAACACACTCAAGAAACTTCATTTCTCGGGTGTTCGCCTGGTGGTGCTAATCGGCGCGCTCATGGGCATGATCTCTTCCCTGCTGGTTTTCCAGCTCGGACAGGCCCGCGTGTGGTTTGCCATGTCGCGTGACGGCCTGTTCCCGAGAATTTTTGGGCGTGTGCATCCGCGCTTTCAGACGCCGGATTTCTCGACCTGGATGGCCGGATTCGTGGTCGGTATTCCAGCAGGCCTGCTAGACATCGGAACGCTAGCCGATCTTTCGAACATCGGCACTCTGTTTGCCTTCGCCCTGGTAGCGGCAGGCGTGCTTATTCTTCGCTATCGGGAGCCGGACCGGCCCCGAGCTTTCCGCGCCCCGGGCGGGCCCCTGGCGCCCATCGTCACGATTCTTACATGCCTCCTGCTGATGGCCGGCCTGCCGATCATGAACTGGATCCGCTTCTTTGTCTGGATGATCCTGGGCCTGGTGCTCTATTATTTTTACGGCCGGAAGCACAGCACTCTAAGAGCAGCAAATCGCGCGTAAGAGGAATCGCAGAATGCAGGGATTGTCTTTTCAGCATGCGTGGCGGCGAACGGGAGTCGCGCTCGCCTGCCTCGTGCTCTTCCTTTCTCCGCAGAATTTGCGCGCGTGGGGAAGAAGCGGGCACAGGCTCGTCGCCAACAAAGCCGTCGACACCCTGCCGCAGGGTATCCGGGAGTTCTTCGACGCAAACCGCGGCTTCCTGTTGCAGCATGTCACCGATCCGCTGGACGTAATCGCGAAAACTCCGGCCGAGCGGCACAATCACTTCATTGCTCTGGACAAGTACGGGCGATTCCCGTTTGAGGCCCTGCCTCGCGACTACAAAGCCGCGGTAACGAAATTTGGCAAATCTAAGCTGGAAGCGAACGGCCTGCTTCCCTGGCAGATTGGCGTGTACAGCAAAAAATTGACGGAAGCGTTGAAGGACGGGAAGTGGGAAGAGGCAAAACTGGACGCCGCCATACTCGCGAATTACGTGGCGGAAGCCCACGATCCCTTCAACACGACCGATAATTTTGACGGCCACCTGAGCGGCCAGCCGGGCGTCAACGATCGATTTGCAACCACCCTGATCGACCGCTATTCGTCATTTTTCCCGATGCGGCCAAATGATGCGTTTTTCATCAGCGACCCTACGGATCGCGCTTTCGAGGCTTGTCTTGGTTCTCATAGCTGGCTGGAGACCATTCTTCTCGCCGACCGCAACGCGCGTCACGGGGAGAACTCCTTCACCGACGAGTATTACGACCGCTTCTACAATCAAGCCGCCGCAATTTTGATTCGGCAGCTCTCCGACGCGGCAACCGATGTGGGTTCTTTCTGGCTCACGGCGTGGGTGAACGCCGGGCGGCCGCAACTGCCGCACTGATCTTTCGCGGATGACGGCGCTCTTGCTCTCCAACCGGATCGCTTCCCTGCCAAAAGCCGAGCTGCACCTCCATCTCGAGGGCTCCATCCAGCCTGCAACCGTCTGCGCGCTCACGGCCCGTCACGGCGTCGTCATGACCGAAGAGGAAGTTCGCCTGCGCTACGCCTACCGCAACTTTCCCGAATTCATCGAGGCCTTCAAGTGGGTCACTTCGTTCTTGCGCGAACCTCAGGACTATGCACTCATCGCCATCGGCCTTGCCGAACACTTGCTCACGCAACACGTGGTCTATACGGAAGTAACTTTGTCCATCGGCGTGATGCTCCTGAGAAAGCAGCGGCCGGAAGCGAATTTTGAAGCCCTCCTCCGCGCCACCGAGCAATTCGAAGGCCGCGGGCTCCGATTCCGGTGGGTGTTCGACGCGGCCCGCCAATTCGGTGCGGACGGAGCGAAGGAAGTCGTCGAATCCGCAAAGCGCTGCGATTCGAAAGCTATCGTGGCCTTCGGCATCGGCGGCGATGAGCTCAGTGTCCCGACAAAGGAATTCCGTCCCGTCTACGACCGCGCCGCGCAAATGGGTTTGCACCGCTTGATGCACGCAGGCGAGGTCGGCGGGCCAGAGAAAATTCGCGAAGCCATAGAATTGCTGGGAGCAGAACGCATCGGCCACGGTATAGCCGCGATCCACGATCCGGAGTTAATGGATTTGCTTGCAGAGCGAAAGATCCCGCTTGAAATATGCCCGGGGAGCAATATGAAAACGGCCGCCCTCGCCCGGCAACTCGGTCGCGAGGATGTAAGAATCGAAGATCATCCGCTCCCCAAACTCCTGCGCCACGGGATACCCATTGTGCTCTCCACCGATGATCCGGCCATGTTTCACACCACCCTGCAGGAAGAGTATTTGAACGCGGCGCGCATGGGACTACAGGAAGACGAGCTGACGCAAATCGTCGAGATGGGTTTCGAACACGCTTTTCTCCACGCCGGGGAACGGCGTGGAGCATGAAGCCGTCACAGGCAATGTTATACTGACGGCATGAAAGCACACGTCTGGGTAATGCCAAAACGCACCGTACTCGATCCCCAGGGACAGACAATTCAGCATGCCTTGTCCGGGCTCGGCTACTCCGCCGTGCGCGACGTCCGCCAGGGGAAATTCTTCGTTTTGAATCTCGATGGCTGGAGCCGTGATGAAGCGCAGAAACAGCTCGAGCATATTTCAAAAGAAGTGCTCACCAACACGGTTATCGAAGAATACCGCTTCGAGATCGTGGACTGAGCAGCCTCCCTCATGAAAAACCTGCGCAATCCTTCAAGGAGTTCATTCCCATCCCTCGCCAGCCTCTTCCCGCTTGGGGTCTTCGCTTTGCTGGCCCTCGCAGGATGCAAGCAAAGCGGACACACTTCCGATCCGCGCCTGCGGCCGATCGACGAGATGCTGGACTCCCAACTGCCCGCGGGCACTGCCAAATCGCGAGTAGTGTTTTACCTCAATTCCCAGAATTTTCCCGCAGAAAACACGGGTGATGCCCGAGCAATTGTGGCTATCGTTCGTCATGTGGATTCGGACACGCTTCAGCCCGCAACGGCGCGCGTTACGTTTCACTTTGATACCAGCGACAATCTCAAGTCCTACGAGCTTGTGGCGGCGGCAGGCTCTGCCTCCCGGCCGTAATCTGATTCGGGATAGGTTCCGTGGTATTCATCTTGGTAAAATGCCCAGCGTGCTACGCTGCTAGAAACTCTTTGAGGAGACGCCGCGCATGTGCGGAATAGTCGGCTATATCGGGCCCAAGAAAGTTGTGCCCGTTATCATTGAAGGTCTGCGTAAGCTCGAGTACCGCGGCTACGATTCCGCGGGCATCGCCGTCGTGACCCAGGCCGGCAAGCTGGAAATTCGCCGCGCTCCAGGCAAACTTCGCAACCTCGAAGAGGTCATCGCCAAGTCTCCGCTGGAAGGCACCTACGGCATCGGTCACACGCGGTGGGCCACCCATGGCCGCCCCACCGAAGAGAACGCCCACCCGCATCGCGACTGTACTGGCCAAATCGTGGTCGTCCACAACGGAATCATCGAGAACTACCTCGAGC
>WNFS01000669.1_pt1 | contig 24912 bp, 20 predicted proteins | sample 5400141 | NCBI WGS metagenome assembly WNFS01 (sample SAMN13153358, study PRJNA577476) | soil metagenome | isolation source: 60 cm saprolite under Madrone tree | place: USA:California | collected 2016-06-14
CATGGACCTGGAACGAATTCCAACCGTAGTAATAAGCGGATTCCCCGCCCACCCCGCCCAAGAAGGGCGTAATTCCGGTAATAAACACCTGAGGCGCAGTGCGACCCGAAAAAGTGCCCAGAGATGTGTCGGCTGCCTCCGGAACAAGAGCACTCAGGCCTTGGTTGTTGTTTACGATTTCGTGATTATAACCAAAACGGACGCTATTCGCGAAGTTAGTCTTGAAGAGGTGAGTCTCCTCGACGGCAACTATCTGCCTCGAGGTATTGCTGCCAAGCAAGACATCATTCACACCGTCGGGAGAAGTGTAAGGAGTTTTATCGAACAGGTAGGTGCCAGACAGGTTATTCTTTTCGGATATTTTGTGATCGAGGCGGGTGGTGACGAAATTCTCGTTGACAACCTGCTGACCGGCGAAACTGTATCTTGCGATGTCTGGGTTCGCCGTAGGGCCTGCGTTCGGCAGGTGAAAAAAGGGGAGGTAAAGTATGGCCTGATTATCTACACAGACGTTCGACTGCCCAGGCACAATTAGTGTTGTTCCGGGAGGGCACGAAGCCACCGGAGGATTTCCGTTGTTGAGGATTCCGTTGCGAGCGTCTGCAGAAGGCACTGTGGTAAGTGCCGTGATGCCCTTCGACTGCCGAATGCCTTCGTAGTCAGCAAAAAAGAATGTGCGGTTTTTCACGATCGGTCCCCCGATCGCGCCGCCAAACTGGTTGCGCTTGAAAGGCGGAACGCCGCTAGGATCATCGAAAAAGTTCCTGGCGTCCAGCTTGTTGTTTCGGAGAAATTCGTAAACGCTCCCGTGAAAACCATTGGCCCCGGAGCGGGTAACGGCGTTGACAACACCTCCGGAGGTCTTACCGTACTCAGCCGAATAGTTGCTCGTGAGGACCGAGAACTCCTGAATGGCGTCCACGCCCAGGTTTCCGCCAAGGACGCTACCGGGGGCCCCGTTCGCATAGTCGTTGAGACTAATGCCATCCAAACGATAATTGTTCTGCTGCGGCCGCGCGCCAGAGATGGTCAACTGTTGTCCGAAACCCCGATTGCCACGATCCGCGCCCACTGCGAAGGTCGGCTGGGTCTGGATAGTGTTGACACCGGGCTGCAACGCTGCCAAATCCGTCCAACTGCGGCCATTGAGCGGCAACTCGCGAACCGTGTTCGCAGTCACGACCGCGCTGATGTCCGAGCTGGCAAGTTGTACAGCGGGAGCTTCCGTGGTGACCTCTACGACGGTTTTCGCAGCCGACCCGACATGCAGGCCGAGGTTGAAGACCTGCTGAGCTCCCACGGTAAGCGAGATCCCCTTACGAGCCTCGGTGGCGAACCCCTTGGCAGAGACCGTGACTTCGTATTCTCCGGGCAGAAGGTTCGCCGCTATGTAGAAGCCGTCCGAGTTCGTCATAACTGTCGTCGTAATTCCGGTCGCCACATTCCTGATCGAAATCTGTGCTTGAGGCACAAATTTATCGGAAGGGTCCGTGATGGTGCCAGAGAGCGTTCCTCCCGCCACTTGGGCGTCGGCTGGAACTGAAAAACAGATTCCCATTATCAAGAGGACTGCTGCTGTGCAGGAATACAAATACAGTGCAGAGAATTTTCTAGAGGACACCGGATCACCTCCACTTTGCGGTTGAGCCTAGTGTAGAAGGGAAGCTGATGCCTTAACGGAGAATTAATTTCTGTTTAGGAAGGCTCTCGGGCACCGCTTCGTGCGGTTCCGTCATGGGTAGATTCACCGTGAAGGTTGAACCCACTCCTACTGTACTCTCACACTCAATGGTGCCGCCCTGGGCGATGGCGATGGCCTGGGCAATGGCCAGGCCAAGCCCTCCGCTCTGCGCGTCGCCGCTATTCAATGGTGCAGCCCGGTAGAACCGATCAAAGATGAGCGGCATGTGCTCTGGGGAGATGCCGATGCCTTGATCTTGAAAACGCAATTGAATGGTCCCTCCCCGAATCTCCAGCATGACGCGGATACACGTGCCATCTGGGGAATACTTGATCGCATTGTCCAGAAAAATCAGGAACAGTTCGTGCAGGAAGGCTTCATCTCCGGTACACGCCAGTTCCTGATTCAAAGCCCGCACGATGGAGATATTCTTCGCGCGCGCGCGTGACGCGGCCAGGGCGCAGGCTTCTTCAAGAACCTCGTTGATATAAAGAGGTTCCCGAACAAGATGTAATTGTCCGGCATCGGCCATCGAGAGGGTAAACAGACCCTCGACGATGCGGGTCAGTTTCTTGAACTCCTCGTCAAATACGCAAAGAGTCTGACGATATTCCTCGGCGCTGCGCGGCTTGGAGAGAAGCAGCTCCGTCTCGCCGTGAAGAACGGCAAGCGGAGTGCGCAATTCATGAGAGGCGTCGGTCACAAATTGACGCAATTGCAGCACGGCCGAATCAACGCTCTTCAAAAGATGGTTAAACGTTTGCGCCAATCGCCCAAGCTCATCATGAGGGGCAGCTAACGGCAGCGGCGTCCAAAATCCTTGCCGATTCGTAACACGTTTGGCCATCAGCGCAGCATGCCTGGTTAGCTCCTTGATGGGCGCAAGGCTTCTGCCGACGTACAGCGCGGAGATTCCCGCTGTCACCAGGAGACTGAGGGGAAAAAGCAGCAGTGCAACTCCTCCAAAATTGTCGAGCACTCGGTTGGTCCCAAAGGTAGGGATGGCTACGGCAAGAATGCGAGCCTGATTTCCTTGCTGAAAAGGAATGAGTGCCACGCGCACCGTTTCGCCATTTTCCAGGTCAGCGATCCCGAAAGTCGGCCGTGAACCGGCAAGATTCAACCCATTTAGCTTCATCGGCGCCGCAAGATTCTTGGACCTCTGGAAAACGTGGCCGTTTTGGTCCAGGAGCTCAAAAAACTCGCCCGGAAGGTCTAGACGGTTTATGTCTTTCGCGTCAGGTTCGGAGACCATATCAGCAATGATTGGGCGGGCAGTCTCCAGCAGTTGACGATTGAGTTGGGTATGGACCGCATGGGCCAACAGGCCCCAAAACGCCAGGTACGACGCCGCTAGAAGCACACCGACGACGGTGCAGAAAAGCAACATCATCCGGAGGCGAAGCGTTCTGACCTTCATGACCCAGGTGTCCCCAGGCGGTATCCCACGCCGCGGATCGTATGAATGAGCTTGATGGAGCGATCTTGATCAATCTTCTGGCGAAGGCGATTGATATAAACCTCAACGAGATTTGTTTCGCTATCGAAGTGGCAATCCCAAACGTGTTCCACGATTTCGCTGCGGGTAATCAGCTCAGGTGCCCGCAGCAAAAGCAACTCGAGGAGGGAAAACTCTCTGGAGGTCAGAGGGATTGTCACTTTGTCACGTGTGGCTCGGCGGCGGTGACGGTCGAGTGTGAGGTCCGCGTAGCGAAGCTTTGCGTTGCTGCTATGGAATCCGCGGCGGACAAGTGCCCGGACCCGCGCAAGGAGTTCCGCCAAAACAAATGGCTTCGTGAGATAGTCATCCGCGCCTGCATCCAGGCCTTCAACCCGCTGCTCGACCAAACCTCGCGCCGTAAGCATCATCACGGGAGACTCTATCCCTCGTTGACGCAACTCGCGACAGACTTCAATCCCGCTGAGATCGGGCAAACGCACATCGAGGAGAATGGCGTCGTAGGGAACGTCAGCTCCTAATTCCAGCGCCTTGTGACCTGATTCCGCAACATCCACTGCGTAAGTGTTTTCTCTCAACGCGCGGGCGATGAAGCTGGCGACTTTCCGTTCATCTTCGACTAGGAGGATCCGCATGGGCGCACTCAGTATTCTCGCACAACGAGGTGCTCGGCGGGCCGTGTCAGGTTATTTCGAATCCTCGTTCGGTTCCGAGCCACGCGCCTTTTCAGAGGACTTCGAATACAAGTACCTTAGCGCTTGTGGTGTCGTGCTGAGGCACGGCCACAAAGTAGCGCTTTAATTCGGGCACAAGACGCGCTGTCCTCCCCATCGGGCCCGTGGAGACGTTCCCGAGCGACTTGTAGCTATCGGGGCTGGACTGCTCAAAGATGTCCACGGCACCGTCGCAAGCAGCATAGACGCGTTTGCTGGCGGCATCGTATGTAATGTCGTCAACGCCTTTGGTGATCGCAAAGGATGTAACTTCCTTGCCCGTTTGAGTATCCAGTACTGCAATCTGCGAAGTGCGGCAGGCAACGAACAAACGATGGTTCGTTTCATCGAGGGCCATGGCGACGTTATTCTTGCAGAGCGTCACCGGCCAGCTCGCGACCAGTTCGCGCTTTTCCCGGTCCACCACGGATACCTGGTTCCTGGCCCTGTTGTTTACATACATTTTCGGGGTGGACTTCTCCAGCGCCATGGCCTCCAGGGTCTCGCCGTCAATTTTGAGGTCGGCCAATTTTTTTCCGGCAGTCGTATCAATGACACTCAACATCGAGTACGTCTGATGAACGTCACCACCGCCGTTGTCGACGTACAGGTATTTTGTCGCCGGATCGTATCCGATGGAATCCGCGTCCTCCAGGAGTTTCACGCTAGAGACCTGCTTGTATGTTGTGCCGTCGAAGATCTTCAGGTCGCCCGCATCCCCATCCGTTACGTAAATGCGGTTGAGATCTTCCCGATAGAGCACGGCGTGCGGTTTGCCGATTCCATCTATCTTGTGGAGCAGCTTGCCTGTCTTAAGATCAAAGACAACGACGGCGTGGTAGCCTTCCGGAGTGGCAAATAGCCGCCCGCCTTTGAGGTCAATTCCGAAATGGTCGAAGTTCCCTTTCACTTCTGCCGGCAGCTCATAGGTCTGGAGCAGCTTGATGGGCGCAGCCATCTGGCACCGGGCTTGATCCACGAATACCCCGAGGATCGCGACTAGGACTAAATGCCGTTTCTTCATTTTCGCTCCCTAAGATGGAATGCTTTTCACGTGAAGCCGATTTGCCAGTCACGGCTTGATTCATCCCGCCTGGTCCATGCGGTGGACTGCCTTGCCGCCTGCCGTGTCAGACGGTCATTTTGTGCCACGGGCAGCAAGCTTTGTCGAAGAATCCTTGCGTGGGCCAAGATGGCCCTCTCCGAATCCGTGCCACAAAGGAACCGCTCCAGGACGACTCAGACTCCGCAAGAGGACAGCACGAGGGAGCATAGTGGATTCACTGCGGTTCCGACTTAAAACAAGATTAATTTCTGTTTAACTCAAAGGGGATGATTGACCAGATTCTGGCTGCGGGTAAGCTCGTTCAGGGGAAGAGCTTTATGGTTCAAGAGAATGAGAGACCTGTTAGTAGAACTCAAGGAAACAAGCAGTGCGGGAAGGATCAGGCTACCCTCGCGAAAGTTCGTAAGGAACTTCGAGGACACTGTAGGATTACTGCTTCGAGGAACAAACAGTGAGTAGAAACACTCAACTTAAGTTGGCAGCACTCTTGAGCGCAGTGCAGGTGTGCCTGATCTCGCTGTTGGCGCCAATCACGTCAAATGCGCAACATCCTGCTCACAAAGGTGCAAAGCCACGGGGAAATTCCCTACAATACGTCATACTCCTCAGTATCGACGGAATGCATAGCCTTGATCTCGCTAATCTGGTCAAAGACAAGCCCGATTCGGCGCTTGCGAAATTGAGCCTACACGCCGTTACCTACACCAATGCTTCCACGTCATTCCCATCCAACTCTTGGCCGGGCCTGCTTTCCATGGTGACGGGTGGTTCTCCCAATGTCACTGGAGTGATTTTCGAGAACTCCTATGATCGCAGCTTGTCGCCACCCGCATCCGATTGCTCCAAGATCGGAACGACGGTGATCTTCGATTCGTCGATTGACAAGAATCGGGATGCGGTCGATGGCGGAGGAGGGATTAATCCAGATCGGCTGCCGAGGGATCCCAAGAAGGGCTGCACGCCCGTATTTCCGCACAACTTCGTCCGCGTAAACACGATCTTCGAAGTCATAAAGAGCAGCGGCGGCCGTACCGCGTGGGCCGACAAGCATCCCGCGTACGATTTCGTGAATGGTCCTTCCGGCACCGGGGTTGACGACTTGTTTACGCCCGAAGTTCGCTCGTTTCGGGGCCTTAAAAACGTTGAATCGTACGACGACCTCAAGGTAGCGGCGATTCTCAACGAGATCGGCGGGAAGGACCACACCGGAATGCGAGAAGTCGGGGTGCCTGCAGTTTTTGGAATGAATTTCCAGGCCATCAGCGTCGCGCAAAAGACCGCCGGGGGGGGTTACCTCGACGGGAGCGGTCGTCCAAGCCCACCACTGGATGACGCCTTGGTCCATACGGATCAGTCCATCGGAAAGATCATGGCCCGCCTCCAGGAGCGACACTTGCTTGACTCTACGCTCGTCATTATCACTGCCAAGCATGCAGATTCTCCAATTGATCCCGCAAAGTTGAAGCATGCTGACCTGGAACTCATCCCCAGGACTCTCAACGCCGTTCATGAAGGATTGTTGGCCGGTGTGGAGCAAGATGGAAGTGTTGCCTTGCTATGGCTCTCAGATCAGAACCGGACGGCTGAGGTGGTCACTGCATTGCGAAAGATCCAGGAACAGGCAGGCATTCAGGAAATCTATTCGGGCGAATCATTGAAACTCTTGTTCAACGATCCAAAGAGCGATCCACGTGTGCCAGATATCATAATTCAGCCGACCCCTGGACAAATCTACGTGGATGCGGGTGGCACATTCATCGCGGAACATGGCGGCAATGCGAACTCGGATCGAAACGTTCCACTTCTTGTAGCTCACCCGCAATTCAATCATCTGGAAATCAAGTTTCCCGTGCAAACATCGCAGATTGCTCCCAGCATCCTGAAAGCACTAGGGCTGAACCCTGACAAATTAGAAGCGGTAAGAATTGAAAAAACGCCGGAGTTGCCAGGTCTGGATCTCGATCTACCTCGCAGAGCAAATCTGCCGCCCACGAAAAAGCAGTGACATCAAACCGAGTGAGAAAGATCACGAGGCTTACGACAGATCGAACCGACTTGGCGTGCTTCTGAAGAGTCTTTTCGATTCAGCGTCATCTTCAACACTTCAGCCAGGTGCATCGCCGGCTTGCCGGTGCCTTGGAGGATCTGCTCGCGGCAGCTGAATCCGTCCGTCACTATCAATGTGTCATGCGCGGCATTCCGAACAGCCGGCAACAGAACTCGTTCTGCCACAGCCTGTGATACCTCAAACTTGTCTTTCTGGAATCCGAAAGGCCCGGCCATTCCACAACATCCGGAATCCAGGGATTGCACCTCTGCGCCCAACCTTCGCAGTAGCGCTTCCTCATGATCCATTTTCATCAGCGCCTTTTGGTGGCAGTGGCCATGGAGCAGAATTCTTATTGAACATTTGGACGAAGGATAGTCTGGGGCGTATTTCTGCAGAAACTCGCTGAGAAGGAATGTCTGGCTCCGGAGCCTGTCGGCCTGGTCATTGGTGGGAAACAGATTGTGCAGCTCATCTCGAAACACGGAAGCGCAACTCGGCTCCAATACAACTATCGGCAGCCCCGCGTCAATCTGAGTACCGAGCGCATTCATGATTTGGCGTAGTTTGTTCTTGGCTCTCTCCAGCATGCCAAAGTCATAGAGAGGTCGCCCGCAGCACAAGGGGCGTAGCGAACAAATCACGTTGAAGCCCGCATCCTCAAGAACTTCCAGCGCGGCTCGGCAAGTTTCCGGATGAAAGTAGTTGTTGAACGTATCCACCCATAGAACGACTTGCTGGGTGTTGAGCGGCGCAGATTGCAAACTCTTGTCTTCGCCGAAGATGGAAGGACGCTTCCGTCGTACCCATTGCCTAAAGCTCATCGTCGCCAGTCGCGGCAATTGCCGCTGCGGAGCTAAGCGCAAGAGTTTTTGAAGCAGGTAACGGGATCCCAGTGCCTGGCTGAAAAAGTTTGCGATTCCTGGGATGATCGAGCCGATCCTTGCCCACTGCTCCACCAGGCCAAACGCATAAGCATTCAACGGTCGCCGCTTCTTTTCGTAATAGTGCGACAAAAACTCCGCTTTGTAGGTTGCAATATCGACGTTCGCAGGGCATTCCGACTTGCAGGCCTTGCACGAAAGACAAAGCTCCAGGGCTTCCTTAACGTTTTCGTCTTCCCAGCCGCCGCGGATCACCTCGCCCTGAAGCATCTCAAAAAGCATGTGAGCGCGTCCCCGCGTGCTGTGTTCTTCTTCCAGCGTCACCATATAACTCGGGCACATCGCGCCGCCGTCACCCTTCCGGCAGGCTCCGAGTCCGATGCAGCGGAGGGAGGCCTTCGCAAACGAACCACTATCGTCAGGGAATTTGAAATGCGTTTCCGGTTCCAGTGGTTTATAGTCCGCGCCCAGCCGCAAATTCTCAGTAGGCAAGTACGCATCGACAATTTTGTGTGGATTCAACTTACTATCCGGATCCCACGCCGCCTTGAACTCGCCGAAAGCTTTAATCAGCTCGGCACCGAACATTTTGGGAAGCAATGCGGCTCGCGATTGGCCATCGCCGTGCTCGCCGGAGAGCGAGCCCCCGTAGGTGACCACCAAATCAGCCGCGCGCTCGATGAATTCTGAATACTTGCGAATCCCGTTTTGGCTTTCAAGATCGAAGCTGACACGCATGTGGACACAACCATGTCCAAAATGACCGTAGAATGCGCCTCGGTAATGGTATTCATTCATCAGCTTGCGGATGTCTCTCAGATAGCCCCCGAGCTTTTCGGGAGCCACCGCAGCATCATCCCAGCCTTCCCACTCCGCTGGTGCACCGGGAGCAAAGGCGGCCGCCCGCGGCCCCGTCTCGCGTATTTGCCACACCTTACGGGCTTCTCCCTCCGAGTACAGCCGGGCGCCAGGTGCTTCGCTGACATGTTTTAGACGATCGATGAGTTGCATGGCACGATTGCGCACCTCGTTCGGATCATCAGCCCCGAATTCCACCAGCAATATCCCGCGGCCCTCAGGAAGGAGGTCTAGGTTCGGTGCTCCTTTCCTCTGGAGTCCGTCGACGATGCTTCCTTCAAAGCCTTCCAGTCCGATCGGATGGAACTGCAATATCTCTGGAACATGATCGGCTGCGAAGAACGCATCGCGATACCCCAATCCAACAAGGGCGCGATGCTGCGGACTATGGATCAATGTCAATTTAGCTTCGAGCACGATCGCGCACGTACCTTCTGTTCCGACGAGTGCGCGTGCGACGTTAAATCCCCTTTCAGGTAGCAGCTCATCCAGGTTGTAACCGGAGACCCGTCGCGGAATTTGCGGGAAGCGCGCGCGGATTAATCCAGCGTAGTTTTCCTGAATTGCACGCAACTTGCTGTAAATCTCGCCGCGGCGGCCACCCTGGGTAATGATCTCAGCCAGTTCCGTTTCACTTGTGGCGCGCACCGTCATCTGCGTGCCGTCGTAAAGCAGGATTCGCAGTTCTTCGACGTTGTCGACCGTTTTCCCGCCGAGCAACGAGTGTGTCCCGCACGAATTGTTCCCGATCATGCCACCGATGGCGCAGCGATTGTGGGTTGAAGGATCGGGGGCAAACGTCAATTCGTGTGTCTCAGCGCGGTTGCGCAAGGAGTCCAGAACGACCCCTGGCTGAACACGCGCGAATCTTGAGCCGATGTTGAGCTCAAGGATTTGGTTCATATACTTTGTGAAATCCAATACCACCGCGACATTGCAGCATTGGCCAGCCAAGCTTGTCCCGGCCCCTCGGGCAAGAACGGGAGCGCCGTACTTCCTGCACGCCGCCACTGCCGCGATCACATCTGCGTCATCGCGGGGCACCACCAGGCCGATGGGAATCTGCCGGTAATTCGACCCGTCCGTGGCGTAGAGCGCTCGGCTGCCGCGATCGAATCTCACTTCCCCTTTTATTACTTGCGTGAGTTCTTTCTCGAGCCCCGCCGCTGCTTGAAAAACATCAATTGGCTTTGCATGAGAACTGAGAGGAAGTGGTAGAAGTTGCATCAAGGCATGTTCACTTTAGAACAAAAGACAAGCTGTCTCAATGACTCGAATTGCTTGTTCGACCACTGTCCCCGCCTCGATCATTGCACTTAGCTGGGAGCAGCCATGTTTTTTCCTACAGGGGCGAGGCGGCAGAGAGCAGCCATGACGCCCCCTTCCTTGTGCGGCACACTCGCCAATCGCATGGCCATTTCGATTCCGGTTAAAGTGCCCGTCAACATTAAATCATTGAAATGTCCCAGGTGGCCGATGCGAAACACTTTGCCCGCAAGCTTTCCCAAACCGGCGCCAAGCGACAGGTCGAAATGTTCAAGGATCGTTGCACGCAGTTGATCCGCATCATGACCCCCCGGGGTGAATACCGCCGTGACGGTATTTGAATATTCTTGAGGCGTGGTGCAGACGATTTCCAGACCCCACTCCCAGACTGCCGCACGAACTGCTCTCGCATGACGTTCGTGACGGCGAAATACGTTTTCCAATCCTTCTTCGCGAATCATCTGCAAAGCCTCTCGCAGGCCGTAGATGAGGTTCGTCGCTGGCGTGTAAGGGAAAAAGCCCATCTCACTGGATTTCAACATGCTTTGCTAGTCCCAATAAGACCTCGGCATCTTAGCAGTCTTGTTTGCTGACAGGGCCTTCTGTGAAATCGCGTTAAAGCTCAGACCCGGAGGAATCATCAAGCCCTTTTGTGAGGCTGCAATTGTCACATCCACTTCCCACTCATCGTGGCGGTATTCCATCGACCCGAGGGAAGAAATCGCGTCCACAATCAGGAGCGCAGGGTGGCCACAGCGATTCATCGCGCGACGAAGCTCGGCGATTCCGCTCGTTGCTCCCGTCGAAGTCTCGTTGTGAACCACCAGCACAGCTTTGAGGATGTGACCCTTGTCCGCGCTCAATCGCGACTCTAGCTCCACAGCCGATGTACCTGCGCGCCAGTTTCCCGGCACGCTTTCCACTTGGAAGCCCATCTTCTGCGCGAGCTGTCCCCAGAGTTGCGAAAAGTAGCCCGTCTCGAACAGCAAAACACGGTTGCCTGGAGAAAGCGTGTTGACGAGCGCCGCCTCCCAAGCTCCGGTCCCGGAGGATGGGTACATCACCACGGAGGAATTTGTTTGGAAAATGGAGAACAAACCCTCGAGGACTTCTTTTGCTAATTTCGCAAATTCCGCGCCACGATGATCGATGATGGGCTGGCTGATGGCCCGCAAAACTCGATCGGGAATGTTCGTAGGACCCGGGATTTGCAGAAAATGTCGGCCAGTGCGGTTCATAGGTTTTCCTGGAGGCGCATGGCGGCAAAGGATACTGTAGCCTTTGCGATGCGAGCTTAACGGCAGATTAATTTGCTTTTATCTATTTCCGCGGGCCGCACTATTTCTAGGTTTGGATGCAGTGCTGAAATATACTCCGCGTTGAAATCTTGTTCATGATGGCGCGCCTGAGGCTAAACACGGCCTCACCGTGACATTGACACCGAGCCGTCGAGTTCCGGAACCGAAGAATACAGAGTATATGGCCGAGCTTGCACAGACCTCCAATGCATCAGCGCCGATGACCAGCACCGCGGTGTCCCAGCGATGGGTTCGCATTATCCCCGTCGCTTTGATCATGTACACGATCGCGTTTATCGATCGCACCAACATCTCGCTTGCTCTGCCGCGAATTGGCCGGGACCTGCATTTGGATCCGCAGCAGGCCGGAACCGTTGCCGGAATTTTCTTCTGGGGTTACCTTGCGCTGCAAATACCTGGCGGCCATCTGGCCAAACACTGGAGCGCCAAGAAGTTCATCAGCATCCTGCTGGTCGCATGGGGTATCTTTGCCGTCGGTTGCGGTCTGGCCCGCACCTATCATGAACTCTTGTTGCTTCGTTTGTTCCTGGGAATAGCTGAGAGCGGCGTTCATCCCGCAACCTTGATTCTTCTCTCGCACTGGTTCCCCCGTTCTGAACGAGCGCGCGCCAATGCGTTTTGGTTGCTCTGCTTGCCGGTTGCCGTGATCGTTTCCTCTCCCTTTTCCGGATGGATGCTGGACCATTGGTCATGGCGCGTGATGCTGGTGGCCGAAGGGTCGTTGCCTTTCCTGTGGCTCGCGATTTGGCTTAAGTTTGTTCAAGACCATCCGGCGCAGGCGGCCTGGATGCCGGAAAGCGAACGAGTTCCTTTGGTGGAAACGTTGCGCAGGGAACACTCTGAACTAGAGGGACAGGAAAAAGTTCCCTACCTGCGTGCTCTGCTGCGTCCCCGCGTGTTCTTGCTGGCTGCTGTCTATTTTTGTTTTATCAGCGGCCAGATGGGACTCCTGTTCTGGCTGCCTAGCGCGATGGAGAACTTCAAAAAACTGAGCAGCTTTTCGACGGGAATTCTCTACACTCTCCCGTTCATTGTTGGCGCTGTTTCACTCCTTATTATCTCTCGCCACTCGGATAGGGTGCATGAACGCCGCTACCATGCCGCCGGAGCAATGTTACTCGGGGGATCCTGCATCCTCCTTGCGGTTGCCACCATATCTCGCTCTCACTTGCTGGCGTTCGCGTTCATCGTCCTCAGCGGTGTGGGCGCTTACGGCCCGATGGGCGCTTTTTGGGCCATTCCGACGGAAACTTTGCCGTCAAGAATCGTCGGCTCGGTTATGGGATTCGTCAACGCCATCGGCAACCTCGGAGCTTACTTTGCTCCTCTGATCGTAGGTTATCTAAACAAGAAAACCGGGCATTTTCTCTCAGGATTTGCATACCTTGGCGCTATTACCGTAGTCGGCGCGGGGCTCGCGACGTTTTTGAAGACGACTCCTGCATCCTCGGCGACGGGAAGAAAGGGAGCTGGAACTTGACGCGAGCAACTCGACGGTATGCAATATCGCTTCGGATGAGTCTGCACGACGTTAGAAGCTAATTAGTAAGCGTGCGGAAACAAAAGGTGAACTTTGTTAAGGCGTGATTTTGGCAAAACCTCTCTCGGTGTGCTTGGGTCAGCCTTTCTTGCTGGTTCGGTTGAAAGAGCGGGCGACGCGAGCAGTAACGATTTCCCTAAAGCTCCGGGTTTGACGGAATATGTCGGCAAATTTGTCGCTTCAACAAAGTATGAGGATATTCCAGGCGATGTCATCGAACTTGGTAAGAAGTCTATCCTCGACGGCTTGGGGCTCGCGCTAGCCGGATCGCAGGCGCAAACCGGAACGATTTGTCGTGATTACCTTGAGCATCTTGGTATTTGCGATGGAAAAGCTTCCGTCATCGGCTCTTCAAAGAAAACGTCTCCACGTTTCGCCGCGTTTGTGAACGGCGTATCCATTCACGCGGATGATTTCGACGACACGCAACTCTCCGCCGCTAAAGATCGCGTATATGGCCTGCTGGTGCATCCAACCGTGCCGGTGTTGCCAGCCATCCTGGCGCTGGCTGAAGGCAGAACGATTTCCGGCAAGGAATTCATGCTGGCCTACCATCTGGGGGTTGAGGTCGAATGCAAGATCGCCGAAGCCATCTCGCCGCGCCATTATCAGGATGGATTTCACTCCACGGGAACCTGCGGCGCCTTCGGCTCGGCAGCTGCCTGCGCGAAATTACTTCAATTTGATCTTCTGAAGATACTCAATAGTTTCGGGCTGGCCGCCAGCCAGTCCGGCGGCTTGCGCGAAAATTTCGGCACGATGACTAAACCATTTCAAGCTGGTCACGCTGCCGAGAGCGGCCTGCTTTCCGCTGAACTTGTCTCACTTGGATGGACGGCGGCCGAGCAAATTCTGGAAGCGGAGCGCGGTTTTTTTCATGCGTTCGGAGGGTCGTTCGATCCCGGTGCGATTATGGATCGTCTGGGAAAACCTTGGACGTTCACTTCTCCCGGTATCTCGCTCAAGCCGTATCCGTCGGGTTCCCTCGCTCATCCTGCGATGACCGAGTTGGCGCGGCTGATCGATGTCCATAAACTACGACCAGCGGAAGTGGAAAAGCTCGACGTCGGCGCAAATCACCAAATGACCACCACCCTGCTTCATCACCGGCCCAAGACCGGATTGGAAGCCAAGTTCAGCATGGAGTTTTGCATGGCGATACTTCTTCTGCGCGGGAAGGCGGGACTAAGCGAGTTCTCCGATGCTGTTGTCCAAAGTGGGGACGTGCAGGAGATGATTGGCCGCGTCAACTTCTACGTGGACCCGGAAGCTGAGAATGCAGGCTATGACAAAATGACATCTCTTTTGAAAATTCACCTCAAAGATGGAAGAGTCATCACCGGCCGCGCGGACTTTGCCAAAGGCAGCCCCGCGAACCCCATGAGTTTTGACGAGGCTGCAACGAAATTCCGAGGATGCGCGGAATTTGCAGCGTGGCCCATACATAAAGCCGGGAGTCTGATCACCTACGTAAAAACATTGGATTCGGCTCGTGATCTCAGCGCCCTTTTGCCGCTTCTTTCAGCCGAGAAGGGATAGACGCTACAGGAAATGAAAACGTTCAGTGTTGCCGTTATCGCCGGCGATGGCATTGGGAAAGAAGTCATTCCCGAAGGCATCCGTGTGCTAGAAGCGGCAGGGAAGCGCTTTGGGTTCCAACTAAAATGGCGCGAGTTCGATTGGAGCTGCGAAACATACGTGAAAACTGGAAAGATGATGCCGCCCGATGGTCTGCAGCAACTGCGGCCGTTCGACGCCATCTTTCTGGGAGCCGTTGGGCATCCAAGCGTTGCGGATCACGTTTCGCTTTGGGGGTTATTGATCCCCATCCGGCGCACCTTCCGGCAATACGTGAATCTGCGGCCCGTGCGGCTTCTTGAGGGGATTGAGACGCCGCTGAAAAATTGGAAGCCCGGCCAGATTGATTTCTGCATCGTCCGGGAAAACAACGAGGGGGAATATTCAAACATCGGGGGGCGTCTCTATGAAGGAACCGACGAAGAGATGGCCGTCCAACAAACCGTCTTTACGCGTCGCGGAGTGAATCGTTTGATGCGTTACGCTTTTGAATTGGCGCGGAAGAGAAAAAAGCATCTCACCTCCGCCACGAAATCAAACGGCATCATTCACACGATGCCCTTCTGGGACGAATGCTTTCATGCCTTGGCCGCCGAATATCCCGATGTCCGCACCGACCAATATCACATCGATATCCTGACCGCTCATTTCGTGCGCCATCCCGATTGGTTCGATGTTGTCGTGGGATCAAATCTTTTCGGCGATATTCTTTCTGACCTAGGTCCCGCTGTCGTTGGATCGATTGGCATCGCTCCCTCTGCCAATCTCAACCCCGAAAAGGAATACCCATCCATGTTCGAGCCCGTGCACGGCTCGGCCCCCGACATCGCCGGAAAGGGAATCGCGAATCCGATCGGGCAGATTTGGTCGGGCGCGATGATGCTCCGGCATCTTGGCGCCTCGGAAGCCGCGGATGCCATCGAGAACGCCATCGCGAAAGTTCTGGCTCAATCGAAAATCCGCACCCCTGACATCGGCGGCAAGGCCTCAACCGAGGAGCTAGGAACAGCGATCGCTATGGTCCTATGATCGCCCCTACCGATCGGAAATCAAAAGTTTGGTCTGTCGTGCGTGTCTCCAGCGGAAATTTTCTGGAGATGTACGACTTCATGGTTTTTGGCTATTACGCCTCTGCGATTGGCAGAGCTTTCTTTCCAAGCGGCAGTCCCTTCGTATCGCTGATGTTGTCCCTAATGACCTTCGGCGCAGGGTTTCTAATGCGGCCCCTCGGAGCTATAGTGCTCGGCGCCTACGCGGATCACCATGGACGCCGGGCCGGTCTGATGCTGACGCTGGGACTCATGTCCGTCGGGATCCTCTCCATCGCGTGCATGCCAGGCTACGCCACGATTGGTCTCTTGGCTCCGTTATTCGTGCTGATCGGCCGGCTGGTTCAGGGTTTTTCCGCGGGAATGGAACTGGGCGGCGTCTCTGTCTATTTGTTGGAAATCGCCACACCGGGCCACAAGGGGTTCTACGTCAGTTGGCAATCCGGGAGCCAGCAGGTGGCCGTCATGTTTGCCGCGCTGGTGGGAGTCGTACTGAGCGCCAAATTCCCGCCGGAGAAAATGACGGCGTGGGGCTGGCGTGTGCCTTTGCTCCTCGGTTGTGTGATTATTCCGTTCCTCTTCACGCTGCGGCGGTCGCTCCAGGAGACGGATGAGTTCAAATCCCGCAAGCACCGTCCAAACACGTCGGAAATTCTGCGTTCGCTCACGGCCAACTGGAGAATCGTGGTGATCGGAACCATGATGGTGACCATGACGACGGTTTCTTTCTACATGATCACCGCCTATACGCCCACGTTCGGCAACACCGTTCTGCATCTGGCCAACCTCGATACTTTGATCGTCACGCTCTGCGTGGGAGCATCGAATCTCTTCTGGCTCCCGGTTATGGGAGCGCTCTCCGACAGTATCGGGCGACGGCCCATACTTTTCGTTTTCACAATCTTGATGCTGGCTACCGCCTATCCGGCGATGCTGTGGCTGGTGCGTGAACCCTCGTTCACGCGCCTGCTGACAGTGGAACTCTGGTTGTCCTTCATCTTCGGGAGCTACAACGGCGCGATGGTCGTGTTCCTGGCTGAAATCATGCCTGTCGACGTGCGGACTTCCGGGTTCTCGCTTGCTTATAGTTTGGCTACGGCCGTTTTCGGCGGCTTTACCCCCGCAATCAGCACCTACTTGATTCATCTCACTGGGAATCGCGCTATCCCGGGTTTGTGGCTTTCCTTAGCGGCTGTATGCGGACTGGTCGCGGCACTCTTGGCAAGGCCTCAACAGGATGCGGTCGTAATTCGCTAAGATAACGGTTTCCTGTCCTGCCCACTGAACACAGCGGCCCGCGGTGTCGAATCCTGAGAGCAACGCGAGCCGACGCAAGCCTCTGCCCCCTTAACCCTTGTCTGGGCAAGCCATTAGCCCGGCGTGATTTCTCGAGAAATGTACTGGTACCAAGATTCTTTCTTACGTTTTCTCTTCTGGAAGCCTCTGAGTAGATAGAGGGAATTAGTCGCCGAACTCCCCGAGGTCTTGCCTAATCCGAATGGTAGACCTGGTCAAGAGGCATTGCGGGGAGCCTGCGTGCCACCTGTGGAAGTGCAAGCCTCCTAGATGGAGCGCCTCCACCCGCAGCCCTTCAGATTGAACCCAGAGGCGTTGAGTTTTTCCCTTTTGAAGGCCTCTTAGTATACAGGGGAGTTCTCGTCGACTTTCCCCGTGGGCTTGGTGGAGCCGTCCCACTTCGGTCAACCACCCGGTTTGATTGCGTGCCGCTCGATGGTTCCGGGCTGGACGCAAAGATAGAAACCTTGCCATTGGAGCGCACGTTCCACGTGCGCCTTGAGGCAGATCAAGGCGCAATCGACTTTTCCGGAACACGAGGCATTCAAATGACAGCACTAATTCAAACTCAAACCGAAGAGTTCGCGGGCAGTCGCTTGGCAACATCGGCGCAACCTCCGAGCGCCATGTTGGTCGTTCCCCCAAATCCTGTTTTCATGAACATCAAACGGTCGCACGTCGAAGCTTTGAAAGCCCTCGGGTACACCGAATCCGAAGCTCGCTTTCTCTACATTGTGGCCACCCATTCCGGCTACTTTGTGGCACGTCAATTCCTCGCTCTTACCTGTGGCCATTGGGGCAAGCGGACGACCACGTTCTGGCGCAAACTTCACACCAAGAAACACGCGCGCACTGAATACTTCCCTAAGAGCGGGAAGGTCTATCACGTATTCTCGCGCAGGCTATACGCTCAGATTGGCAGGGAGAACCTTCGCAATCGTCGGGAACACGAGATCGAATACATCCAGCGGCGCATCGGAATCCTTGATTTTGTCCTCTCCCATCCCCAGTGGGAATACGTTGAAACCGAACCGCAAAAGGTGAGCTATTTCTGCGATCAATTGAAGGTCCCGATTCACTCTCTTCCCGCGAAGATTTACTACGGACAGACAACCTCCCAACCCACGGTTCGCTACTTCGTTGACAAGTTCCCGATGTTTCTCGCTAGCGACGCCTCTTCTCCCTCATCTGTGGTGACGTTTACCTACCTCCAAGGGCCAGAGGCAAGCCTCACCGAATTTGCCCATCATCTCGGAGCCTACCTCCCACTCTTTCGGCAGCTCTCCGAGTTCCGGTTTCTGTACCTGGCAAGAGTCGACTCATACTTCGAAAAGGCCAAAGAACTATTCCATTCCGCTGTGGCTATTCCGCTGGGCTCTGACGTATCAGCGGAGCTCTGCCGATACTTCCAAATCCGCAAGGCGTGGGACCTCAGGCGGTACGCGACTGTCACCGAAGGAGATCTAATTTTCCGTAATCAGGCCAAGACGCGATTCGCCGGAGAGCGGTTCGAGCATCTGTATCGCGGATGGAAAGCAGGACGAGCAAGCGAGGCCCACATTCGTGGGGAGTTTGGCCGGGCCAACCATCCCGTCACCGTGCATTTCGAGACGGAATCGCTCCGTCGAGTTGGTGCTCATGAACCGGAAGCTGAGGGGAAAGGGTGAAGAAGGCAAGGATTACACCCTCCACCTTCTTCCTCTCCTTTTTCATCACCCTGTGGCGCGAGCAATTTGTCGGAAACAGAGGAGATACAAGACGCAATGCCAGGAAGAGTCACCGTGGAAAAAAGACTGAAACGGGCGGGAGCGACCCCACTTTTTGGCAGTCAATCCGCCCAAAAAGTTTGTCAGGGTCGCTCCCGCCCGCCCCGAGCAACTCGGGGCCGTTTTCGCCGCGTGCAGGAGTCGGAGCAAACAGTTTGTAATGCAAGTTGTAATGCAGCATGAATGACGAAAGGAGAGGAAAACTTGGCACTTCTGAAAGCACCGTCGAAACAACCAAAAACTACAACCCTTCAGGTCCGTCTGGAGGAAGAAGTCAGACACAACCTTGACAAGTACACCGAGTTCATCGAAGCGAAAGCTTCTTACGTCGTGAGTGCTCTCAAAATCCTGTTCCGCAAGGATGAGGAGTTCAAGCGCTGGTTAGGCCAACACGCCAGCAATCGCGATCAAGAAAAAATCCAAGGAGGCGCTCTTACAAAGACCGCATGAGAAACATGAATCGCCGTCCAACCCAATTCGGTATGCGCGAGAACGCAGCGTCGTCGAGACGGCATGCCTCGCGCACAGTTGTTGCCCCTCCCTGTAACGCGAATTGCATGGAGAGGACAGGTTTGGATTCACTGTTCCCATTTGTCCAAGACAACACGTTTGCGCTAGATCGCGTTGAAGTCGACCACGCACCTCTGCAAGACGTGGCCACAGGAAAAAGAGAAGAAAGTCATCTTCTAACTGTTCAGGAAGTAGCACGCCTATTACAGGTGCCCACCTCGTGGGTGTACGAACATACGAGGCACAGATGTCCGGATCGCATCCCTTCTCTCAAACTGGGCAAGTACTTGCGATTTGCGGAAGGTGACATCGCTACATGGCTGACAGAAAAACGGGCAAAGGACTAGCACAATGGCCGACGTTCCGAGTACACTCGCGGCTGACACAAGAAAAGGCGGACGGGCCAACGGAAAGGAACCAATGGCTCGACGTCGTTATCAAGAAGGATGTTTATTCACACGTGGCAGAGTTGGTCGCAAGGTATGGGTTGGACGCTGGAGGGAGGATGTGATTCGACCGGACGGAGGAATCGCGAGGATGATGCGCTCGCAAGTGCTTGGTCCAGTTACCAGCATCCCGACCAGGAGGGAAGCTCGACAACTGTTCAACTCGTTGTTGCGCCCCACCAACCAAGGACTTCGAAAGCCACAAGCGACCATGACTTTCGGGGACTTCGCTCGAAAATGGGGAGATGCGGTACTCCCCACGTATCGAGCGTCGACCGGCAATTTCTACAAGGACATTCTGCGAAAACACTTGGCACCGAAATTCACAAGCTACCGGCTCTGTGATATTCACACGCCAGATGTGCAGATTTTCCTCAACCAGAAGGCAAGCCAGTATGCTCCTTCCGTTCTGCTCCACATCCGCGCGACACTAAGTCGAGTGTTCGCCAGTGCCAAGGAATGGGGCTACGTTGATTCAAACCCTGCGCTCGGTGTGCGTCTACCGACCAGGAGAACTGTTCGGACTAAGATTACATTTCAGCCTTCGCAAGTTCGCCTAATTCTCGAAGCACTCCAAGAGCCGCATCGAACAATGGTTCTCCTTGCTGCCGTGACTGGAATGCGTGCTTCGGAATTGATCGGACTAAAGTGGTCGGACATAGACTTCGAGCGTCGGTTACTCTTCGTCCGACGTACTTACTATCGGGGTAACTTCGCATTGCCTAAAAATGCAACGAGTGAGCGCATCATTCCCTTGAGTGCGGGATTACTCACGGCCTTATCAATGCACCAGAGGTTCGTGAGGCGTGGCTCGATGGATCTGGTTTTTCCCAATGCTGTAGGAAAACCGTATGAGCCGAATAACCTGCTAAAACGAGTACTCCATCCTATTCTTAATTCGTTGGGGCTGACTAGGACAGGATGGCGCTCATTTCGGCGATCGGTTGCGACAGCATTGAGTGAAATGAGAGAACCTGTTCGGACGGCCCAACAAGTACTGGGGCATTCCTCCCCACAGACAACTCTCGCTTACTACGTTCAAACAATTGAAGAGTCCCAGCGAAACGCGATTGCACAGTTAGAGAAGCTAATGTTCCCAAATGTTCCCAAATTTGAGAATGCCTCACAGCTAAACTATTGAAAAGATTGGCTGGGAGACTAGGATTCGAACCTAGATAGCCAGATCCAGAATCTGGAGTCCTACCGTTGGACGATCTCCCACCTGTTGCGAGGAAAAAAACGAACCGTGGCGCGTTCCCGGTGATCGGGACAGCCACGATTCTACCTATCTAATTTAATCGGGTTTTACGCCACCGTCAACCGGGCACTTGGAGCAGCGCCGTTGCAATTCTACAATCGCGGCGTGTTTTCTGCGGGCTTTGCGACGGCGCTTTCGGCGTCCCCGATAGGCAGCATGCGGCCCTCGCGAATCGCATATTCGACGTTGTCCCAGCGAATGTGATTCGAGCCGAAACTCGCCAGCCAGACCACAAAGTGGATGGCATCACGCAGCGGCACGAGCCAAATCTTTCGCCGCAAGACCTCATCGCCGACGCCCCAAACGCCGACGGTCCACGCCATCGCAAAACGCAAGATGATAAACGCGAGCACGTAGGCTGCCGCGATCCAGCTCGAAGGCGCAACCAGAATCGCGAGCAAAGTCCAGGGCAGACCTTGTGTAAAAAGCAGTCCTACGTAAGCCCGCGGCCTGCACAACCGCACGGTTCGCGCCCAGCGCACTTGGTGGTCCCAGAAGCTGCGAAAAGTTTGCGCGGGATACATGGTCCAGACCGGTTCGCGCGAGAGGACAACCTCGCCGCCCGCTTTAGCCATGCGGTGGCCGAGTTCGTAGTCATCCGCAAGGGCATCGGCAATGGACGCAAAGCCGCCGATTTTCGCGAGCCATTCCTTGGTCGTCGCGTTGGATGCTCCCAGAGCGAAACTGATCCCTTCCGTCCATCCCGCCATCAGGACGCCTGCGAAAAAATCGCTGGAAGCGCCGACGGCTTCGATTTCCGCGCCGAGATTTTTCTCGGTGATGCCGCGGTAGAAGCTGGTCACAACCCCGATCTGGCGGTCCGCAAGCGGAGAGACAACCTCACGCAGATACTGTGGCCCCACGCGCACGTCACCGTCGCTAAGCACCAGCACCTCGTATTGCGCTTCCCGCGCCAGGCGCACCAGTTTGTTCACCTTGTGGTTCGCGCCGAGATGCTCCGCGCCTACGAGCAGACGAATGCGCCGCTCGGGAAATTCCGCGATGATTCGCTGGATCAGCGGCACCGCGGGTTCCGCGTCCGCGCTCACAGCGAACAAAATCTCGTAGTCCGGATAATCCTGCCGGCAAAAACTTGCGAAATTTTCGTAGGAGCCGAAGTCAACGCCGCGCACCGGCTTGAGAATGCTCACGGGAGGTGTGTAATTCGGAAGGACTCGTGTGCGCTTCCGCCTGAAGAAGCGCAGCGCCGCCAGCGTTGCCAGCGTGTAGTAAATCAGAGGAGCGGCTGCCAACAGCAAGACTGCAACGCGCCACATCGCCAAGTGCAACATCATGCGGGCTCGTTCATCATCGGCGGAAAATTTCTGTGGTTGGCGGTCAGCCCGCCGCAACCAGCGCCACGCCGGCGCAAACTAGCAGGACGCCGGCCCACCGCGCGGCGCTAATCTGCTCGCCCAGGATGTATTTGGCGCCAAGCGTGCCGACAACGTAACTCAGCGCGGACGCCGGGATCACGAAACTGATGGGCTCCCAGGAAAGCAATACCAGCAAAGAATAAAAAGACAACGCCATCAGCGGGACGCCAGCCCAGAACCACCCGTTGCGCGCTGCCCGCCCCAGGAACTGCAGCAGCGCTCGCGGCCGCAATCGCGCCGGTTCGCCGGTGGCCTTCATTCCGTGGGTGATGGCGATTTCGCCGCCAGTGCTGCCGAGAACCAGGACCGCAAGCGCAAGAATGACGCGCGTCATGCCACCGCCTCACTGACCACCGCGGTCGTCCGCGGTCTCGTTTGTCCCACCAGCAGCACGCCCGTGCAGATCAGGACAACTCCAATCCACCGCCGTGGCGATACCGATTCGTGCAAAAACACGACAGCCAGCAAGGTGAGCAGCGCGTAACCGAAAGCACCGGCCGGCATGACGTAACTATAATCCGCCCAGCTCAGCACGGTCATGTAACTCACCATAAAGCCGGTCAGGAAAAAAATCCCCACCCAGATTGTTCCGTTCGTCACCGTCAGCCGGAACGCCTGCGCAAGCCCGGAAGCGGTCAGTTGCACCGCGCCAATCTGCGACATGCCGTGCTTCAGCATCAGGTCTCCGGCGTTGGCGCACACCACCATCGCCAAGACCATAACCAGCGTCTTGATTCGCAGTCTTTTCTCGCTTGCCATTTTTGCGGGGTTAGTCGTTTCCGGATGCGGAAGTCGTCCCAGGCACGGAAACCATGGGCTTGTTGTAATCCTCGCCGCCCTGGCGCACCCACTTCAGGCGCTCCGCTCGCAGCTTCAGGAATTCGGTCGCTTCGGCATACAGGCGCTTCCGTTCGTGGCTATCCCATAGCGCTTCCTTCACGATGCGCCAAACAACCTTGGGCCGGAAGTAGTATTCGTCATAGAAGCGGTTTACGCCCGCCATCATATCTGCCTTCTTCAAGTGCGGGTACTCGATATGCGGCAACTGGTGGCCGGTGGAATCCGCCAGCGCTTCCACTTTCAGGAAGCCTTGCTGCGCCATGGTGTCGTGCAATTCCGTTCCCGGCATGGCATGCGCAAGGGAAACCTGGATGGTTTCGCAATCCAGCTCCTTGGCGAAGTCGATGGTCTTCTGAATCGTTTCTTTCGTTTCGCCCGGGAGGCCGATGATGAAATCCCCGTGAACCTTGATACCGACTTTGCGGCAGTTCTTCATGAAGGCGCGGCCCATCTCGACCGTCGCACCCTTCTTGATATTTTTCAGGATCTGCGCGTCGCCGGATTCGAAGCCCACAATGAAAAGCCGGGCTCCGCCATCCGCCATCGCTTTGATCGTCTCGTAGTCGCTATGCACGCGCGCGGTGGACGACCACTGGAACTTCAGTGGTTTGAACTTTGCGCTGAGATCCATCACGCGGTCCTTGCGAATGTTGAAGGTGTCGTCGTCGAAAAAAATCTCTTTCATCTGCGGGAAGTATCCGAGCGCCTGTTTCACTTCCCGCGCGACGTTCTCCGTCGAACGCGTCCTCCAGGCATGACCGGAAAGCGTTTGCGGCCACATGCAGAAGGTACAGAGCGCCGGGCACCCGCGCGTGGTGTAGAAAGACACGTAAGGGTGTAGCAGGAAGGGCACGTTGTAGCGTCCGATTTCCAGGTCGCGCTTGTAAATGTCCGTGGCGAACGGCAGGGCATCCAGCTCTTCCGTGTGCAACTGCGGCCGCTCCGCGTTGTGCACGATCTTTCCGTCTTTGCGGTAGCTGACGCCAAGAATTTCGCTGAGCGGTTTCCCATGCGCGTATTCCACCACCGAGTGGTCAAACTCGCCGCGCGTTACAAAATCGATGTCTCCACTGGCCATCAGGGTCTCATCGGGCTTGATGTGCCCGTGGGGCCCGACGAAGGCAATCTTCATGCCCGGGTTTGCTTCCTTGATTTTCCGGATGAGCTTGACGTCGCTCTCAAAACCGACCGTGGACGTGAACAGAATCAGGAATTCGTAGTCCTTGCAGATTTGCACGGTTTGCTGCCAGTTCACCTTGTGCGGCGAGGCATCCAGCAGCCTGCTGCCCGGGATCATCCCCGCGGGGTATGTGAGCCAAACCGGGAACCAATAGGATTCAATTTCGCGCGTTGCGGGCCACCGCGAACTCGCGCCGCCATCAAAGTTTTCAAAACTGGGCGGATTCAACAGCAACGTCTTCATTACATCCGGCATTCTTCACCCTCAGCCTTCGCGTTCTAAACTGGGCCGTGTCAAATCCCTGGCTCTTGCTTCAATTTTCCAATAGGGTAGGGCCGCGGATATGCGCGGGACTGGAGTCCCCCCATCTCTAAGATAGTAGTTTACCTGACTTCGTTGCATCCCCTCAAACCTTTCTGTAAGTGGCTGTTAACTGACAGCGAACGGCTATTACCTTCATTAAACGGCGTCTTGCGGGCCTGCGATTTGGAGGAATCAGTTGCGCGCACCAAGGACCTCGGCGGTCGAGGCGGAGAGCAACTCCCAAATGCGCGGAATCCAATCGAGGTGTTCCGGCTTCATCAGGACGGAGCGCAGGCAAGTGAGCGTTTCGCGATCGCGCTTCATCGCTCCCAAGTTCGCTTCCCAGAAACGAATCGGCAATTCAGCTACCGCCAGATGGAGATTTCCTTTGGCCACCGCTTCGAAGATCTTGCGACTCAAAACTGAAGCTTCGCTCGCGCTCGAGGCTCTGGGGACGAAGACTACAATGTCCAACTC
>WNFS01003793.1_pt1 | contig 24876 bp, 25 predicted proteins | sample 5400141 | NCBI WGS metagenome assembly WNFS01 (sample SAMN13153358, study PRJNA577476) | soil metagenome | isolation source: 60 cm saprolite under Madrone tree | place: USA:California | collected 2016-06-14
GGAGTTTTCGTGAAAAAACGAACTATCGCGGATGCCTTGAGGCCGATAAAAGGACCGCGCCATTCCAGTGAGGGCATACGTCCGCGCGATCTTCGCGTGGCAGCCGGCGCAGAGTTGCGCGTCAACGTATGAGTTCGCCGCCGTCAGTTTAGGTGACTGTCCGCCAAGCAATGCCAGCGGAAAAACCCAGAGCCTCACTTTCCACTGCATTTGGCAACTATCACCGTTATGTCGTCGTGTTGCTCATGTGGACTGAATCGTTGCACTTCATCGACAACCGACGCAACCAGGGCTTTAGGAGACGAATTGCGGTGGCGCCGCAACGCGTCGATTAGATTATGCTCTCCGAATTCGTCGCCGTTCCCATCCAACGACTCGGTTATTCCATCGGTGTAGAGCACCAGCGTGTCTCCTGAACGCAATCGGCATTTCCCTATGGAGCAATTCCATTCTTTGAACAGCCCTAGCACGGTGCATGTGGAATCCAGCCGTTCCAGAGTGTTATCGCGGCGCAGAACCAAAGCGCAGAGATGCCCGCAATTCGCGTAACGCAGCCGTTGAGTCTTGTCGTTGTATTCGGCGAAAAAAAGGGTAGCGTAAGCGCTATCGATACTATTCTCGAAAAAGCGCAGGTTGACCGATTGCAGGAATCGCTCGGGGTGATTCAAAGCAATAGCGCATTGGCTGCGCAGGTTCGCCTGCAGATTGGCCATCAGGAGCGCGGCAGCGATTCCCTTTCCCGCTATGTCTCCGACCACTAAACCCAGACGCTCTCGGCCCAGGTCCAGAAAATCGTAATAGTCGCCACCCACCTGGCGGGCTTGGATGCAAATGCCGGCGTATTCCAGCGTCTTCAAAGGCGGCAGTGTTTGAGGAAAGAGCCTGGCCTGCACCTGCTTTGCAATTTCCAGTTCCTGGGCGGCGCGGCGCTCCGATTCCAGCTTCTCGGTCGTCGCGCGGCGCTGCGCTTCGACAGCCTTGGTCATCTCGTCGAAGCTCACTAGCGAAAAGGAATTCCCGTCGACATCTCTGAAGCGTGCGAACACTCCACCCCAAATGGGTTCCTGCTCTCCGAGCAGCATCGATGATGGCGTTGAAGCAGGGGCTTGCTCGGGGCGCTCATACTTGATGCGCTTCAGCCGAGGCGCAAGCTGAAAGCGCACCCCGCGCTTGGACCATTCCTGAAACTTGGCAGCGACATCTTCGGTGACAAAGACAACTTGCGTGGAGCGGCCGATGAGATTGCACTCACGAGAATTGGGCTTGGGAACAACAAGCGAAAGGATCGCGGACCCATCCGGAGGGGCGACCGCCACCCAGCGGTCACCGGATTGAAGCCTGGTATCAAAGGCCAGATGGAAGCCCAGCTGATCGAGGTAGAAACGCAGACTTCGATCTTGATCGCGCACGAAAATGTTAACGCAATGCAGGCGAAGGTATAGGTCCGGTCGACTCGCCCGAAACGCGGCCCCGTCCGTCCCATAGGATGAGGGAGAGCTGCTCATCGGCGTCATTATATGTCCGAACACTGTTCTTGGTTGTGGTTTGCGCGCGAGGGACCTAGAGGGTTGGATTGTGTTGGTGGTCAAGGCGCCAAAAACAACTGGGGGCATGTTGGGCAAGTGCGAAACTGACTGTCCGCCACGGGGATTCCCGCGGTGTTTTCGCAAACTAAAGAAAAATGCGGACGATCAGAACCCGCATACTTTCTCTTCAAAGGGACCATACGTCAGGCGCGCGCTTCCGGTGTATGTTCGTTCGAAGACGCGTGTCGGAGGCTGACGCCGAACTGTTCCGCCTCCGTCGAGCCGGCCAGCGCAGTGGTCGAAGAATTTCCGCCGGAAACGACCTGAGCGATTTCGTCAAAATAACCCGTGCCCACGAAGCGCTGGTGGGTGACGGCGCGATAGCCGAGTTCCTGCGCGGCAAATTCCTCCTGCTGGAGTTTGGAGTAGGCGGTCATGCCCGCGTGCGAGTAGCCGCGTGCAAGATGGAACATGGACATATTGAGGGCGTGGAATCCAGCGAGCGTGACGAACTGGAACTTGTAACCCATCTTGCCAAGTTCCTGCTGGAAGTTGGCGATGGTGACGTCATCGAGTTTTTTTCTCCAGTTGAAGGACGGCGAGCAATTGTAGGCCAGCAGTTTGTCGGGGAATTTCGCGTGAATGGCGTCGGCGAATGCTTTCGCTTCGGCGAGATCGGGCGTGGAGGTTTCGCACCACAGCATGTCGGCGTAGGGAGCGTAGGCTAGGCCGCGCGCAATGGCCGCGTCGATCCCGCCGCGGAACTGGTAGAAGCCTTCCGGGGTGCGTTCGCCGTGGATGAACGCCCGGTCGCGCGGGTCCGCGTCAGAAAGCAAAAGACCAGCGGAGTTTGCGTCCGTGCGAGCGATGAGAATCGTGGGCACGCCGCAAACGTCGGCCGCAAGACGCGCGGCAACGAGTTTTTCGATGAACTCGCGCGTGGGCACGACGACTTTGCCACCTAGGTGGCCACACTTCTTTGCGGAAGAGAGCTGGTCTTCGAAATGAACGCCCGCGGCGCCGGCTTCGATCATCGCTTTCATCAGTTCGTAGGCGTTCAGCGACCCTCCAAACCCGGCCGCGGCGTCGGCGACGATCGGTGCGAACCAATACGTGCCGGACTTCTGGCCTTCGGCGGATTCGATTTGGTCCGCGCGCTGCAACGCGCGATTGATGCGCTTCACGAGATTTGGCGCGGAATCGCAGGGATACAGGCTCTGGTCGGGATAGACGTCGCCCGCGGTATTGCCGTCGGCGGCCACCTGCCAGCCGCTCCCGTAGATCGCTTTCAGACCACCCTGCACCATTTCAATGGCCTGATTGCCGGTGATGGCGCCGAGCGCGGGAACGTAGCGATCGGTGTGCATGAGATTCCAGAGGCGCTCCGCACCGAGGCGCGCCAGGGTGTACTCGATCTGGATGGAACCGCGTAGGCGCACGACATCCGAGTAAGAATAGGGACGCGTGATGCCGGACCAGCGGGGGTCCGTACTGCAATACGAAAGTGGGTGATGTTTGTTGCCGTTCCCGTTGGCCCCGTTGGTTCCGCTCGATGACATGTATGCTCCTTGTATAGGCTGACTCACGACTCTTCCAGGAAAGATTCGTTCCTCGGAGCACAGCCTGAAGGCTGTGCCACTCTAATCCGTTCATCACGCAGGATTGAACTCCGCGCGGCGGATCATTTCTTCGCTGATGCCGCGGGCCTCGCGGAGTGTGGTCGCCAGCTCGGCATCATTGCTCGCGTTCTCTCGCAACAGCCGGTCGAGTTCTTCGTCAAAAAGACCGCGGATGAGTTCCGGCGTGTGACGAACCGGCGCGCCTCGCTCATCGAGGACTTCCACTTTGTCCGAATGTTTCATGCGCTGGGCGATCATCAACCGGTAGATGCGATCGGTTGCGAGATCTTCCATGTAGCCATCGAGGAGACTCGCACCTTTGCCGTTGAGCACGCCGTGGCGGTAGCGAATGACGGTCCGAACCGCGGCGCGCGTTCCGGCCAGCGTGCGTTTGCCAACCCCGGTGGGAATCGGGCGAAGATCGGGATGTGTGCCGGCGTTCGCCGGCCGCGCCTGAAGCTGGTTCGGGGCAGGGAACTGGCTCACCGCAATTTCGTTTTGATCGGGATGTCCGGTCCAGGCGCCGTCCATCAGCGAGTTGGCTTCGTTCTTCTTGTCTTCCGCGAGGGCCTTCAACGCGCGAGCGTTCAGCTCCGGGTCCTCGCGGCTGGGGAAGAATGCGGTCATGCCACCGATCGCTAGCATCCCGTGTTTGTGGCAAATCTCCGGCAGCAGATTGCGTAAATTCTGGAAGAACGCAACATTATGCGGAATGGTGTTGCGATCGGGAAGTACCCACTCGGGATTTTCGAGATTGAAATGGATCAAGCTGGCCATGTAGTCCCAGCGGCCGAGATTGAGTCCCACGATGTGGTCACGAAGATTCCAAGCAAATTCTTCTATCTGGAAAGCGAGCGGATGCGATTCGACCAGGGCCATGCACTTGATGGCGTTTGTTGGCAGGCCCTTGAGGCGGGCAATCATCTGGAAAAGATCGCGCCACCAGAGAGCCTCGTCGGCGGATTCGGACTTGGGAATGTAGATACAAAGGGGATGCTTCAGCGCGCTGAAGTCCACTTGATACGCGACCATGGCGACGTCGAAGAGCGAAGCCGGAAGCAATTCCCCGGGCAGAATGCCAGCCTGGTGCAAGTGCAAGCCACGGGGCCGCGTGAAAATTACCGTGGCGCTGGGATTGATGCCCACGGCTTTGTTGCGCTTGCGGTCGAAGTAGGTGAGACCGCCGGCGAGCGCTTCGAGAATATTCTTGATTCCTTGCGAATTGTGCTCCCAGGCGTTGGCGATGGAGTCCTCCAGATCGAGCATCACCCCGGGAGCGCTGGAATTCAGCATTTTCACGACAAGATCGGCGTCATCGGCGGGCCCGGTCATCTGGTTCCGCTGATCCGCGCACCAGGTGGGAAGCTCAATGCGCCACGAATTTGTTGTCGCCACGGCGGGCGGCAGGAAATCGGGAACCTTGCCGCCGTGGGCCTCGGCCAGGGCGTAATCGCGGCGGGCGATCAACGCGCGCTGCCGCAACGTGAGCGCGGCGTGTAGCGGCGCAAGAAATTCGACAAAGCCCGCAGGGAGATCGCGAGCAGCGTCGAACTCCGGTGGAGCAGAATTGACCGCCACGACGCGATTTGAAAAGGGCCAGGGAGCGAGCCCCGGATTCGGCTTGCTGCTAGCGGTAGTAGCCATGGTCGAGGTCAGTCCTTTCCAGTACGAATTCGAACGGAAGCCGGTTGCCGAACTAGAAAGGCAATTCGAAGGCCAACCGGGAGAAACGAGCAATTTCTAAGGCCCATTTGCTCAAGGAGATAGAAGGACCGGTGCTGGGGACGAACGAGACCAGGGGAAAAGCGGACATCCCAGCAAGAAATTTGCTCACCACCGGCGACTTCGTTCCTTCCACCTGTTCAACATATTGAACGCATGTTCATCCCCCTTTCCTTCTACCGGAGCATCGCCGCGGCCACAAGATGGTGTTCGGTATCCTGAACAATTATTCTATACTTGGGCGATAACTATTTTTTATGGGAGGCGGCCATGGCGGCCACGGAGACCAATCCGGCCACAGCGGTGGAGCGGGCACTGAGTATTCTGGAAGCAGCCGCGCAACGGCGCGAGGGGCTGACCAACGCGGAGATCAGCCGCAAGCTCGGGATACCGAAGAGCTCCGCGAGTTACATCCTGAGGACTCTAGAAAAACGCAGCTACTTGCGGCGCGAGGCGGATACCGGCAGGTATCGGCTGGGCTTGAAAATATTGAGTCTCGGTGGAGATGCCCAAGCCAACCTGGACATCGCAGATGTGGCGCTGCCGTTTATGAGGTCGCTGGTGGAGCGAATTCAACTGACCGTACACCTGGCGGTCTTGGACCAGAGCGAAGCGGTTTACATCGAGAAGGTAGAGGCGCCCGGATTTTTCAAGGTGAACACGTGGGTGGGGAGGCGGATGTTTCTGCATTCCACGAGCGTCGGGAAATGCTTGCTGGCCTGGCTGCCGAAGCATGACGTGGAGGCCATCGCTAAGCAGCACGGTCTGAAGAAGAGAACGCCGGAGACCCTCACCAGCCTGCCAAAACTGCTCGCCGACCTGGAGCACGTGAAGCAGTCGGGATACGCGGTGGATGACGAGGAAAACAGTCTGGGTGCGCGGTGCCTGGGAGTGCCCATCTTCGACGCCCTGGGAAATGTAACGGCGGCGCTCGGTGCCAGTGGGACGCTGACGCAAACGGATCAGACCAATATGCCGGGCATCATCGAGGCGTTGAAGGAAACAGCGCGGCGGATATCGCGGCAACTATACAAAGGCGGAGTACTAGGAGCCGCATAGCGAGTGGCCCGCTTTCTCATGATTGCCTCCCGGACAGAAGTTCTATAGCTCTTGCGCCAGTTAGATTCAAGATGCAAGTCAAATGGGTGCACGGTTCGGTGCCACGGTCAGGTGTTAGCATACTCTCTGTATTTGGCCGCAAGGAGTGTGGAATTATTTTCGGAACGGGGGACTTTGTGAGAGTAACGGTGTTGAGCGGATGTGGCTTGAGGCGTGGAGAATAGTTTGATGCTGGTCATTGCGCATCGCGGGGCATCGGGGAACGCGCCGGAAAATACCATGGCGGCGTTCAAGAAAGCTGTTGCGCTGGGGGCCAATTTCATCGAGACGGATTTGCAGCTTTCGCGCGATGCGCGTTTCGTGGCCATTCACGATGCGACGGTGAATCGAACGACCAACGGGCAGGGGACAGTGCATGATCTGACGCTCACGGAGCTGCGGCGGCTGGATGCCGGGTCGTGGTTCGGGAGTGAGTTCGCCGGAGAACGCATCCCCACACTGGAAGAAATCCTAGCGTTTTCCAAGAAACATGATGTGGTGTTTTATTTGGAGATCAAGCCGGGCGGATCCTGGGGCGGGGAACACGCATTGATTGGCGCGCTGCGCGAATCGGGAGAGATACCGCGGGCGGTGGTGATTTCTTTTGACGCCGCGATCGTACTGAATTTGCGGAAAATCGAGCCGACGCTGATGACCGGGCTGCTGTACGACGGACAGATCGAAAATCCACTGGAGAAGGCCGGCGCCATCGGCGCGCGGCAGCTGGCCGTGCGGGGAGATCTGCTGACGCCAGCGCTGATTGCCGAAGCCCGCAGGAAAGATCTGCAAGTGGTGTGCTGGACGGTGAATCATCCCGCGCATATGCGGCTGCTCGCCGCAGCGGGAGTAGACGGAATCATGAGCGATTATCCGGACCGGTTGGTGGCGGCGGTGAGAAAAGAAGCCGAGAGCATCCCCTGATAGCGAGACACCCAAGTCGCGAAGTTCCATCCAAGAGATGAAGGAAGATCGAGGGTCCATCACGAACCAGCCAGCAGAGAATGAATCGCAGCGAGTTGGGCGACGGGGAGCTGTTCGGCGCGAGAGTCGGGACGCAGGTTTAGCGTGGCGAGCGCTTCGCGCACACGATCGGGTTTGGCAAAAGACCGCAGATTATTGACCAGCGTCTTGCGTTTCTTTGAGAAACACAATTTCACAAAATTCAGGAAACGAGATACGTCGTTGAGGGACAGCTTTGCGCGTTCGCCGGGCAGGCGCAGGGTGACGAGGGCCGAGGTGACTTCCGGTCGCGGCGCGAATGCTTCCCGAGGAATTTCGAAGACAAATTCGGGACGCGCGTAGAACTGGGTGACGACGGAAAGGTAGCCGTAGTCGCGCGTACCCGGTCGCGCGGCGAGGCGTAGAGCGACTTCGGTCTGAATGACGACGTGTATTTCGTCGATGAAATCGGCAAACGTGAAGAGGTGATGAAGGATCGGCGAGGTGATGTAGTAAGGAAGATTGCCGTAGAGGCGGATGCGGCCGCCGGAAGCGATGGCAGCGAGGTCGGCTTCGAGAATGTCGCCGGGGATGACCGTGAGATTAGAGAATTCTTGCGCCAGGTGGCGAAGGCCCGCGATGAACATGGGGTCGATTTCGATGGCGTGAACGGGAGCGCCGGCGGCGAGGAGGTGTTGGGTCATCTCACCATGACCAGAACCGATTTCGATCCAGCAATGTTGATCGTCGCGCGCGAGCGGAACGGTAGAATGACGCGAAACGCGGATGGCGCGAGCGATCTCTTCGCGCCAGTGGAGATCGGCGAGGAAGTGTTGGCCGAGGCGTTGACGAGCCATGGGAGGATCAGTGTAGCAGGGGAGGTGATTAGTGACTCGTGACCGCCCGAGCGAACATGGGCAGCGCGAAACCGGACAGAAACGCAAAGTGGAGGATGGGGAATATGGGAAGCCGCCCCACGCTGGGAGTTATCTTGGAACCTCAGGTGGCCGGCGGTTAGCTCGATTGCGGCTATTCGCGATGGTTATCCCAGGACAGAAGATTTCGAGTCGTCGACTGCCGGCTGGCCGTTGCCGGTGGTCAGCACGTGCGGCCGAGTTGGCGGAAAGCGCAATCAGGGCTTCAGCCAGTGGTCACGGCCTTCCAGGACGAAAGCATCGTCGTTTAGATGGGGATACGCGGCGTAGACGCGATCGATCTCTTCTTGCTGGCCGGGGCTTAGGGTTTCCTGGGGATTCAAGCACCAGATTCCTTCAAGCAGGCCTTGTCGCCGCAGGACCTCATGCAGGCCGGCGATGCAGCCGGCGAAGTGGTGCGGCACGTCGAAAAAGGCCGCATTGGCATCGGTAATTTCGACGCTCCTTTGGAGCAGGTTCTTGGGAACGCTTCCTGTTCCGGACGCGACGGCATGGCATTCCTCTAAGAGATCGACAGCGCCGCGAGTCCATACCGCCCAGTGGCCCAAAAGGCCTCCTACAATGCGGTATTCCTGCGCGCGTCCGTGGACCTGGAAAACATAGGGGCTGACGAGATCCAGGGCGATATGGTCATCATTTCCGGTGTATAGCACGATGTCTCGCCCGGATTCGGCCACGGCGCGGATGACATCCAGGGTTTGGTAGCGGTTGAAAGGCGCAATTTTGATGGCCACAGCATTTTCAATCTCGGCGAACTCGCGCCAGAATCTATAAGAGAGTACGCGGCCGCCCACGACGGGCTGCAGGTAAAAACCGATCAGCGGTATGACTTCCGCTATTTTTCGGCAGTGGGCTAGGAGCGCCGAATCCTCCGCATCTTTCATGGCCGCCAAGCTCAACAGCCCGACACTGTACCCAAAGTTCGTGAGCAACTCCGCTTCCGCGACGGCTTGCGCTGTTTGTCCGCAGATGCCTCCGATGCGGATTAACGGCTCTGCGCGACCGCGATCGGCGCAGTCCATTTCTTCCCGCGCCAATTGTAAGACCGGCGCGAAGAGCCCGATGCGCGAGTCTCTGATGGCAAACTGCGTGGTGTGAACCCCCACCGCCAGGCCGCCTGCACCAGCGGCGACGTAGTAACGCGTGAGAGCTCTTTGGTGCCGCTCGTCGAGCCGCCGGTCTGCCGTGAGTGCCAAAGGATGCGCGGGGATCACCGTACCTCGCGCCAAGACCTGCCGAATCCTGGGATCCAGTTGCTTTGCCATCACTAACGCTCTGGGCTCTCCTGCTGGCCGCTCTTCCTAAAAGCGTCCGGAGCGTTCGTCAAAATGTGTGGGTCTCGCCAACGTGGCACCGCCACGGCTAACCCAGTCCGCGATCCAGGTGATCATCTGCTCGGCGTCGACGCGGGGACGGCCGAAGAGCTCGTACGATTTTTTCGCATTGCTCAAGAGAGCGTCGGCCGATTCCTGTCCTTCAAAGCGAACGGGCTTATGCCAGCAATCACCAAATTGCTCGGCAACGCTACGCACACTTAACAACTCTGGTCCGGCAATGTTGATCACCAGCGGAGGCACCGACGCGCTGCCAAGAGCTTCGAGGCTCATGCCAGAGGCGTCTCCCTGCCAGATGGCGTTCAAATAGCCCATGGAGAGCGGGACTGGCTGTCCGGCGTACACGCGTTGCGCAATGTCCACGAGCACGCCGTAGCGGAGTTCGGTGGCGTAATTGAGCCGAAGTATCGACATCCTGGTTTCGTTCCTTCGGCTGAAGTGTTCGAAGATGCGCTCTCGGCCGAGACAACTCATGGCATATTCACCGGCGGGATTCAGCGCGTCCTGTTCCCGGGAGCCGCCAAGAGAAACTGGCGAGAGCCCGTAAACATTGCCTGTCGAGAACGCTACAATTCTGCTCTGGCGATATCTTTCGCTTACCAGGCCGGGCAAGAAACTGTTCATGGCCCAGGTCTGCGATTCTTGCCCGGTCGTCCCGAACTTCATGCCGGCCATAAAGACAATGTTGGCGGCATCTGGGAGAGCGGAGAGCGATTTCGGGTCCAGCAAGTCAGCGCGCACCGTCTCTACGCCTTGTGCTTGCAGCTGCGATTCCAACCTGGGGGAGGAGAATCGGGAGACGCCGATCACCCGCCGCGAAACTCCCGCGATCTCCGATGCTCGTTTCGCCATGCGGGCCAGGGTCGGCCCCATTTTCCCACCCACGCCCAAGATGACAATGTCGCCATCAAGGGCACCAAGCGTATCAGAGGCAGCCTCCGTGGGCTCGCTCAGAAGTTCATCGAGTTCCTCGATATCGCGGACGGCCGTTCGTTGCTGTGGGTTCATTCGCATAAGCCGCCGAGCGATGACGATGAAAATGTCGGGTGCGATTGTACTCGAAGCGCCCCCGGCTTTGTCTTCTCTGTTTCCGACTTTTCTCTGCGGTCCAGATTCCTTAGGAGGCAATTCGAATGGGTTTACAATCTCCCTGAGGAATTCGGCAGCCATGCCCTTGCGCACTATGACCACGGCGGACATCCCGGCTGGATTGCGGCTGAAGGAGATCGCCGGTTGGAATCAGACCGCGGCAGACTGGAAACGGTTTCTGGAAGCCAGCCCGGAAGGTTGCTTTGTCGCGGAAGAAGATGGGCGGGTGTGCGGCACGGCAACGACGATCTCGTTTGAAAATCGATTTGCGTGGGTCGGAATGGTATTGGTTGACCCGCAATACCGCGGCCGAGGCATCGGAACCCAGCTTCTTAAAAGGGCCATCGAATATCTTGACGGGCTGAAAATTCCTGCAATCAAGCTCGACGCGACGCCGCAGGGAAAGCCGCTCTACGAAAAACTGGAATTCGTGTGCGAATATGAGATTGAACGATGGACTCTGCGTAGGCCCCCCTCCGAAGCGGCGAAAGTGTCCGGTTTCGGCGCGCGCGCGCCGCTATCCCGGGAACTCTTGGAATCCATCTGCAAGGCGGATCAAGAGATTTTTGGCGCAGACCGAGGTTTCTTGCTTAAGTCCCTCCACGGGGATGCGCCGGAGTTCACCTCCGGGATTGGGAACGATGGACTGATCGAGGGTTATGCATTCGGGCGGCGCGGATCTTTCGCGGATCATCTCGGTCCTTGGATGGCGAAAGATGCAACCGGAGCTTGTCAGCTTCTCGAACAATTCGTGGCCCACTCCTCGCGTGGGGTTCAGGCCGTGGATTACTTGAAATCAAACGCTCTCGCTGGCGACCTGCTAAGGTCCTTCGGATTCTGTTTCTCTCGCTCGCTCACCCGAATGTACCGGGGATCGAATGACCATCCGGGACGATCGGACCTTCTTTGTGCAATTCTAGGCCCGGAGTTCGGCTGAGAATGTTGGGGTGCTGGACGGACAGTTCACTTCTTCAGTCACGAACGTAAAATCCGGCTCTCGGGGCTTTCATGACGAACCATCGATCAACGCGTGTCTTTTACGGGTGGTGGATTGTTGTTGCTGCGTTCCTGAATCTTTTCTTCGCCGTCGGAATCGTCTTTTACGGGTTTCCGGTTTTTTACCCCGCATTTGTAGAGTCTCTGGGGTTCCTGCGCGCTCAAGTCACCCAAGGCTTCCTTCTCGGGTTTCTTGTGGCGGGCCTGCCGTTTGGCTTGCTGGCCGGAGCGATGATCGACCGGGCCCATCGCCAATCAAGTCCTCGTTGCCCGCTGGTTCCATATGCGCCGCGGCCGGGCGATGGGTTACGCGTATCTCGGGTTAGGGCTGGGCGGAGTCATTGCCCCTCAGCTGGTTCATTTTTTGATGCGCCACTTCGGTTGGCGCCATGCCCTGGAGATCGTGGGCTTGCTCATTCTGCTGGTGCTCTTTCCGGTGGGGATCTGGATTACGCGCTCCACTCCGGGCGAAATGGGTCTGCTGCCAGACGGGTCGGAAAGCGTTGGCCTGACCGAAGAGAGGAATAGCGCCACGGTTTCTCCCGCAAGCGGAGTCGGAGCTGCGATTCGCTCGGCCAATTTCTGGCTCATCCTGGCGGGGTCCACGCTCGTGATGGGCGCTATCGGCTCGGTGATTCAACATTTCATTCTTTTTCTCAAAGATCAGGGCTACTCGGCGACCACGGCTACTCGATTCTTGACAGCTCTGTTGACGTCCAGTCTCGGCGGCCGGGTAGTAGTGGGCTATCTGGCAGACCGTTTTCGAAAAAAGAACACCATGGCGCTGTTCTACGCATTGCTCAGCGCATCGCTCCTGTTCCTCGGCATGGCCCGTCGGCCCGTTGCGGTTTGGACCTTCGCATTGATTTTCGGCTTCTCCATGGGCGCAGACTATATGCTGATTCCGCTCGTCACGGCGGAATGCTTCGGGACTGCCTCGCTTGGCAAACTCTTGGCACTGATCATCATGGGCTATTCCCTGGGTCAGTGGGGGGCGCCATGGATGGCAGGAAGAATCTTCGATTCGCAGCACAGTTATGAATTGGCTTGGAAAATCATGGCCGCGGCGGGCTTGTTCGGAGCCGCTGCCATTTACGCGGTCTCGGATCGACGAAACACAAAGCGCGTCTAACCGGAAGAAGTGTTGCAGATCGAATCCAGCCCGGAGGAGGATCATCCCGATGCTGAGATCCGCGGTTGCTGTTATTGCCTTGGTTGGCACGGTGGTCTGTGCTTTGACGGGGCAGAAACCGCCGAGCGCCAAAAAGAGCGAGCAGGTCTCTCTCGAATATCTGGGGGCAGCGGGCTGGAGGATCAGCGACGGAACCACCGCCATTCTGATTGATCCTTATCTTTCGCGAATCCTTGGGCCGCCGCCACCGCTTGCGCCACCGTATGCGCCAATGCCAGGTGACTCGCGCCAGGTGTTCGGATGGAATGATGTGGCGACCCCGGATGCGGCGGCGATCGACGCACACATCCAGCGAGCGGACTTTATATTGGTTACGCACACGCATTACGACCATGTCCTGGATGTTCCGCACATCGCGCTCAAGACTCATGCCACGGTGATCGGAACGGAAAGCACGGAGAATGTGGCGCGGGCTTACAACGTGCCAGAAGAACAACTGATTACCGTGCGTGGTGGCGAGGATTACGAGTTTGGTGTTTTTTCAGTAAAAGTCATCCCCAGCCTCCACAGCGCCCTGGACCACAAGCGCTATTTCAGTTCAGAAAAAGCACGCGAAGGGATGAAGGCTCCGCTGACACTGCTGCAAATCCATCCCGAAGGTGGCACGCTGGCGTATCTGCTGCGATTCCACGGTAGTCAGATCCTCGTATTTGGCGGGATGAACTACATCGAGCGGGAGATGGAAGGGATACGGCCGGACGTGGTTCTTGTCGGTGCCGGATCCTCTCGGCGGGAAATCCATGACTATACCGGCCGCCTCATGCGGGCCTTGAATTATCCTCCGTTGGTGCTGCCCACTCATTGGGACAATTTCCTGGCCCCCTATGGAGCCACCCAGCAGCCTGCCATCGAAGCAGTGCAATCCTTCGTGGAGGAAGTCAAAGCGGCTTCGCCAAAGAGCAAGGTGATTGTGCCCAAGTACTTTGAGGCGATTCGGTTGGAACCTGTCGCCAAATGAGGGTCTAGCGATTTTCGGGGTACTGCCGAGTTGCACTAGTTTCTTGACGAGCCGATGTTGGCCCGGTAGCGTAAAGTAGATGCGCAAGGGGTGATGAGCGATTCATGAGAATTCTGTTTGTGGCATCGGAGGGGCTGCCGTTTTCGAAGACCGGCGGCCTAGCGGACGTGGTGGAAGCGCTGCCGAAGGCGCTCGTGGCCGGGGGCCACGAGGTAGCGGTGGTGTTGCCGCGCTACCGTGGGACGAAGGCCACTGCGGTGGTGATGCCGAGCCTGACGATTCCGATGGGCGGGATGCGACTGCGTTTTCCGGCGATTGCCGATGGCGCGCAGCTGAATGGGGTTCGCTACTATTTTGTGGATGATCCGGAGTATTTCGACCGCGATGGATTGTATGGTAGCAGCATCGGGGAATATCCGGACAATGCGGAGCGGTATGCCGAGTTCTGCCGCGCGGCGATTGAGGTGGCAAAGCATGTCTGGCCGGCGGATGTGATTCATTGCCATGACTGGCAAACAGCGTTGGTGCCGGTGTTGCTGCGAACGTCTTACGGCGATGATCCGCTGATGAAAGATGTTCCAGTAGTCTTCTCCATTCACAACATGGGTTATCACGGACAGTTCACCAAGGACGTGCTGGAGCGCGTGGGAATTCCCCCCAGCGTATTTCATCCCGGTGGTCTGGAGTTCTTTGGAAAAGTGAACCTGCTGAAGGGTGGACTGGTTTATTCGGATTATTTGACGACCGTGAGCAGGAAGTACGCTCAGGAAATCCAGACGCCGGAATACGGACACGGACTGGACGGCGTTGTGCGAAGCCGCGCGGACCGGCTGGTGGGAATATTAAACGGCGTGGATTACACGGCGTGGAACCCGGAGAAGGACAGACTGATCGCCGTCACTTATTCGGCAAAAGATTTGAGCGGGAAGCAGGTGTGCAAGCAGCATCTGCTGGAAGTGTTTGAATTGTCCCAGGAGCACCTGAGGCGGCCGCTGATCGGAATCGTGTCGCGCTTTGCGGATCAAAAGGGCTTCGATCTGATTGCGGAAAAGGCGCACGAGTTGATGCGCGAAGACCTGGTGCTGGTGGTGCTGGGAACGGGTGAGCGCAAGTACGAAGACTTGTTCCGGGCTTTGGCGGCGGCGTATCCGGGCCGCGTGGGCGTGAAGATCGCTTACGACAACCCGCTGGCGCACAAAGTCGAGGCCGGAGCCGATCTGTTCCTCATGCCTTCGCGCTACGAACCCTCGGGGTTGAATCAGATGTACAGTCTGAAGTATGGTACGGTGCCGATTGTGAGAGCAACCGGCGGGCTGGACGACAGTATCGAGCCGTTCGACGTGGAGCACGGCACCGGAACCGGGTTCAAGTTCAAGGAGTATACCGGCGAGGCGCTCTTGTTTGCGATTCGGCAGGCGCTGCATCATTACTTGGATGAGCGGATCTGGAAGCGCATCCAGTTGAACGGGATGGCCAAGGACTTTTCGTGGAAGACGGCTGCGGCCGAATATGCGAAGCTGTACGAGGCCGCGCGAGCCCTTCGAGGCTCAGGCCAAGCGGCTCGGGGAGTATCGTGGCCCGCGCAGAGTTCAGGAAAGGCCGCTTCGGGCTCGGGACAAACGGGCCGCGGGGCGGGGCAAGTCACGCGAAACCAAAAGCCTGCTGGAACATCTAATTAAGCGGATTCGGGAGAGATAGGCGGCGGCCCGCCTGAGGCGGGCAAGCCGTTGAGGACAAAGGATATGGCTGACAATACGATTCAAACAGCGGATGACGGAAATTTCGAAGCCGAGGTGTTGACGGCCAGCAATTCGCAGCCGGTGATGGTGGACTTCTGGGCAGAATGGTGCCGTCCATGCCACATGCTCGCACCGACGGTAGCTGAGATCGCGCACGACTATGCAGGCAAGCTCAAAGTGATGAAATTGAACGTTGATGAAGCCATGAATTCGGCAGGCCGCTATCGCGTTCAGGGTATTCCTACATTGCTGCTGTTTAAGAACGGACAGGTCGTCGAGCAGATCGTGGGAGCAGTGCCGAAGGAGCAGATCACCAAGGCGCTGGAGCGTCACATCGCTTAAATTCGAAGGCCATCGCGGGGCGCCCCTGATTCGATCGGGGCGCCCCTATTTTTAGTGGGTTACGCTAGCGCTGCGGGCAAGAGTACTGACATAATCTCGGTCGGCTGCGGTTGACTTTCCTGCGGCGGAGGAAGAGTGCATCATCTGCGACGCTTGCACGCGGAACCGCAGGATTCACTTTCTCCGGCAGGTGCGCCGCCCAACTCTAACCCTCGATTCTTGTTCTGGTGTGTGGCCCTGGTTTTGGGGCTATTGAACGTATGGGCGCGTCGCAATGAAGTGTCCCCCGATAGCATTTCGTATATCGAAATCGCCTGGGCTACTGCCCGCTCTGGCTTGCACCAGGTGGTCAACGCCTACTGGAGTCCACTCTATCCTCTTCTTCTGAGTCTCGTTTTTCGGTACCTGCATCCGCAGGTGCAGTGGGAATTTACGGCTGCGCATCTCCTGAATTTTGCGGTGTATCTCGCTAGCCTGGCCTCTTTTGAAATGTTTTTGAAGGAATTGATTCTGCAGCGGCAAACCGCCCGCGAATCGCCCGAGAAGTCTTTGCCGGTCCCCCCGCGAGCCGTGTGGATCTGGGGATACGTCTTTTTCCTCTGGGCTAGCTACTTTTTCGCGCCGCGGCTCTCCGCGTGCTGTTGGCGGCTGCCGTGTATGCCGGCTTCGCGCTGCCAATAATTCTGTCGCTATCGGCAATGAAGGGACGGCCGACGTTTGGTGACGCTGGACGCATAAACTACGCCGAATTTGTCAATCGCGCAACGAGATCCGTGCATTGGCAGGGGGGCCCTCCCGGAACTGGCACTCCCCTTCATCCCACGCGGAAAATCTTTTCCGACCCGGCTGCCTATGAGTTTATTTCTCCCGTACAAGGCTCGTATCCGCCTTGGTACGACCCCTCTTACTGGTATGACGGCGCGCGCCCTCATTTTTCAATCAGGGCCCAGTCCGCGGCCCTGTTCCGCGCGTCAAATATGTATTTGAAGATATTCTCGAAGAGCGGCGCGCTTTGGGTGGTGTTGCTGGCGGTGTGGGTTGCCAGAAAAAAAGCACTCACATGGGGAAAGTTTGCTTCAGGAGCGGGGCTGGTGGTTTTGCCTTCGGTTGCCGCGCTGGTTATGTACTCACTCGTGCTCGTCGAGTTTCGCTATGTCGCGCCGTTCGCGTTGATGTTGATGCTCTGGATGGTGGCGAGAATGAGGATTGTCATGGGGGCTAACCCGCAATTACTCCGACGCTTCCATCTGGCGGTCAAGCTCGCTGCCGCGCTCACCGTGACGTGGGCGGTGGGGCGCGATCTATATGATGCGATACGCAACAGGCCTTATGAGCCGTGGGTGGTTGCTCAACAGCTTCACGCTATGGGCATTCCGCCAGGAACGGACGTCGGGTATATCGGCACCGGCCTGGACGCATACTGGGCGCATCTCGCGGCCGTGCGGATCATCGTGGAGGTCCCGGACATCGAACAAGCGCGCTTCGTTGCTGCCGATGCTGCGCGCAGGCAGCAGGTGCTCGCGCTGTTTTCCTCCGTTGGGGCGAGAGCCGTCGTTACCAGGAATGCCGATGCCGCGAATCCCACCGACGGCTGGCGTCAAATTCCCGGAACGCATCATTTTATCTGGCAGCAGCCGTGGCTTATCGCGGCCCCCGGGACAAAGTGAAGATTGCTGCAGGAGTGAGACCACCAAGGCCATGACAGGAAGCCGGCAAATCAGCAGAGTGCGTTGTGACTGGGCGAAGAACGAGCTGAATATTCCCTATCACGATGAGGAATGGGGCGTGCCCGTACACGACGAGCAGAAATGGTTCGAGTTCCTGACCCTCGAAGGTGCGCAAGCGGGTTTGAGCTGGGACACGATCTTGAGGAAACGCGCGCGGTACCGCGGAGTGTTTGACGGATTTGATCCCGCTAAAGTCGCCCGCTACGACAAGGAGAAGGTCCGCGAACTGCTCCGCGACGCCGGAATCATCCGCAACCGCCTTAAAATCGAGGCCACCGTCGGCAACGCCCGCGCCTTCCTTGAGGTCCAGAAAGAGTTTGGCACGTTTGACGCTTACATCTGGCGGTTCGTCGGCGGTCAGCCGAAGCAAAACGCCTGGAAAACCCATAAGCGCGTTCCCGCAAAAACACCTGAATCCGACGCCCTCAGCAAAGACCTCCAGAAGCGCGGTTTTCGGTTTGTGGGATCAACCATTTGTTACGCACTCATGCAAGCCACTGGCATGGTTAACGATCACCTATTCTCCTGTTTTCGTTTTGCGGAGCTTAAGAGGTGGAATTCCCGATGATTCCCTAAGGTTGAGGGATCAACTCGATGGCCCGACTTAACGATTGCGCGAAGTCTCTCCCGCTACTTTATCACCGCGCACGTGGTTTTTTATTTCGATCTTGCGCTCCGGCAGGGAACTCCCAATGCCCACCTGCAGCCTTGCCTCTCTGATTGGCTGGATCGTTTGGCCGCGGTGCGGAGAACGAGCGTACCGTCCAAGGTCAGAATTGCGCTTGCTTGCGTTGAGGGCGAGGCGAGCTTACGATAAAACCTGCCGTTTCGTGGTGCTTTCCAAAGCAGTAAAGGCGAAGTGAAAGTTGGGCCGCTGAAGTGTGGTCGAGGAGAGGGATTGCATGAAATCGGTGGTGGTGGTGGGCGCGCAATGGGGAGACGAAGGCAAAGGCAAGGTGGTGGACTACCTCGCAGGATCGTTTGACTACATCGCGCGTGTCGCGGGCGGCCACAACGCGGGGCACACGGTCATCATCGGCAAGGACCGCTATGTGCTGCAGCTGATTCCGTGCGGTATTCTTAGGCCGAAGCGGCAAGCAGTGATCGGAACGGGCACGGTGGTGGATCCCGCGGCGCTGGTGGCGGAAATTGCGACACTCTCCAAGGCCGGGATAGACGTGAAGGGACGCCTGCATGTTAGTAATCGCGCGCATCTGATTTTTCCGTATCACCGGGAGCTGGACAAGGCAGCGGAAAGCGCTCGCGGCGCGAACAAAATTGGTACGACTTCCCGTGGAATCGGTCCGGCCTACGAAGACAAAATGGCGCGGCGCGGGCTCAGGATGTGCGATCTGCTGCAGCCGGAGGTGTTTCGAAAGAAAGCGGCCCACGTGGTTGCGGAGAAGAATCGGCTGGCGAAAGGCGCGTACGGCGCGGACATCGACTTTTCGCATGAAGTGGACGAAACCTTGAAGCTGGGCGAAAAGATTCGCGAGTACATTTGCGATACGGCGGAGCTGTTGAACCGCGCGCTGGATGCGGGGAAGTCCGTGTTGTTCGAAGGCGCGCAGGGGACCATGTTGGACATCGACCACGGAACGTATCCGTATGTAACGTCTTCCAGCGCCACCTCCGGCGGTGCGGCGACGGGCGTAGGCGTGCCGCCGACGAAAATCAAGCACGTACTTGGAATTTCGAAAGCGTACACAACCAGAGTGGGTGGTGGACCATTTCCGACGGAGATGCCCGATCTCGATGCCAAAGAAGTGCGCGAACGCGGAAAAGAATTTGGCGCGGTGACCGGGCGGCCGCGGCGTTGCGGCTGGCTGGACTTGCAGGTCTTGCGATACGCGAAGATGATCAATGGGGTCGATTCGATGGTAATCACGAAACTGGATGTTTTTGATACCCAGCGGGAAATCCAGGTGTGCGTGGGGTACAAGTACAAAGGCACACCGATCGACGAAATGCCGGCGCTCGCGGAAGAATACGAGCACGTCATGCCAGAATACAAGACGCTGCCAGGGTGGAATGAAACAACCTACGGCCTGAAAGATGGGGCGAAGCTCCCAAGAGCTGCGGTCGACTATCTGCGCTTTATTTCCGATTTTCTACAAGTGGAGATTGGAATGATTTCGACTGGACCCGAACGCGACGCGACGATAGTGCCGGCGGGAACGCTGTTAGCGCGGTGGCTGTAACCGAGAGACCAGAGCGAAGGCAAAGGACGCCTGAATCGCGACGCCACAAGACCTCACTCATGCTCAGCTACGAGCAAGCTCGGAACCGACTCATTGAAGAAATTGGAAAGAAGAAAGGACCGCGCGCAACTGCGGTTGTGAGCGTGTGGGATGCGCTGGGGTTGGTGCTCGCACAGGAAGTTCGGACGGACCGCCAATATCCGCCATTTGACCGCTCGACACGCGATGGGTACGCGCTTCGTTCGAAAGAGGTCGGGCCAGGCGCACAACTGAAGTGTGTGGGAGAAATCAAAGCCGGCGACACGGTGAGGGAAGCCCTGGCCGCGGGAACCTGTCTGCAAATCATGACTGGCGCCGCGGTTCCGGCAGGCGCGGACGCGGTCGTGATGATTGAACACACAACTCGCGAAGGCGATCTCGTGCGATTCGAACGAGCGGTCGAGCGCGGGCAGAACATCGTACCAAGGGGAAGTGAAGCGGCAGCAGCGCAGTCCATTTTGACGCCGGGCATGCGCCTCGGATACGCGGAGCTGGCGCTGGCGGCACAAGTCGGCGGCGTGCGCCTCGAATGCGCGCAGCGGCCACGCGTGGCCATCCTTTCAACCGGGGACGAAGTAGTCTTGATCGACGAATCACCGGGAGAGTTTCAGATTCGAAACAGCAATAGTGTCTCGCTTGCTGCGCAGGTTCGCATTGCGGGCGGCCAGCCCGTTGTCCTGGGGAATGCGGCGGACCGAATCGAAGATTTGGGAGAGAAAATCGAGCGCGGACTCCAAGAAGATGCGCTGGTTCTGTCGGGCGGCGTTTCGATGGGAAAGTACGATCTCGTTGAAAGCGTGCTCAAAGCCATGGGAGCGGAATTCTTCTTCGATGCGGTGGCCATCCGGCCGGGGAGGCCGGCCGTGTTCGGAATGTGCCAGGGGAAACCGGTGTTCGGCTTGCCAGGGAATCCTGTCTCAACGATGGTGACATTCGAACTGTTTGTGGTTCCCGCGATTGATTTATTGAGCGGTGCGGAGGCCCGCGCGTTGCCGTTGGTCGAGGCACGGCTTGCGGAAGCTTTGAGGGAAAGGCCCGGGCTGACGCATTTTCTGCCCGCGCACGTGGAGTGGCGAGAGCGGGCGCCGGAAGTGAAGGCGCTAAGGTGGCAAGGGTCGGGCGATATCGCGGCGCTGTCGAGGGCGAATTGTTTCCTGGTGGTACCCGCAGACCGAGAAAAGATCGACATCGGCGAGACCGTTTCCGTGCTACTGAGGAAGGACCTAGTATAGGCTCACGAACATGGCCAAGCTGTCCCATTACACACACAAAGGCGAAGTGCGGATGGTGGACGTTTCGGAGAAAGCGGTGACCACCCGAACGGCGGCGGCGCGAGGTTTTGTGAAGATGACGCCACGCGTCGTGAGCGCGGTCCGGAGGCTGAAGAATCCGAAAGGGCATCCGCTGGAAGTGGCGAGGATCGCGGGAATCGCGGCGGCGAAGAAGACCGCGGAGTGGATACCTCTTTGTCATCCACTGCCGTTGACGCACATTGATGTGACCGCACGGCTGTGCCAGAATGGCGTGGAAGTACGATCCACCGTGACCACGGCCGCCCAGACGGGCGTGGAAATGGAAGCCCTGGTCGCCGTTACCGCCGCGGCCCTCACAGTCTACGACATGTGCAAAGCCCTCGATAAAGGGATGGAAATCACGGACATCGTTCTCACCGAGAAGACCGGCGGGAAGAGCGGTGACTTCCGTCGGGGGAAGGCTGCCGAGAGGCGGACGGGATGAGCACGGCGGGGCACAAAACGGTCAAGCTGCTCCTGGTGGATGATAACCCGCTAGTGCGCGAGTTGACCGTGAAGGGGCTTGAAGCGTTCTGCGAAGTGGAGATTTCCACGGACGGCGCAGACGCGCTCCTGAAGGTCGTCGACGCACCCCCCGATGTGATTCTCTGCGATTACAAGATGCCCGGCCTGGACGGCCGGCAACTCTTTGAAAAACTCCGTGCACGCGAGTCGACGCGGCACATTCCATTTTTGTTCATGGCCAGCCGCCCGGACATCGAGGAGCGTCTGAGACCGCTGGTTGACGGCGTAGAGGATTTCATCCCCAAACCATTTTTGATCAAAGATCTGGTACGCATCACGAAAAAGGTGGTCGATCGCTTGCACCTTGAAAAACTCCAGAAGAAAGCGTCTCGGCCGGGTGTCATTCAGGGGCGGCTGGAAGAGATGAGCATGATCGATCTGATGCAGTCGCTGGAGATGGGCCAGAAGTCGTGCCGGTTGGTGGTGCAGCAAGGCATCGCGCAGTGCGAACTGTATTTTGCAAGTGGGCAGTGCCGCGACGCGAAGATCGGTTCGGTAGAAGGGGATGACGCCGTTTACAAAGTTGTGTTGTGGACGGAAGGAGAATTCGAAATCGATTTCAACGCCGCGAACGCCTCGACGCGCACGACCACAACACGCAACACAACGGGTCTGTTGATGGAAGCAATGCGGCTAATGGATGAGGCCAATCGCGATACGGTCCAGACGTCGTGAGTCTCCTGAAGAAACCTTGCTGATGCGCATATCGGTCCTAACGATCAGTGACTCCGTGACAAAGGGCGAGCGTGAGGATTTGTCCGGCCCCGCCGTTGTCGCGTTTTGCCGCGGGCTGGGCTGGGAAATCACCTCGTCGCTGCGCGTTTCGGACGATCCAGCAAATATCCGCGAACAGTTGCGCGCCGTGGCGGATTCCGGGCGCGTGGACGTCCTCTTGACCACGGGCGGCACGGGGCTCGGACCGCGAGATAACACGCCGGAGGCAACCCAGGCAGTGGCCGATCGGATCGTGCCCGGACTTTCCGAAGAGATGCGCCGCAAGGGCTTGGAGCACACGCCGACGGCCGTGCTGTCGCGAGCTACGGCTGCCGTGCGAACCAAGACGCTCATTCTCAATCTGCCGGGAAGCCCCAAAGGGGCGGTCGAATCGCTAGAAGCGGTGGCGCACCTGCTGCCCCACGCGGTGAAAGTTCTGCACGGGGCGCGGCACGACTAGTTCCACTGGCGTTTGCCGGACAGGGCCACTTCGGAGGACACCAATTCCGTTTGCGGGTGGTCTTCGACTGGACGACCACACGCACGGGCGGCCGGGAATCTCGCGCGGCTACTTCAGGGAAATTCATCGCCAGCGCTTGACACCGCACCTGTCGTTGGTGTATTTAACCTGTAGGTTAATTACAGTATGCCGTCTGATCGCCCCAGCACCACTTTCGCGGCCGCGAGCTTTGAGGCTGGTTTCGCATCGATGCAGAAGGGCTTTACCGGTACTCTGGACCAGCTCGCCGACTACCTGGTCAAATTCTGAGGCGTCGGACTCAGTTGGTCGTTGAACGGCTCGGCTTTTCGGCCCAGCGTGGTGGCACGGCAGCCAGAAATTGTTGCTGATCCTGTTGTATGAGCTGGACCATCGCCTGATTGCCTCTATCTTTGTGCGCGTCTGCCCAGAGCACCATTTGCGTGAGGAGCGGTCCAAGATCGATTCCTTTTGCTGTCAGCAAGCAGATCAGCTTTCGCTCAACCGATCGATCTCGGTCGGTGGTGGTGATTCCATGAGCTTCGAATTTCCGCAGACGATCGGGCAAAATGTTCGTCGCGATTCTTTCCAGGAATTCCTTGCAGGTTCGGAATCCTCGGAGCATCATGTCGCGGATAATCGGCAACGACCAGGGATCGCCCAATATCTCCACGGAAGCGTTCAGCAGACATCCCGACCGCCGCTTGGGACCGCCTTCTTCTTGCACGTGAGCATATTTTCACTTGCATTTAACAAGTAAGATGGGCACACTGCTTTGGTTTGCGCAGGCGATCCTGAGTCGAGCTTACAAGGAGTAAGTTATGAGCGGAGTACGAGTACTGGTTGGCACACGCAAGGGCGCGTTCGTCCTGACGTCGGACGGAAAGCGTCAACGTTGGGATGTAAGCGGCCCGCATTTTGCGGGCTGGGAGATTTACCACCTCAAGGGCTCGCCCGTCGACCCCCATCGGCTGTATGCGTCGCAATGCAGCGGCTGGTTCGGGCAGATCATTCAGCGGTCCGATGACGGCGGCAAAACGTGGACACAGCCGGGGACCCCGCCGGGCGAACGGACCACGCCAGAAGGAATGCCGAAGGGCGAGAGCAACAAGTTCGTGTACGACACTTCCTCGGGAACCGGCAAACCGCTCACCACTCATCAGTGGTACGACGGCACCCAGCATCCGTGGGAGTTCAAGCGCGTCTGGCATCTCGAACCGTCGCCTACCACTCCGGACACCGTCTACGCCGGAGTAGAAGACGCCGGCTTATTCCGCTCGACCGATGGCGGGCAGAACTGGCAAGAACTTGCCGGGCTGCGCGGTCACGGCACAGGGCCCAAGTGGCAGCCAGGCGCCGGTGGCATGTGCCTACACACCGTCATTTTGGATCCGAGCAATCCCCAAAGGATCTACATCGCCATCTCGGCCGCGGGCGCCTTCCGTACCGACGACGGCGGCAAGACCTGGCGACCCATCAACAAGGGACTGCATTCGCAGTACATCCCCGACCCGAATGCCGAGATCGGCCACTGCGTTCACCACGTCGCGATGCACCGCTCGCGCCCGAACGTGCTCTTTATGCAGAAGCACTGGGACGTCATGCGCAGCGACAACGCGGGCGACTTGTGGCAAGAGATCAGCGGAAACTTGCCGACGGACTTCGGGTTCGTGATTGACGTTCACGCGCACGAGCCGGAGACCATCTATGTCGTCCCGATTAAGAGCGACTCGGAGCACTTTCCGCCCGATGGGAAGCTGCGCGTGTACCGCAGCCGCAAGGGCGGGAACGAATGGGAGGAGCTCACGAAAGGCCTGCCGCAAAGCGACTGCTACGTCAACGTGTTGCGCGATGCGATGGCCGTCGACTCGCTCGATAAATGCGGCGTGTATTTTGGCACCACCGGCGGGCAGGTGTACGCGTCGGCCGACGCCGGAGACAACTGGGCCCCTATCGTCCGAGATCTTCCGGCCGTGCTTTCCGTCGAGGTCCAGACGCTGCCATGATCCGAGTCATACTCCCGGCGCATCTGCGGGCACTGGCGCGCGTTCGCGACGAAGTGGAGCTCGACGTCGAGGGTCAGGCCACGCAACGCTCGGTCCTCGACGCGCTTGAGGCTCGCTACCCGATGCTGCAGGGGACGATCCGCGACCATATCACGCAACAGCGCCGGCCGTTCTTGCGCTTCTTCGCGTGCGAGGAGGATCTGTCCCATGAGCTGCCGGACGCCCCGCTACCCGACGCGGTCGCGTCGGGAGCGGAACCCCTTCTCATCATAGGCGCCATTGCCGGCGGCTAGTGCTGTTCCAGCTATTTAAGCCGAACTGAGGATCGAGACCTCGCTCGAAAGCGTGGAGGCAGTCGGTGCAAGAGGATTCGTTCCAATAAGCTGGAACGGCACTAGGAGCCAG
>WNFS01001262.1_pt1 | contig 24873 bp, 18 predicted proteins | sample 5400141 | NCBI WGS metagenome assembly WNFS01 (sample SAMN13153358, study PRJNA577476) | soil metagenome | isolation source: 60 cm saprolite under Madrone tree | place: USA:California | collected 2016-06-14
AACCGAAGCTCTTGATGCTCGACGAGCCATTCAGCGGCGTTGATCCCATTGCCGTATACGACGTGCAACAAATCATCGTCAACCTGCGCAAATCGGGGCTCGCAATCATGATTACCGACCACAACGTGCGTGAGACTCTCTCCATCGTGGACCGCGCCTATTTGATTTACGATGGCCGCGTCGAGAGCGAAGGCACAAAAGACTTCCTTATCAACGATCCCATCAGCCGTCAGCTTTACCTGGGCGAACGCTTCAAGATGTGATGAGAATGACGAAATCCGAATGACGAATGAGGAAGAATCGGAGCGGAAATCGGTGAATGTTTTGGTTGATGTAAGCTAGAGAAGCGGTAGACTTTGCCAAGGCAATGGAGTTTGCCTTCTGTCGCCGCGGCGACAGAAAACCGCGTGAGCTAATGACTCCTTCTAATCGGAAGGAGTTTTTTATGCTCGACAACATCTGGTTCATAGCTGCGGTTTGGATGGGACTCGCGCTGCTGGCGAGTTTGATTTCGATCCGAACCGGAATTTCAGTCGCGCTGATTGAAATCGTGGTTGGCGTAGTGGTTGGCAATCTCGCAGTCGGCTTCGAAGGCGGCACTCTGCAGGTGGGCATAGCCAGCGCAAACGCCAGTGCCGGTCACCTTCATCACATATTGCAATCCACAGAATGGACCAATTTTCTTGCACTACTAGGTAGCGGCGTGCTCACGTTTCTTGCTGGCGCAGAAATCGATCCTGTTTCGCTCAAAGCCAATTGGCGCGTGAGCGTTCTGATCGGCGTGCTCTCATTTGCTGTGCCGTTTGCTGTCGTTTGGTTTGTTGCGCAATTCATTTTTAGCTGGCCCATGCATCAGGCGCAGATTGCTGGAATTGCTCTGTCGACGACCTCTGTTGCTGTCGTGTATGCAGTGATGATCGAGGGCGGATTCAGCGACACGGCGATGGGCAAGATGATTCTCGCTGCGTGCTTTATCACCGACTTCGGGACCGTGCTCGCGCTGGGCACGCTCTTCGCCAACTACAATTTCTGGTTGCTGCTGTTCGTGATCGTGACGTTGATCGTCCTCTGGTTCATGCCGCGCTGGACGCAGTCGATCATTACGCGCCTCCACAACGGCGAAGAGTGAAGCGGTCCTGCCAGCCTATCTGCTTGGTCTTGTTGTTGCCGGCGTTTTTCTTCGCGACAAAACGCTGGTTCGTCGCATGCGTAGCATCGCATTCGCTGTGTTCACGCCGTTCTATTTTATCAAAGCTGGTCTGTACGTTTCGCTGCCCGCTCTGTGGACTGGCCTCATGCTGATCAGCGCATTCCTTATCCTGAAGATGGTGACCAAAATTGTCGGCGTGTTTCCGCTCGCTCGATTGCACTACATGAAGATGAAGGAAGCGAGCTATACAACCCTGCTGATGGCCACGGGCCTCACGTTCGGAACGATCTCTGCCCTCTTTGGGTTGCAAAATCACATTATTGATCAGACGCAATACACGATTCTTGTGAGCACGGTAATTTTGAGCGCGTTCGTGCCGACGTTAGTCGCCCAGAAGCTTTTCCAGCCTAGTGTCGAAGCGATGCAGGCCTGGGGACGGCTCTATCGCAAGCGCATGCAGGTGTTGAGCGTGGAGGACGTTGGAGAAAATGGGGATGAGAAAAAATGAGTAACGAAACAAAATCGCCTGGCTTCAGCGAGCATCACCAGCGGCATATGCGCACGACATTTCACGCGATGCCTATTGGAAATCGCGCAGGTTCACGCTAGAAGTTACGTCTAATGGCGGAACGAGGCGGGCCCCAAACGATCACATCCACAAGCGATCAGCAAAAAAGCGTCCCGGTTGTCACGGTTGAAGGCTTTTACAATAGAAACGGGTGCAGGTACTAGGAGCGGCCGAGCATTCATATCTGAAAAGTTTGCCGTCCAGCGTTCGGGTAAAGCGATTTCGCGAATTATGCGCGCGCAAGATTCCGTGTCTGGTGATGTCGCGCGGTTTTCATCTCGCGCCGGAGTTGCTGGAGGTCACAGCGGAGGCAAAGATCGCCGTGTTCCGCACGCCTATGATCACGATGAAGTTCATTAATGCCGCCACGATCGCTTTGGAGATGGATTTTTCGCCAACGGTCACTGAATTCGGCAGCATGGTGGATGTTCTGGGCATCGGCGTTTTGATTCGCGGTGCGAGCGGGATCGGGAAAAGCGAGTGCGTGCTTGGGCTGATCGAACGTGGCTACAGCCTGGTGGCTGATGATGTCAGCCGGATTACCATGCTGGAAGGACGCGAGCTCATGGCCACGGCGCCCGAGCTCACCCGCAATCACATGGAAGTGCGCGGAATTGGAATTATCGATGTAGCAAAGGTTTTCGGGATCGGGAGTATTCGAATCGAAAAGCGCCTGGACCTCGTTGTCACACTGAAGGACTGGCAAGAAGTGGACGAGGTCGACCGCATCGGGTTGGACCGGGAATTTTACGAGATCCTTGGCCTCAAAGTGCCGCATGTAACCATCCCAGTCAGACCCGGCCGCGACATGGCGCGCTTGATCGAGGTCGCCGCAATGGACGAAAAATTAAAAGGGCTGGGCCAGAATGCGGCTGTTGATTTCAACACGAGGCTGCTCGGAATGATGGAGCAAAAAGGAGCGACGTAATGGCCTTGTTGTATCGAAGAGCGAACCGCGCAGCAACTGTGCAGAAGATCGAGAAGGAGGTTCCAATCGTGAATCGCCTGGGGCTGCATGCCAGGCCGGCCGCCATGTTTGTGCGCATTGCCAGCCGGTACCGCTCGGAAATTTGGGTGTCGAAGGAAGGCGAAGAAGTAAATGGCAAAAGTATCATGGGGCTGATGATGCTTGCTGCCGGGCAAGGCTCAAAGCTCCGCATTCGTTGCGAGGGTCTGGATGCGGAAAAAGCAATGGAAGAACTGGAGGCGCTGATTAACGCAAAGTTCAACGAAGAGTGAGCCTTCGACTCGCAATGTTTGACATCTGCCTTACTCTCCCAAGTGGATGAGCGGCGACAACCCGCAAAAAGAGACTCGGTTTGAAGGAGCCGGCGTTTCACCTGGAATCGCCCGTGGTAAAGTCCATGTCGTGCGCGATGACCTTGACGAGGTCGTGCATTACCGGATTGCGCCTTCTCAGGTGGCGGATGAAATCTCGCGCTTCGAAACGGCGCTTATCCAAACGCGCATGCAGATTCTGCAGATGCAGCAGCGAATCGCAGAATCAATCGGGGCGAAGGATGCTGCTATTTTTGATGCTCATTTACTCGTAGTCGAAGACCGCACCTTAATCGACGAAGTGCTCCGGAAACTGGAGACGGATCTGTGCAATGTGGAATGGATTTTCCAGGAAGTCGCCACCCGATATGCCGAGACCCTGAACAAGATCGATGACCCTTACCTGCGAGAGCGCGCTCTCGATATTCAGGACGTAACAAAACGTGTCATTCACAACCTCCAGGGGAAAGCTCCGAAGGCGTTTCTCGCATTGACCGAGCCGCACATTCTTGTCGCGCACAATCTAACTCCCTCAGACACGGCGAGCATCGACCGAGCGAATGTGCTTGGGATCGCGACGGATCTCGGCAGCCGCACGTCACATGCAGCAATACTAGCCCGTTCTCTAAATATTCCGGCAATAGTCGGTTTGCACGATATCACTGCAAAACTTGAGAGCGGTGAACAGGTTCTCCTTGATGGGAGCGATGGCTATCTGATCGTTGATCCGACATCGGAAACACTGGCGCAGTACGCAGAGATCGAATCACGAAGAGCCAAGGTCACCGCCCGACTGAAAGAGCTGCGCGAGACAACCTCAACCACGCGCGATGGCCGTCACATAGTGCTCTCGGCAAACATCGAGCTGCCTGAAGACGTCGATGCCGTTACGGCGAATGGCGCGGAGGGTGTCGGACTTTATCGCACCGAGTTCCTATATTTGAACAGACCTACTCTGCCAACGGAGGACGAACAATATGAAACCTATCGAAAAGTCGCGGAGCGCGTCCGGCCGCATCCGCTGATTATTCGCACATTTGATCTCGGCGGCGATAAATTGGCTCCAGGCGCGGTAGATATCGCCGACGAGTTGAACCCGTTCCTGGGCTGGCGCGCGATCCGTTTCTGTCTTGAAAACGTAGACATCTTTAAGACTCAATTGCGCGCTATTCTGCGTGCCAGCACGGTCGGCAACATAAAAATTATGTTTCCGATGATCTCCGGCTTGGATGAGTTGCGTCGTGCGATCGCCGTGCTCGAGGGGTGCAAGGAAGAATTGCGCGGCTCGAAAATCAACGTGTCCGAAAGGGTTGACGTTGGCGCGATGATCGAAATTCCCAGTGCAGCCATTTGTGCGAGCGTGCTCGCATCCAACGTCGATTTTTTCAGTATCGGAACAAACGACCTCATTCAATATGCGCTCGCGGTGGATCGCGTGAATGAGAAAATCGCGTATCTCTACGAGCCCACCCATCCAGCAGTGCTGCGTTTGCTTAAAATCATCGCGGACGCTGCCCACGCCAACAGAATTTGGGTGGGCGTGTGCGGAGAGATGGCAGGAGACATAGCGCTCATCCCCCTTTTGCTGGGTCTCGGCATGGACGAGCTCAGCACGGCCGCGATCCTGGTGCCGAGAGTCAAACGTGCGGTGCAAAGTCTGGCCATTCCCGAATGCCGCGAGCTAGTGGAGGAAACGTTCAAGCTCAACACCGGGGCGGAAATTCTGGAGCGTTGTCTCGAATTAGCGGACAAGCGATATGGTGATCTTTTGGGCTAACGCCTGCGTTGAAGCGTTAAAGCGTTTGAAGTGGGCGAGCCTTGGGGTTGTCATGTTGAGCGAAGCGAAACATCGCAGATTGTCGGCTTTTTTTGCCGGAAGAATTCGCCAGAGATTCTTCGCTTCGCTCAGAATGACAATGCTGTTTTACGCTTCTACCCTTCAACGCTTTAACGCCTTGATCACTCTTCCGTTTCCGGGTCAGGCCTTAGTCCCTCTTCCTCCATTTTGCGCAAAACGTCGCTCATATCGTCCACTTCGTCCCACACCTCCTGACTCACATAAATAGGGGCCTTCTGCTGAGTAGCCATGGCGATGCAGTCGCTCGGTCGTCCATCGAGCTCGATGATCTTTTTCTGGTGTAATTCGTTTTGCACCTGAATGATCACTCGCGCGTAGTACGTGGCATTTTTTAGATCATTGATAATGACTCGCTCGACTCTTGCGCCCAGCGCCGTCATGAGATGTCCCATCAAATCGTGGGTGAGGGGACGTTCCTTGGTGATCTGTCGCATGAACATGGTGATCGCGCTGCCCACGGTCTGATCGACGTAGATGATGAACACCTTTTCATTGTTCCCGATAAACACAGCGCAACCTCCGCTCGTCGGCAAAACTGCCCGTACCTGCACCTCGATCACCGTTTTGTTCATCGCGTAACGGTACCTGCGCGAAAATGAAACACAAGCAGCGCACTGTTTACGTCTGATAAGTCTCATTGGTCTGATCGGTTCTGTCCGTTAGAGAGAAAAATTTTTGTAGTTTGTGGGCTTGAATGTTCACATCACTGATTGAATATGCGTTTTCCGGATTTTATGCCGGGCAGTGAACCGAAATGAAAACTGAGTGGGACCTCGAGTCAGCCATCACTACATACAACGTAGATGGATGGAGCGAAGGTTATTTTACCATCAACAGCTCCGGCAACGTCGAGGCGAGGCCGTTGCAGGGTAATGGTGGGTCCATCGATCTGCTGGCAGTAGTTAATGAGGCACGCGCGAGAAACCTCGGGTTTCCCCTGGTGATTCGGTTTCAGGACTTGCTGCGTCACCGCGTCGAGTCGGTCAACCGCGCGTTTCAAAATGCGATCACTGAGTTCGATTACAAAAATCAATACCGCGGCGTTTTTCCGATTAAGGTCAATCAGTTGCGTGAGGTCATCGAGGAGATCGTCGATGCTGGCGAACAATTTCATTTTGGCCTTGAAGCTGGAAGCAAACCAGAGCTGGTCGCTGCGCTGGCCATGCATAAAGACCCCGAAAGCCTTGTCATTTGCAACGGCTACAAAGACGCAGCCTTCATCCGGATCGGGCTGCTTGGGTGCAAACTGGGCAAGAAAGTCGTGATCGTTGCGGAGAAACTCGAAGAGCTTGAGCAAACGATTCGCGCCGCAAAGGAAGTCGGCGTCGAACCGCACATCGGCATTCGTGTACGTCTTTACAGCAAAGGCGCTGGTAAATGGGCGCCCAGCGGTGGCGAGAACGCGAAATTCGGCCTTGATACGACAAGCCTCGTCGCGGCGAGTGAAATGCTGAAGGCTGCAGGCTTCGCGCATTGTCTCAAACTAATCCACTTCCACGTCGGTTCGCAGGTACCGGATATCTCAACAATCAAGCGCGCTGTGCGTGAGGGTGCCCGTTATTACGCAAAAATTGCCAAGCTCGGACATGAGCTTGGATATTTGGATGTCGGCGGCGGGCTTGGCGTCGATTACGATGGTTCGCGCAGCAATTTCGATAGCTCGGCAAACTATTCGCTCCAAGAATACGCTAATGACGTCGTCTGGAGCATTATGGACGTTTGTGATTCGGAAGGCGTCCCGCACCCAGCAATCGTGAGCGAAGGCGGGCGCGCAATCGTTGCACATCATTCCGTGCTTGTGATGGAAGCGTTCAGCTCGATCGAGAAAACGCCGCCGAAATTACGGGTCACTGCGACCGACAAAGATCACAAGCTGGTGGGCGACATCCTCGATGTGAAACAACGACTCAAGCGTGGCAATCGCATCGAGAGTCTGCACGACATTCAGCAGATCAAGGAAGAGGCGCAGCAGACCTTCGAGCTTGGCCTGCTCGATCTCGAATCAAAGGCAAAGATCGACACCATCTATTGGCAGCTCGCACAGCAGATCGTCAACATGCACCGCGGCTTGCGTTTCATTCCCGAAGAGGTCAAGCAGCTCGAAACAACGTTGGGCGATCAATACATCTGCAATTTTTCCGTTTTCCAATCGCTCCTCGACCACTGGGCGCTGGGTCAGTTATTCCCGATCATGCCCATTCATCGTCTAAACACACCGCCCGATCGCCACGGTATGATTGTGGATATCACCTGCGATTCCGACGGCAAGGTCTCAAAATTTACCGATTTACAGGACGTGCGCGACACCATCCCGCTGCATCGCATTGCACCAGGCGAAATATATTACCTCGGCGTATTCATGGTCGGCGCGTATCAGGATATCATGGGCGACCTGCACAATTTATTTGGTCGAGTCACCGAGGTGCACCTCTTTCTCGATCCCGACGAGGAATCCGGCTGGTACATTGAAGAAGTGATCGGAGGCAGCACGATCGGCGAAGTGCTTTCCATGACGCAGTGGGATAAGATTGAGCTAATGCGGCTGCTCAAGGCACAGGTGGACGACGCCATCAAAACCGATCGCCTCAAGCCTAACGATGCGATGCGCCTTCTCGATGATTACGAGCGGCTATTGCAGGAATATACATACCTCACTCTCAACGGCACCAAACCCCTGCCGCAACCGGGCAACTGGCTGCCGTTAAGCTGAATCTTGGAGTGCGGCGACATGTCATCGCTTTGAAAGCGCGGACATGTCCGCGCACTCCAAAACGCCAGGCGCGATTTGAACGTTGAGGGTTGAACGTTGGGCGTTGAACGTTGAACGTTGCTCGCTCTCAAAATGACCCAACTTTCTCCAACTGCGATTAAAGATGCATTGCAAAGCGCCGCGCCGATCGATTCGATCCAAGTCCAGGGCTGGGTACGCACGCGGCGCGATTCGAAGGATTTTTCGTTTATCGAGCTGAATGATGGCTCATCGCTGCGCAATCTTCAGATCATTGCCAGAAACACGTTGCCGAATTACGCGGCGCTGCAAAGGCTCAATACCGGAGCATCCGTTCGAGTGACTGGTGCCTTGGTCGCTTCGCAGGGCAAAGGACAAAAGTGGGAACTGGTCGCGGATAACATCCAGATTGTGGGAGCGGCCGACGATTCCTATCCGCTACAAAAAAAGGGGCATACACCTGAGTTTCTCCGCGAAATCGCGCATCTACGCCCTCGTTCAAATCTTTTCAGCAGCATTTTTCGTGTGCGCAGCCGGCTGGCGTTTGCCGTTCACCAGTTTTTCCAGGAGCGCGGTTTCATTTACGTTCACACGCCTATCATCACCGGCAGCGATTGCGAGGGCGCAGGAGAACTGTTTCGCGTATCGACTATCGATATCAAAAATCCACCGCGAAAAAATGGGGGGATCGATTTCGCGCAGGACTTCTTTGCACGACCGACTTATCTGACTGTGAGCGGTCAGTTAGAAGCTGAGGCGTTCGCGCTCGCGCTGTCGAACGTTTACACGTTCGGTCCAACCTTTCGCGCCGAGAATTCCAACACGTCGCGTCACGCCAGCGAGTTCTGGATGATCGAGCCGGAGATGGCGTTTTGCGATTTGAACGGCAACATGGATCTCGCGGAAGAGTTCGTTAAATATCTGATAGCAGATGCGAGAAAGCATTGCCCCGACGAGATGGAGCTTTTCGTCAAATTCGTCGACAAGGAGTTACTTGCTCGACTCGATTTCGTCGTTGAACGGCCCTTTCAACGGATCGCCTACAGCGATGCTGTCGATCTTCTAAAGAAAAGCGGAGAGAAATTCGAGTTTCCGATCGATCACGGTTTGAACCTGCAGTCGGAGCACGAGCGGTGGTTGACCGAAAAGCATTTCAAATGTCCCGTCACAGTTTTTAATTTTCCGAAGGAGATTAAACCCTTCTACATGCGTTCGAACGACGACGGGAAAACCGTTGCGGCGATGGATTTGCTGGTGCCCGGCATCGGCGAAATCGTCGGCGGGAGCCAGCGTGAAGAAAGACTCGAAATGCTCGAGGAGAACATGCGCCGGCACAACATGGATCCCGTGGATTACAAATGGTATCTCGATCTTCGCCGTTACGGCACTGCGCCGCACTCCGGGTTCGGCCTCGGCTTCGAGCGAATGCTCATGTTTATTACCGGTGTCCCGAACATCCGCGACGTGATTCCATTCGCGCGAACTCCCGGCAGCGCCGAGTTCTAGGGCTTGTGGTAGGGTGGGCGCGCTCCGCTGACCGGACGCCGCAGCGCGGCGTCCCTACCAGTTATGTTACCGCTGCGTGTCTCTTATCCTCATGAACTCCAGCCTGGAGCCGCCGGGTTCTTGAAGAACCATCTGGTCGCCTGAAATTTTCAGTTGATAAACTGTGGTGGCGAACGGCGTCTCAATCTTGATTCGATCCTGGTCGCCGAATTTATATCTGCCGCTGACGTCCCCGACGAGGACAGCGCCATTTCCCTTGAATTCCCAAACCGTTGCATCGGACGCTCCCGACATGCGCCATTTTCCAACGATGCTGCTGTTTCCGCAGCCGGCTATCGCGAACAGCAAGGTCGCTAAAGCGATTATCCGTAAGCTCGAGGTTGATTGAGAAAGGCCGAGTCGCATGGCGCGTCGGCTTCGATTTTGCTCAAGGCGTTTCCTGCGGGCGAGAAAAAAGTCCGAACCTATTTTTTCTTCGGCTCGCGCTTTGGTTCTTTCGATTCCTTCGGTACGCGCTTGGAATCCCCGGGGCGATATTCTTCCTGTTCGGCTGCGGCGAAAGCTTTTTCCAAACCAACCATGTCTTCGCCGGGACGAAGTGTGTCGAACGATTCTACTTCTTTGCGCAGTTGTTCCTCAGAATAGTTGGCGGCTTTGATCGACAAGCCGATCCGCCGCTCGATCTTGTCCACCTTAATCACCCGCGCTTCGACTTCCTGGCCAACCTTGAGAACATCCTTCACTTTCGCGACATGATCTTCGCTCAATTGCGAGATGTGCACGAGCCCATCGATGTCGTCCTGTAATTGCACGAACGCACCGAAGCTGGCCAGCTTGGTCACTTTGCCGTTTACCAGATCGCCGATCTTGTACTTTTCATCGATCGTCTTCCATGGATCTTCGGTCAGTTGTTTTATCCCAAGGCTGATCCGCTGATTCACTTTGTCGATGTCGATCACCACGGCTTCGACTTCGTCGCCTTTCTTAAACATCTCGCTGGGATGATTGATTTTGCGCGTCCAGCTCAGATCCGAAACATGAATCATGCCGTCGATGCCTTCCTCCAGCTCCACGAACGCGCCGTAAGCGGTCATGTTACGAATCTTGCCTTTCACAGTGCTGCCGATGGTGAATTTCTTCTCAATTTCGTCCCACGGATTCGCCTCAAGCTGGCGCAGTCCCAATGAAATCTTCTGTTCTTCCTTGTTCACACCGAGCACGACGGCTTCCACTTCCTGGCCGACACTCAGGATATCGGACGGGCGCATGATGCGTTTCGTCCACGAAAGTTCGGAGACGTGAATGAGCCCTTCTACCCCTTCTTCGATCTCAACAAACGCGCCGTAGGGAACAAGATTCGTGATCTTGCCTCTGATGCGCTGACCGGCCGGGAAACGCTCCTCAATCTGGTCCCACGGATTCTTTTGGGTTTGCTTGAGCCCGAGCGAGACGCGCTCTTTTTCCTTGTTGATGTCGAGCACGACGACTTCGATCTGTTGCCCGACCTTTAATAACTCACTGGGATGTCCGAGCCGCCCCCACGTCATATCCGTGACGTGCAGCAAACCATCCATGCCATCCAGATCGATGAACGCGCCGAAGTCGGTGATGTTCTTGACGGTGCCGGTTACGCGGTTGCCGACATTGACGCCTTCCATGAATTTTTGGCGCTTATCACTGCGCTCCTGCTCGATGACCTCACGCCGGCTGAGCACGACATTTTTGCGGTCGTCGTTGAGCTTGACGATTTTGAAATCGTATGTGTTGCCAACGAATTGTTGTAGATCCTTTGGCGGAACAACGTCGATCTGGGAGGCCGGCAAAAACGCCTCCACGCCGATGTTGACCATCAGCCCGCCTTTGACCACCGATTTCACCTTGCCTCTGATGAGGCCGTCACCTTGGAAGACACCGACGATTTTGTTCCAGTTTTGGCGGTAGGCGGCTTTCTCCTTCGAGAGAACGACCATGCCTTCTTCATTTTCCAGCCGCTCCAGGAGAACGTCTACCTCGTCGCCCACTTCCAGGGAATCAACGTCATCAAATTCTGTTAACGGGATGACGCCCTCGGATTTGTATCCCACGTCCACCAGCACTTCGCGCGGGCGAATTTCCAAGATGCGCCCCTTGACGATGCTTCCCTCGCGGAAGTCGGGCATCGCCTTCGACATCACGTCCTGCATTTGAATCATAAAGTAAGTAAGCCTCCCATATGTACAGCGGCGTTCTCGTCGAACGCCGATGTCTCCGCGCATCCGGCTGCTGCTGGAAGCGGAAATGGGAAGGCCATAGTAGGCGTTTTCTACCCGAAGGTCAACTGACACACGGGCGTCTACTAGCGCATGTCATCCTGAGAGAAGCGAAGCGGAGTCGAAGGATCGCGTGAACCTATCCAATCGGTTTTGGCGCGGGATTCCTCCAGCCTTCGCATAAAGCTACGGCTTGGCAGGCGACTTCGCTCGGAATGACCAAAGGCATTGGCCATTCGCCGTTGAGCGTTGGACATTTCGCCTTTATTCTTCGGAAGAACATGTCGTTTCTTCGGTTCTGGATATTGGTCGCGGTCCTGGCATCCGCTTCACTGCGCGCCGAATCTCCGGCAGAACAAGCCGTGCTCGCAGCGATTAAATCGCCGGAACTGGCAGTTGTTCATCTTTGGGCGCCATGGTGCTCGAACTGTCAAGCTGAACTCAAAAATGGTGGCTGGACCAAGGTTGTTAAAGAAAATCCAAACGTGAAATTTTATTTTGTCGCGATTTGGAACGATGGGCAGGACGGGCGCTCGATGCTGAAAAAATTCAACATTGTCGATCAGCCGAACGTCACGATCCTTGCCGATCCCGGACCCCGTCGCGGCGAAAACAAAATCAAACAATTTGCCGGTCTGCAGCTCTCGTGGATCCCGACGACTTGGATTTACAAAGACGGCGATCTCCGTTACGCATTGAATTACGGCGAAGTCCGTTTCCCTGTGCTCCAACAATTTCTCGAAGACAGCCAATCAGAATGGTCGCACAAAGGCGAACCGAAATTGGAAGAATGACCGCGACACCCTCATGACCGAAACGTCCATCGCCCCCGCAATTTCGCCAAAGGAACCGCCCCGCATTCTTTCGCTCATCGGCGACACGCCGCTGGTTGAAGTAACGCAGTTCGACACCGGACCGTGTCAGCTTTTTCTCAAACTCGAGAATCAAAATCCCGGTGGCTCGATCAAGGACAGAATCGCGCTGTCGATGATCGAAGCGGCGGAGGCCGACGGGAACTTGCAGCCGGGCGGAACGGTCGTTGAGGCCACCGCAGGCAACACCGGTCTCGGTCTCGCGCTTGTCGCCGGCGCCAAAGGCTATCGTGTGTTGCTAGTGATCCCCGATAAAATGTCGCAGGAAAAAATTTCACACGTTAAAGCGCTTGGCGCCGAAGTCCGGATCACGCGATCCGATGTCACGCGTGGGCATCCGGAATATTATCAGGACATGGCCGCGCGACTCGCCAAAGAAATTCCGGGAGCCTTTTACGTAAACCAATTTGGCAATCCGGCGAACCCTCTGGCACACGAGCGTACCACCGGCCCTGAAATTTGGGAACAAATGCGGCACGACGTTGATGCAGTCGTCGTGGGGGTCGGTTCGGGTGGAACGCTTACGGGTCTGGGGCGCTTTTTCAATCATATAAAGCCACGTCGCGGCATCGAAATGATTCTGGCTGATCCCACCGGCTCGATTCTGTACGAATACGTGAAAACTGGGAAGCTGGTCGAATCAGGAAGCTGGGCAGTTGAAGGCATCGGCGAAGATTTCATTCCTGAAATTGCAGACATGGCGCTGGTGACCGATGCCTTCGAGATCGATGACGAAGAAAGTTTTGCTACGGCGCGTGAGCTTCTGCATAAGGAAGGAATCTTCGGCGGTTCATCCACCGGAACGCTTGTCGCTGGCGCGCTACGTTATTGCCGGCAACAAACGAACCCGAAACGCGTGGTCAGCCTGGTTCCTGATACGGGCAATAAATATCTTTCGAAAATGTACAATAATTTCTGGATGACCGAGCAAGGTTTCATCCATCGACCGCCGCACGGTGATCTGAGCGATTTGATCTCGCACCGCTACGAAGCAGGCGAAGTGATTACGGTCGGCCTGGACGATTCGCTGCTCACAGCTTTCAAGCGAATGCGCGGCTCCGACGTCTCACAGCTTCCGGTTGTCGATCAAAACGGTCGCGCCATCGGCATTATCGACGAGTCCGACCTGCTGGTAAAAGTTCATCGCGATGCGTCGCATTTTAACGATCCCGTGAAAAAAGCGATGACCGACCGGTTGGAAACCCTGCCGCCAAACGCGAAAATTACAGACTTGCTGGGCGTGTTCGACCGCGGCCGGGTCGCCATTGTGATGGATGACGACAAATTTCTCGGGCTGATTACACGTACCGATTTGCTTTCCTACTTGCGGCTTCACATGCCGAAATCGGCTGCGCCGCCCGAACGCGAGTTTGTCTGATGCAACGCATGCGTCCCGCTTGCGGGTAATTTTCCAGCGCGAGCCGGAGGCATGCACTACTATATTGCATGAAAAAAGAACAGGGCTTCGCCACGCGGGCAATCCACGCCGGCCAGCAACCAGATCCCACCACCGGCGCAGTCATGACGCCGATCTACGCGACGTCAACGTACGTGCAGGAAAGCCCGGGAAAACATAAAGGTTACGATTATGCGCGGTCGATTAATCCAACGCGGCTGGCCTATGAAAAGTGCATTGCCGATTTGGAAAGCGGAACACGCGGGTTCGCCTTTGCATCCGGTCTGGCTGCGATGGCGACAGTGCTCGAGCTGCTCGAAAGTGGCTCGCATGTCGTAGCGAGCGATGACCTTTACGGCGGCACGTTTAGGTTGTTTGATCGAGTGCGGCGCCGCTCTGCGAATCTTGATTTTACCTATGTCGATCTGACTGACCCGGAAGATCTCGAGCGCGCAATTAAACCAAACACGCGCATGGTCTGGATCGAAACGCCGAGTAATCCGTTGCTGAAACTCATTGATCTGGAAGCGATCGCGAAAATCGCGCGCGAGCGAAAAATCATTTCCGTGTCCGACAACACATTTGCCACCCCATGGATCCAACGCCCAATCGAGACGGGTTTCGACATCGTCGCACATTCGGCAACGAAATACTTGAACGGACATTCCGATCTGGTGGGCGGCGTTGTTGTCGTTGGCGAAAACAAAGAACTCGCTGATCAAATCGCATTCTTGCAAAATTCGGTCGGCGCAATTGCTGGCGCGTTCGATAGTTTTCTCGTTTTACGCAGTCTGAAAACGCTGGCGCTTCGAATGGAGCGGCATTGCGCAAACGCGCTGGAAATTGCGCATTGGCTCGAGGAACAGACCGAGATCAAATCAGTGCATTACCCCGGCCTCAAATCGCATCCGCAGCACGATCTGGCCCGACAACAGATGCGCGGGTTCGGCGGCATGGTCACGATCGTTTTGAAGACGGACCTCGCCGGAACGCGACGTTTTCTCGAGAACACGGAATTGTTTGCGTTGGCAGAAAGCTTGGGCGGCGTGGAAAGCCTCATCAATCATCCCGCGCTCATGACGCATGCCTCTGTCCCGAAGGAAAAACGAGAAGCGCTGGGCGTTACCGATTCACTCGTCAGGCTCTCGGTGGGCGTGGAAGATGTGCGCGACTTGATTGACGATTTAAAGTTCGCCCTCGAAGCCATCTAGTAGCACGGCCGTCTCGGCTGTGAGGGGGCAGGCATCTTGCCTGTCGAATCAGAGAGCCACCAGGCGAGACGCCCGTTGGCCCCACAGGCTCCACCGCAGCGAGTCCGTCCGGTGGCGGACAAGATGCCTGTGCTATTATGCCTGCAATGGGCAACACATTTGGCCACCTCTTTCGCGTCACAACCTTCGGTGAATCGCACGGCGGCGGCATCGGGGTGGTGATCGATGGTTGCCCTCCGCGTATCGCAATCTCGGATGCGGACATTCAGCGCGAGCTGGATCGCCGTCGTCCGGGTCAAAGCAAAATCACGACGCAGCGCAAAGAGGAAGACCAGTGCGAGATTTTGTCCGGCATTTTTGAAGGGAAGACGCTCGGCACTCCCGTCGCAATCGCGGTTCGGAACAAAGACGCGCGGCCTGAAGATTACAGCGAGATCGCGGCCAAATTTCGGCCGTCACATGCCGACTACACTTACGAGGCCAAATACGGAATCCGAAACTGGCAGGGCGGTGGCCGCGCGTCTGCGCGCGAAACCGTCGGTCGCGTCGCGGCAGGTGCGGTTGCGAAAAAGGTGTTGTCCACCTTCTACCCGGATTTTGAGATCGTCACCTACGTAGCGCAAATTCACGACATCGTTGCGAAAATTAATCGCTCCACTGTAAAGATGAAGGACGTGGAGAAAAATATCGTTCGCTGTCCAGACGTCGCGGAAGCGAAAAGAATGATATCGCTCATCGAGCAAGTTCGCGATGAAGGTGATTCGATCGGCGGAGTGATTGAGTGCGTTGCACGCGGTCTCGCAGCCGGAATCGGCGAACCTGTTTTTGATAAGCTCGAAGCAGACCTGGCGAAAGCGATGCTGAGCATACCGGCAACGAAAGGTTTTGAGATCGGCTCCGGATTTGAAGCAACGCGAATGCGCGGCTCACAGCACAATGATCCATTTGAAATGCATGGCGAAAAAATTCGCACAGCAACAAACAACTCCGGAGGCGTGCAAGGCGGCATCAGCAACGGCGAAGACATTTATTTTCGTGTGGCATTCAAGCCGCCGGCGACGATCGCGTTTCAGCAGAAAACCGTCACGAGTTCCAAACAGGACAGTGAGCTCGCCGCGCGGGGACGCCATGATCCGTGCGTGCTTCCTCGCGCAGTCCCAATAGTGGAAGCGATGGCGGCGCTCGTCCTTTGCGATCATGCGCTGCGGCATCATGCTATCGGCGGTCGATTGGAGTGACGTCTGAACCGCAAGCGGTCAGTGGTTCGCTGCTTTGGCAGGTTGTCTTTCTTTCTTTTGCCGTGGTGCTGATCTTGTTCGAGGTGGTGCGTGGGTGGCGACTGGGTTTGCTTCGTCAATTGATCCGGCTGGTTGCGCTCGTCGCTGCGTATACTGCTGCGTTTTTCGGTGGCAGCCTGCTAGTTCCGCTTGCGCGACCCCTTTTTAAAATGCCTGACTTGGTACTGTCGGCTTTGGGAGGAGCGGCGCTCGCGTTTATCGCCTATGGCACGTTGAGCGGAATCGGAGCTGTTTTGTTCAAGCGAACGAGCGAGCAGGATTCCCGAATTGTCCAACTCATTTACGGAATTTCGGGTGCAATTGTCGGCCTTTTTTTCGGCTTGTTCGCTCTTTGGCTGATCGTGGTGAGCGTGCGCGCCGTTGGCGCGGTGGCAGACGCCCAGGTTCGCACCCGATCAACAACCGTACACACGGATCCGGATGCCACGTCACATGCCCTGGAAGTTCGGCGGCGCTTTCTCGGAGATGGGAATGAGCAATCTGCCCCGTTTGCCGTGTCACTGGCGCGGCTAAAAAATTCGCTGGAACTCGGTCGACTCGGAAACGCGATCAAGCAGACTGACCCGGTTTCACAAAAAAATTATGACACGCTCACGAAGGTAGCTGCGGTATTTTCCGATCCGGAACGCGCGCGGAGATTTCTCTCGGTTCCCGGTGCGCGCGAGATCAGCGAAAACCCGAAAATTGTTGCTTTACGGGATGACCCGGAGATCTCCGAGATGATTGCGCAGAGACGTTTCCTTGATCTTCTCCAGGCTCAACGCATCATCGACGCCGCAAACGATCCCGTCCTCGCGGATCGGATCAAAAAATTCGATCTGCAACGCGCGCTCGATTACGCGCTGCAGCGCAATAACCACGAATAGACACGAATGAACGCTGATCAGGCGCAGGCGTTGCACACTTCTCCTTATTCGTGTCGATTCGTGTTCATTCGTGGTTAAATCCTGTGTGGCCATGAACTACATCGCAGCGATCGGCTTGGAAGTACACGTCCAGCTCAAGACGCGCTCGAAAATGTTTTGCGCTTCGCCGGTTGAGTTTGGAGCGGAGCCAAATACGCACACGTGTCCAGTCTGCCTCGGTATGCCCGGCGCCTTGCCGGTGATGAATCATGACGCGTTGCGCATGACGGTGCTCACCGGATTGATGCTCGGATGCGACATCGCGCCAATCTCGAAATTCGATCGTAAAAACTATTTCTATCCGGACATGCCGAAGAATTACCAGATTTCGCAGTACGACATGCCGCTTTGCACGAATGGCAGCGTCCCATTGCACAATCTCGCCTATCCGAAAGACGCACAGAAAAACATCGCGAGGCCTGACAAGGAAGTGCATCTCGTGCGCATCCACCTTGAGGAAGATGTTGCGAAGAGTTTCCATTTTGAAAACAGCACTGGCATCGATTTCAATCGCGCCGGCACGCCGTTGATGGAGATCGTCACCCAACCGGAAATCAATTCGCCGGAGGAAGCGTTCGCGTTTCTAACTGCGCTGAAGCAAATCCTGATCTACGGAGCGGTAAGCGACGCCGACATGGAAAAAGGGCAGCTGCGTTGCGACTGCAATGTTTCGGTTCGGCCGGAACACAAAAGCGCACTCGGCGCGAAGATCGAGATTAAAAACATCAACTCGATCAGCGGCGTGCGACGTGCGCTTGCTCATGAGATTCAGCGTCAAATCACATTGCTTGAGAGCGGCGAACAACTCGAGCAGGAGACGCGCGGCTGGGACGATGTCGCGGGCGCAACGTTCCTCATGCGTACGAAGGAGTTCGCGCACGACTATCGCTACTTTCCTGATCCTGATCTTCCGCCGGTGAAAACCGACGTGCTAGTAGCGGAGATGCGCGAACTTGTGCCGGAGTTGCCAAAGGCGAAACGCGCGCGTTTCGTCGAGCAATATCAGGTGAGCCCGTACGACGCTGCTGTGCTGGCCAACGATCTGGAGCTGGCGAGATATTTTGAAGCGGCTGCCAAAGACACAAAAAAGCCGAAGAATATCGCAAACTGGATTCTGAACGATTTGCAGAACGCCCTCGGTGGTGTTGGTAAAGCGATTCATGATTGTCCCATTCCGCCGGAGGCGCTTGATGAGTTGGTCAATCTGATCGACAGCGGAAAAATCAGCGGCAAGCAAGCCAAGGAAGTATTCGCGGAGATGTTTGTCAGCGGCAAACGCGCAGCCGCGATCGTGCAAGAAAAAGGGATCGAGCAACTGAGCGATGTCAGTGCGATCGAAGCGGTCTGCGACGAAGTGATTGCGGCGAATACAAAACCGGTCGCGGATTTTAAAGCAGGGAACGTTGCGTCGCTGAATTTTCTCAAGGGACAGGTGATTAAGTTGTCGAAGGGAAAAGCCAATCCGCAGATTGTCGGAGAAATTTTGGAAAAGAAATTGAAAGAGTAGGGACGCCGCGCCGCGGCGTCCGGTCGGCGCAGCGCGCCGACCCTACCAATGAAAATCTTAATTGCTCCCGATAAATTCAAAGGCACGCTGGACGCGCGGGAGGTCGCGCAAAACATCGCGAAAGGATTGCGCGATGTGCTGTCTGACGCTGATATCGAGATTATCCCGATGGCCGATGGCGGGGAGGGGACTGCGGAAGCGATTTGCGACGCGCGTGGCTGCAGCTGGGTCCAATGCAAGGCGCACGATCCGCTCGGCCGCGAGATCTACGCGCGCTACGGATGGATCGACCAGGAAAAACTTGCGGTAACGGAGATGAGCGAAGCCGCTGGCATGCGGCGGCTTTCCGAAAGTGAACGCGATCCAATTCGTGCGACTACGTTCGGTGTGGGCGAAATGCTTTTGGATGCGACCAAACGCGGTGCGAGCGAAATCGTTATCGGTCTGGGTGGCAGCGCCACAAACGATGGCGGGTTCGGCATGGCGCGAGCTTTGGGATTTCGGTTTTTGGGGGCCGGAGATAGGGAGATTAAACGAGTCGTCGAGCTTGCATTGCTGGAACGAATTCAGCGACCGAAGGGACGAGAGGAACTAAAGCGACGGCGCATCATCGCGGCGGTCGACGTGAAAAATCCGTTGCTGGGCGAAAATGGCGCGACACAAGTGTTTGGTCCGCAGAAAGGCGCCAGTAAAAGCGACCTGGACAATTTAGAACGCGCGCTGACGAGGCTCGCGGACGTCGTGGCCACAGAATTCGGGTTCGACTATCGGGACGAAGCGGGTGCGGGCGCCGCAGGCGGCCTCGGCTTCGGACTGCTGAGTTTTTGCGACGCGACAATCCGGCCGGGATTCCAAGTTGTCGCAGAAGCAGTCGGGCTTGAGTTGAAGATGAAAGACGTAGACGTGGTGATTACCGGTGAGGGGAGTCTGGATCGGCAGACGCTGGAAGGGAAAACGCCGGTTGGCGTGGCGCGGCTGGCACGAAAATTTGGAAAGCCAGTGTTCGCGTTCGTCGGCCGCGCGACCAAAGATCCAGAAGTCCTCAACATCTTCGAAGGCATTTACGAAAACGCGCGCCCGGGAATGAGCGAGAAAGAAAACATGAAACGCGCGGCCCAACTTTTGCGCGAGAACGCGCGCGAGTTGGCAGAGACATTTGGCGTTGGGCTATGACGCGACCGTTGCTGGGACCTAATCGACCGCTTTCGTGAAATGCCCTTTCAAGGCGATTTCTTCGCGTTTCGCGGATCGTCGGCGGGGTTCACGTAATTGATCTGCCACGGACCGATCCCGTGAAGCTGGATAATCGTCGCGCCGTCAAACCAAGCCGTATGCTTCATCCCCGCAGGCCAGAAGGCGTACGTGCCAGCGTTCAGGGTTTTTGCCGCGCTCCGATCCAGATTGTCGCCCATCGCCAGGAGCATCGTTCCGGAAATCACTGTCACACGTTCAGTTTTTGGGTGGGTATGCGGCGCAATGTGATAACCATTTGGTGCCTGAAGTCGCATTAGGAACGGGCCTTCTTTTGTGGGATCACCTTCGAGCACAGCCATCTTCGCACCCGCTGGCAATGATGGCGGTCCGGGTTTCCATTCTATCGTGTCCGGAGCGTAGAATCCTTCCGAAGAGGGAGCAGTTTCTGCCGAAGCATGTCCGGCTAATCGCATCAGAGGTAACCCCACGCACAAAGCCGCAATCAATGTCGGTGTGATAAAAATTTTCATGCAGAATTGTTGCCGCCGTATTCCGAGCATGCAAGTCACATCGGGTTGTAATCTGTCGTCACCAGCAGAAACGACCGTCCAAAGCAACGCTGCTAGGAAAATTCGCGGTACTGCTTTGCTGTTTCGACATAGCTCCATGCCCAGCGGGCGATGTCTCATTCCCATCGTGACAATCGCGTTTGCGCCGATGATGGAACGCGCGCCAACTTCGACGTCGTCGAGAACGATTGCGCCCATACCGATGAGCACTTCATTGTCGATTTTACACGCGTGAACGACTGCTGTGTGCCCGATCGTGACCAATTCACCTACGCTTGTTGGGTAACCAGTATCAACGTGGACGACAGCGTTGTCCTGAACGTTCGAGCGCGGCCCGATGATGATGCGATTGATATCACCGCGCAGCACCGCCCCATACCAGACGCTGGATTCTTCCTCTAGTGTAACGTCTCCAATGACTGTTGCTCCCGGGACGACCCAAGCGCTTGAATGAATTGTGGGACCTTTTTTTAAACGAGCAGCGATGCCCACGTGTCCACTCGGCAGTGTATCTGGCTCGATATGCATCTAAGACTCAACCTCTAACATTCAACCGTCACTATCCAACATAGAAATGAGAGAATCGGATTTTCTTATTCCTCCGGTTGGAGCATTATAAGCACCGAATGCCTGAATCTCCTCAGGAACAAGTCACCCCATTTGTTTTCTCCGATCCCAGCGGTAAACGCTGGCCGCGGCTGCGCCTGATTCTGCTGATCGGCGGCGTGCTGTTCTTTCTCGGCGCGGTTCTGTTTGTGCAAACCCTTTTTGTCGCGCCGAAGATGAACGTGCCGTTTTCGCTGCGGCAGTTAAAGGGCCAGCTGAAGGCGCTGCAAAAAAAAGAGAATCCGGCGGGCCAATTATCTCCAGCTTCGCTGCTTTGGCAGAAATTTAGCGCGGCCCGACAGGCGGCAAGAAAGCTCGCTGGCGCAGGGCCCATTGCTTCACCACGGCCTCGAAAGAAGCCGCCCGAGAACGAAGTGCGCCTGGCATTTTACGTCAATGGCGATCCATACAGCTACGCCTCACTTCAGGAACACGCGTCGCAGATTACGCATCTCTGCCCGGAATGGATGACCGTGATCAATGGCCTGGGCGAGCTGCAAATCGATGGCGACACCCGGCTACCGAAACTGACCGCCAGCAAGGGGATCGCTCTGATGCCGCTACTGAATAATCTCGTCGGGGACACGTGGCAACCGGAAGCGATCGAGAATCTGGCGCACGGAGCAGCGCAACGGCAGGATCGCTTCATCCAAAGCGTGCTGTCTGTCTTGCGCACCGCAAAAGCTTCAGGCGTAGTGATCGATTGGCAACAAATCGATCCAGTTTACAAAAAAGATGTCACCAAATTCATCGACAAGTTCGCCGACGCGTTACACGACGATAATAAGGAGCTTTGGCTCTGCGTTCAGCCAGGTCAGGAGCTCGATTACATTGATTTAGATGCTCTTGCTGACAATGTAGACCGTTTTGTGGCGATGTTGTTTGATGAAACATCGGAGACAGATCCGCCGGGGCCGCTGGCATCGCGCTCATGGTTTGAAGGTTGGGTGCACGTCCTGCTTGAAGATTCCGACACCAAGCAATGGATCATCGCCATCGGTAGCTACGGGTACGATTGGACGATCGGTGGCAAGAAGGCGGAGCTGATCGCCTTTGCAGAAGCGATGAGTCGCGCCAATGATGCCGAAATCAAGAGTGTAGAAGTAAGCGGTCCGAGTTACAGCCCGTACTTTTATTTTCAGGATGAAGACAAGGAGCACGCCGTCTGGTTTTTGGACGTCGTAACATTCCTTAACCAACTCCGCGCGGTCCGCGAACAGAAGGCCGGTGGGTTCGCCCTGTATCGGCTTGGCAGCGAAGACCCTGCGATTTGGGACGCGTTAAGTGTTCCCCGGGATTTCAAGCTGGACAATCAAACGCGACAATCGCTCGAGCTCATTAAATCAACGGACACGATAGCCGATGTTGGCGATGGCGAGATCGTCACCGTTGACGAGGATCGCTCAGACGGGATGCGAAAGCTCGCTGTGGATGCAGACGGATATCTCACGGCGAAGTACGTGAAGTTTGCGCAATTCCCCACGCTGTATCACCAGGGGGCTGGTGGCGAGCATCAGGTCGCAATCACCTTTGACGACGGTCCGGATCCGCGGTGGACGCCAAAGATCCTGGACATTCTCAAAGCCGCGAACGTAAAAGCCGCGTTTTTCCTGGTGGGTGTGAACGCGGAGCGTTACCCGGGGCTTGTTCGTCGAATTGTGAACGAGGGGCACGAGATCGGGAACCACACTTATTATCATCCGAACCTTGCGCTCTGCTGGCCGGAACACATTCGACTTGAGTTGAACGCCACTCAGTTGTTGCTCGGAACTTTAACGGGTCGCTCGACCACGTTGTTTCGCCCGCCTTACGCGTCTGACACCGGCCCGACGCAACTTAGCGAGCTGGCGCCGCTGAAAATTGCGGAAGACCTCAATTACCTCGTCGTCCTCGAGAACATCGATCCGCAGGATTGGGCAAAGCCCGGGGCGGACATCATCCTGCAACGGATCAAACAGCAAAGACACGATGGCAGCGTTATCTTGCTTCATGACGCGGGCGGAGATCGCTCGCAGACGGTGGAAGCGCTTCCGCGTATTTTGGATTGGCTGCATACGCGCGGCGATACAGTCGTGCCGTTGAGCACGCTGCTGGGAACGACACGCGACGCAGTGATGCCGCCCGTTCAAGCCGATGTGCAATCGCTCACCCGCCTGGTAAGCAGCACCGGGTTTCGCGTTTATCACAGCATCGAAGAATTCCTCTGGGCATTCATGATCGTGGCTACGGCGCTGGTGGTCCTTCGCACGCTGATTGTCATCTGGCTTGCGTATCGTTTTCGACGCGGACCGAAAGCAGATTTCGCGGAGCCGATCAGTGTGGTCATGGCCGCTTACAACGAAGAAAAAGTGATCGCGGAAACTTTGCGCACGCTTCTGGCCACAGATTACAAAGGCGAAATCGAAGTGGTCGTGGTGGACGACGGTTCGGGTGACCGGACTACTGCGGAGATTGAGCGTGTCGCAGGGAGTGAGCCGCGTGTGCGCTTGTTGCGACAGGACAATCATGGGAAAGCGCGTGCTCTGCAACGCGGTCTGGCTACTGCTCGCAACGGCATCGTTATTTTCATCGATGCGGATACGCAATGTCAGCGCGACACGCTGCCGCGCTTGCTCGAGCCGTTCGCTGATGCTCGGATCGGCGCGGTATCAGGTCACGCGAAGGTCGGTAATCTGCGCACGTTCATCGCGCGTTGTCAGGCCTTGGAATACACCTGCGGTTTCAATTTGGATCGGCGGGCTTACAATCGCTGGAAATGCATCACCGTCGTACCGGGCGCGATCAGCGCCGTTCGCAAAGATGCGATCGATGAAGCGGGTGGGCTGAGTCTGCAAACGCTCGCTGAAGATACTGATCTGACGCTTTCGTTGCACAGACACCGACAGCGGATCGTTTATGTGCCCGACGCAATCGCGTGGACAGAAGCGCCGGAAAGTGTGCGCACACTGGCGCGACAACGTTTCCGCTGGGCCTACGGCACGCTGCAATGTCTCTGGAAACACCGCGACATGGTGTTCAACTGGAACTATCGCGCGCTTGGATGGTTCAGTTTGCCGAGCATTTGGTTTTTCCAAATCATTCTTGTGGCCGTTACGCCCATGGTGGATTTGTTCCTGATTGCATCGTTGCCATTCGGCGCGTGGCGGGCGGTGCTGCCATTCATTGTCACGTTCCTGGCGATGGACGTAATCCTTGCCACGCTTGCCTGCCTAATCGAGCGGGAGCCGGTCGTCTGGGCCTTGCGCATGTTGCCCATGCGTCTGATCTATCGCCCGATGCTCAGTTACTGCATCTGGAAAGCGATCCTGCGCGCGATCAAAGGCGCCTGGGTAAGCTGGGGCAAACTCGAGCGCACCGCCAGTGTGCCCGTGCGAACATGAGAGAAATGAACCAACCCGCGCTTTCGTTTTATCCGGAGTCCCGCCTGAGAGGACATCGAAATAGGCGACACAAACGTTCGTCGAATTGTAGTTAGATGCATAAGCGTTGTCTCGCGCTCTTGCTCGTTTCAGTTTTAAGCTCAGCGGCTGCTCAACAGCCGCTGAGCGTGTCGTTCACCGAGTTGGTGAAGCACCCGCGGAAGTATGATGGCCAACGCGTTTCCGTGCGCGCCTATGCGCTCACGTCACTTTATGAATGTGATGAATTCTTTGCCAGTCGCGAGGCGGCTCGCAAAGCTCACCTCCGCGGCTACACGTACGATCGCATGACAATTGGTCGCGTGAAGCGCGGGTACGCGCTTCCCAAATGGTTCGCCATGCGCCTGTTTAAGGTTCCTCCACACACAGAGGCTTACGACGGCTATGTCCACGTCGTCGGTACATTCCGTTACATAGATCTCACTCCCGCACCGACACCCAAGCCGAAGAAGATCACTGAAGTTCGGCGCGCACCCAATGGTGAGGTGGAGCGAGAGGTCGTCATGATGAAAGTCGGCGTTGGCTGGTGGGGTGTTTATGATAAGACGATCACCGACAT
>WNFS01002305.1_pt1 | contig 24842 bp, 19 predicted proteins | sample 5400141 | NCBI WGS metagenome assembly WNFS01 (sample SAMN13153358, study PRJNA577476) | soil metagenome | isolation source: 60 cm saprolite under Madrone tree | place: USA:California | collected 2016-06-14
ACTTCCGTGGCCCAGGCCAAAGGGGCCGGCCGCTAGGAGCGGCTCGCCGGTGAATACGTAGCCGGGCCACGAGCCCGCGCTGCGTGGAAGAATGACCGGATCGATCCCGCCCTTGCGGTACACCTCGGTTTCGACGCGGATGAGCGCGGCGTCGGCAGGCGTGCTATTGGGATCGTAGCCGCCGGTCATGCGGACTTCGATGTCGCCGAAATCCCTTTTCGCAAGATGGGCCTTGAGCGCGGCGAGCGCCTCGGCCGCGGTCATATCCGGAACCAGGCGCAGGTCGAGCTTCGCGACCGCTTTTCCCGGAAGAATGGTTTTTCCGCCGGGGCCGGTGTAGCCGCCGACGAGACCTTCGATGTTTGCCGTGGGCCGCGACATGAGCAGTTCCAGCGCTTCGCGCCAGCTCACGTCGTGAACCCAGTGCTCCACGCCGAGGAGTTTTTTCGCCTCCGTCTCGCTCAAGCGTCGCGCCGCTTCCGCGATCATTTTCTTCTCAGCTTCGGACATCGGGCGGGCTTTATCGGCAAAGCCTTCGATGGCCGGATCGTTGCCGTCGGGCGAGACGAGTGTGGCGAGCGCTTCGACGAGGTGCCACGCGGGGCTGTCGAGGCGTGCTTTGTTGCTGGAGTGCACGTCCTTGCGCGGGCCGCGGCCCCAGCGTTCCCCGCTGGAAATCAGTTCACACTCGATGACCCCCTTGGCGCCCAGCGTCATGGTGACTTCGCCGTCCAGCCCCTGCGAGGCGCTGGGCATGAAAATTCCAAGGCAGTTCTTCAGGGCTGCCAGCACCTCCGGCCGGCGCACAATTTGCGGAAAGTGTGGTGAACCGATTTCCTCTTCACCTTCGGCCACAAACACCAAGTTTACGGGGGGCTTTTTGCCCGCGCCGCGAATGGCGTGCAGCGCGGCGAGGAACGCCCCTTCAGGACCCTTCTGGTTTACCGCGCCGCGGCCCATTACCACCTTGCCGAGTCCAGGTTTATCAACCAGAGCGGCTTCGAACGGAGGCGAAGACCACTCGGCGGGATCTGCCTGCTTCACGTCGTACATGTAGTAAAGACCGAGGGTGCGCGGAGCACCGGCGTCTAGCGTGGCGAAGATGCCGGGCTGGCCGTCGGTGGGGACTCTGGCCGCTTGCTGGAACCCTGCTTCGCGCAGCATACGCATGGTCAGCTCGCAGCCTTCGTTCATGCCGCGGTTTTCGGCGGCGATGGATGGTTGGCGGATCCAATCCTGCAGCCGCTTGACGGATTCGTCGTGGCGCCTTTCTATTTCCTTGCGAATCACGTCCAGATCGTTGGCGCTGTAGGCCCAGGCGGGCCAAGTGAGGGTGGTTGCGCCGGCTACCGCGGTGGCGGTAGCACCCTGGAGGAAGGTGCGTCGGTCGCAGGGCGAGAGCAGGGGCGAAGACTTGGAATGGTCTTGCTCGCGCTCGTCCTCGAGATGGTTAGGACCGCCGATTGAAGGATTTGGCATGACCGCCTCCGCAAAAGAGTCTTCTGCTGCGATAGAGACCGGGGAAATGTGGTCCCTTCTTCAACGCGGGAGAGTATACCTTGCAGGTTTAATCCGCAACGGCGGACGCTGTCGGCTGTCGTTCTAGCTGCGGTGCGCGATAGTGAATTTCGAACCCGTTCTGGTGGACGAAGCGCGCGATGGTGCCGTGGGGCCCGACCGCCCAGCCAGTCCGGCTGTCCACGAAAGCCACGGCATTGAGATCCAACGGATCGGTGTGTTTCCAATGGGCCGCGAAATCGTGACTGAGGTCCTCGCCATTGGGCCCGACGGCGGCCAAGAGGGACTCTTTGACGCGGGCCACCGCGGAGCGGTAGCCGCCGGGTTGCTCGGCAGAGAGTTGCCAGCTATTCCCTCCGTCGCGGGAAAACGCGGCGATACCGGACGCGCGCTGGGGGTCCTGATAGTCACCCCCGACAACAACGACTTGCTGCTCATTCCCACGAGTGATGGAGAAGATTCCGGAGGAGGCGTTGCTGTGGGCGATAGGTGTTTCCGCGACCGTCCAGGTGCGCCCCGCGTCGGGAGAGCGGAAAACACGGGCCGCCGGGCCCCCGGTGCCGAAAAAAATCTCTTCGCCGGAAAGCGCCAGGCAAGTGTTACTGGCGGCGAACGCGCCTTCTCTGGGCAGGGCGGCGGGCATGTTGCCGCTGGGGAGCGGATTCCAATGTTCGCTGTCCGTGGTCCTCAGCAGGAGAAATTTTCCATCGATAGGATCGCTGAGCGCGAAGCAGTGCGTTTCAGAGAGGCAGGCGATGGAGTCCAGAAAAAACTCCTTGCGTTTGTTTGTGTATTGCAAGTCCCAGGTTTCGCCGCCGTCTGTCGTTTTGTAGATGCGCGACCGTTCGCCTTCGCCGCTGGACATGACGTAGGCGGTGGTGGCGTTGAAGGCCACGATGCCGCGAAAGTCCAGCGCGTCTCCGCCTGGCAGGTGCAGGCGCTTCCAAGTCTCGCCTTCGTCGGCGGATTTCAGAATCACGCCGTTCGACCCCGAAGCCCACACCACCCACGGGGAAGCACCTTTTGCATTCGACGCCCGGGCCACACTCACGCTGCGCAGATTCGTGTCTATCCCGATGGTTTCGACCTTCCACCACTGCGCTTCGAGAGGCGCGCTCGATAGCAACAAGAGAAGCAGGAGGCGCATAGCCCGCATTTTAGCAGGGGCCTGCGCTTTCCTCCCGAGAAAGGTTGGGCCATCTGAAAGGTCGGGCATTATCCGGCGGGAGAATTCGGTCTACGGCCCGGAGCTCCATACGAAACATTTGTTTCTTGGACTCGGCTGGCTTAGACTTCCGCGGGATTCCTGCCGGGGAGGAAATCATGCCGACGGCCAAGAGAACTTTTCTGGGTGCCGCTAGAGCAACCGCCGCGCTGGGGGTTGCTGGCGGTGCGAGTCAACCGATATTTCTCCATGCTCTTCGGGCCGGTGAGAATTCCCATCAATCTCTATCACCTTCCGTTTGCCACCGGCGTGCCCATCAGCCACGAATTGCTGCACGCCATGGAAAAATATGCGATCCTCGCGGAAGGCAACAACTTCACCAAACAGATCGCAGCTGGGTTTGCCGCCAAGCGCGCAGGAAGAGACACTCGTGACCCGATCATCAAGCTGGAAGCCGCGATGAAGCCCCGCTGTGACGGTGGCGTCGATGAATACGGCCCCATGAAATACGCGCTCCGCTTGCCAATGGGACGCGGCAATTTTATCAACGGCCGCCGAACTCCCATGTGACCAAGGAGCAAAAATCAACCAGGCCTTCGAACAAATCAAGCAGATGGGCTAGCGCATGGAAACGGCCCAGAAATTCAGCGGAGGAACGAAGATGCGCGAGAAGAAACTAAAGCGGCTGGACATTTTGTTGTTTTTGTTTTTTGTTGGACTCCGGTGCTGGCCGGCGTCCGTGTCCGCGCAGATTCATTCCCAGGACACCGAGTGGCCTTCCTACGCCGCCGATCTCGCAGGGACTCGATACCGCCCGCTAGACCAAATCAATGCCGCCAACTTCAGCGACCTGGAAATTGCTTGGCGCATCAAGACCGACAACTTTGGTGACCGGCCGGAGTACAAGCTCGAAGGAACACCGCTCATGGTCAACGGCGTCTTGTACGCGACGGCAGGATCACGGCGCGCGGTGATTGCACTAGACCCGGCCACCGGTGAGTTGCTGTGGATCCACGGCGAGCGTGAGGGAAAACGCGGCGGCTCCGCTCCCCGGCAGCTTTCCGGCCGCGGGCTGGCTTATTGGTCCGACGGCAAAGAAGAGCGAATCCTGTATGTGACTCCGGGGTTTCGGCTCATCGGTCTGGACGCCAAGACAGGCGTTCGAGTTCCTTCGTTTGGAGATAACGGCGAAGTGGATCTGAAGGTGAATGACGATCAGGACATTTTCCCGGATTTGATTACCGGCGAAATTGGCATCCAGTCCGCGCCGGTGGTGGCCAAAGACACGGTGATCATCGGCGCTGCTTTTCGCGAAGGCATGACTCCAAAGAGCATGCGCAACAACAAGGGATACGTGCGTGGCTTCGATGTCCGTACCGGCAAGCGGCTCTGGATTTTCCATACCATTCCGAAGAAGGGCGAGTTTGGCTACGACTCGTGGGAGAAAGGTTCGGCGGAATATACCGGCAACACCGGCGTGTGGACGCAAATCACCGTTGATGAGCAACTCGGATTGGTTTACCTGCCGGTGGAATCGCCAACGAGCGATTTTTACGGCGGGCATCGGCCGGGGAACAATTTATTCGGCGAGACACTGGTTTGTGTGGATTTGAAAACCGGAGAGCGCAAGTGGCACTTCCAATTGGTGCACCACCCGCTATGGGACATGGATATCTCCTCGGCGCCCATTCTTGCGGACATCACCGTGGACGGAAAACCCGTCAAGGCGGTGGCCCAGCCGTCGAAACAAGGATTTCTTTACGTCTTTGATCGCGTGACCGGCAAGCCCATCTGGCCGATTCCGGAGCGACCCGTGGAAGTCGGCAACGTGCCGGGCGAGTGGTATTCGGCCACGCAGCCCATTCCGACCAAACCTCCAGCCTACAGCCGCAATGGCGTTTCCACCGACGACTTGATCGACTTCACGCCGGCACTTCGCGGCCGGGCCATGGAGATTGCCTCAAAGTATCACCTCGGCCCGGTGTTCACCCCTCCGACGGTGAGCAAACTGGGAGGCCCTCTCGGCACGCTCGCGCTGGGGACAGCCTCCGGGGGCACGAACTGGCCGGGCGGATCGTACGATCCCGAAACCCACAACGTGTATGTCTATGCTTGTAATTCCTGCATCGAACCTATCGGATTGGTGCCCGCTCCGAAAGAGGTTTCGGATCTGAACTACGTCGCGGGAACAGCGGGAAAAGAAGTGCAGGTTCTGCACGGACCGGGAGAGAACGCCGGCGCCGACTCTCCGAAGCCGCCGACAAAAAGGGCCGGCGGCGGATACGTTGCTCTGAACCTTGACGGTTTGCCGTTGGTTAAGCCGCCTTACGGAACAATTACGGCGATCAATCTGGATAAAGGTGAATTCGTCTGGCAAATCGCACATGGCGAGACGCCGGACGTGGTGCGCAACAACGAGGCGCTCAAAGGCTTGAACATTCCGCGCACCGGCCAGGAAACCTACAACATCGGCACTTTGGTGACCAAGACGCTAATCATCGCAGGCGAAGGGCATGTGACCACAACCGCGGATCATCCGCGCGGGGCCATGCTGCGCGCCTACGATAAAGCCACCGGCAAAGAAGTCGGCGCGGTGTACATGCCGGCGCCGCAAACCGGTTCGCCGATGACCTACATGGTGCATGGCAAGCAGTACATCGTAGTTGCCGTCAGCGGCGGGCCTTACTCCGGTGAGTACCTTGCTTACACGCTGCCGACGGGGGAATGAACGCGCTGCCGCGCGGATGGTTCCACCGGGCGGAAGGCGATGACCACGTGAAGATGAGAAATGTTGCGGCCACCCTGGTTCTGGCGGCGCTCGCTTCGCGGCTTTGCCTGCTTCGTGCGCAGGCGCCCGCGGCGGAGTCGCGTACCGCATGGGACGGCGTGTACACCGAAGACCAAGCCAAGCGCGGGGAGCTCATCTATGGCAAGGAATGTGCGGCTTGCCACGGCGACATGCTCGCCGGGCGAGAATCCGCGCCGCCGCTGACCGGCAGCGCATTCCTTGCCAATTGGAACGGCCTCACAATGGGTGACTTGTTCGACAGAATTCGCAAGACCATGCCACAGAGTGCCCCCGGCCGGCTCACCCGGCAACAAGACGCGGACATTTTGGCCTTCATGCTGAGCGTCAACAAATTTCCGGCTGGAAAGACGGAACTTTACCGGCAGTCCGAGATGCTTCGAGAGATTCGATTCGAAGCGACCAAACCAGCTTCCAAAAAATAGTGAGAATCGAAATTCGGTTTCGTCCGCGCAACACCAACATGGTTGTCCAGATTTTCGAACGGAGGATTGCCACTTTATGAAAAGAATGCTTCCCGTACTCTTGATGGGCGCCGCTCTGCTCGGCTACGTGGCCGGCTACGCCTCGAAACCCGTTTCCCAACCCGTTCTCAGCGGCCATTTCGATGCCTCGATGATTCCCGGCGCCAATGCTCAGGAACACAAGGACGAAGTCATGCCCTTCGGCTTCAATTCCCCCAAAGAACCGCCTCTCGCGGCCGACGCTCCGCCCGTCATGTACTGGAACATCGACGACATTCGCAAAGCGCACACCGACATGTCCGAGAGAGCCGCCAGATTAGTCCAAGCTGCCGGCAGCGGAAGTTCCCAATCGTTTGGCGGCGGGCCGGTGCACGTCCAGACTCGCAACTTCAGCATGTTTATGCTCTACCGCATGTATCGCGACAAGCCGGTCCTCAGCTTGAGCAAAGTCAACAGCGTTCTCGACGACGCCGAGCAGCACGCCGGCGCCTACGATTTCTATATTTTCACCGGGGGCACGGGCGAAATGATCCTGGGCGGAAAAATCGCCAACCGGCAAAATCTTCAGGATAAAGACGGCATCATCCCGGGGGAGTACCGCGGCCAGCCGGTCGTCGGTGCACAAACCTATAAAGTAAAAGCCGGCGACTGGCTGCTCATTCCGCCGGATACGCCGCACCAGCCGAAGCCGGATCCCGGCGGCTTCAGCTACTTCATCATGAAAATTAACGTTGGCGTTTATCCTTGGAGCCTGATTCGGTGACTTCGAGTTCTCGGCACCCTGGCAGTCAGGCGGTGCTGACACCGATGCGCTGTGTCATCCTGCACCGAACCGACGAGGTTGGCCAACGATCTCACTGATCGGCGGGGTCTGCGCGCAGCTTGTCCAACTCGGCATGCCCAAGCTCCTCGCGAATGGCCACCAGGGCTTCCTTGGGCGGGCCGATGTAACGGTAGTTTGAATAAAAGGTACGCTCATGGATGGAGAAACCGGAGAATAATTTGCGGCCGTCGAAATCGTACTGCGAAAAGCTGGCAAGCCACAGCCCGGGCAGAAATTCGTAGCGCTCCTGCATGAAGTGGCTGCCCTTGTAGATTTTTCCCAGAAACAGGCCGACAGAAATGTCTTCGGTAACTTCTCCTTCAATGCGAGCAAGTTCACCGGAGGTCTGCTCGATCCATACAAAGCCACGCACTTTGGGGAAGATCGAAGTGAAGCGCGTGGTGGGTTTGAAGCCTGGGTTGGGCTCCATTTTGAATTTGGAAAGCGTGCGGTCGCCGCGCGGCTCGGTGGCGACAAAAGTGAATAGGAACGCATTGTGCGTGGCGTTGATGAGTTCGTTGCGTTCTTTCTTTTTCTTCGCGTATTTTTCCAGAACGTCACGCTGAGATCCTTCCTCGTTGACCAGCAGCGTCAGGGTTCGTGCCAGACTCTCGAGATCGGCGCGATAAACGGCGGGATCCCTGGGCTTGCCATCGGGGCCGAGAGCAATCCGAAACATGCCGGTACCCGAAGGAATAACGCGCATGATTTTGATCGCCGGGGGGGCCGCATCGCTCGGATTCTTGCGGGTCTCGACTCGTTCGATGCGCTCGTAGAGGTCCAGGGCGGCCTCGCCCTTCTTTTGGTTGGCGATAACGCGGTTGAAGAATTCCGGTTTCTCCGGGCCAACACCGGCGATGGATTCCGGCGCTACGGATTGCCCCGGTGCGTGAGCCAAAGACAGCAGCGCGATGGAAACAAAAGCACGTTTGAGCATGATCTGAAGTGGCTAGAAAGCCGCCAACGTGTACTCGGATTGGATTCATCCGGGTACAGAATTGTTGTACACCGGTCGAACGTCGGAGTGTGCTGCTGGATGTGAATGTATAACTGGTGGATCGCTCCATCCGCCCGAGAGCTATGGCCTCGGCTGGTCTGCGGTTTTTTGCTGTTGCTGCTGGAACCCTTCGGTCCAGGGCGGCACGACGTCGTTCATGCGCGCCTAGGCCATGGATTGGCCGAGATGCTCGCCAAAGTGCCCGGTGATGGCGATGAAGGAACCGCGCACGGTGGTCTGACGGTTGAACATTTTCCGCGGCTTGTCGGCGGGTTCCGCGCCGAGTTCCTGGAAGAAGTCACCTACCAGGAACAGCGCTACACGCGTCCAGCCGAGGCGAGGCCTGCCTCATCGCGGCGAATTATGGCGTTGCTCGGGCCCCCCGTACCGCCCCGCCCGCCGGGTGGTGTCATTTGAGGGCGACGATGGCATTGCGAAAATGCGTGAACGAATCGTGCAGAGCTGGAAGGACTTTCGGTTGGTCGCCCGAGAGCGTGCTGATGGCCTTGGGATCGAGGCCGGCGGGCGGGGCGGTACGGAGGGCCCGAGCAACGCCATCATTCGCCGCGATGATGTGCGTAAACACTTCGCCTACGGAGCGAACGCCTTCGGCCGGACGCCAGGAGTATTTCTCGGCAGGCCTGGCCTCGGCTGGACGCGTGTAGCGCTGTTCCTGGTAGGTGACTTCTTCCAGGAACTCGGCGCGGAACCCTGACGTCGGTGCGACCGAGGCCACACGAGGGGCTTGGTGGTCAGGGCTTTCTTGACTGCAGGGCGTGCCAACTACCGTAAGTACAAGAAAATAAAAGGAAATACGACGCGTGACGTGCTCCTCTGCAGGCAAAGTCTCGCGGGCCGCCGCACCGTCTTCTTCTCCAGAATCGCCGCACAAGACGGTACAATGGAGGGTGCGCCTCGCTGAACCATTTACCATGGACCGCACCGGGCGTACGGCTAGTCCAAGATGCACCGAAAGCAAAGTGCTGTTCCGCACGTCTATATATCGAGGAACGAATCGCCGGTCCCATTCGTCTTGACTAGAAAGCGTTGGAGGTCTGTTTGGGAGTAACTCCCATCGAAGGGTTCGCGGCCATCACGCAGGTCGCGCCGCGGGCCCAAGTGTCCCTGAAACAGGGCCGTTTCCAGAGCGCGCTGATCACCATGCTGGAGACCCTGCGGCTCTCTCTGGACGCCCTTCGCGCCCATAAGCTGAGAAGTTTCCTGACTTTGCTCGGTGTCATCCTGGCGGTAACCACGCTGGTCGCGGTGATGAGCGTGGTCGCCGGCCTGAATTTCTACGTTGCCGACCGCATCGCAAATCTTGGCGCCAACGTCTACGTGCTGAACCGTATGGGTATCATCACCAGCGAAGACGCTTGGGTGAAAGCCCAGAAGCGCCCGCTGGTCACCCGGGAAGAACTCGACAGCTTGAAAACCGGCATGCACACCGCCAGTCATATCGCCGCGCTGCTGGGCAATAATTCCGATGTACGTCATGGCAGTGACCTGCTCGAAAACGTCAACGTCCTGGGCGTGACCCCCAACTATTCCGAAGTCCGCAGCTTGAACATCGCCGCGGGCCGCTTCGTGACCGAAGCGGACCAGGAGCACCGCTCCCCGGTCTGCTTCATCGGCGCGGACCTGGTGAAGAAGTTTTTCTCCAGCGTCGATCCTATCGGGAAAACGATCCGCGCGGGAACCCACAGTTATGAAGTAGTCGGCGTTGCCGCGGTCATCGGCAGCGCGCTCGGGCAGTCGCAGGATAATTTCGTATTCATTCCCCTGGAAACCTACCGCAAGGAATGGGGCACGCAGAGAGACTCGCTGGTGTTGTTTATTCAGGCGCAGAACGCGGAAATGATGTCGGCCTCCGAAGATGAAGCGCGTATGCTGCTCCGCGCCTGGCGCCACATTTCCTGGGACGCGCCGGACAATTTCGGGATCATCGGTTCGGATTCCATCATGGGGCTCTGGCAATCTTTGACCGGCAATTTGTTCATGGTGGCCGTAGGATTGACGGCCGTGTTCCTGGTGGTTGGCGGAATCGTGATCATGAATATCATGCTGGCCAGCGTGACCGAGCGTACGCGAGAAATTGGCTTGCGGCGATCGCTTGGCGCTAGGAAAAAGCACATCGTCCTGCAATTCGTCACGGAATCGGCGGTGCTAGCGGCGACCGGGGGCCTCATGGGCATCGTTCTTGCCTATGCGGTGGTCGCCGTGGCGCGCGCCTTGACTTCCATTCCCATGCGCACGCCGATCAGCGCCGTTATACTTTCGCTGGGGGTTTCCACGGGCGTCGGTCTGTTCTTTGGGATTTACCCGGCCATGCGCGCGGCGAAGCTTGATCCCATCGAAGCCCTTCGGGCCGAGGGCTAAAGGAAAAACTGCGCCCCATTCGACCGAACGGACTCCCATGGCACAACAGCACGGCGAAAATCTCAAGCAGGCGATGGATACGCTCCGCGCGCACAAACTGCGCAGCTTTCTCACCGTTTTCGGAGTGGTCCTCGGCGTCAGCGTCATCATGCTGGTCGCCGCGCTCATCACCGGCTTCGATCAGCAAGTTCAAGAAAGTATCAAGCAGTACGGCGCCGATACCGCCTTCGTCTCACGCTTTGACCAGGGCCCGCACGGCGGGCGGCGCCCTAAGGAAGAACGCGAACGCAAGCCTTTGACGCTGGAGGACGCCCAAGCCGTCAAGGAATTGTGCCCCGCGATCAAGGACCTCACCGTTTTCATTACCTGGTGGGAACAGCCACATACCGTGCGCACCAGGAGCGGCGAAGTCACGGCCATTGATTTCCGTGGTGTGGACCCGAATTTCGGGCAGGTTTATGCCAACGCCGCGACGCTTGACGGCCGTTTCATCAGCGAAGGCGACGACCTGCACCGCGAAAAAGTGGTGATGCTGGGGGAAAATGCCGCGCCGGTTCTTTTTCCCAATGTTTCGCCGGTAGGCAAGGATGTGATGATCGATGGTTCGGCCTTTCGTGTGATCGGTGTGGTGGAAAAGCCGAAAGGAATGTTTGGCCAGGACGACGAAGACCGCCGCGTGCTCATACCGTACAACACGTTCCGGAAGATTTATCCAGGCGCGTATGAAAACAGCATCCGCTTCCAGGCCTACCCGAACCTGTTGGATCAGGCCGTCGATCAGGCTACCGAAGTCCTGCGCCGCCGCCGCAACGTTCCCTACCAGGGCAAGAATAGTTTTTCCATTCAAACCTCGCAGCAGATCGTGGATCAATTTCACAACATTCTGGGGATGGTGGCGCTCGCCACCTTCGTCCTGAGCGGGATCGGCTTGCTCATCGGCGGCGTCGGCGTGATGAATATCATGCTGGTCAGCGTGACGGAGCGAACCCGGGAGATTGGCATCCGCAAGGCCATCGGCGCAAAGAGCGCCGACATTACCTGGCAATTCTTGCTGGAGGCTATGGCGCTCACGGGAGTCGGGGGAGTGCTCGCGCTGGTCCTGGTGAATGGTCTCGTGCTACTTGTGAGAGTCGGCTTGAAATGGCCCGGAAGCGTGCCGCTGTGGGCCGCGCTGACGGGAATCGTTGTCAGCGTTTCGGTAGGCCTGGTGTTTGGCGTGTGGCCGGCGATGAAAGCGGCGAAACTCGATCCAGTCGAAGCGCTGCGGTACGAGTGACCGAGGTCGAGCTACTCTCGCGCCAGTTGAGCCCACCTACGAGTATGGCTGGGACGCTCGGTGAGGCGGCAAACCCGGGCGGTATCCATCCCCAGTATTTTCAGCTCGGAAACCGGACCCATGCGGCCGGCCAGGTCATACCGGGGGCCAAGGCCGGGCTACGGTAGTCCAAACGTCAGGCTGACCGCCTGGCTTCCACGACCACTGCAGCTACTCCGCCTTCGGCGCCGCGGATGGAGGGCGCTAAAGCGCGAGAGGATAAAGAGCAGAAGCGAGTTCATCGCAGGAAACAAAGCGGCCTTGGGGGTTTTTTGCCAGGCAGCGCGCGACGATGAGGTCGAGCGCTGCTGGCACTTCCGGATTGTAGAGTGAGGGCGGCGTAGGCTCGGCATTCAGAATTTGGGCGCACACCGCGCCGAGAGAACTGCCATCGAAGGGTCTTACGCGAGTCAACATCTGATAAAGAACAATTCCGAGAGCAAACTGATCCGAGCGCGGATCGTGCGGCTCGCCCTGGATCTGTTCGGGTGCAAGGTACGCGGGGGTACCCATCAGCTGGTGGGAGCCGAAAATCTCCAACGCAAAGCCCGCGATACCGAAGTCGCCGAGTTTTACTTGGTTTTCCGCGGTGACCAGGATGTTGCCGGGTCTGACGTCGCCGTGAACGATTCCGGAACCATGGGCAATCGCTAGCGCCCCAGCTAGATTGGCAGCCCAGGAGCAGGCACGCTGGACCGTCAGGGTGGACGGAACGATATGATCGTCAAGCGTCTTGCCAGCGACGTACTCCATCACCAGGTAGGGAGTGCCCTGCTCGTCGATTCCGACGTCGTACAGCTGGACGATCGAAGGATGGGAGAGCTGGACGATGATCTGCGCTTCGTAGAGGAACCGCTGCTCCGCGCCGTCACCGAAACCGCTCAAAAAAGTTTTCAGGGCGACGATGCGGCCAAGGACGTTGTCGCGCGCTTTTTCGACGCGACTCGTGGCACCGGAACCGAGGTGTCCGAGAAGTTCGTAGCGGTCTTTTTGCGAGGCAATCATCATGCAGAGCGCAAAAGACGCGCCGCGCGGTCGCGCAGACCGTTGCCGGTGATTTGCGGCGCCGCTTGCGGAATGACTTTGCGCCGCGCTAGCGGATAGAGATCTTGCGCGAGAGCTTCGGCGGTGGCGTAACGCGCGGACGGATCTTTTGCCAGGCAGCGGGAGACCACTCCATCAAAGCCCGCAGGTAGCGAAGGATTCGCATGCGAGGGCGGCAGCGGCGTCGAAGAGAGTACCCGGCCGCAAATGCCCTGCAGTGAATCGGCGTCGAAGGGCCGCTGGCCGGTCACCATTTCGTGGAGAACGACGCCCAGGGAAAAAAGATCGGAGCGCGCGTCCTGGGGTTTACCCATGATTTGCTCGGGGCACCAGTAGGCGGGTGTACCGACGAGCGGCGTGGCGGCGGAATCGCGGCTGGCCAGGCGCGCCATGCCGAAGTCCATCAATTTCACGCGGCCGTCATCGGTGATAAGCACATTCGCGGGCTTGACGTCGCCGTGAATCACACCCTTGCGGTGCGCCACACCGAGCGCCGAAGCCAATTCCGCGGCCCACGCGGAGGCCCTCGAAAAGGGAATGCTACCCTTATCCAAAATGCGATCGAGGGGCTGACCTTCCAGAAATTCCATTACCAGATAGGGCGTTTGGGTGGCTTCGTCGATGCCCATATCGTGGAGCGTGATGATCGAAGGATGGGAAAGCTGGCCGACGACACGCGCTTCCTGAAGAAAACGCTGACGTGCTGCGCCGCTCGCCAATTCCTTGGGAAAGAGCTTTATGGCCACCAGCCGGCCGATCAGCGGATCGTGGGAGCGTGCCACGCGGCCATGCGCACCGGTGCCGATGATTTCGAGAATTTCGTAACGTCCAACTTGCAAGAAGTTCGCTCCCTCAGATTCGCTAGTACCGTGCCGCTAGTAATGATGGCCAATGGGCTTGCTCCATTAAATGGAACCAGCGTCCTCGTGAGAAGGGTACCGAAGTACTACTGTGCTGACGCACAGCGCATCAGGGTTGAGAAGTCAGTGTGCGAACCGGAGCAAGAGCGGGTGCAGAAGCTAGCCGCCCAGGGAAATCGCGGATAAAAGATTTCATCGCCGGGTGCCAGAAGCCGTTGAACCCGAAGAAATACATTTCTTTCAGGGCTTGTTCAGCAGGCCATTTTTCGAAGGCTATGCGATAAGTGGCAAGGAAGACGCCGGTGCGATCATCACCGAAACGGCAGTGCACGAAAATCTTTTGCCCCGGTTCGCTGCGCACTAAGGAGAGAAACTGGATAATCTGTTCGTTGGTTGGGGGAGACCAGCCACTGACGGGGATGTGGACAAAGCGCATGCCCAGCGATTCGGTATGCTTGCGCTCCCATGCGACTTTTTCAGGGTCCTCGGCGCGCAGATCGACGATCGTGTTGATGCCCAACATTTTTAGCTCAGAGAGGCCTACTTCTTTCGGCTGTGCGCCGCGATAGAGGCGGTCGGTAATTTTCCCGGCGTTGGGAATTCCGGCGACGTGCAGTTTCTGCCCGTAGGCCGGCTGGGTGACGGGCGCGGCGGTTGGCGTGGCGGTTTGCAGGAAAAGGCGAAGCGGGAGAAGAAGCAGGATAGCCAGCGATGGCAGAGTGCGCGGCATGTTGAGATGGATAACAAACAGTGTAGCGTGAGTGGCAACGAGGCGAAAAGTGTTGACAGTGAAGCGGTTGTGCAGGAATCGCACCACTACAAATAGACGCACAAGGAAATCATCAACCACATTTTGCGTTTTCCTCTTGACAGCGAATTTGTATCCGTTGATACTGCGATTCCAGAGTCGGGGGACGTGGAAACGCCAGACGGGCCGAGTCGGACAGAGATCAGGTCTGTGTGAGCCATGAAGCGGCCCGGGTTCTAAGCGAAAAAAAATCGAGCGCGAGGTACCAGCTCCGCGCCCGTATTTGAGGCGGAGCACCTGCTGTTAGGCTTAACGGTCGGCTTTTTTTTCACTGCCCGCTTTCACGATCCGATGGCATCAAAGTGGCGTTACCTTTAGCCCAGACCCTGAAGCGAGGCGCGACACCTCGGTGGAGACGCAGAGGAGTAAAATGGGAGGGTTCCCCCGCGCCAGTGGGGACCCCAGAGCGCGGAGGGACGGATGGCTACGGTGAAACACGCATTGAGGGGGAATTCCCCTGCCACGAATACGGCCACAGAGAAGACCACGGGTGTCGCGGGAAGAGGTCTGAGCTTCCAGCGCTATTTTGCCGATGGGAAGAAGTCTCCCTTCGACGCGGTCGAATGGGAGAAGCGCACGGCATTGATTGGAAACGAGAAGGGCGTGACGATCTTCCGACAGGAAGACGTTGAAGTGCCAAAGAGCTGGTCGCAGACGGCCACCAACATCGTGGCCAGCAAGTATTTCCACGGAAAGCCCGGGACGGCCCAGCGCGAAGGATCGGTGCGGCAACTGATCGGCCGCGTTGTGAATACCATTGTGCGATGGGGCGAAGAGTGCGGTTACTTTGCCGACATGCCGTCGCGGGATGCCTTCCGCGATGAGCTGACCCACCTGCTGGTCGAGCAGAAGATGAGCTTCAATTCGCCGGTGTGGTTCAATGTGGGCGTGCAACCCAAGCCGCAGTGCTCGGCGTGCTTTATCAATTCGGTCAGCGACAGCATGGAATCGATCATGGGGCTAACGCGCACCGAAGGAATGCTTTTCAAGTGGGGCTCCGGCACGGGAACGAACTTCTCGACCCTGCGGGGAAGCAAGGAAACCCTGTCTGGCGGCGGAATTGCGTCTGGCCCAGTGAGTTTCATGAAGGGTTTTGATGCTTTCGCGGGCGTGATCAAGAGCGGCGGAAAAACGCGGCGCGCGGCCAAGATGGTCATCCTGAATATCGATCACCCGGATATCGTCGAGTTCATCGAATGCAAGATGAAGGAAGAGCGCAAGGCCCATGTGCTCATCGAGCAGGGCTACGACAGCGCCATTGACGGCGACGCCTACAGTTCGATTTTCTTCCAGAACGCAAATCATTCGGTGCGCGTGACGGACGACTTCATGCGCGCGGTAGCCGAGGACAAGGATTGGTGGACGAAGAACGTCATTGACGGGCAGCCAAATGAAAAGCTGCGGGCGCGCGATTTGATGATGAAGATTGCGGATTCGACCTGGCGCTGCGGCGACCCCGGGATGCAGTACGACACGACGGTCAACCGCTGGCACACGGCGAAGAACACGGCGCGGATCAACGCGAGCAATCCCTGCTCGGAATACATGTTTCTGGATGACACCGCCTGCAACCTGGCTTCATTGAATTTGATGAAGTATGTCAACGCCAGCGGGCAGTTCGACGTCGCGGGGTTCCAGCATGCGGTGGACGTCACCATTACCGCGCAGGAAATCCTGGTGGACAACGCCAGTTACCCGACGCCCAAGATCGCGGAGAATTCGCATGACTTTCGGCCACTCGGATTGGGCTATGCCAATCTTGGGGCGTTGCTGATGTCCATGGCGCTGCCGTATGACTCCGACGAAGGTCGCGATATGTCCGGCGCGATCACGGCGCTGATGTGCGGTGAAGCGTACGCGCAATCCTCGAGAATTGCTGAAAAAATGGGGCCGTTCCCGGGCTACGAAGTGAACCGCGAGCCCATGCTGGAGGTGATCCGCATGCACCGCGACGCGATGCGCGGGATCCAGCCGGAGCATGTGCAGACGGAATTGTTCCTGGCGGCTCAAGAATCGTGGGACACCGCGCTGGCGCACGGCGAAAAGTATGGCTACAAGAATTCGCAGGTGACCGTGCTGGCACCGACCGGCACCATCGGATTCATGATGGATTGCGACACCACGGGGATCGAGCCGGACCTGGCGCAGGTGAAATACAAGAAGCTGGTGGGCGGCGGGTTGATCAAGATGGTGAACAACACCGTGCCGCAGGCGCTGATGAAGCTGGGCTACACGCCGGAGCAGACCAGCGAGATCGTTTCCTACATCGACAAGAACGGGAAGATCGAAGGCGCGCCGTACTTGAAGGACGAGCACCTGCCGGTGTTCGATTGCTCGCTGGCGCCGCAGGGCGGCGGGCGTTCGATCACCTGGACCGGGCACGTGAAGATGATGGCGGCGGCGCAGCCGTTCCTCTCAGGAGCGATTTCGAAGACCATCAACATGCCCGCGGAATCGACCGTCGAAGACATCGTGAACGCGTACATCGAATCGTGGCGACTGGGGCTGAAGGCCGTGGCCATTTACCGCGACAACTCAAAGCGTTCGCAGCCGCTCAACGCGGGCGGGGCAAAAGAAGGGAAGAAGTCCCCGACAGCGGCGGCCACAGAGCCGGTGCAGCACGAGCTGTTTGCGCGACAGCAGCGCGAGAAAATGCCCGTGGAGCGCGCCTCGGTAACGCACAAGTTCAGCGTGGGCGGGCACGAGGGCTACATCACCGTTGGAATGTACGAGGACAATCGTCCTGGCGAAATCTTCATCAAGATGTCCAAGGAAGGCTCGACGCTCTCGGGCATCATGGACGGCTTGGCGCTTACCATTTCGCTCGGCTTGCAGTATGGCGTGCCACTGAAAGTGTTCGTGGACAAGCTGCTCAATACACGGTTCGAGCCGTCGGGGATTACGGCGAACCCGAACATCCGTTTCGTCTCGTCGGTGCTGGATTACATCGCGCGGTGGCTGGGCGGGCGATTCATCTCGCCGGATTATTTGAAACTGAACGGTGCGATTCCTGCAGAGACGGTGGCTGCCTCGGCTACAGCGCTTTCAGCGATGAACAAAGCGGCGCTGGACGCCATGCAAGCGGCATTGTCTGCGTCCAAGCTGAGCAACGCCCACGAGGGCGCGCCGACATGCAGCGAGTGCGGCATGCTGATGGTGCCGAACGGCGCCTGCTACAAATGCGAGAACTGCGGCAGCACGAGCGGCTGCAGTTGAGGCACAAAGGAGAGGTCAGAGCAAAAACACGATGAGCGCACTCCCCTCCGGCTCAGGAGTAGCAGCACGGCTGGCCCCGGCAAAAGCCAAAACCCGCGGCTTCCTCCATATCGTGAGGTACGGTGCGGGACCAAGCGCAATTTATATCGTGACGTATCACCGATTGGACCACGAAAGCCATTCGGCCTCGCTCCCCTCGGCTTCGCTCAGGGCTGGCGGCGCAGGCGCCCGTCCCAAACCGGCGCTGGCGGAGGGCGCGCAGGCGCTGCTCGAATTGCTCGAACGGATTGGCGTTGACTTTCGCCTCAGCGAGGTCCGCGGAGCATTGGAAGATATTCTGCGGCTCGGGTCGGCGAACATTCCGGATCTGTGGCTTAGCGACGAGGAGATGCTTGAAGAGGGCCTCGTGGAAGAGTGAAAGCCGCGTCCAGTGCCCGGCGAGGCTGGAAGAGCGAAAACGAAGGCCACCCCCCCACACCCCCGGCATTTCACATCAATATCAAAACAAAGGACTTATGAAATTTTACTGTTGTAAGTTGTTGATTCCAAAAGACGCGATTTCGGTTGCTTACAACGTATGGAGTCCCGGAAAAAGAAAAACGGCAGCCAAGCTGCCGCTGTCCAAGGATAAATTTACCTGAAGACAATACTAGGGAAAAAAGAAGGGATGGTCAAGGAGAATCTCGAAAAATAAAGCAAATAATAATGAGACAGTGTCGCGCGGTTTTAGAAATGTCCCCCCTCAGCGGATCGGAGGGTTGGGCGATGGGGGCACTCACGATGACTTTTTGCGTGGATGTGGATAACGCTTGAGCTTACTGGCTTTTTGACCACGGGGGCAGGCGACGAGCTGTCCCATGTGCTCGTTGGCGTGAACAATGATGCGCAGATACATCCCGTCCACCGTGGCGTCTCTATCGGCGATGTGGACCTTGCGCTCGAGGTCTTTCGATGATTCCGCCAAATGGGCTTCCTTTACGGTGTCCAGCGAGCGCTTCAGCCAGCCGATGACGTCCGCTTTCGATGTGACCGTCTTTTCCATCTCTTGTTTCAAGCTGGCCGGCATTTTGGGACCGGTCACGCTCAGCAGGTAAAAATTCGCGAGGGCGATGTGCATGTACACTTCGCTGGTGGAGCGCACGCCCGGCGCGGGACGCCAGGCGAATTTTTCCTCGGGCGTGGCCTCGGCCAGCGCGATCAATTGCCGCGACACGTGGCGCCATTCTCCGTCATACCCCTGCCAGATTCCTTCCGGCGGCGCCTGCGCAAGCAAGGGGCGCGCGCTGAATAAAAGGAGCACAAAAAGCGTTTTTCTCATGATTCATCTCCCCGCCGGCCCTCACCTCTACGGCCAGCGTACCCAGGCCCAAGTCCGAAAACGAAGCCCATTCTATTTCGTTTTGGGCGCGGGTTCGATGTTATCTTTTTGAGGGCTAGAGACAACGCGGAGGGCGCCGTACATGAGATGTTGAAGAGGCGTAACCGCTGTTCCAAAGATCCGGCCGGGACGGGGCAAGCCTGAGCGCGAAAAGGCTTTTTGGCAGTGCGAAAACTTGGCTGAAACCCAGCGGCAGCCAAATCCGTTCAGCGGGAGTCCGCGTTGTTCGAAAACAGTCAGATCCGATGATTCGGCAAAACTGAATCGCTGGGAATCCTATTCATGGACGTTCTCAAAAAGCTTTTTGAGGAGCATTTCCACTCACCGCCCGTGCGGATGCAGCCGCTGCAGGGCGAGCTCGGCGGGTCGGGGCGCAAGATCGTACGGCTTGCGAGCGAAAAAGTGAGCGCCATCGGCATTCTTTATGGCGTGCGCGAAGAAAACGCCGCTTTCCTCGAATTCTCCAGGCATTTTCGCCGGCACGGCCTGCCGGTGCCGGAGATTTACGCGGAAGATTTGGATCACGGCGCCTATCTCGAAGAAGACCTGGGAGACACGTCGCTCTTTGAGCTGCTCTCGATGAACCGCGCCGGCGAGAATATCGCACCCCAAGCGGTGGAAGCCTATCGCAAGGTTGTGGCCGTGTTGCCACGCTTTCAGGTCGAAGCCGGGCGCGATTTGAATTACAAAGTTTGTTATCCATGCGCCAGCTTCGACGGCCAGTCCATCGCGTGGGATTTGAATTATTTCAAATATTATTTTCTCCGGCTCGCGGGCATCCCCTTCAACGAGCAAGCCCTGGAAGATGACTTCGGCCGCTTGACGGAGTTTCTGCTGAGCGCTCCCAGCGATTACTTTCTTTACCGGGATTTCCAATCCCGGAACGTGATGTTGCGCGACGGCAATCCCTATTTTGTGGATTATCAAGGCGGCCGCAAAGGGGCGCTGCAATACGACATCGCTTCTCTTTTGTACGATGCCAAGGCCGACCTGCCGCCGGAACTGCGCCAGCAATTGCTCGAACATTATCTCGAAAAGCTTGGCGGTTTCATTCAGCTCGACCGCGAAGCCTTCATGCGGCACTACTACGCCTACGTCTACGTTCGAATCATGCAGGCCTTGGGCGCTTACGGCTTTCGCGGATTTTACGAGCGCAAGGCTCATTTCTTGCAAAGCGTGCCGTACGCGCTGAAAAACCTGCGCTGGCTGCTTCACAACGTCAGGCTGCCCGTCCCCCTCCCGGCGCTGATGGACGCTTTCAAAGGAATGTTGGCCTCGGAGAAATTGCAGGGCCTCGCTTCCGAAGCCGAAAATCTGATCGTGCGGATCTTCAGTTTTTCATTTCACCACGGCTTGCCGAAGGACGAGACCGGGCATGGCGGGGGATTCGTTTTCGATGGCCGCAGCCTTCCGAATCCGGGACGCGAAGAACGCTTCAAGACTCTCACGGGTAAGGACGGCCCGGTGATCGACTACCTCAATCAGCAGGAAAGCGTGCATCAGTTTCTCGCCAGCGTGCTATCGCTGGTGGACGCCAGCGTGAGCACTTACCAGAGCCGCGGCTTCAAGAATTTGATGGTGTCGTTCGGCTGCACCGGGGGCCAGCATCGCTCGGTCTATCTGGCGGAGCAATTGGCGAAGCGTTTGCGCGACAGGAACGGGCTGGAGGTGGCGGTGCGGCATCTTGAGTTGGAGAAACTGGGCAAGCGGAGAGCGCTCCAATGAAGGCTCCTCCATGAAAGCGATGATTTTGGCCGCCGGGCTGGGCACGCGCTTGCGGCCACTCACCGACAAGCGCCCCAAGGCGCTGGTGGAAATCGCCGGGCGCACGCTGCTGGAGATCACCGTCTCGCGTTTGCGCGCGTTTGGGATTCGCGAGGTGATCATCAACGTGCATCACTTTGCGGACATGATTGTCGAGTATTTGAAAACGAATGATAGTTTCGGCATGCGAATTGAGGTGTCGCGCGAGGAAATTCTGCTGGACACGGGCGGCGGCCTGAAAAAGGCGGCGTGGTTTTTTCTCGAGGATTCCGAGCATGCTAAAGAGCCGTTTATTTTGCACAATGTCGACGTGATCAGCACGATCGATCTTCGACGCATGGCGCAATTTCATGCGGAAAACCAGGCTCTCGCCACGCTGGCGGTGCAGGACCGGGAAACGACCCGATACCTTCTCTTCGACGAGGAGCTTCGGCTTTGCGGCCGGCGCACCGGGCGCGATCAGAAAAGTGAAATTGTTCGATCGTCGCGCCAGGTACAGGCGCTGGCGTTTTCCGGCATCCACGTTATTTCTCCTCGTCTGCTTCCCATGATGAGTGAAGAAGGCGTTTTCTCCATCATCGACTCCTATCTGCGTGTTGCCGGTCGAGGAGAAAAAATCGCCGCCTTTCGGGCCGATGAGTATTATTGGCGCGATCTCGGGAGGTCGGAGAATGTGATGCAAGCCGCTGAAGATTTAAAACAAAGAGTTCTTACGTAAGAAGCGGATTGTTTCCATGCTAACGCGGACGAAGGGGCGGGCGCGCGGTGAGAGCGCGGGGACGTAAACGGAAGTGGTGGCCGAGCGGCGGGGGAACGTTTCGTAGAAAATCGCCGCAGCAGGGACAGCGGCCGTCGGTCGAACTGGGCCCGGTGATATCGACACGAAGCCAGTGACCGCGGGCTTCGCATTGCGGGTTGATACACTGCACCGTTAAACCGGGCAAGTATTGCATTTTTTCTCCCTTAGTGCCCCAACTCAGAAAAGAGTAAGTTCCCCTGGCGGCCAACCCCTTGCCGCGCGACAACCAAAAAACGCCGCGGTCCCCTGACTGCGTTCCCAGCAACGGTCAGGGCCGCGCGGGAACAAGGCACATGATGGCGGGGATTCTGCCGCGAGGAAGCTGTGGTGTCAAGAGAAAAGACTACAAGATATTGTGGTAAGGTTGCTGAAGACCGGGAAAGCCGAATCGCTGACGAGCGAAAGAGGAATCCGGGGAGGTTGAAGATCGGCGGGAACGGGCCGGGAAATTGTGGATGGTTGTCTGGCGTACTACGGAGTGACGGTGATGCGGCGAGCGTACTGCGAAATCCAGCCGCGAGACGGAGGAGAAGATGCCAAATCCAACGAGGTTTGAATTGGGCGGTGGAGGGTTGCCGGCAATGCCGAACTTGAGGGGCGCCGGAAAGAGAATATTGCAACTGGCGATTCTGGTGCTGGCGATTATCCTGGTGCTGGCAAGTACGACTTCGATTCCGACGGGAAACGTGGGCGTGCTGACGCTGTTTGGGCGCGTGACCGGAGAAACGCTGCCGGAGGGGATCCATCTGGTCAATCCATTGAAATCCGTACAAAAACTTTCAGTTCAGACACAATCTGTCAAAGAGAGCGCAAATGTGCCGTCGAATGAAGGACTGATCCTGGCGCTGGACACCTCACTGCTTTTTCGGCTGGACAAGAACAAGGCGGCGTTTGTTTATCAGACCGTGGGCGACAATTACGCGGAGAAGATTGTCGAGCCGACATTGCGGGCGGCCATTCGCGCGTCGACGTCGGCGCATTCGGCGAATGCTCTCTATACAAATGCGCGAGAGCTGGTGCAGCAGCAAATCCAGGACGAACTAACCACTCAGCTCGCGCCGCGCGGCGTGATCGTGGAAAACGTGCTGCTGCGCGATGTGCAATTGCCGGCGATGCTGAAAGGCTCGATCGAAGCGAAACAGCAGGCCGAGCAGGATGCCTTGCGGATGAGTTTTATCCTCCAGAAAGAAAAACAGGAAGCGGAGCGAAAGCGCATTGAGGCCCAGGGAATTGCGGATTTTCAGAAGATCGTGGCGGCCGGAATCAGCGCGCAATTGCTCGAATGGAAAGGCATCGAAGCGACCGAGAAGCTGGCCGCGAGTTCCAACGCCAAGGTGGTGATCATAGGGAATTCGAAGAACGGACTGCCGCTGGTGCTGGAGCCGAGATAAACCCAGCTGCGTACGATCCGTCTATGACAGGGGTCAGACGGCAGTGGTACGAAGAAGTTCGTTGACAATACGAAGGTCTTCGTAATAGCCTCTGCCCATGGCCACCGAAGCTCCGCAAAAACCAACGGCTTCTGAACTTCAGATTCTTCGCGTTCTTTGGGCGCGCGGGCCTTCCACGGTGCGCGAGGTCCACGAAGCACTTAGCGAGGAAAAGTCTCTCGGGTACACCACCGTTCTTAAACTTATGCAGATTATGACCGCAAAGGGTCTGGTGCGCAGAAACGAAGATCAGCGCGCCCACGTCTACGAGGCATGCCAGCCGGCAACGGAAACGAAGCGGCAACTGGTGGGTGACGTCCTGCAACGTGTGTTTGAGGGCTCGGCAAGCGAGTTGATGATTCACGCGCTCAAAGGCCGGCGAACGTCTAAGAAGGAGCTGGAGGAGCTGCGCCGTCTTCTGGATGAGTACGAGAGGAGGATGCGATGACAAGCCTGGCGAATTGGACTTCACCGGAACTCCTGCTGACGCTCGGCTGGACCCTGCTGCATTTCGTGTGGCAAGGCGCGGCGTTGGCGGCAGTGTTTGCCGTCGCGATGACACTGTGCCGCAGCGCGTCAGCGCGGTACGCCGTGGCAGCGGGCACGCTGGTCCTGATGATGGCGTCGCCCGTGGTCACATTTAGCTGGATACTGCGGCAAACAAATCCGGCCGTACGGCCTGGGGCGCGGGGATTCTCGTTATTGCCGGAAATGCAGGCTCAAAACGTTGCTGCCGCACAGTCCGGCGCCCCAGCTGCTGAATCAGGAACGGAACAATCGAAAGCGATGCTGTGGTTGGTGGAAGGGTGGTTCCTGGGCGTCGTAATCTTGAGCCTGAGAACAGCGGGCGGTTTGTTTGTGATCGAAAAGATGCGCCGCAAAGAACTCAAGCCATCACGGCGGAAGCTTTATCTAAGATGTATCGCACTGCAACTGAAAATGGGCATCGAGCGCGCGATCCGCTATTGCGAATGCCAGCGCCTGGATGCTCCGGCCGTGTTGGGATGGTTTCGTCCGGTCGTGCTGTTGCCGGTGAGGGCGCTGAGCGGCCTGACCGAAGAGCAAATCGAAGCGGTGATCGCGCATGAGCTGGCACACATCCGCCGGCTGGATTGCTTGGTGAATCTTTTCCAGATTGCCGCGGAAACGCTGCTCTTCTATCACCCGGCGGTTTGGTGGGTGAGTCGGCAGATTCGGACCGAACGCGAGAACTGCTGCGACGACGAAGCTATTTTGATTTGCGGCGACGCCGTGAATTACGCGCGCGCGCTTACGATGATGGAAGAATGGCGCACGGCACCGTCGTTGATGATGGCGGCGAATCGTAGTCCGCTTGCCGGGCGTGTCGTGCGGCTGTTGGGACTGCATGGGGCGTCGGGCAGGACCCGCGCAGCGGGAATTGGGGTAAGCGTCATCTGCCTGGCGGGAGCGCTGCTCGCGGGCAACGCGCTTCTGGGCGTAGCACACGCCGCGAGGGGAACAAGTGCCTCGCCAGTGCAGGAGCCCAGGGGCGAAAGCGTAATCGTAATCAGGCCGGAGCACGCCTTACCGAAAGAAAACAAGGCGCAAAGCGCAAAACCTTCGGGAAAGGCCGAGCAGGCTGCACCGAAGGAGCAAACGAACAAAGCTAAGGAGCCGCAGACGGCAAGCGGCGGGGAGAAAAAGGAATCCTACTTGGAGGGGATGCAAGCGGCAGGGCTCAAGGACTTGACCGTGGATCAGCTCATTGCGATGAAGATTCAAGGTGTCACACCGGGATATGTGAAAGAGATTCACGGCCTGGGATTGGAGCCGACGGCCGGCGAATTCGTGGGGATGCGCGTGCAGGGGGTAACCCCAGAATACATTCGCGAAATGCGGGGGGTTTGGCCAAATCTCGGCGTCCATCAATTGATCGGGATGAAAGTGCAGGGCGCTAGTCCTCAATATGTGCGCGAGTTCCATGATTTGGGCTTGAAGCCCGGTCCCGACGAAATCGTGGGAATGAAAGTCCAGGGCGTAACGCCGGACTATGTTCGCGAACTACGGGCGACAGGACTTACGCCAAATGTCGAGGAGCTGATCGGGATGAAGGTG
>WNFS01002642.1_pt1 | contig 24821 bp, 21 predicted proteins | sample 5400141 | NCBI WGS metagenome assembly WNFS01 (sample SAMN13153358, study PRJNA577476) | soil metagenome | isolation source: 60 cm saprolite under Madrone tree | place: USA:California | collected 2016-06-14
GGCTGAAGCATGAGGCCTATCAAGCGATTTGGGATCGCGGCGGCGAGCAACTGCTGGATTGCTTTCCAAAACGAACCTATGTTCATGGCTGCGTGCAGGCTGAGCAACGTCTTTTCCAGTGACGGATCGATCACCGCCTCGCGCTTCATGCCAACCCTGGAAGTCCGTTTCATTTGCCTGCCCCGCGCCGCATACTCGCGCAGTCGCGTGTTTTTTTGCCGTAGCCTTACGCTGCGCTTATCCCCGGAACGGTCAACGATCGGGAAATGAAAAAGGCAACCTAAGTTACCTGGCGCTCATCCAGCATTACGCGAGTGTCTAACCCATGCAAACGAAACTACCACTAAATGGGACAATCCAACATCCTGACTTGGCAGAAGCGTTGCGCGGAGACAGCGGCACATTCTTTTGCCAGCAAGGTGGCCAAGGCTACATTGTGACGGCAGCGGAAGGCTTCTCCATTAAATCATTGCGGCCAGTCGGTCGCAAGATCGTGGAAGCCAATGTGCTCATGCAGACTGCTCCGGAACCCTGGGCGATTACCAAAATCTCCGAGGATGTTCTTGAGTTTAGTGCTATACCACAACAATCACCGCGCCAACAGCGAGCCGCCTAAAGGCTGAAAGAGCGCTCCGCGTGTTTACTGCACGCGGGGCGATTGGCGGTCGATAGATCCGCTAAACCAAAGAAAGCAAAAGCCCCGTGGGAAACTCGCGGGGCTTTTTGTTTGTGGAGAAGGCGATGTTGCAGCGTTGGCGCTGATGCAGTTCCGCGATGGGTGCGAGCGTCGCGATTAGTGGGCCTGTAGGGTCACGCCTTCTTCCAGCCGTTTCCGTTGCCATCCGGCGCGAGAGCTGGCGCCATTTCGGGCACAAGATCTACGTCTTCGGGCGTATCGTCCCAGCCGACGTCCATAAGAGATTTTCCGTGATGTTGCTTCGCGATGAGCATGTAGAGCGATGGAACAATGAACAGGGTAAAGATCGTGCCGATGGTCATGCCGCCAACGAGCACGAGACCGATTGAATTTCGTGCCGCGGCTCCGGCGCCGGTCACGAGTGTGAGCGGAAAGTGGCCGGCGACAGTTGCGACGCTGGTCATCATGATTGGCCGCAACCGAATTCGCGCGGCTTGCGCTACAGCCGCAAGTTTGGCCAAACCCTCACGCTGGAGTTCATTGGCGAACTGGACAATAAGAATGCCGTTCTTGGAAACAAGACCAACCAAAGTCACCAATCCGACTTGAGAATAAATGTTAAACGAGGTCGTCCACCCGTCGGTGAAGAACTTGCCGAAGGGCATCTTCAAAAACATGAATACCGCCGCACCAAACAGCGCCAGCGGGACCGAGCCCAGCAAAATGATCAACGGATCACGGAAGCTGTTAAATTGTGCAGCAAGAACAAGGAAAATCAGCAAAACCGCGAGGAGGAAAACTCCAAGAAAACTATTCCCTTCCAATCGAAGTTGGCGAGAGCCCCCAGTGTAATCGATCACATAACCCGCGGGGAGGATCTGACGCGCTTCGTTCTCCAAAAACTTGAGCGTTGAATCGACCGAACCGGCCGGAACACCGCTGATGGTGACGGCGTTGAGCTGCTGCATGCGATTCAATGATCGGGCAACCGTTTTCTGCTGGATATGCGCGATGGTGCTGAGAGGGATCAGCTGGTTATTGGGGCCAGTAACGTAAATGTCGTTCAGCTGCTCAGGGTTTAAGCGGTCTACGCGTTTGATTTGTGGAATGACTTTGTAGCTGAGTCCTTCCATATTGAACCAGTTGACGTAATTGCCGCCAACGCTGGCAGAGAGATCGGAGCCAATCTGCTGCATGTTCAGCCCCATCGCCGAAATTTTGTCATGATCGAGAAGGATCTGCGCTTGGGGTTGGTCGATCTTAGTGTCGATGTCGCCGAACTGAAACATGTGCGCCTTCATTGCCTTCTGGAAAATCTCCTTGCCAAATTCCAGGATGCGTTCCTGATCGGCGGTGGAAGCAATGATAAAGCTAACCGGAAAGTTGTCGGAGCCCGGCAGCGCCTCGGGCATGATCGGAAACATTTGAATCGCCGGGATAGCTGCCAGTTTTTGTTGAACGACTGGCAGATAGTTTTTCGTTGGGACCTTTCGCGTGCCCCACGGTTTCAGCACCATGCCGCCAAAGCCGCTGCTGGGTGAGGTAATTTGAAATGTGAACCGAGTATCCGGAATATCGTGAAACACTTTTCCGGCAGCATCGGCATAACGAATGGTGTCGTCGATCGTTGCATTGGCTGGGGCGGTGATGATGCCAAAAATCACGCCCTGATCTTCTTTCGGCGCCAGCTCCTTCGTCGCTACCTTCGGAATAGCGAGAAACATCAAACCCGCGAGCAACGAAATCCCCGCCCAAACAACGTAGACAGCAGGGCGCGCCTGCAACGTGCGATCCAGCCGCTTCCCATACCAATCGCGGAAACGATCAAATGTGCGATCGACCCAGCCTTTGAACCCGTGCTCGACATGATGGGGCGGCAGTAGATACGCCGACATCATTGGTGAGAGAACCAGCGCGACCACCCCAGAGATGAAGACAGCGCCGGCAAGCGTCAGGGCAAATTCGCGGAACAGCGCGCCGGTCAGCCCGCCTTGTAATGCGATCGGCGTGTAGACCGCCGCCAGCGTGATTGTCATCGCAATGATCGGACCGATCAGCTCGCGTGCGCCAACGAGCGCCGCGTTCATCCGCGACATTCCGTCCGCAATGTGGCGTTCCACATTTTCGACCACAACGATCGCGTCATCGACCACCAATCCGACCGAGAGAACGATCGCGAGGAGCGTGAGCAAATTCAGTGTGAAACCGAATACCTGCATCAAAAACAACGCGCCAATGAGGGAAATCGGGATCGCCACCACCGGGACAATCACGGAGCGGAACGATCCGAGGAACAAAAAGATCACCACCATCACGATGAGCAGTGTGTCGATGAGCGTCTTTACTACTTCATGAATCGCATCGCTGATGTACGCGGTCGCGTCATAGGCGATTTCACCTGTCATTCCGGTCGGCAGCTCCTTCTTGATTTGATCGAGCTCGACGCGAGCGCGTTTGATTACATCCAACGAATTGGCATTCGGCAGCACCCAGATACCCATGAACACAGCTTTCTGTCCGGAAAACCGCACCTCGGTGTTGTAGTCTTCTGCGCCGAGAACAACGTCAGCGATATCGCCGAGCCGAATCAGCGTGTTCTTATCCTGCCGGACGACCAGCTGCTTGAACTGCTCCGCCGTGTGCAAATCGGTGTTTGCTGTCAGGCTGACCTGAAGAAGCGAGCCTTTGGTATTTCCAACGGCCGCCAGAAAGTTGTTCTTCGCCAGGATATCGCGGACTTGCGACGGGCTGATGTTCAGCGCAGCCATCCGGTCCGGTTTCATCCAGATGCGCATGGCAAAAGTGCGGCCGCCAAGAATGTCCGCTTTTTGCACTCCCGCAATTGCGGTCAAACGTGGTTGCACGAGGCGGACGAGATAATCGGTCACCTCGTTAGGCTCGAGAATGTTGGATGTAAAGCTGAGATAAGCGGAAGCGAATTGGGAATCGGCCGCTTGAATCGCAATTACTGGAATCTGCGATTCCGGCGGCAGATTGTTACGAATCGCGTTAACTCGCGCGCTGATATCCGACAGCGCCTTGTTCGCGTCGTAGTTCAATTTGAGACGCGCAGTGACAAGCGATTGCCCCTGCGTGCTCTGAGATTGGATGTAGTCGATGCCGTCCGCAGCCGCCATCGCGCGCTCGATCGGAGTAGTGATAAATCCCCGAACGAGCTCGGCGTCAGCGCCGATGTAAATCGTGGTCACCGTAATCGCGGCGACGTCGCTGCGCGGGTATTGCCGCACATTCAGCGTCTTCATCGCCTGCAAACCGGCGATGAGGATGACGAAGCTAACCACCATCGCCAGCACCGGCCGTTTGATAAACAGATCGGTAAATTTCATTTCCTAATTCGGGTGCGCTCTTCGCATCTTCTTGCGCTTACTGTGGTTGTTTCGGATCTCGACATAGACGGTTCGGATTTGCTGTTACGAATCGATCGGCCTGGGGTTCAGCTGCGGCTTGGGGGCCAAATCGTTATTGATTACCACCGGCATTCCGTTACGCAGCTTGAACACGCCGGTGCTGACCACCACATCGCCTGCTTTCAACCCTTCCGTAACGGCAACGAAATCTCCACGCGCTTCCCCGATCCGCACAAAAGCCTGTCGTAACGACTGCGACTCTTTGCCGGTCTTCGGGTCTTTTTTCTTGTCGATTACGAAAACAGAATTGCCATACGGAGCGTAGGAGACAGCACTACCCGGAATCACGAGTGTTTTGCTTTTCTCCGGCAAAATGACGTCGACTTTGACAAACATTCCAGGGCGCAACTCGTGGGCCGAATTATCGAGCGTCGCCTGCAAAGAGATGTTGCGTGTTACGTTATCCACCATGGAATTGATGGCGGTCACTTTTCCTTTGAACTCGCGGCCGGGTAGCGCGTCGGCATGAACGCGCGCCTCGTATCCGGCGGCAAGCTGAGGAAGGTTCTGTTGCGGCAACGCGAAATCGACATAGACCCTGTCGAGCGCTGTCAGCTGCACCACTTGCTGACCAGAGTTGATCATCTGCCCAACGTTCACTTGCCTAATACCGAGCATTCCATCGAATGGCGCGCGGACCTGTTTCTTCGTGATGAAAGAGCGCATGTTGTCCACCGCGCCTTGCTTTTGGCCAAAAGTCGACTGAGCCGTATCCAATTCCTGCTTCGAAACAACCTTTCGCGCCGCCAAATCGCGTTCTCGTTCAAGATTCGCTTTCGCCAATTCCAAATCGGCTTCTGCGGTGTGCAACTGCGCTTCCTCGGCCGAGCTGTCGAGCCTCATTAGGACGTCACCTTTTTTCGCGACGCCCCCACTTTGGAAATCGATTTCGGCAACGACTCCGCCCAGCTCGGTGGAAACCACCGCGCCCTGAACGGCTGAAACCGATCCGATTGCGGACAGTGTCGGCGCCCAATCTTCTTCCTTAACGACCGCGCTCGACACCGTGGTTGGTGGCATCACCATCGGCGTGCTCATCATTTTGCCGATTTGCAGGAACTTTATTCCGAAAACAAAGCCTCCAATCGCAATGAGCAGACATATCGCGAGGGTAACACTCCGCCACCGACGTCGCGGCCTTACACCCGACTGCACTGGAATGTTCGAAACACTCTTTGCCACGTCATGCATAAGCCAGTTCTCCCTCAGGTTTGAACAACAAGCGCCAGAGCCTCCGCGTCACCGCCAACTGGCGTTCTCGTCTTTCCGTCGCCGTCATTTCCTGGGGACGCAACACATCGAGCATCAACATTCCGCGCGCTACGGCGAATATTAATTCAGCCAATCCGGTCGGTGAAAGGCCATGCGTGGCGTTTTGAGTTTCAGGCGCTCGCGCGATCAGTTCGGTCACACCGTCCATGGCCGTTTGCAAAACATCGCGCACCAGATCGGCCATCTGCGGATTGCGCGATGCTTCGGCGTAAAGATCGACTACGAATGCGGAGATAACTCGCGGCTCGTTCTCGCAACAATGCGCCGTGAACAGAATTTCCAGCGACTCGAGCAATGTTGGCGCCTGCTGCGCGCGTTCCAACATTTCGCCAATCTCTTTCTTGTGGCGGTCCGCCATCGCGGAAATCACCGCCTCTTTATTTTCGAAGTAGCGATAGATCAGGCCGACGCTGATGCCGGCTTCGGCACTGATGTCGTGCATGCTGGCCTGGTGAAATCCATGTTTGGCAAAGCACGCTAAAGCGGCATCAAGGATTTGAGAACGTCGGTCTGGGTTAGCAGATTCAATCTGAGGCTGTGACATAAGCCCGGGAAGATGAATGAACGTTCATTCATTGTCAACACTCATTCGTGTAGTCCGCCCCGGTCCTCGGTAGTACCGCACCTAAGAAATGGTCTCAAAGCACCACGTGCACTAGGGGAGGCGCGCTGCCCCGAGAGTCTTCCGGGGAGGGTCGGCGCAGCCCACCGACCCTACTACTCCTGGCCGGCAAATCGCCCTGTTGTTCAAGATTTCGTATCCACCACTGCTTCTAAGTGATGCGACACAACAGGCACAGGTTGGACCGACGAGTCGACGCCGCTGAAAGGATCCGGAGTCGGTTGCCCCATAAATTGCATAATCGCGGCGAGCACGCTCAAAATGCATGTGGCATACACCGCCGTTTCCATTATCCCCCGGCCCTTCTCCTCCGAGGAAGCCAGGAGCCCGTATATTGATTGAGCTTCGTTGTTCATAATTTTGAGACGCCGCGGAGTTCCCGCTTTGTCTAAGGTTGGTTGATTGTTCATTATTGGTTTTGAACGTTGGATGCGGCGCCGCCCTGAATTGGATTCAAATAATTGTCATGTTGAGCGAAGCGAAACATCTCTGTTTGCCTCTGACACGCGGTTCGATCAGATGATCAGAGATTCATCGCTGCGCTCAGAATGACAGGAAAACACTCGTGAAGCCACTGACCATCAGCTCGCGGCTAATGCGCAATTTCCCTCTAGATGCGCGTTACCTCATCGGCGTCTCCGGTGGACGCGATTCCATCGCGTTGCTGCACTGGCTGGTCAATCTCGGTTATGACAGACTGATCGTTTGCCACTTGAATCATCAATTACGCGGACAATCGAGCGATGCCGATGCACGTTTTGTGCAAAAGCTCGCTGCGAAATATCAGGTCGGCTTTGAACTCGGCGCGGCAAACGTCCGCGCGCTCGCGAGGAAAAAAAAGATGTCACTTGAAACCGCTGCACGCGAGGCGCGTTACTCATTTTTCTCGAAAGCGGCGAAGCGCCGCCGTTGCCATAAAATTTTTCTGGCACATCATGCGGATGATCTGGTTGAGACGTTCCTGTTAAACTTGATCCGAGGCGCCGGTCTCACCGGTCTGGGCGGAATGCGCGATGTTTCCAGCCGACAGATTCACGGAGTTGACTTAACGATACTGCGCCCGTTGCTCTCAATCTGGCGCAGCGACATCGATAAATATGTGCGTGAGTGTCATCTGAGATTTCGCGAAGACGCCACGAATAAAAATCTCGCACCGACGCGAAATCGAATCCGCAACCGTATCATTCCGTATCTGGAAAAAATCCTTGACCGCAACATCCGTCAGAACCTTTGGCGAACAGCCACTATTGCCGCTGAGGAAGAGAACTGGCTCGACAAGGAGGTCCCTGATTTGACGAATGTGGATCTTTCAGTGCCAAAACTCCGCGCGCTGCCTGTTGCGCTTCAGCGCCGGGCGATTTTGAAATGGCTGCGCGTGCAAAACATCTCCGGAGTTGGGTTCGAGGTGATCGAACGCGTGCGCTTGCTGCTCGATCCAAACGTTCGCACAGCGAAAGTAAATCTACCGCAGGATCGACACGCGCGACGACGCGCCAAAACGATTTTCATCGAATGATGCCCACCATAAAGCGGGCATAACGATGTCAATTCAATCGCGGATCAGCTCCACCCAACGCAACCGTTCTTCGGGATAAACATCTTTCGTTGGCGAGAAATCTTCCGGGTGATCGAGACTTCCAGTAGTGATATCGATCTCATCGGCACGTTTGTTGTGCTCATAAGTGAGAGACGTTCCACAGTGAGGGCAAAAGGTCCTCCAGGCGCCGGTCTCCGTCTGATATCTGTGTGGCGTTCCTTTGGTGAATTGGAACTGCGAACGTTTTATTACAATCCACGCTACCGCCTGAGCTCCCACAGCTCGACGGCAGTTGGCACAATGACAATTCGCCCGGACACGAACCTCGGACGACGCGCTGAAACGCACCTCGCCACAATAACAGCCACCGGTAATTGTATGCGTTTTCATACTTGTTATTAGGATAACGGCTTGACACAGTCGCCGCTACAGCATCTGTGAAAATCTGTGTAATCTGTGGCTAATGGCTGCTGAAATCCGCGTCCGTTTCGCCCCCTCGCCCACCGGCTACCTGCACATTGGCGGGGCGCGCACCGCGCTGTTCAACTGGCTGTTTGCGCGGCATCACGGCGGGAAATTCGTGCTGCGCATTGAAGACACGGACATCAAGCGAAACACCGAGGAAGCCATGGCCGCGATTTACGAAGGGTTACAATGGCTAGGTCTAAATTGGGACGAAGGCCCGCACGCCGGCGGCGAGTTTGGACCGTATCTGCAAAGCGAGCGCACAGAACTTTACGAACGGTACCTGAAGAAACTTCAGGATGCCGGTCACATTTTCGAAGACCAAGGGGCGCTGCGATTTCGTTCCCCGCGCGAGCACGTAATCGTGGACGACATTGTCGCCGGCAGAATCGATTTCGATCTCAGCAATCCCGCCATCCACCCTGACATGACGATTCGGCGTCCCGATGGTTCATGGATCTTTCATTTCGTGAATGTGGTTGACGATCTTGAAATGAAAATCTCCCACGTGATCCGCGGCGAAGATCATCTCTCGAACACGCCGAAGCACATCGAGATCATCCGCGCGCTCGGCGCGACGCCTCCGCACTACGCGCACATCCCGCTCATTCTCAACCGCGACGGAACAAAAATGAGCAAACGCGACGAAGGCGCGCGTGTCGAGTATTACATCCGGCGCGGTTATCTCCCGGCGTCCGTCCGCAATTATCTTTGTCTGCTGGGCTGGTCGCCCAAGGATAACCGCGAGAAATTGGACATCGACGAAATCATCCGGATTTTCGATCTCAAAAACGTCGGGCGCAGCTCGGCAACATTCGATCCAGACAAATTACACTGGTTGAATGGCGAATACGCCCGCGAACTCAGCGATGCCGAGTTCTACGATCTTGCCGTCGCAAGGCTAAAGTCGAGCGGCGTGAAGCTCGATAAATTTCCTGAGGAATACGTGCGTGCAGCGCTGCAGACCTGCAAAGGAAAGATCAACACATTCGACGAACTGCCGGCGTATTGCGGGTTCTATTTTACCGACGACGTCGATTACAATCCCGAAGGCGTTTCGAAACATTTCAGCGCCGAAAACAAGCCACGCCTTAAGGCCGTTAGGGAAGCATTGAGTGCGCTCGAAGAATTCAACGCGGCTGAAATTGAAGCGACACTAAAAAACACCGCATCAAAGCTCGGCGGAAAAGTCGGGGCGATAGTTCATCCCACGCGACTTGCTGTAACCGGGAGCAACGTGGGCCCCAGTCTCTATCACTTGCTGGAAGTGCTTGGAAAAGAAAAGGTGCTGGCGCGCATTGACCGGGCGCTGGCAAAGTTCGGAAGATAAGCTGCCAGCTTATCTCGGACGCAAAGCGGCTCGCTCTGCGAATATCAAATCCGGCAGGCTGGCAGCCTCCCAGCCGAGTCAGGCAGGCTGCCTGACTTCCTTGTGTACCTCTTTTGCCCAGGTATCCCTGAGTGTGACCGTGCGATTCCAGATTTGTTTTTGCGACGTTGAATCCGGGTCGAGCGTGAAATAGCCGAGACGCTCAAATTGATAGCACTCTTCCGGACGCGCATCTGCCAGCGCCGGCTCAGATTTCGCGTTCACCACTTCCAGCGAATGGGAATTAATGAATGCTTTGAAATCACCGGTCGCATCAGGCTCGGGAGAAGTGAAGAGCCGATCATACAATCGAACTTCGGCATCAATCGCATGCGCGGCGCTCACCCAGTGAATAGTCCCTTTCACTTTACGGCCTGCCGTCGGTCCGCCTGATTTGCTCTCCAGGTCAACTGTGCAACGAAGCTCGGTTACTTTGCCCGCCGCATCTTTCACGACCTCGTCGCACTTGATGATGTAAGCGTACTTCAGCCGCACTTCGCCACCGGGTCGCAACCGAAAATATTTCGGCGGCGGCGTCTCCATGAAATCGTCGCTCTCGATGTAGAGCTCGCGACCAAATGGAATTTTGCGCGTTCCGGCATTTGAATCCTCAGGATTGTTAACTGCATCGAGCTCTTCGGTTTTTCCCTCCGGATAATTGGTGAGCACAACTTTGATCGGCCGCAGAACGGCGAGCCGGCGCGTGGCGGTGCGATTGAACTCATCCCGCATCGTGTGTTCGAGCAATGCCATGTCGGTCATGCTCGGGTATTTTGTGATCCCGACGTTGTAAGCGAACGTGCCCAACGCGCTTGGCGTGACGCCGCGTCTGCGCAATCCGGAAATGGTGGCCATGCGCGGGTCGTCCCAGCCGTTTACCAGTTTTTCGCTTACGAGCTGGATCAATTTGCGCTTGCTGATGACCGAGTAGGTGAGATTAAGCCGCGCAAACTCGTATTGATGCGGGCGCGGCTCTGGCAATTCGAGCGCATCGAGTATCCAATCGTAAAGCGGTCGGTGCACTTCGAATTCCAGCGTGCAAATCGAGTGCGTAATCCCTTCGATGTAATCGCTGAGCGTGTGCGCCCAGTCGTACATCGGATAAATGCACCACTTGTCACCGGTGCGATGATGGGACGCGTGCCGAATACGGTACAGCACCGGATCGCGCAGCCAGACATTGGCCGCGTTCACGTCAATCTTCGCGCGCAATGTGCGCGCCCCATCGGGGAATTCGCCAGCTTTCATTCGCGCAAACAGGTCGAGATTTTCCTCGACTGAGCGATCGCGAAAGATGCTGGCTTTTCCGATGCGGCGATATTCGTCCGTCTCCTCACGCGTCATGTCATCAACGTACGCCTTGCCTTTCCTAATGAGATCCACCGCGTAGTCGTAGAATTTTTGGAAATAATCCGATGCATACAACGGTGCGCCACCGAGATGATTATCTGCCCAGCCATCGATCAACCAATGCACGTCAGTCATGATCGACCTCACATATTCGGCTTCCTCCTTTGTCGGATTCGTATCATCCATACGGATGTTGCAAATGCCGCCAAACTCGCGTGCGATCCCAAAATTGAGGCAAATCGATTTCGCGTGACCAATGTGCAGATAGCCGTTCGGCTCTGGAGGAAAGCGCGTAATGATTTGTTTGTATTTTCCTGCACGAACATCCTCGGCGACAATGTCACGAATAAAGTCCGAGGGCCTGCCGGTTGAGGTTGTCATTGTAACGGGCTCAATGTAGCACAGGCATTCTGCCCTGTGGGGCACCCGGGTGTCTCGCCCGGTCGAGAAAGATCCGGCAGGCAAGACGCCCGCCAGCCCCACAGACACGATGTCTATGCTACGTTCAATATCCCTGCGAAAATGAAAACCAACCCAACCACCGAGCGCTACACGCTGGCTGACCTCGAGAAATGGGCTGAGATAGCGCGCAACATTGATCCGCCGATTCGGCTCGGCGTTTTTGGCGATCCGGTCGCGCACTCGCTTTCACCTCAAATGCAAAACGCTGCTCTGCGCGCCTGCGGGATCGAGATGCAGTATGCCCGATTTCACATCCGCGCCAACGAACTGCGCTCGGCCCTGCTGCTATTATCCAAGCTCGATTTCGTTGGAATCAATGTGACTGTCCCGCACAAGATCGCGGCCTTCAGGCAGGTCGATGAACTGCATGACAGCGCCAGACGCTGTGGCGCTCTGAACACCATCAAGATCGAGACGGCGCACAGCGCCGTGGCTACAGCAAAAGGCGATCAAAGGCTGATCGGCTTCAACACAGACGGCGAAGGATTTCTGCGGTCGATTCGCACTGAATTCTCGATCGATCTACGCGATCTGCGCGTCATGATCATTGGCGCCGGCGGCGGAACTGGGCATGCCGTTGCGTGGCAATGCGCGCTGGAAAATTGTGAGCGTCTTGTTCTGGTGAATCGAACTCTGGAAAAGGCAAACGCACTCGCAGAGCAATTGCGGCCGTTTTTTTCCGGACCAAGAGTGTTAGGCCCGACCGCGCGGATTGAAGCGGTAGCCTGGGATGAGTGGGCAATGCGGATGCAACTTGCCGATATCGATCTCATCGTTAATGCGACCCCGCTTGGAATGAATCCGAGCGATCCCGCACCCATTCCGGCGCGGTTGCTTGCGCCGCATCACATCGTCTTCGATTGCGTTTACGGCTCGTCGAAAACGGCATTGCTCCGCGCAGCAGAGGAAGCCGGCGCGCGCGGCGCGAACGGTTTGTCGATGCTGCTGTACCAAGGCGCGCTCTCATTCTCGCTCTGGTTCGATCGCGAAGCGCCGATTGAAGCGATGCGCGCGGCGGTCGTATTGTAGCGGCGGCTGGGTCAGCCGCCGAAGGCGCTCGCCACGGCGAGCGCCTCCACAACGACAACTACCAGCGTTGTAAACAGACCAAAAAACCGCCATATTAGCCGATGGTAAGTGCCGGCATAAACTTTGACAGCTTGTCGCGCCCAGCAGTTGATCTTGCAGAAGAGCTGCTGGAACTAAAGCGTGATCGAAACGCTGTTATTCTCGCGCATAACTATCAGGTGCCCGAGTTGCAGGATGTCGCCGACTTCGTCGGGGATTCGTTAGGCCTGAGTTATCAGGCTGCGAAAACAGACGCCGACGTGATCTTATTTTGCGGCGTCCATTTCATGGCAGAAACAGCCAAGATTATTAATCCCACCAAGCGCGTGATTTTGCCGGACCTCGACGCTGGCTGCTCGCTCTCCGAATCGTGTCCGCCGGAAAAGTTAGCGCAGTTCCTGGAAGAACACGCCGATAAAAATTATTACGTCATCGCCTATATCAATTGCAGTGCCGGAGTGAAAGCGCTGGCTGACGTGATTTGCACCAGCGGCAATGCCGACAAGATTGTGCGCGCCGCGCCCGCCCATCGAAATATTCTTTTTGTCCCCGACCAAAATCTCGGGGCCTGGGTAATGGAACGAACCGGTCGCAAAATGGATCTATGGCGAGGTACCTGTTACGTGCACGTTGAGTTCACCGCCCGCAGCATCAACAGAATCCGCCAGGAATATCCTGATGCGCCTGTTGTTGCGCATCCGGAATGCACCTATGCCGTCCGCATGCTGGCCGATGAAGTTTGTTCCACTGAAAAAATGGTCACCTTTTGCAAGGAATCCCCTGCGCCCGAAATCATTGTCGTGACTGAAGCCGGACTGTTGCATCGGCTCCGCAAAGAGATTCCCCACAAGACGTTCATTCCCGGGCCAACAGATAATTGTTTTTGCGGCGAATGCCGATTCATGAAGATGAACACGTTGGAGAAGGCGTACGACGCGCTGTTAAACATGAAACCGGAAATCACTTTGCCGGAATCAGTGCGCAAGCGCGCGGAGATTCCGATCCTGCGCATGCTCGAGCTGAGTAAATAGTAATTTTTCTGGAGCCTTGCCGCGAGCACGACGTTCAGTCCACCTCGGCGACAGCCAGACCACTAAAGAATCGTATGAACGAATCCGTCGCAGAACGAATCGATCGGCTACATGGCGGCGGCATTATCGATCTGCATTTCGATTTGCCGATGGACTTGTATGAAAAACGCGACCGCAAAAATGTTCTCGAAACAGAGTTCTTGCGGGAATTCGAGGAGGGGAACGTCGGCGTGGCAGGCGTAGCCATTTACATTGAGGATCGTTACCTTCCGGAAACAGGTCTGCGCGTAGCCCTCGATCAAATCGCGCGGTTCGCGATCTGCAAAAGCTATCGCGAAATTCAGAAAGCGCGCGGAGCAGACAAGATCGCGCTGCTCATCACGATGGAGGGAATAGAGCCGCTTGGGACAGATTTGGACTTATTGCGCGCCTTTTACGAACTGGGTGTGCGTTCAATTGGGCTTACACACGCGCGAAGCAACGCAGCGGGACATGGCGGGGTCTTCGGAGCGAGTGGCTCGTCGTCGGAGGGTCTAACGAGCTTCGGGCAGGACGTAGTACGGGAATGCGAAAGGCTCGGAGTGATCATTGATCTTGCGCACATCAACCCAGCCGGGTTTGACGAAATTTTGTCGATTACAACACAGCCGCCTATCGTGTCGCACACAAATGTCCGCCGCTACTACGACATCGAGCGCAACATTAGCGATGAGCAGATCGAGATGATCGGCGAACGCGGCGGCGTAATCGGCATAAATTCCGTGCTGGTGAGCCCCAGGGAAGAAGAGAGCACCATGGATCGTTACATCGATCACATCCAGCATGTCGCCGATCTGATCGGCATTGACTGCGTCGGAATCGGCTTTGATTTTTTCGAATTCATCTATCGGCAGTGGCCTGAGCCGAGACAACAAGAACTCGCTGCAAAATTCACCACACCGCATTTTATTCCCGATCTAAGGAACCATTCTCACGCGCGCAATCTCACCCGGAGATTAATCGAGCGCGGATTTACCGACGAGCAGATCGAAAAAATCTTGCGCGGAAACTGGCTGCGCATTTTTCAGCAAGTGCTCTAACGGCGACGAGGGCGATGCGTGTGGCACAGCGACCGCCTACAGGATCGCCAGCGAGGGAAATTTTCTCCCGAGCACGATTTGGCTTGGAGTATTCAGCCAACTATCCAGCACCGTGCCATAAACACTGCGAAAGTCCGTATTGAATTTCAGATCGCCGTGATCGAGATCAGTCAAGCTTGGATGCTCGCCGAATAATCCTGGCTTGACCCTGCCACCAAGCACAAACATTGGCGCAGCCGTTCCGTGATCGGTACCGCCGTTCGCGTTTTCCGCCACGCGCCGACCGAATTCGCTAAAGGTGATCAACAAAACGCGCTCGAAATTTCCCTGCTGTTTCAAATCCGCGACGAACGCGGCGATCGTGTCGTTGAGCTCGGTCATTAAACGTCCGTGCGTGTTAAATTGTCCGGCGTGCGTGTCGAATCCACCGTGGCTCGCATAGTAAACCCGAGTTGTTAAGCCTCCAGCAATCATGCGCGCGATAATATTCAAACTCGCGGCCAGCTGACCCTGCGGATACGGAATGGTCGATTTGTATTTGCGCGCGATCGCCAGAATTTTGTCAGAGCTCAATTGGGCATCGAGGGCGGTGCGTTGCAAAAAATCCAGCGTGCTCAAGTCGCTCTTGGATGTTCCCGGCAGCGTTCCAATTGAAGCGCCATCAGTTGCGGCCGGTGTGTTTTCTTCGTCGAAGCCGTTGAGTTGGCGAAAGAAAATTTCCTCCGTGCTCATGTGGCCGGTGTTAGACGCGGACGCGCGCCAGCGAAATTGCTCCGGACGCGAAAACGTAATGCCTGTGGGATTTCTTGCCGCGAACGCCTGCGGCATTTCTTCGCCGATCGCCACGCCGATGGTCGGATCGGCGCCAGAGCAACAATTGTCGAAGTAACGGCCCAACCAACCGTGCGTTTCATTTCGGTCCGCGTCGGATGCCGTTTGCCAGATTTCCGTCGAGCGAAAATGTGAGCGATTCGGATTCGGATAACCGACGCCCTGTACGATGGCGAGATGTCCTTCCTCGTAGAGTGATTTCAGCCCTGCGAGTTTTGGATTCAGACCGACATGATGGTCGATCGTAAGAATTTGCTCGTCAGGCAACGCAAGGCGCGGCCGCGCGCGATGATAGGCATCGTCTGCATACGGCACGACGGTGTTAAGGCCATCATTTCCACCGGCCAGCTGCAGAACAACGAGAATAGTCCCATCCTTTCCGGTGGCCGTTTGCGTCACCGCATTTGCTGCTATCGCATCCAGCGCAAAAAACGTTTTCTCAAGAAAAACCGGCAGCGTCCATGTCGCAGCTGCACCGAGCATCGAGGTGCGCAAGAATTCGCGGCGAGTCTGCAATGTATTTTTCGTTTTCATTCGTCAGGCGAGCTGAAATTTCGGCGTGCTCATCATCAGGTGCACGAGCTCGCGCATGGTTGCGTCGCTCGTGTCAGGTTTCCGCGACTCAAGGAATTGCACGAACGTGTTGGTTTCCTTTTCCGCCAGACGGGTCCGGAAAAAGCGACCGCTCAAGAGTTCGACAAGCTGGTGTGGCTTGTCCCGCAATGGGTCGGGCACGAATTTACTTACGTCGATGGGGTCGCGCTTAATCTGCTCGGCGAGTTGCCGCCGTTGCACCGATCGACGGAAGCCGGCGTCCTGCGGCTTCGCGCGCGCCGCCTGGCCTGCGGGCAGCATCGCGTCGCCGCTGATTAGATAATTCGCGAAATTGTAGCGGAACAACAATGTTGAGGTTGTGATCCAGTCTTTGCCACCGTCCCAGCCTTTCACGTTGGGAGGCGCAAACAGAATCTGGCCCATCTGCCGCATTGCGTTTTGCACGACAATCGGCGAGGGCAGCTGCGTTTCGAGTAGCTTCGATGTTTGCACGATATATTGCAGCGGGCTTTTGATCTGCGTCCCCATCGCGCGATCGGAATAAAATTCGGCCGAGCTGAAAATCTCGCGCAGCACCGGGCGCATCTCGAAATTGTGCGCGCGAATGCGGCTGGCGATAGCGTCGACAATTTCCTGCGAGGGTTCATCTTCGACAAAAAATCGCCACAATTTTCGACTGATGAACCTCGAGCATGCTGGTTGCCTGACAAGAATGTCGATGACGTTATCGCCATTAAGGGGGCCGGTGTGGCCCATGAACTTCTTCGTTCCGAGATCCTGCTCCATCCGTGCAAAACGAAATTGCTGCGTGGTCATGTCGATCCGGTAGCCGGTGAACGCACGTGCCGCTGCGCGAATGTCATCCTCGCTGTAATTGCCAATTCCGACGGTGAAAAGCTCCATCAACTCGCGCGCCCAATTCTCGTTCGGATGCGCTTCGCGGTTCTGCTGAAGATCGAGATAAATCATCATCGCCGGGTCGCGCGAAATCGCTTTGACCAGTGTGGCAAAATTCCCAAGCGCGTTTCGACGGAGCGTGTCGTTTTGCAGCCACATCCAGTAACCGTCTTTGACTTTCTGAACGCTTGTAGCGAAATGACCGTGCCAGAAAAGAGTCATCTTCTCCAGAAGCGGCGCCGGGCTATTCATCATTCTCTCGAGCCACCAGCGGCGGAGATCGAGAATCTCATCTCCCTCCATCACGCGGAATTGCCGTGCCGTTTCGCGAAAATTTTCGCCGCGCTCCTTTGCGGCTTTGAGCGCCGTCCGCGCTGCGCGAATGTTACGCGGCTTCGCCCAGGCGGGCGGCGGAACATTTCCGGCATCGGCGCGCACATCGACAAGTTCTCGCACCATGGCGACGAGACCCTTCTTTCGCGCGCTCTCGATTTCAGCTGGCGTGGCACCAAACCTCGCCCGGTTCAAAAGATGGGCCGCAGTCTCATCGTTCCATAGCGACGCAGGCAACTGAGCCAACATGTTCATTGAACCAAGTTCCCAAGATAGAGTTGCCTCTATCGCAAATTCTTCTTACCCCTCTTGTTTAGACCAGGCGGGTGAGATTCTGGTTACAATGAACTGAGTGAACAACAGGAGAAGCGGCCTTGAAATTCATTAATCTCACTCGTCGTACAGAGATTGGCGCGAACTCGTACTACCTTGAGATTGGCCGCCACCGGCTACTGCTCGACTCTGGAATGCATCCAAAGAATACTGGGGAGGACGCATTGCCTCAGTTTAAGGCAATCGCGGATCGCGGGATTGAAGCGATCCTCATTTCGCACGCGCATCAAGATCATATCGGCACGTTGCCGGTGGCGATGCGGCGCTTTCCACGCGCGCGCGTGTTCATGACGGAGGCCACGGCAGAGATCGGCAGTGTGCTTTTGCACAACTCGGTCAACGTGATGACGCGCCAACGCGAAGAGATCGGAGAAATGTCGTATCCACTTTTTACGCATCGTGAAACGGACAGGGCATCGGAGCGTTGGCGCTGGTGCCCGTTGCGCCAGCGGGTCTCCACTGCCGGCGAGCGGGCACCACAGCGCGAAAAAGACGCGCTGACGTTCGAGCTTTTCGACGCAGGACACGTCCTTGGCTCGTCTGGAATTTTTCTGCGCGCCGAAGGCCAAACCGTCTTTTACACGGGCGACGTGAATTTCGACGATCAAACAATTATGCAGGCGGCGCCTTTCCCGGAAGAAAACGTCGACATCTTGATCATGGAATGCACGCGAGGCGATCACGCAAAGCCGCCGGGCTGGACGCGAGCCGGTGAAGAGCGACGCTTGGCGGAGGCGCTCGAGCGCGCTTTCGAGCGCGGCTCAGGCGTGCTCATACCAGTATTCGCGTTAGGCAAGACACAGGAGATCCTGGCGATGTTATACAAGTTTCGTCGTGAATCCCGAATGTATTCGGGGCCTGAATTTCCGATCTACATCGGCGGTCTTAGCTCAAAAATGACTGGTATCTACGATCGCCGCGCACAGATGACGCGCCGGCAATTGCCGCGCCTGCAACTGATGAGGGAAGTAGCGCCGTTTATTTTGAACGATGAAACAGTACGCGATGCACCGCTGCGCGCGCGACACGTGTATGTCCTTTCCAGCGGGATGATGATTCCCAAAACGCTCTCCAATGTTTTTGCCCGCCGACTAATCGAAAACCCACAGCACTCGATTTTTTTTGTCGGCTACGCGAATCCCGAATCGCCCGCCGGTCTTCTGCGCGACGCCGGCACGGGCGGCGAAGTTGCTCTTGATCCTGAAAAACCGCCGCAACGTGTCCGCTGCAACATCGAACAATTCCAGTTCAGCGCACACGCAACGCGTGAGGCGCTTGTTGCGTACGCAAAAAAATTCGCCCCGAAAAAAATTGTGCTTGTGCACGGCGATCCCCCGGCAGTGGAGTGGATGCGCGCGACTTTGTCCGCCGCGCTTCCCGCCTCGGAGATGATTGTACCACCACCGGGAGTGGAGCTGGATTTGTGAGAAGTGATTGGCGAGATGTGAAATGTTAACTTCTCACGTCTCACCTCTGACTCCTCACCGAGAGTCATCCCGAGCCGCGAAGACGGCGAGGGACCTCACAATTGCGTGAACAATCACGCAAGTTACTTAGTGTGATCCACCAGCGAATGAGAGGTTCTTCGCTTCGCTCAGAATGACATCCTATGAAAATCGTTTCGTGGAACATCAACTCGCTGCGCAAACGACAGGATCGCTTGTTTGCCTGGCTGGAGGCGACGAAGCCCGATGTAGTTTGCTTACAGGAGACAAAATGCCCGGACGGCCAATTTCCAGCGCTCGCTTTGCGAGCGGTTGGTTATTACTCCGCTTGTCACGGGGAGAAATCGTACAACGGCGTGGCGATTCTCGCGAAGGCCGAGCTGCGTAAGGTCCGCCCGTCGCTTTGTGACGAAATCGTCGACCCGCAGGCGCGCCTGATCGCCGCGACAATTGGCGATACGCGCGTGTTCTCGATTTATGCACCGAATGGTCAGGCAGTCGGCTCGACGGCTTATGAATACAAACTTCTTTGGTATCGCCGGCTCGGTGATTGCATCGCGAGAGAAAAATCCCGTGATCTCGTCGTGTGCGGCGATTTCAACGTCGCCCCGGAAGACACCGATGTTTACGATCCAGACCTCTGGCATGGGGCCATCATGGCTTCGGAGGGCGAACGCGCTGCGTTTAGAGAACTATGCCAAATCGGGTTACGCGATACGCTTCGAATCCATCACAAGGAAGGCGAACTTTACAGTTGGTGGGATTATCAGATGCGTGCATTTGAAAGAAATCGCGGCCTTCGCATCGACGCGGTTCTGGCGAGCGATGCATTGGCGAAAAGATGCAGCGCAGCCGGAATCGATATTGAAATGCGCAAAGGCAAGGAACCGTCCGATCACGCGCCGGTGTGGGCGGAGTTTCGGGATTAGGGAGAAGTGGATGGAAACGCAAAGCAACTTCTCACTTCTCACACCTCACCTCTCACGTTCTACTAACATGAATGCGCCTGCGCGTTTCTAATCCGCCGTCCAAACCGCTCCTGCTCTGGGACGGAGAGTGTGATTTCTGCCGGTTGTGGATCGAGCGCTGGAAAGAAATCACCGCCGGCAAAATCGACTACGCTACCTATCAGGAGGCGGCGGAGTACTTTCCTGAAATTTCACGCGATGAGTTCAAGCACTCGATGGTTTTTATCGAACCAGATGGCACGGCATTCTTCGCAGCGGAAGCGGTCTATCGATCGTTAGCATATCGACCTTCGAGAACTTGGCTGGCGTGGAGTTACGATCGCGTTCCGGGATTCGCGGCGATTTCCGAAACCGCTTACAAGTTCGTCGCTCGTCATCGCGGCTTCGGCTCGGCTGTTACTCGATTACTCTGGGGAAAAGACGTGCGGCCCCCGACTTACTTTTGGGCGCGCCGCTGGTTTTTGCGCGCGCTTGGGGTGATCTACTTAATCGCGTTCGTGTCGCTCTGGGTACAAGTGGATGGATTGATCGGCAGCGACGGGATCTCGCCCCTGAATCAATTCCTACCCGCGGTCCGGGCACAACTTGGACCGAACGCGTACACTCTCTTGCCAACGCTTTGCTGGCTTGATTCGAGCAATGCCTTTCTTCACTTGCTTTGCGGCGGCGGCGTTGCTCTTTCGTTGCTTCTGATTTTCGGAATTGCCCCGGCGCTCTCGCTCGTCGCGCTTTTCGTTTTTTACCTGTCGCTTACCATTGCCGGACAAACATTTCTTAGCTTTCAATGGGACATCCTGCTGCTTGAGACCGGCTTTTTATCCATCTTTTTCGCGCCGTGGCAGCTTTGGCCGAGACGATCTTCTGCAGAGCCAGCCGTGTCGGCTGCAAACAATTTGCGTCCCGTAGGCGACACGCCTGCCGCCACAGTAACAATCGCCCGGCCCCGACAACAAGAACCGCCGGTTTCACGCACCGCTTTGTTTTTGCTCAAATTTCTTCTGTTCAAATTGATGCTGATGTCGGGTGTCGTGAAGCTGAGCAGCGGCGATGACTCCTGGGGTTTGGTGAATCACTCTTTGCATTGGAGCGCGCTCACGGCACTTGATTATCATTACTGGTCGCAACCGCTGCCGACCGTGTTCTCGTGGTGGGCGGACAACGGCCCGGAATCGTTCAAGCACTTTTCAGTTGCTTTTTGTCTCGTGGTAGAAATCGTCATGCCCTTTTTCCTCTGGGCGCCGCGGCGTCCACGGCTGATCGCTGCTGGATTGTTGATTTTTCTCCAACTCGTGATCGCTATCACCGGCAACTATTGCTTCTTCAATCTGCTAACGATTGCGCTGTGTTTGTTACTGATTGATGACCAGTCGCTCTGTAGGAAAAGCGCTCCGCTCCCCCTCGGGACGCTAACAGCGTCGCCTGCAGGCCTCCGTAGCACGAGGGGCGCCCTGCCACAACGACTATGCAGCTACGCGTCCGTCGTTGTAGTCATCGTGACGTTGCCGATCAACGCTTGGTTGATTTTCAGTGCATTTAAACCGGAAGCCAGGCCACCACGTATGCTGGCAGATATTTACGGAAAACTGGAAGCGTTCCGGCTCGTCAATGGCTATGGATTGTTTCGGGTAATGACGAAGGACCGCTGCGAGATCATCCTCGAAGGCAGCGACGACGGAATGGAGTGGTTGCCGTACGAATTTAAATGGAAACCCGGCGACGTGAAACGGGCACCGGGTTGGTGCGCGCCGCACCAGCCAAGACTCGACTGGCAGATGTGGTTTGCCGCTTTGGGAACGCCGCAGGAAAATCCGTGGATTGGCGGCCTAGTCGTCAGACTGCTGCAGGGCTCCCACGATGTCGACCGATTGCTCGCACACAACCCGTTTCCAGATAAGCCGCCCCGGTATGTTCGCGCGATGTATTATCGTTATCGTTTTACGACGCCGAGCGAGCGACGGCAAACCGGCGCGTGGTGGAAACGTCAGGAGCTTCGGGAATATCTGCCAACGGTTTCGCTGGATCAGCTACGGTAACTATCGAGAATCAAGCATATGCCGAGCGGTTGAGACACGCGCGCTCGCGGGTATATTCGCCCGCCATGGCGAAGGAAGGACCAATCGTGACCGAAGGCACCGTGACCCAGGTTTTGCCGGGAACGATGTTTCGCGTCGATCTTCCCGGCCAACGCAATGTGCTTGCACATATCTCGGGCAAAATGCGCAAGCATTTCATCCGCATTGTGCCCGGTGATAAAGTCTCCGTCGAGCTTTCGCCTTACGATCTAACAAAAGCCCGCATTATTTTTTTCGCGAACAATGATGCGGCCAACGCGCATCGTTAAACCGTTAAATCGTTGAAGGATTGAAGCGGTTCCCAACGCCTTACGCTTTAGCGCTTCAACGAAGAACTCAGTGTTTGCCCATTTAGCGAAGAATGCGGATAGTCGCAGCGAACAAACCAACCCCGAACGGTTTCGGGGTTAACTGGAGATTACCAATGGCAGAAGAAAATAAATCAGAACAGAAAACACCGGCTAGTGCGGAGGCGCAGGATAAATTACAAAGCAGCAAAGAACATGCGCGTAGAGCAGCGGAAGACTTGAAATCAGCCGCAGGCGCTTTGGCGGGAGAGTACCGTGGGAAGGCAGAGCAGGCTTGGGGTGAGGCACGCGGCAAAGCAGAACAAGCATGGGGCGACGCCAGGGATCGCGCCCGCACGTTCCAGGAAGACGCGGAGCAATACGTGCGTGAAAATCCGACAAAAGCAATTTTCACAGCGCTCGGAATTGGGTTCGTACTGGGTCTGATTTTCCGGCGTTAAACTCCGAAACGTTTCGGAGATGATCAGCAAGAGGTCCAGCCCCCGCAATCCCGCGGGCCATGCCGGTTTGCTCGAGAACCTGCTCGCGCTGGCAAGCGCAGTTATGGACTTTTTTGAGAGCCGCTTTGCGCTGTTTGCCCAGGAGTCGAAAACTGCCGCCGTGCAAGTGCTGATACTGGCCGGCAGCGTGGTTTTTGCGCTGCTTCTCTGCGCGCTGGGTTACGTTTTTCTCATCACTGGTGTGGTTGCGGGACTGGCCCACCTTGTCGGAGTTTCATGGCCATGGATAGCGCTGGCCGCTGCCGCCGTGCATTTCGTTTTTGCGCTGGTTTTACTCCTGGTCGCGCGCAGCCGCATCACCAAGCCGCTTTTTCACGCGACGCTAGCTGAATTAAAGAAGGATCGCGAATGGCTGAAAAATCTGGACGCAACAAATCAATCGACGAGCTGACAGCGGAAATCGCTCAGTCTCGGGAACGCGTCACGCGCGATCTGCGTGGCCTGCGATACGAAGTGGATTTCGCGGCCAAATTCCGCAGGTCGTTCCGCGAACAAACCATTTCCTGGCTTACAACCGCAGCCGCTGTCGGCGCGCTGGTCGCACTGGCACCGATGCGGAAGAAAAAGATTTATGTCGATGCGAAGAACAACCGAAAATCAAAGAAGAAGCTTGTCGAAGCCGGCTTCGCCGTGGCGGTACTAAAAATCGTTGCAAGGCTGGCCCGACCGGTGATTGTGGAGTTCGTGAAAAATCGACTCACTGATTTTGGAGGGCAATCGCGCCGCAAAACATGAGTCCCATGCGCGTAATGTGTCGCATCGGGTGCGGCGCGCTTTAGCATTTACGCGCTCGGGGGGGTAATCATTCCGGCAGTTCGCAATGGCCTCAAAGAATTCAGCTCCTCTAGTCGCGTCGCATCCGCTCACGCACGTGGATGACTACCTCGAGATCGGACAAAAAGCCGGTGCGTCCGACGTCCATCTGGCCGCAAACGCGCGGCCAAAATGGCGTTTGCATGGACGCTTGGAGCCAATCTGGCCAGACGCGCCGCGGCTCACTGCCGAGCACACCGCGGCACTGGCCGAAGCCTTTGTGCCCGAAGTCTATAAAAATGAACTCAATACGCGCGGCGATTCGGATTTTGGGTACGCAAATGAGTTCGCCCGCTACCGCACCAGTGTGGTTCGGCAACGGCTTGGGATCGAAATTGTCTTTCGCGTGATCAACGCCAACGTCCGAACCATGGATGAGCTGGAGTTGCCAGAGCATCTCAAGGTTCTCACCCGTTATCAGAACGGACTGATCTTGGCAACAGGTTCGGTAGGAACGGGCAAATCGACTACACTAGCGGCGATGGTCGAGCAAATAAACATGGAACGGCACGATCACATCATTACACTCGAGGACCCGATCGAATACGTTCTGAAATCGAAAAACTGTCACGTGAGTCAGCGTGAAGTGTTCACGCACACGGAATCGTTTGGCACTGCGTTGCGGGCCGCGCTTCGGGAAGATCCCGATGTGATCATGGTTGGAGAAATGCGCGATCTGGAGACGATTTCGCTCGCCATCACCGCGTCCGAGACTGGTCATCTTGTTCTGGCAACGCTGCACACAAGCAATGCCTCCCGGACGCTGGATCGATTGCTCGATGTCTTTCCGACCGAGCAACAGGAACAAGTTCGAGTAATGGTGAGTGAATCTTTGCGGGGAGTTATTAGTCATCAGCTGATACCCCGGGCGGATGGCACGGGGCGCGTGCTGGCACTGGAGATTCTTACCAACACGCCGGCGGTGGCCAACGTGATTCGTGAAGCGAAGACATACATGCTACCGGGCATTATTCAGACCGGCAAAAAACAAGGCATGCGTCTGATGGACGATGCGCTAATCGATCTTTATGAACGCCGCCTGATCAGCGCCGAGGAGGCTTACGCGCGCGCCGAGCAAAAGCTAATGATGCGTCAGTATCTCGAAAAATAACGAAGCACGAATGACGAAACCCAAAACAAAATCCAAATCTCAAAATCCAAAGCCGATTAGCCACGCAAGCGTTGTCACTGTGGTCATTCGTCCTTCGTCCTTAAGCCATGACTGAGCTGGATCGATTTCTTAACGTGATTGTCAAACACGGCGGGTCCGACCTGCATATTGGTGAGGGACAGCCGCCTAAAATGCGCGTGCATGGCGACATCATGCCCATTCGCGACGAGCCGATTTCGCACGAGGAAGCCACGCGCATGTTGAGCGAAGTTTGCGGACCGCGTAACTGGGAAATTTTCGAGCAGCGCCGCGATCTGGATTTTGCCTATGAGATG
>WNFS01001466.1_pt1 | contig 24819 bp, 18 predicted proteins | sample 5400141 | NCBI WGS metagenome assembly WNFS01 (sample SAMN13153358, study PRJNA577476) | soil metagenome | isolation source: 60 cm saprolite under Madrone tree | place: USA:California | collected 2016-06-14
CGAAGGCCTGGGCTTCAAAGTGACCCTGGAGCCCTTAGCTCAAGTCGCCTAAAGGTTATGGCTATTTTCTAAGGAATAGCCGCTTCTGTCGTTGCAGGCAGCGCTCTCGCCAATCGTACGCGCTGAATTTTTTTCCAGCCATACCCCATCTCTCCCTCTGCTACACTACGCCCCCGGATTGCGTTCCACTTTATTTCTGAGGAGTTTTGCTGCATGAAAACCATTCGCTGCTCCGTCCTCGCATCTCTTGTTTTGGTTTTGTGGCTGCCCATCCGCGCTCAGGAATCTGCCCCGAAGCCCGATCCTGCCACTCCCCGCAACATCACCATTGACGACTACTTCCAAATTCGCGAAGCCTCGCAACCTGAGCTGAGCCCCGACGGCCAGTGGGTCGCTTACGTCGTACGCACGCGCATGCTCAAGGAAGATAAGAACGAGCAGCGCCTTTGGATGATCTCGGCCCATGGTGGAGAGCCTATCCCCATGACGGCTGAAGGCGTCTCCTCCTCGCATCCTCGCTGGAGCCCCGACGGCAAGTTCCTGGCCTTCCTCTCCTCTCGAAACAACGGCAAAACTCAGGTGTGGCTTCTCAACCGCCTCGGTGGCGAAGCCGCTCACCTCACCGACATTCCTCAAGGCGTTGACGACTTCGAATGGTCCCCGGACAGCACTCGTCTCGTTCTAGTTCTTCGCGATCCCAAGCCCGAGGACTTGGAAGCCGCCAAAGACAAGGACAAAGACAAGCCCGCCGCCGCTCCAAAGCCTAAAACGCCGCCGCCCTTCGTCATCGATCGTCTCCAGTTCAAGCGTGACACCGTCGGCTATCTCGATCGCCGTCGCACGCATCTCTACGTCTTCGACACCACCTCCAAAAAAGCCACACAGGTCACCTCCGGCGACTTCGACGACTCCGAGCCTGCGTGGTCACCGGATGGTCTTTCTCTCGCCTTCACTAGCAATCGCAGCACGCCCGACCCCGATCGCACCTACAACTCGGACATCTGGGTCGTTGCTGCGAGCAATACCGACAAGGGCGTGCACCTCACTCAAATCACGACCAACCCCGGTCCCGACCGTTCGCCCGCCTGGTCTCCCGACGGCAAATGGATTGCCTTTGTCAGCCAAACCGACGTCCAGGCCATGATTTACGCCACGCATCATCTCGCCATCGCCCCGTCCTCCGGCGGCGTGGCAAGAGTTCTCACAACTGCATTTGACCGCAGCGTGCGCCGCCCGCGTTTCTCGGTTGACGGCCGCTCCATCTACTTCATTGCCGACGACGACGGCACAGAAAATCTCTGCCGCATCGCCGTCACCGGCGGCGAAGTTACGCACCCCATCGGCGGCCGCCTTGTTGTGGCCTCGTATTCGCTCAGCAAAGACGGCGCGATCGCCGCACAAATCAGCACTCTCGATCGCCCGGACGAGATCTTTCTTTCGAATGAAAAGGATCTCACTCGCCTCACCAAAACCAACGACGCGCTCTTCTCGCAACTCCGTCTGGCCCAAGCCGACTATGTTCATTTCAAGAGCAAGGACGGCACATCCGTTTCCGGCTATCTCTACAAACCCGTCGACTACGCTCCCGGAAAAAAAGTCCCCACCCTTCTCAATCCTCATGGCGGCCCGGTCGGCCAGTATTCCGCTTCCTTCTACCATCTCGCGCAGCTCTACGCCGCCAACGGCTACGCCGTCCTTCTTCCCAATCCGCGCGGCTCTTCCGGCTACGGCCAGAAATTCTGTGAAGCCATTTTTGCCGACTGGGGCAACAAGGATTTTCAGGACGACATGGCGATGGTCGATTACGCCGTGGCCCAAGGCATTGCCGAGCCCGACAAACTCGGTGTTGGTGGCTGGTCCTACGGAGGCATGTCCACGGACTTCATCATCGCGCAGACCACGCGTTTCAAAGCCGCCATCTCCGGTGCCGGCATAGCGCTGATGACCAGCGGCTACGGCCACGACCAATACATTCGGGACTACGACTCCGAGTTGGGCCGTCCCTGGGAAAACAAAGCTGGGTGGGAAAAAATCTCTCCCTACTACCGCGTGAACAACATCACCACGCCCACGCTTTTCATGGGCGGCGACGTGGACTGGAACGTTCCCATCATCGGCGGCGAGCAGATGTACCAGGCGCTAAAGAGCCTCGGCCGCACCACCGAGCTAGTTGTCTACCCGGGCGAATTCCATGGCTTTACCATGCCCTCCCATATAAAGGACCGTCTTGAGCGTTACCTCGCCTGGTACGCCCACTACGTCAAAGGCGACTCTACGCCGCCGCGTCCTGCCGAGCCAGCGGCTCCCACAACCAAACCCGCGGACTAACAACCGTTGTCCTTTTGTCCCTTGTAGGGGCGCAGCATTGCTGCGCCTTTCTGCCGCGCCAAGTCGCTCCCTGACACGTTCACTTCGATGTGATATATCTCCGCTAGAATTCCGTGGAGGCCAGCTACCGTGAATCACCGTTTGATCGCCAGGGCTATTGCCCTCATTTTCTTCGGAATCCTTTTCGCCGCTTATATCAATCACGATCACCAAAAATGGCGCCGCGCGGGCCGCGAACAATTTCTCGTTCACGAGGCAGATAGATTTGACCGCACAATTATTCGTGTACAGCCATTTTCTGCTTTGGCCACCGGCAGTGTACTCGTGGTGGGCTTTTTCGGGGGACTCTACGAGATTGTGGTCCTGGTGCTTTCCGCGGTCCTCAAATCGATGGAGGTTCCCCATCCGCCGCAAGCTGGTAACGGTGGAATTCAAGTCAGTTAAGTTGCAATCCCAAGGAGTCTTTATGAATTCGCGTCGTTGTCTCGGAGTTTTCTCGGTTTTGCTCTTCCTGCCCGCGCCGCTGTTTGCCCAAGCCTTCCGGGTCGGCACCGCCTCCGCCGCTCCCGGCGAAAAGTCCACTGGCACTCTCGAAGTTCCCGCCGGTGTCGACGCCGCCACCAGCATCCCTGTCGTCATCGTCAACGGCGCCAAGCCAGGCAAAGTCCTCGCGCTCGTCTCCGGCGCGCACGGCACTGAGTACGTCTCTATCATCGCCATCGAAAAGCTCATCGCCGCTCTCGACCCCGCGCAGGTCACCGGCACAGTCATTCTCGTCCCGCTCATCAACATCCAGTCGTTCGAGCAGAAAGTCCCGCACGTCAATCCCGTCGATAACAAAAGTATGAATCGCTTTTATCCCGGCAAAGCCGATGGCACGCAAACCGACCGCGCTTCCTACCTCATCACCAAGGAAATCGTCGACCGCTGTGATTACTTGATCGACTATCACGGCGGCGATCTCGACGAGAGCCTGCGCCCTTACGCCTACTGGGGCCCCACCGGCCGCGAAGCCCAGGACCGCACTTCCAAAGAAATGGTCCTCGCCTTCGGCCTCGATCACATTATTATCTGGCGCGAACGTCCCACCGATCCCGCCGCCACGCGCTACCTCGACAACACCGCCTCCGTCCGCGGCAAGCCTTCTATCGTCGTCGAAGCTGGTCACGCCGGTACCGTCGAGTCTGACGACGTGGCGCTCCTCGTCAACGGCACGCTCAGCACCATGCGCGCCCTCAAAATGCTTCCTGGCGAACCGCGCACCATCGAAAATCCTGTCTGGATTGAAAAATTAGTCGACGTCCTCGCCGACGGCCCCGGCATTTGGTATCCCCTCGTGAAGCGCGGCGCCTACGTCTCCGCCGGAATGAAGCTCGGCACCATCACCGATTACGTTGGCAAAGTCATCGCCGAGCCGCGCGCTCCCGTCTCCGCCGTCGTCCTTCACGTCAACGCCGTTCCTTCTCTCAAAAAAGGCGACAACATCGCCGACCTGGGCGTCCCCGCGGCCAAAGCTCCTTGATTTTTTCTACTGCGCGGGCCGCGCCAGCAATCCTCGGCTTCGCAACCAATTCGCCAGCAGCTTCGGCCACTCTCCTAGGAAGGGATCGCCGAGATCCAGACCCACACCGTGCGGCCCTTTTTCGAAAATATGCAGTTCTGCCGGAACGCCCGCTTTGTGCAGCGCCGCGTAAAACAGCAAGCTATTCTCCGACGGCACGCTCTTGTCTTCGCTCGTCGAGAATAGAAACGTTGGCGGCGTTTGCGCTGTCACGTGTTTCTCATTTGAAAGCTCTTCCAGTTGCCGCGGATCAGCATTCTCGCCGAGCAGTGCTTTCGCCGAGCTTCCGCGCAGTTCCGGCGCCATGAACGAAGTCACACCGTAACCGAGAATTGCGAAATCTGGTCGGCAGCTCACGCGGTCTGCGGGATCTTCCGCTCCGGCGTTTCCGCCGTCGAAATGCGTCTCCGCGGTCGAAGCCAGGTGCCCTCCCGCCGAAAATCCCATGATCCCGATGCGATCCGGCAGTACGTCGAATTCCTTCGCGCGCGCTCGCACCATTCGAATCGCTCGTTGCGCATCCCCCAGTTCAATCGGGTGGTGATATTTGGGTCCCAGCCGGTAAATCAGCACAAACGCCGCCACTCCCATCGCGTTCAGCCAGTTCGCCACTTGCCGCCCTTCGTGATTCGCCGCCAAGTGCGTGTATCCTCCGCCCGGCGCGATAATCACTGCGGTTCCTGAAGGGTTTCCGTGCGACGGCGGATAATACGTTAGCGTTGGTCTGTCGCTTTCATCAGAGCCGAGCGCTCCGGGCGCGCCGTGTTCCCACAGCAGCATCCTTTGCGGTTCGCCCGTATCGATCGTCGGCCGCGTCTGCGCGCCAACGGAGTGCGCAAAGGTGCACGCACAAAGAATGGCGGCGGCAATTTTTGCGCCGCGTTCTGTGACGTTTGGATGTACTGCTCGCATCGTTTGCGAACCTCCCCCATGAATTGCAGCTCACCGTCTTCCATCTGCTGACTCGATTCCGCGCCGCAGCATATCACTCCCGCCGCCGCTCGCCACCGGGGCCACGCAAATACAAAACGGCGCCCCGACTGCGTCGGTGCGCCGTTCCTTCCAACCACTTCGAAATGCAGACTCAGTTCTTGCTTGCCGACTGCTGCGGCGCATCTTGCCGCGGCGTCATGGACACCACAATGTATTCGCGCTCCTTATCGTCGCCGCCTTCTGCCACTCGCAAAATCAATTTGTCTTTGTGAATCCGGAATTGCGCGGCCTCCCCGATCGGCAGCAGCACCGGGTGCTTGTCATCTTTCGGCCGTATCCGGTAGACCACCCGCTCGGTCTGCAGCACATATTCCTGGCAAAGCACTTCCTGAGTCTTCTTGCTTTGCGCGTCCGTTCCCAGCAATTCACCCGCCACGGATTTCGAACCTTTTTCCTGCACCCCGCAGGACGTCGAGTCCATTCGCAGCAGAGTCCCTTTTTGATAGTCGGTGCGTTCTTTGGCGGCGCACACGCCCGCAAAAACCAGGCACGCCGCGAGCGCATACATCTTGTTCGACATATGGATGCTCCCCTTTCCCCTCGAACATAAGGGACCGCACCTGCCAAGAAAATAGACCCGGCGTTTTCTTGTGCTCAATTTCTAATCACGGACGCCGTCCCCACTTGCCCGCACGCGATTCGCACCACTTTCCGGCGGCCTTCAGGCCCGCGCCTGTCGTGTTCAGTTGGTTCGCGCGGCGAACTGCCGATCCATGCTCATGGAGAGATTTTGATCCAGAACCACTGCCACGTAGCGCGAGCAGATTTGCATTTCACTTTTTGCCCATGCTGAAATGGCGGGAAGCTTCATGCGGAAAGCGTTGTCGAGTTTTTGAACCGCGCGGTAATACACCGATACTTCTCTGAGCCAGGGGCTTTTCTTTTTCAAATCAGGAGATATTTCGTCGCACAAATTCATGAGCGTGTGGAAATCTCCTCCGCTGATGGCCGCGCCGTCAATTCCAGCCGTCAGTTGCAGCGAGTCAGACAGCGGCTGACTGGCGGTTGTTATCCAGATCGCGCGCCATTGCGCGACCCCGAATTTCACCAGGGCGAAACACGCGAACACGAGGATGAAGACTGCGACCATATTTTGCTCACCGTAAGTTTCCTAGATTTCCCCTACCTGGCCAATGGAGCATGAGTACCAGCCAGATAGGACTCTTATGGAGTCCGGATATCACCGTAAGTGATTCGCAGGAAAGAGGTTAGGAAGCTGTCAGGAAAAAACGGTCTCTGGCTAGGCGTTGGGATTCTGGGCTAACTAGCTCATAAACTAGTCATGGAATAAAATTGACCCGGAAGCCCGGTCAGGCTAATTTGGCTAAGTGAGGGCTTGCCCCTCATTTCCACCCATGACTGAACCCCGCGTACATCCCATAGCGGCTTCTGCAACGGCCAGAGATCAGGCGATGGCGCGCGAATTTCAGAAAATGCAGAAGCGCGATTGGTGGCTGTGGGGTTACTCGATTTTTGTCCTTCTTCTCCTCGCCTTCGCCGTTACCGCTTTTTTTCTCCCGGTCGTGCGTTACGGCGCCCAGACCATCTTTAAGGTCAACATGGTTGATGTGGTTTTTGGTTTGATCGCTTTGGTCGTGCTCTTTAACGTCTACGCCGTTTCTCAAGCCATTCTCATCAGGAGGCTTCGTCGCCAGCTTGCCGAGAAGCAGGGCCATTCGGACCTTCTCCGCGACCTCGCCATGGTTGACTCATTGACTGGTCTTTATAACCGGCGCTTTGCCGAGCAACGATTGGCCGCCGAAGTGGCTCGTTCGGAGCGCAAGGGACACCCGCTCACGATACTCACTTTGGACCTGAACAATTTCAAGGAGATCAACGACACCCACGGCCATCCCGCCGGTGACCTGGTACTGCAGGAGTTTGCCGCCCGCCTGAATAACGTGATTCGGGGAGGCGACTTGGCGGTGCGTTTGGGCGGCGACGAGTTCCTCGTGCTCCTCCCGGAATGCACGACGCAGCAGCTCCAGCTTGTCCTGGGACGTCTCGGCTCATTGCAAGTGGATTGGCACGGCCTAAAGATTCCGGTCACCTTCTCCGTCGGATGGAAGCAGTACGAAATGGGCGAACGGCCGGAGCAAATGCTGGCGCGCGCCGATGAGCTCCTCTACACCAGAAAGCGGGCAGGTAAGAAATTGCAACCGTCAGGGCAACCCGCACAAACGGAAACGGAATCGGCGGCTCTCCACGTTTTGGTCGACCTCACCTGCCCCCGCTGCCACAAGAAAAACTCCGTTGCCTTGGACACCCATTCCGGCGCCAACGAGGCTGCTGCGCGCGAAGTTCAATGTGCCCACTGCAAGCAGGCTTGGGAGATGATCTCGCCATAGAGATCTGCTGCGAAGCCTGCGGCCCTGCTCCGCGCTCATCCGCTAGAGCTAAAACGCGCGCCGCCTAATCCATGACGAAACTTCCGCTTCGATGGAAGAGTGTGCCTCGCGGCGATCCTCGAACCGCGCGCCCAGCGAGTACGCGTTGACCTCCAACGGGATGCCGTCGTGGCCACCGCCGGAAAGAAATCCGCGAACGTACAGTTCCGCGAAGCGGCCCACGCCGAGCTGGCGATATTGCTCCGCATGCACCAGTTCGTGGAAAAGCACTCCCTCGGAACAGGATTCCTTCGAGACGATTACATCTTTGAAGGTCACCGCCTCCATCAGCGCAAAATCGGGCAGACTTTCAAAGCCCATCGCGCGCAGTGTGGGGTAGAACGGTGGATTAGGAACCCGCTCGTCTTCCAGAATGAACAACCGGATCGATTTCAGCAAGTCGGCCCGGAAAAATGCGGACAACTTGGATATTTGCCCGCGCGACAAATTTGCTCCGCGCCCCCAAAACCGGTTGCGCTGCTTCGAAATGTACACCTCGGCCGCTTCGCAGATTTCCTTGATTTGCCCGGGTGAGAGATATGGGAGCGGCTTGTGGAACGATGATGTAGCGTGCTGCGACTGCGCCATCGGCGCTTCCCCCCTGTGAGTTGAGATAGTCGAACATGAGGTCCCCCGGGAAGTGCGCACGCTGGGCACGCCGCCCACCCAGCAAAATCTTAAAAGCAAAACGAAATTCGCGTCAACAAAATGTCTGCCGATTTGTCGAAACGGAAACGCCCGAGGGCGTGGGTGCGCAGCCGATTCCGTAACTCACTGCTGTAACCTTTGCTTCTTTCGCCTCGTAAACTTCTGCAGAACGCTCATTCTGTCCCCACGGAGGTCAAACCGATGGCTTCTTCCTTCACCAAAGGTCTTGCGCTTGGTGCCGCCCTTTTCGGCGGCCTGCAGGCGGGCGTGACCGCCAACCGAGCCTTCGTCCTGCTGCCGGCGTGGGAACGCCTCGGCGTCATTCCGTGGGCAAACTTCGCGCGCGCGGAAAACGTCGGCGTTGGAGCGCTTTTCTATCCGGTCCTTGGCCTTGCCGCACTGCTCTTCACGGTTTCCGCCGCGATTGCGCTTCGCTTGGACCGCACCGCTCGCGGTTTGCGCCGCTTTCCCGCGTACGCAGCGGCGCTGCTGGCGATTGTTTGGGCGACCGTCACTCGCGCGCTGATTCTCCCGGCGGTGTTCGCTTTGCGGGACGCAGGCACCCATGCCGAGCAACTCCAGCAAATATTCCTGACCATCTCCCGCTGGTCGGGAGTCAACGACGTCCTTCATATCCTCACGTTCGGTCTCAATCTCTGGGCCCTTGCCGCCGTTTTCTCCAGCACCAAAGCCAATTAAGACCAACCAGTCCGCGTCATCAACGCCTTCACACCTTTGCGTCCGTCCTCGCTACTGTTCGCGGTTGACTTTGCCACCCTTCTCGTTGCAAATGGACACTCGAGAAATACCATGCATCTCCCAGCCCCATGAACATTCTCGATCTTCTCGTCGGCAAGCCTCTGGCGACCACTGAAGAGCGCGCCGAGCAAGTCGGGCCGCTCCAGGGCATTCCCATCTTCGGACTGGACGCGCTCAGTTCCGCGGCGTACGGCCCGGAAGCAGCGCTCACCTTGCTCATTCCCTTAGGTCTCCTGGGGCTGAACTACATTGTTCCCGTCTGCGCGGCGATTATCGCGCTGCTCGTCATCGTTTATTTTTCGTATCTTCAAACGATTGCCGCTTATCCCGGAGGAGGCGGTTCTTATACCGTGGCGCGGTTCAATTTGGGAGCACGTCCCAGCCTGCTGGCGGCCGCGGCTTTGCTCACGGATTACATTCTCACCGCCGCCGTGGGGATTTCCGCCGGTGTTGGCGCGCTTATCTCTGCCGTTCCTTCCTGGCAGCCCCATACTTTGTCGTTTTGCGTTGGGATTCTCCTCGTGGTTACGATCGTCAATCTTCGCGGCCTCCGCGAAGCGGGACTGGCCTTCATGGTGCCAACGTATCTTTTTGTTGGAACGCTCTTGGTCGTCATTGGCGCGGGTCTGATTGCCGTATGGCGGAGCAGCGGACATCCCCCGCCCTTGACGCCCCTTCCGCCACCCTCGCCCGCGACCGAAGCCGTCACCTACTGGCTGCTCCTAAAAGTTTTTGCCAGCGGCTGTACGGCGCTAACCGGAGTGGAAGCGGTCAGCAACGGCGTGAAGGCTTTTCGCGAGTCGGCGGTCAAGAACGCGCAGCGCACTCTCACGGTGATCATTTTCATTCTCGCCGTGCTTCTTGCCGGAATTTCCTACCTCGTCAAAGCCTACGGAATCGTCGCCACGCAGCCCGGCAGGCGCGGATACCAGAGCATCCTCTCGATGCTCACCTCCGCCGTTTTCGGCAAGGGCGTTTTTTACTACCTGACCATCGCTTCCATCCTGCTGGTCCTCTCGCTTTCCGCGAACACTGCCTTTGCGGACTTTCCGCGCCTCTGCCGCGCCATCTCGCAGAACAACTATCTTCCCCACGTATTCCGGTTTCGCGGACGCCGCCTGGTGTATACCTACGGCATCGTGACGCTCGCCTTGCTCACGGCTCTGCTGCTGGTTTTTTTCGATGGCGTCACGGACAGATTGATTCCGCTGTACGCCGTCGGCGCGTTTTTGGCTTTTACCCTGTCGCAGGCCGGAATGGTCGTGCATTGGTACAAGAAGCGCGGCCCTCATTGGCTCAAGAGCGCGGTCGTGAATGGCCTCGGCGCTTTTGTAACCGGCATAACCGTTTGCGTCGTGCTCATCGCAAAATTCGCGGAGGGCGCCTGGATCACGCTCCTTTTTATTCCGCTGTTGATGGTGTTCTTTGGCTTCGTGCGGCGCCACTATCACGCGGTGCGCGTGCGCACGGGCTGCATTGAACCGGTGCACGCGCATCAAGCTACGCATGTCATTGCCGTTGTTCCCATTGATCGCTGGAGCAGCATTACCAAACAGGGGCTCGAATTCGCCGCCAAAATCAGCAATGAAATTATCGGCATCCACGTGGAGCCCGATAAACATTCCGAGCTGCTGAAGCTGGAGTGGGAGCGTTACGTGGAGCCGCCGTTCCGCGAAGCCGGCCATCCGCCTCCCAAGCTTTTGATCCTGCCTTCGCCGTACCGATTCATTATCGTTCCCATCATTCAGTACATCCTCGACCTGTCCACGCAGCAGCCGCAACGCCGCATTGTCGTTGTGATTCCGGAACTCGTGGAAGGCCACTGGTACGAATATTTTCTTCACAACCAGCGCGGCCGCTTGCTGGAATGGATGCTGCTGGTGCGCGGCAATGAGCGCATCTTCACCGTAAGCGCGCCCTACTACCTTGGAGAACGCCCACGGTCCCGGTCGAAGTAAATATCCGCGCTGCTCCTTTTTCACAGAAGAATTTCTCGATTCTCCTTGACACGCCCATCCCCGAGGAACATCCTCATGTCGAGGTTTCGCAGTTTTAGGCGAAACTCCCGCTCCCTAGTCCGAGCGCAGTTCCTTGAATACCTAAGTTCCGCATCGAGCGCCAAGAGGGCAGTACGTCCTCTACTTCTTTTTCTCCGTTCGTGCGGGGCCTACCCAACTGTCCGACGTACAGGACTGCACGCCCCAGACCTCAGCGGTTCCAGTCCATAACACTCGAGCCCGACTCGCTTCTTGCGAGGCCCGTTGTTGTATCTCTCAAAAAGGAGAAACACCTCATGTCTGAAAATAACAAAGCTGTCGTCCGTCGTCTCATCGAAGAAGTTTGGAACAAGGGCAACCTGTCGCTCGCTGACGAGCTCTTTACCCCCAACTACGAACATCGTGACGCTTCGACACCCGATTTTGGGCGCGGCCCGGAGGGTGAAAGGAAACGGGCAACTCTCTACCGCACTGCTTTCCCCGACCTTCGTTTGACGATCGAGGACATCATTGCCGAAGGCGAAACAGTCATGACCCGTTGGTCCTGCCGCGGCACCCATAAAGGGGATCTCCGCGGGATTGCGCCAACCGGGAAGCAGATCAACATCTCCGGCGTGACCATCACCCGCCTGGAGAAAGGCAAGTTGGCAGAAGGCTATGTCAATTGGGACGCTTTGGGCCTTATGCAGCAGCTTGGCGTCGTCCCGGAGCTCGCCAAAACCAAAGCCGCTGGAAGGTAACCATCCTCACTTTCTCCAAAAACCCGGAAGGCCCGGCATACCGTCGGGCCTTCCCTCAAATCTGCAGTTGGCCCATCCTTCCCCATTCCTACCGGCAAGGGTGGGGATTTTCTCTTCTCTAATTTCGAATTTCTAGTTTCTAGTTTCGATTCTCCCGCCCCGCCCGCACCTGTTCCCGCTCCGAATGCAAAATCTCCCCACGCACACTCTTGGCCATGGGTCACCTCCAATTTTCTTGTCGGGGTATGCGGTCCCGTCCCGATACTACTCCCGTTTTACGCGGTCTGCGGCAACCAGCTCCTCCATCCACCGCGGCGTCGCCCATGAAGCCACTTCTGTCGACGATGAGTCTCAGTGCACCATCATTGCCTGCCGTGCATTGCCCCGATTCGGCAGCCAGAGTATCCTCTCCTTTCTCACGGAGGACTCGGATGCGAATCGGTGCGGCAGGGAAGCGGTTCATCTTCGGATTCATCTTCGGGACCATATTTTCAACTTCAGCGAACGCGCAGCAACTCGACCAGAAGGTCGGCCAGCACTTTGACCAGAAGCTTTATTCCGAAATGCGCTGGCGCTGCATCGGACCGTTCCGCGGAGGCCGCGCCGTGGCCGTCTCCGGCGTGCCGCATCAGCCGAATGTTTTCTACATGGCGGCCGTCAATGGTGGCGTCTGGAAGACCACGGATTTTGGAAACACCTGGAATCCGATTTTCGACGATCAGCCGACCGGCTCCGCCGGCGCGCTGGCCGTTGCTCCGTCCGATCCGAACATCATTTATGTGGGCAGCGGGGAAGGATTGCAGCGCCCCGATCTGGCGACGGGCGATGGAGTTTACAAATCCACCGACGCGGGAAAAACCTGGGCACATCTTGGTTTGCGAGACGCGCAGCAAATCACTGCGATCCTCGTCGACCCCAAGAATCCCAACCGCGTTTTCGTGGCCGCCGAAGGACATCCTTACGGTCCCAACACCGAACGAGGAGTGTTTCGTTCGACCGACGGCGGGCAAACTTTCCAGAAAGTTTTCTATAAGGACGAAAACACCGGTGCCGCCGATCTGGCGTTCGATCCCACGAATCCGCAGTCGATTTACGCGGTGCTGTGGGCCGCGCGCGTTGCGCCGTGGGAGGTGCGCAGCGGCGGCTCGATCTACATCGCGGGGAGCGGGCTGTATAAATCGACGGATGGCGGCGATACCTGGAAGCCGCTGACCAAAGGATTGCCGGGAGCAAGCGAAGGGCTTGGGCGAATCGGCATTGCCGTTGCGCCCAGCGATGCGAAGCAAGTCTACGTTTCCGCAGAGGCGACGAAGGGCGCGGGAGTTTATCGCTCGGACGATGCCGGCGAAACCTGGAAGCAAGTGAACGGCGACCGCCGCATCGGCGGCCGCGGCCCGGGCGCCATGGGAATTGCGGTGGCGCCGGACAATCCGGACGTGATTTACGTGGCGAACACGACCACGTGGAAATCCACGAACGGCGGAAAAACATTTGTGGGATTCAAAGGCGCGCCGGGCGGCGACGACTACCAGCGCATCTGGATCAACGCGGAAAATCCGCAGATCATCGCGCTCAGCTCGGATCAGGGCACGGTGATCAGCGTGAACGGCGGCGCGACGTGGAGCAGTTGGTACAACCAGCCGACTGCGCAGTTCTATCACGTCACGACTGACAATCGTTTTCCCTACTGGGTTTACGGCGCGCAGCAGGAAAGCGGCTCCGTGGCGACGCAGAGCCGCAGCGATTACGGCGAAATTACTTTTCGCGATTGGCGGCTGCCGGGAATTTTCGAGTACGGCTACATCGCGGTCGACCCGCTGGACTCGAACATTCTTTATGGCGACTGGCTGACGCGCACCAAACAGGATATCGGCGAGTACGCCAAAGTTACGCCGGAGCCGATTCGCCGCGGCGAATATCGCTACACGCGCACGCTGCCGGTCGTTTTCTCGCCGCTCGACCCGCACACGCTCTATTTTGCGGCCAACAAACTTTTCAAGACGACGGACGCGGGAAACAGTTGGCAGGTTATCAGCGACGACCTCACGCGCGAAACTTATGAGATTCCTGCGAACCTCGGCGCTTTCGCCGCGAGCGATCCGGAAAAAGGAAAGCATCGAGGCGTTATTTACGCTGTAGCGCCTTCGTTCAAAGAAGCGAGCACGATTTGGGCAGGCACCGACGATGGACTGATGCACATTACGCGCGATGGCGGAAAATCCTGGCAAAACATCACGCCGCCGCAGTTGAAGCCGTGGAGCAAAGTTTCGATTATCGAAGCATCGCACTACGATGCGGGCACGGCGTACGCAGCGATCAATTCGTTCCGGCTGGATGATTTGCGCGCGCATATTTATCGCACACGCGATTATGGAAAAACGTGGACGGAAATTACGCGTGGTATTCCCGATGGCGGCGCCAGCAACGTGGTGCGCGAAGATCCGGTGCGCCAAGGATTGCTGTTCTCGGGGACGGAAGGGTCCGTCTACGTTTCGTTCAACGATGGAGACGATTGGCAGCCGCTGCAGTTGAATTTGCCCCACACTTCGATGCGCGACCTGGCGATTCATGGCGACGATCTGATTGTTGCCACCCATGGCCGCTCGTTCTGGATTCTTGACGACATCACTCCGCTGCGGCAACTGAACGCGGACGTTGCCAAAGAGAGCGTACATCTCTTCGCGCCGCACGAAGCGATTCGCGTCCGCTGGAATCGCAATCCCGATACGCCGCTGCCGCCGGAAGTTCCTGCGGGGAAAAATCCTCCCGATGGCGCGATCATCGATTACTACCTCGCGTCCAGTGCGAGCAAACCGGTGACACTGGAAATTTTCGACGAACAGAATCACTTGGTGCGTCGCTATTCCAGTTCCGACAAAGCTGAGCCGTTGGAAAAAACAGCGAGTGAGCATCCGATTCCGATGTATTGGGTGCGTCCAACGCAAATACTATCGGGGGCAGCGGGCATGCACCGCTTTGTGTGGGACATGCATTACGCGCCGCCGGATTCGCTAAGCCACGAATTCCCGATCTCCGCGATTTTGCACGACACGCCGAAATATCCGCTCGGAGCGTGGGCTCTGCCGGGAAACTACACGGCGAAGCTGACGGTTGACGGCAAGAGCTATTCTCAGCCGCTCGCGGTGAAGATGGACCCGCGCATCAAGACTTCGCCTGCGGATCTTCACAAACAATTTGAGATGGAGAGCGGTTCAGTCGAAGGCATGAAGGAAAGTTTCGAAGCGCTCGCGCAGGTTCGGTCAGTGCGCGCGCAACTGAAGGAGCGTGCGGCCAAAGCAGGGAAGGGCGCACTGGCCGACGCGATCGCTGCTCTCGACAAACAAGCCGCCGAACTGGAAGGCGCGGCGCAGAGCAATTTCTTCGGGCTGCCGCCGGGTGCGAAGCAGCCGGAGAATTTTTCCACCCTGAACCAGCATTTCGGAGGAGCCCTGGCGGCTGCAGATAGTGCGGACACCCCGCCGACGACGCAAGCTACCGCCGTGTACAAGGAACTCGAAGAAAATCTTGGGAAACTGGTCGCGCAGTGGACGAAAATCCGGCAGCAGGATATTGCCGCGCTTAACGCTGAGCTGAAGAGAGCCGGATTCACCGCGGTCGATCCGAATAAGTCACCGGAAGTCTCTCCCTCCGAGGACGCGGATGGAGACGACCAGCCATGAGCTGTTGCCGGGCACTCGATTCTCGAAAGGGACAGGAATGAGGAGTCTGCGTGCGTCTCGAATCGTGCTTGGTTTTACGTTTCTCTGCTGCATTGTTTTTGTGATGCCGGGTATTGGGCGCGCGCAGCAGATTCCGGAATCGCTCTATGCGGAAATGAAATGGCGGATGATCGGGCCGTTTCGTGCAGGGAAAGTGAACGCCGTGGCGGGCGTGCCGGGAAATCCAGCAGTCTATTATTTTGCGGCGGACGGCGGGGGAGTGTGGAAAACGACGGATGGCGGCACGGTGTGGAAACCGATTTTCGACAAGGAGCCGGTCGCGTCGATGGGAGCGATGACGCTGGCACCTTCGAATCCGAACATCATTTACGCGGGAACGGGCGTCAATACAATTTTTGCCGACAGCAGTTACGGAGACGGAGTTTACAAGTCCGTTGATGGCGGGGAGAACTGGCAGCACCTTGGATTGGAGGATTCGCGACACATCGGGAGGATCCTGGTCGATCCGCGCAATCCGGACCTTGTGCTGGTCGCGGCGATGGGCCACAGTACGGGGCCCAACGAAGAGCGAGGAGTTTTCCGGTCGACGGACGGAGGACGAAGTTGGAAGAAAGTCCTGTACAAAGACAATGTCACGGCGGCGATTGATCTTTGTTTTGAGCCGGGAAATCCGCGCGTGGTGTACGCGACACTGTGGCACGGCATTCGCAAGCCGGGACAAAAAGGAACTTCGTACGGGCCCGGCAGTGGGCTCTACAAGTCCGTGGATGAAGGTCTTACCTGGACGCAAATTACGGGGCACGGACTTCCGGAAGGAGAGTGGGGGCGAGCGGGAGTTGCGGTTGCGCTGGGAAATCATGGACAGCGCGTGTACGTGATTGTGGAAGCCAAGGAGAAAAAAGGAGGGCTGTACCGGTCCGACGACGCGGGCGCGACGTGGAAAAAAGCGACGGAGGACAAGCGGATCGAAGGGTTTTGGTACATGAGCGAGATTTTCGTGGACCCGAAGAACGCCGACATTGTTTATGTGCCATCGCAAAACTTGTACCGTTCGAATGACAGCGGGCACACGTTCAAGGCGATCAAGGGCGCGCCCGGCGGCGATGACTATCACAGCGTTTGGATCGATCCGACAAACTCGCAGCGAATCATGCTGGGAGTCGACCAGGGAGCAACCATCAGCCTGGACGGAGGAGAATCCTGGAGCCCTTGGTACAACCAGCCGACGGGAGAGTTCTACCGCGTGGCGACGGATCACCGGTTTCCCTACTGGGTGTATGGGCCGCAGCAGGACAGCGGCACGGCGGGGATCACGAGCCGCGGAAACAATGGACAGATCACGGAGCGCGATTGGTCTCCGGTGGGACCAGGAGAAAGCGGCTACACGATTCCCGATCCGCTGGATCCCGATGTGGTTTACAACGCAGGGCCGGCTGGCAGCGTCGTTCGATTGTCGAAAACAACCGGACAGGCGCGGGATATTTCGCCAGCGCCGGTCTCTTTTGGCAGCAAGTACCGATTCAACTGGACGATTCCAATGGTTTTTTCGCCACAAGACCCACACCTGCTTTATCTGGGGACGCAATTTCTGCTAAAGACGTCCAACGAGGGCACGAGCTGGGAAGCAGTGAGCGGAGATTTAACGCGCATCCGGCCGGACGAAAAGGATGAGAAGCAAGCGCGAGGGACGATCCTGACAATCGCCGCTTCGGATGTGAAAGAAGGAGTGATCTGGGTTGGCACGGACGACGGAAACATCCAACTGACGCGGGACGGCGGAGCAACGTGGCAGAACGTCACTCCGACCGTGGTATCCGAGTGGAGCGCGGTCAACATCATCGAAGCGTCGCACTTCGATGCGGGAACGGCCTACGCTGCGGTGAATCGAAACGGCTTGGATGATTTGCGGCCGCATATCCTTCAGACGCGCGATTTTGGAAAAACGTGGCAGGAAACGGTCAACGGGATTCGCGGCGGCGATTTTGTCCGGACGGTGCGAGAAGATCCGATTCGCAAGGGATTGCTGTACGCCGGGACGGAACGCGGAGTGTATGTCTCGTTTGATAGCGGAGATCATTGGCAATCACTGCGGCTGAACATGCCGGTCGTAGCCATCCATGATTTGGCGATCGAACAAGATGACTTAGTGGCCGCGACGTATGGCCGGGCGTTTTGGATCCTGGATGACGTCACGCCGCTGCGGCAACTGGATGGACCAAGCGCCACGACGGGTGCACATCTCTTTGCACCGCGAGCCGCCGTCCGCGTGCGGCGCGACGAAAACCAAGACACGCCGCAGCCGCCGGAAGTTCCTGCGGGAAAGAATCCTCCCGACGGCGCAATCCTGAATTATGTTTTGCCGGCGAATTCCAGCGGAGACATTCAACTGGAAATCTACGATACGGATCACAAACTGGTGCGGAGTTTTTCCAGCGCGGTGGCGCCGAAACAACCCGAGGAAACTGCTTTCGTGGCTGAGTATTGGATCGCGCATCCGGAGCCGCCTTCGAAAGCTGCGGGAATGCACCGTTTTGTTTGGAATCTGCGGTACGCCGATCCACGAGCCCTGCACCCGCAATCTCCCTACAATTATCCGATCGCCGCGATTGTGGGCGAGACGCCGTTGCCGCCGCAGGGACCACTGGTGCTGCCGGGGAGGTATGAAGTGCAGTTGAAAGGGGGCGGACAAGTTTTTCGCCAGCCGCTGGAAGTCAAGATGGACTCACGCGTGGCAGCGGCACGCAACGAATTGCAAAGTTCGCTGGAACTGCAATTGAAAATCTCCGCGCTGCTGGAGAAAAACTTTGATGGCTACCAGCAGGCAAAGGAGTTGCGCAAGAGGCTGGCCGATTTGATGAAGCGCCCCAAGGAAGACCCGGTTGCCGTTCCGGCGAGTGCGCTGGATGCGAGAGTCGCAGCGCTCCAAGGCGAACCCACTTCGATATTGGAGACCCCTAAAACCACGAGCTTCATGGCCGTGAACGATGCGTTGACCGCGTTGATGGCGCTGGTGGATGGCGCGGACTTCGCCCCGTCGGAAGAATCATTCGTGGCCTACCGGCGGATCTGCAAAGGAGAGAACGAAGCCCTTGCGGGTTGGCAGGAATTGAAGAACAAAGACGTGGCTGCGCTGAACGTCCTGCTCGGGAAGAGCAGTCGCGCGCCGTTACCCGAGTTCCCGAGTCTGGCCCCCGAGTCGGCTTGCGGGAACTAATCGGGAAGTCACAGCCACGGTAATTATTTGTTGGGGAACGCCGGGGAATACTGGCGACCTGCAACCGAATATTCAGGCTCAAATTGACAGCAAAGCGGACAAGTGGAAAACTGCACCAGACGACACCTCGGACCTTTCACAAGGCAGCGACCGCAGGGGTTGCAGTGAAACGCTCTAACCTGAATTACTTGCTGTGCTGCTTGATGGTCTTCCTGGCGGCAGCGTTGCACGCGCAAGCTCCTCCGCCCCCCGCGGCAACTGCGGGGGTTTCTGCGACAGATACCAGGCCGGGCGAACCGACGAAATCAGCGCCACCGCCGAAGCCGTTAGACACGGCTGCGCGCCTCTACCGGACCGGCAAGCTGGCGGAAGCCGAAGCTGCATACAAGGAAATTCTCCGGAACGAGCCTCAGTCGGCGGCTGCATACGTCGGATTGGTACACGTGAATCTCCGGCAAAAAAAGCTGCCGGAGGCCGAAGCGGCGCTCACCAAGGCCGTGGAGATCGGTTCGAACTCGAATGCAGTCCGCGTTGCGCAAGGCGAAGTGCATTTCCGGCAGGGAAAGATTTTGGAAGCGCAGGACGACTTTACGCCGCTCGTGAAGGCGAACGCACCGGAGGCGCGTGCTTACCTGGGATTAGGCCGGGTTTATTGGGCTGGGTCGCTTCGGCTTCACGCGAAGCTGATGTTCGAACTCGCGCACGACAAGGATCCTGACGATCCCGACATCCGAAGATCCTGGCTGTTCACGCTCAGCCGCAAAGAGCGCATCAAAGCCCTGAAGGGGATTCTGTCGGAGGAAGCGGATGAAGACCAAGATGATCGTAGCCACCTGGAGACGAGCCTTGCGACCATGGAAGAGGCAGAGGAGGAGGGGCGAACGGGTTGCCGCCTTGCGAACAAGGTTACAGAGACACACATGCCGTTGGAGCGATTGTCCAACGGCATGCGAGCACTGAAAGGCTACGGCCTGAAGACGCAATTGAACGGCGTGAAGGCGAGTTTATTAGTGGACACAGGGTCATCTGGAATTCTGATTAGCCGAAAGATCGCGGAGAGGGCCGGGATTACACCCATCGTGAAGACGGATGTGCACGGGATCGGTGACAAGGGGACGGTAGGGAGTTTCGTGGGGATGGCAGATTCGATCAAAATCGGCGAGTTGGAATTTCAAGGATGCCACGTGGAGGTGATGGAAAGGAATTCGGTCGCTGACGAGGACGGGCTGATCGGCGCAGATGTCTTTTCACATTTCCTGATTGGAATCGATTTTCCGAATGGGAAACTGAATTTGACGGCGCTGCCCGCGCTGCCCCCGTTATCGGATTCCGAAAAGGCGTTGGTGGCAAAATATCCGAAAATCGCAGGCTTTCGCGACAGGTACATTGGGCCGGAGTTCAAGTCGTACACGCCAGTGTTTCGCTTTGGCCACATGCTGCTCATCCCGACGCGGATCAACGATCTTCCGCCGAAGCTCTTTCTAATTGACACCGGGGCGTTCAGTGACACCATTTCGCCGGCAGCGGCTCGAGAAGTTACGAAAGTTCGCGGCGAATCGAACATTCAAGTGAAGGGGTTGAATGGCGCCGTGAAGGACGTGTTTACTGCGGATAATCTGACGCTGACGTTTTCGCACTTTCGACAACCAGCGCGGGACATGGTGGCTTTTGACACCACCAGGATAAGCGACTCGTCGGGGGTGGAGATTTCCGGGATGCTGGGTTTTGCGATGTTGTGTCGGATGGAGGTCAAGATCAATTACCGCGATGGGCTTGTCGATCTCGGATACGATCCGAACCGCTGGCACTGATACAGCTCCCAAGGCGCGAGAGCTGCCGAAGACCCGTGGTTATTTTGGAATTGCGGTCCCCTGCAGTTGGGCCAGATCCGCGAGGACTTCGGCGCTGTGTTTTTCGGCGTTCACGTTGAGATAGGTTTTGCGGACGATCCCTTGCGGATCGATGAGAAAGGTATGGCGGGCGGAGAGTTTGGCGACGCCCAGGTTCACAAGGGAGTCGTAGGAGGAAGACACTTCGTACTTTGTATCGGCGAGAAGCTTGAAAGCGAGACCTTCTTTGGCGCAAAACTTCTGGTGGGTGGCCTCGTCTTGCACACTCACACCGAGGACGATCGCTTTTTTCTGTTCGTACTGCGGGAGGTCACGCTGAAAATTGTGAGCTTCCTTGGTACAGCCGCTGGTGAAATCCTTGGGATAAAAATAGAGCACGACCCAGCTGCCGCGAAGATCATGCAGGCTGAGCGGCTTGCCATCTTGCGAATTCAAGGTGAAATCCGGCGCGGGAGTGCCTGAAGAAGGCGCTTTGCCTCCGGTGCGCATGGCCCGGACAACGGCGACTCCGACGAGAAGTACAAATACGGCTACGAAGATTCCCATCATTTTCATCTCACACACTCGGCTTTGGTTTTGAACCAGACGCGTTGCACAGTCCCGCTATTCTTTTTGGCTGAACAAGCCAAAACCCAAACGAAATTGAATGGTGTTGACGCCGGGGTTCGGGGTGGCGAGCCCGGCGTTCGAAATATGCATGTAACGAACTTCCGTGCCGATGTTGTATTTGCTCCGAAGGAAGTGGAGACCGAAAGCGCCGCCACTTGTGAAATTGACGCGGGATGTTCCTTCGGGAACATTGGTATTGGTAAACACCGTGCCGCCGCCGATCTCGAGATACGGAACCACGCTGCTGCGCGTGGCGAGGGCCCACTTGAAGCTAAATGGATTGATACCAACACCGTATGCCGTGTTCGTTTTCTGAACTATCAGGAAGACTGGAACGGCGTCCACCGCATATTCCAATCGGCCGCGCAGGAAACCGGGGCCGTGTGGCGCGGTGAGGATCAGGCCATAACGGAAGCCCGCGTTCCAAATACCGTCGCCGGATTGGCTGCCGCTGATTCCGTGGCCTCCGCCAGTCCACACCTGCAACTCATGGCCGCCCTCGACGGGGCCGGCTTGCCCGCGAAGTGCCGGCGCGTTCATGAGTGCAGCAAACACGAGAGCCATGAAGATTCTTGGCACCGCGGGTCTCCTTAGGGTTCTTTGATTCTGGCCACAGGAGTATAGGTGCAAAGAAGATATAGAAAAATCGCTCGAAAGGCGAATAACTTGTAAATGGAGCCTGATTTTGGTTGACGCCCGGCGATATTAAGCATAGTTTACTAACATTATTTAGTGTGATTAACAAGGTCAAGCTTTGCGTGGAGGCGGATTCCCGAGCTATTCATCGCTTTGTAATGGCCTATGCTCTACAAGATTAAGAATCGTCGCCAGCCCGGCATCGCAGGCCAGCCGCGCAGACCAAGGAAGCAGAGAGAATGCAAGAGTGCAAGCTGCCGTTTCGTATCCAGATCGCGGTGATACTTGCGATTTTGTTTTTGTGCGGTCCGCCGCGACTGCGCGCTCAAGACACAGCTGTAACTCCGGAACAACAGCCTGTCCGAGTGCAGGTGGAGGGCGCTGAAGCGGATCCGCCAGCCATATTTCCGCATCCAGAGACAGACCGATGGTGGATTTCTGGTCAAGCGAATTTTATCTCGCAGTGGCATCCGGCGTTTCATTCTCCGTATCAAGGGCCGCGCAGCCTGCCTCCCGAGGCGCAAGATGCGACTTCGCGCGTCCTCACGTTTTTCAGCGGCATTCGATTGACGGACACGACGGAATTGCTTTGCGATGTCCAGGAAACCGGTGGTCACGGAATCGGCGAGGCGGTTGGCCTGGCGGGGGTCACGAATCTGGACATCGTGCGGAATCCTGACTTGAGCAAAGCGCCCTACATTGCGCGGCTCATGTGGCATCAAATCATTCCTCTTGGCCGCGGCAAGATTGGCAATACCCGTTCGCCATTCTCGCTTTTTCCCTCGCTTCCGGAGCGCCGGCTCGAAATCCGCTTCGGAAAGTTCAGCCTGGTGGACTTTTTCGACAACAATACGTATGGCACGGACACCAGCTTCCAGTTCATGAATTGGACCGTGGATAACAACGGCGCGTATGACTATGCGGCGGACACGCGTGGGTTTACGTTCGCGGCGATGCTCGAATATCACGAGCGACGCTGGGCGGTTCGATTTGCGGAAGCGATGATGCCGAAGGTCGCCAACGGGATTCACTTGGACGCGAACATGGGCCGAGCGCGCGCCGAGAATATTGAGTTTGAACTCCATGGAACCGTGCTTCGACATCAGGAAGGCGTTGTCCGCTTCTTGGGATACATCAATCATGCCAACATGGGGAGCTACCGCATGGCGATTGATAATTTCCTGGCCGGGATCACTCCCAAGCCGGACATCACGACTCATCCTCTCGAAACGACGATCAAGTACGGATTCGGTGTCAATTTCGAACAGCCGCTCAATGACTGGATGGGAGTGTTCGGCAGGTGGGGATGGAACGAGGGCCGGCACGAATCGTTCGCGTATACCGAAGTGGATGAGACGGCAGAAGTCGGCGTTGGCGGAAGTGGCAGGCGGTGGCGCAGGAAATTTGACCGCGCTGGTTTGGCGTTGGTTACGAACGGCATCTCGCGGGACCACCAAGAGTACCTCGCGCTCGGCGGCGTGGGTTTTCTTCTCGGCGATGGCAAGCTGAACTACGGACGCGAGACGATTGTTGAGAGCTACTATACGCTCCACGTGTGGCGCGGGATTTATCCATCGTTTGGCGTGCAGCACATAAACAATCCCGGCTACAACCGGGACCGGGGACCCGTAGTGGTGCCAACACTGCGGCTTCATCTGGAGTTCTAGCGCCTCGTACGGCGAAACTTCTTGGCAGAAAGGCGAAAGTCTGCTAACTAAGTGCTGTTAATTTTGTTCCGGTAATAAGAGATTGGCCGTTTTGGTCCCTTCCGTTTAGAGTAGTGTCGCAAACCTTGGGGTGGGGTGAGTTCATGAAAGCAGAATTGCGGTGGACTCCGTCTAGGGAGTTCGCAAGCGTCTTCCGTTTTTTCCTCGTTGTATCTGCGATCGGATTCTTTTCGTTTGCCGCCGGCGCGCAGACCGTTGATGAGGTTATCGCCAAGAATATTCAGGCGAAAGGCGGAGCCGACAAGCTGAAATCGGTGCGCACCGTCCGCATCACGACGAAGTTCAGCCAAGGATCCTTTCGCGCCGAATTCCGTCAAGAGATCAAACGCGCGGACAAAGTTCGAGAAGAATTTATCATTCAAGGTCTGGCGCAGGTGCAGGCCTACGATGGCAAGACCGGGTGGCAAATTTCACCGTTCGGCGGGCGCAAGGATCCGGAGCTGCTCGCGCAGGACGATTTGAAAAGCCTGATCGTGGACGCCGATATCGACGGGCCGCTGGTGGATTACAAAGAGAAGGGACATAAGGCCGACCTCGTGGGGCACGATTCGATGGAAGGAACGGATTGTTTCAAAATCAAACTGAGCATGAAAAACGGGGACGTACGCTACTACTACCTGGATGCGGACTCGTACCTGGAGCTGAAAGTGGAAATTCAAACCACGGTTCGCGGCACGCTTCAGGAATCCGAGATGTATTACGGCGACTATGAACAGGTGAACGGCATCTATTATCCCTTTGCCATCGAACAGGCGCAAAAGGGCAGCGCTTCGCGGGCGCAGTTCTCCGTTGAAAAAATCGAGCAAAACATACCGCTGGAAGATGCGCACTTCTCGATGCCAGCGTCCAAACCGGAAACGAAGGCGCCGCCGGCCGGAAAATAATTTTCCACCGCACGAACATCCATGGATCGACCACAACCCAAGAAACCTAGCTTCTACTTTATCGCTGAGGAATTCGCCGATATGCGCAAATCAATCCGTTGCTTTGCTGCTGTGACGATTGTGTCTTTCGTGACGATGATTTTCGCCGGGCCCATGCCGGCGCAAGACGCCAAGTTTGACTCGGATACCATCTCCGGCCTCGGAGCGCGGAACATCGGCTCCGCCGCCATGAGCGGACGAGTGGCGGCGATTGCCGCGGTGAAAGAAGACGGCCGGCTGACCGTGTACATTGGGGCAGCCAGCGGCGGCGTCTGGAAATCCTCGAACGGTGGCACAACGTTCAAGCCGGTTTTCGACAAGGAGTCCGCGCAATCCATTGGCGCTGTCGTCATCGATCCACAATCGCCGAAGACGATTTGGGCGGGCGCGGGCGAGTCATGGACGCGAAACAGCGTGTCAATCGGCAACGGCATCTACAAGTCGACGGACGGTGGCGACAGTTGGACCAACATGGGGCTGAAGAATTCCGAGCGTATTGCAAAAATTATCATCGATCCGAAGAGCAGCGACACGATTTACGTCTGCGTGCCGGGGAAACTGTGGAGCGACAGCGAGGATCGCGGCGTTTACAAGACGACCGACGGCGGCAAGAGCTGGAACAAGATTTTGAAGGGCGCGAACCTCTCGACGGGCTGCTCCATGATTTCCATGAATCCGCAAGACCCAAAGGCGCTTTTCGCGGGCATGTGGGACTTCCGGCGGAAGGGCTGGACTTTCCGGTCGGGCGGCGAGAATGCCACCGCGGC
>WNFS01002566.1_pt1 | contig 24779 bp, 27 predicted proteins | sample 5400141 | NCBI WGS metagenome assembly WNFS01 (sample SAMN13153358, study PRJNA577476) | soil metagenome | isolation source: 60 cm saprolite under Madrone tree | place: USA:California | collected 2016-06-14
GTGCTACCCGTCGGTCGGGGGCAGCGGCGTGCTGGCGACCGCGCTCGGCGAGGACCTGGCGGCGCGCGGGCACGACGTGCACTTCATCGCCTACGAGCGTCCGTTCCGGCTGCCCTCTGACGCGCCGCGCCTGCACTTCCATCCCGTCGCGATCAACGAGTACGAGCTCTTCCGGTTCCCCGACTACACCCTGCCGCTCTCCGTGCGCATGGCCGAGGTGAGCCGCGACCATCGCCTCGACGTCCTCCACGTCCACTACGCCGTACCTCACGCCACCGCGGCCATCCTTGCCCGTGCCATGCTCCCACCCGGTCAGCGGCCTCGCGTCGTCACGACTTTGCACGGCACGGACACGACACTCCTCGGGCACGACGCCGGCTACGCGCCGGCCATCCAGCACGCGCTGGCCTCGTCGGATGCTGTCACCGCCGTGTCTGAGGCGCTCAAGGGTGAAACCGAGCGCGTGCTCGACTTCGACGGCCCGATCGAGGTCATCCACAACTTTTTCACTCCGCGCCCTCCCAGCCGCTCGCCCGAGGCCGTCCGCCGCGAGCTCGGCCTTGGCGACGAAGTCCTCGTGGTGCACTCGTCCAACCTGCGCCAGGGCAAGCGCGTCGATCTCCTGCTGGAGACGGCCGCGCGTGTGCGCCCGCGCGAGGCCTTCAAGCTCCTCATACTCGCCGGCGAAGCGTTCGCGCCGTTCGCCGGTGACGTCCGGCGCCTCGGCCTGGCCGACCGCGTGATCGTCCGCGAGAAGGTCCACGCCATCGAGGACTATCTTCAAGTCGCCGACATCGGTCTCTACACCTCCGACGCCGAGAGCTTTTGCCTCAGCATCCTCGAAGCCATGTGCTTCGGCTGCCCCAGCGTCTCTACGCGTGTGGGCGGTATCCCCGAGGTGGTGGAGGACAACGAGAGCGGCCTCCTCGTGCCGGCGGGAGACGTGGCCGCCCTCGCCCAGGCCCTGGAGGCCCTGATCCACGACGAGCGGCGACGCCACGCCCTCGGGCGCGCGGCGCAGGCACGCGCGCGAGAGCGGTTCTCCGCCGAGGTCATCGTGCCGCGCTACGAAGCGCTCTACCGCCGGTTGTGCCGGTGACGGCCCACGCACGCGCGCATGGGTAGGGCACCTTGACCAGGAGTGAACGCTGTGGGATAAACCTCGCCGGGAGGCAACCATGAAAACCTTGACCTACGCGTGCGTGGTATTCTTCGCCGTCGTCGCGGCCGCCGTGCCCTCGCTGCTGTCGGCCCAGACGCCGGCACCGAGCCTGGCCAAGGAGCTCGCGGCGACCTTCCAGCGCTCCGCCACCGAGATCCTCGACATCGCCGAAGCCATGCCCGCCGATAAGTACGGCTACAAGCCGACGCCCGAGATCTCGAGCTTCGGCGACCAGCTCGTGCATGTTGCTGGCATCACCCAGCGCTTCATCGACAGCGCCAAGGGCACTAAAACGGAAGCCGCCCATCACGGCGCGATGACGAAGCCCGAAGTCATCGCCCTGCTCAAGAAGACCTTCCAGGGCGCGCAGGAGATGATCACGCCGCTGACCGATGCCCAGCTCCTCGAGCCCGTGAAGTTCCCGTTCGGCGACCGCACGGTCACCCGCGCCACGTTCTGGCAGGGTCCGTTGTACCAGATCCGCAACCACTACGGCCAGCTCGTGGTCTATCTGCGCATGAACGGGATCGTGCCGCCGACGACCGCGCGGCGATAGGCTTCGCGTCGCTCACCCGGGCAACCACCGGGGTCAAGAAAGCAAGTCGCTCCTTACGGGCGCGCGGTCATCTGCGTGGGGTCCATGCCATAGAAGAGCCGGGGGCCGGCCTCGCCGGGGCGCGGCCATGGGTGCTCGGCCAGCACCTTCTCGTTGACGTCGGCGCCCCAACCGGGAGCGTCGGTGAGCCAGATGTGACCGTCGCGGATCTCCGGCGGCTTCGTCACCAGCGCGCCCTTCCACGGCACGTCGTCGATGTCGATCTCCATGATGCGCACGTTGGGCAGCACGGCGCAGAGATGCAGCGAGTGCAGGTCGGCGAGGTGGCTGTAGTAGTTGTGGGGCGCGATGTTGATCTCGCACGCCTCGGCCAACCGGCCGATCTGCACCGACTGCGAGAAGCCGTTCCACGGCACGTCGATGATCGCCACGTCCACCGCGTGCTTTTCCAGGAAGGGCCGGTACTGCCGCACCGACACCAGGCTCTCGCACGAGGCGAGGCGGGTCGAGGTGGACTGCTTGATCTGCAGCAGCGCGTCGGGATCCCAGTTGTCGTACTCCAGCCACTGCATGTCGTATTTCTCGAGCAGCTTGGCGATGCGCAGGGCGCCCTCGGTTCGGAAGTTGTAGTTGAGGTCGAGGCACAGCCCGACCTTGGGGCCCACCGCCTGGCGGAAGGTGCCGATGAGCCGGTCGATGGCGTCCAGGATCTCCACGGTCGGCGCGCCGTCGGTGGTATTGATCCCGCTGGCGAAGCCGGGGAAGTAGACGGTCGCCGGGTCGCCGGGAATCACCATGTTGGTCTTGAGGGCGGTGAAGCCGCGGGCCACGACCTCGCGCCCGAGGGCGGCGATGTCGTCGTAGGTCCGGAGCGGGGGCGTGCCGAGCATGCCGCCCATGCGGGCCCGCGTGGTCCCGCAATGCGACCAGTACAGCCGCATGCGATCGCGCATGGGCCCGCCGAACAGCTCATAGACCGGCACCCCGAGCCCCTTGGCCTTGATGTCCCACAGCGCCAGCTCGATTCCGGCCATGGCCTTGAAGGACACGCCGCCGTAGTTCTGCCGGCTGGCCCGCAGCATATCCCAGTACAGCCGCTCCACCGGACGCGGGTCCTGCCCGACGAGCAGGGGGGCGAGGTCGCGGACGCTGCCGGCGATGCCATACGGGCTACGGTTGTCGCTGCATTCCCCCCAGCCGACGAGGCCGGTGTCGGTCTCGACGCGGACGAACGTCCACGGCCGCCAGCCACCGTCCGCGTGTAGCGCCTCGACGCGCGTGATCTTCATAGTGATCCTCCGGCCGACAAGCATGCATGGGGCGCGGTCTCTTTGCCAGTCAATCTCGCGCCGGCCGCCGGAGCCTGCTCAGGGCGGAAGCTTCTTGAACCACTCCGCGAACTCCATGTCTACGGTACCGAGCGAGCGCCCGAGTACGGCTTCGAGGAGCTTAACTCCCTGCGCCGCGGGACGATCGTTCACCTTGCGACTGCGGAACGCCTTGTAGACCGGCAACAGCTCGCCCCGCTCCTGAAAGTAGAGCATCAAGTACCTGGCCGTGGCGTGGTTCGCGGCTTGCTTTTCCCCGGCGCCCCCTGCGTCGGACGGTCCCGAGACGTCATCCAAAGCGCCGCGGTTCATCTGCACGAGGTCTTTGATCGTCGGACGCTCGCCCCAGAACTTGAGCAGGAGGGGGCCGCGCCAGTTGCTCACCCCCACCGCGCGACCTCGCTCGAACCGGGAGACTTCGTAAAGCGCGGCCATGCCTTCATCGAGAAAGGGTGGAATGTCTCCAAAGTTGCCGCGGACCATGACGTGAAACAGCTCGTGCGCGAACGTGCCGTAAGCTTTGCCGTCCGCCCACCCGACCATGCTCTGATCAGCCGGAAACGAATATCCGATGCTCCCGGGAGCCAAATCGATGCCGTGGAGCTTCCGGGCCAGTTCGCGAAGCTGGCTCCGATCGGCGGCGAAGTAGACGGTGATGAGGAACGGCGGGGGCCGCATGCCGTACTCCGAGACGAAGAACTGCAGGTATTGCTCGAGACTCTCGCCCACTCGTTTGAGCTCGTCCGCGCTGGGAGACGTGGCCGGCGCCATCTGTTGCACCATGTCCCTCGGGTCCGGGCGCGCGCTGTGCGTCGTCGGCCTGCCCGCGGGAAGATTCGGCGCCTGCGCCTCGGCCGGTGCATTGGGACTTTGCGGCGGCGGCAGCTTCGACGACTTGTTCTTGAGAAGCTCGTCCAGGTCGAGATCGGGCGTCCCGGATGGGTTCACTGAGCCGGAGCCGCCGAGCTTCGAAGAGTCCGGGCTTGCGCCTCCTCTGGGCGGCGCCGCGGCGTTGAGGATTCCCGGAGAACCGCCGGCGCTCCTCGTGCCGGGCCGGGGACCGGCAAGGATGAAGTGGCCGACCGCCTGGATCTCGAATTCGGGCCCGATCAGCTGGGCGACGCTGCCCACCGCCGTCTTTGCGTCAGACGGCACAAACAATCGCTGGGCGAACTGTTCCGGCGGAATCGCGGCGACCAGCGTACCCCGGCTGTCCCCGCTCGGCTGAGCCTCGAAGTTAGTGCCTCCCTTGCCATGATAGGCGACGCCGACCATGGCCGCGGGCGCGGTCGTGCGCAGCCGCTCCGGCGCTGCGCTCGCGGAGCACAATTTCTGCTGGGTCTCGACCTGCGTACGGGTGGCAGGGCTCAGGTTGTAGTTCTGGAGAATCCAGGCGAAGAATTCATTGCCGAGCTGGCGCCGATCGGGCAGGCGGCAGGCGCTCGTCGCGATCATGTAGTCGACCTCGGGGGTCCGGACGCCCGTCCGCTCGCGATAGGCGATCAGCTCTCGCGTTGCTCTGGCGTAGTCCCCCTGCCGCCACGTCGCCTCGAGCCGGTCGAGCTCACCCTCCGCGGAAGCGCCACGGGCGGGAATGAGGGCGACGGAGCAGATGAGGGCGGCCAGGACGACACGCGACCTCAGGGAACGACTGAACTTGATGCGCCACATGGAAGACCCCCTTGCCGCGCGGTCCGGCGCGCGCGAGCCGCCCGCTACTTCTTGGGCGCCCCCTGGCCCTTCAAGTCCTTGAGAATCTCCGCGTCGCTCCGTGGCGTCTGCGCAGCGTCGCCCCGGCCAAGGGGTGGAGGGGGCGCCTCGGCGGCGGCGCTCGACGCGTCCCGGAGATAGACCGGTCCGTCATTCACGTAGAGATCCATGCTCGTGGCCAGGGTGGCCAGCATCAGGACGGTGCCCAGGGCCGCCAGCACCAGACCGGGCGAGGCGGTGGTGAGGGAGACCTTCCAGAGACCACCTTCAGCACCCAGGTTCGATGATGCTTCCTGCAATTTGCCGAGAATGAACGCGGCCCCCACCATCGCGAGGATCGTGCCCGTCACGAAACCGAGGTAACGGGTCCAGATCCTCGAGATCAGCAAGACCCCCGCGTGATGATACCGACGCTGGAGCACGTTGGCTTCCAGGATGGACAGGGTTTGCCATCGCGCCTGCTCGATCCGGCTGTTGAGGGCGCGCTGATCCTGAATTTTCCCGCTCTGCATGTCTTTCGCGATCTCATCGAGCGAGGCCAGGGCGGGGCCGAGGTCGAGCCGGGGCGCCTTCTCGATGCGGGTTTGGAGGTAGTAAAGCTGAACGAAGCTCGCCACGATGAAGAATGCGGTCAACGTAACGAGGAGGCCCACCATGAGCGGGAGGAGCCGTCTCTGCCAGTTGCGATCCGAGCTGCCCACCGCGGCGCGTCGCCCTTCCTTGTGAACCATGGGTTGCGGCTTCACGCCAAGCTCCGGGGGGTCCGAAGCGCTCGCGATGACCGCAGTCACTGGAGTGTTGACAAGCTTGCCCGGCTCGAGGCTCGAAGAATCCATGGAGATCCTCCAGAAAGACCCGGAGCGATTCTAGCATCAGAGGGCTGTCACCCCACCATCCGGCCTGAGGCGGGGTCGGGCTTGCCGAAACCTTCTTTACTGCGCCGTCCAGCCTCCGTCGATGACGAGTTCGCTGCCCGTCACGAACGACGACTCGTCGGACGCGAGGTAGAGCACGCCGTAGGCGACCTCGTCCGGCTCTCCGTAGCGGCCAAGGGGGATACGCGACACCATGTGTTCGTATATGGCCGGGTCGGCGCGACGCTTCTCGGTCATCGGCGTGAGAATGGGTCCGGGATGCACGGAGTTCGCGCGGATCCGTTCCTTCGCGTACTGGAGGGCCGTCAGCTTGGTGAGGAGCCGCACTGCGCCCTTGGAGGCTTGGTATTGCGGGCTACTCTCTGCCATCCCCACGATGCCGAGCTGCGACGAGATATTGACGATGGAGCCGCCGCCCGCCTGCCGCATAGCCGGGATGACGGCCTTGCTGCCGAGGAACACGCCCTTGGCGTTCACCTCCATCACGCGGTCCCAGACCTCGACGGACGTATCCTCGAGGCGGCTCGCGCCGCCGATGCCCGCATTGTTGATGAGGACATTCAGCATGCCGAAACGCCTGAGGGCGAGGTCGACGGCCCGCTGCCAGTCGGCCTCGCTCGTCACATCGAGCCGCGTGAAGACTGCCTCGCCGCCGTTGGCGCGCACGTCCGCCTCCACGGCCCGGCCTTCCGCTTCGAGAACATCGCCGATCACCACGCGCGCCCCTTCGCGGGCGAAGAGACGCGCCTCCGCCGCTCCCATCCCCAGCGCTCCGCCGCTGATGAGCGCTACCTTGCCTTCGAGTCTCATGGTCGCCTCACCCCTCCGAGGTTTTTCTTCCCGCGCATGCCGTCGCTCGTGAAGCCGCCCGCGCTCATCTCACACGGCTGAGAGCGCGAGGCTGAGCTATTTGTCGTCGGGGGCGGCGCGGAAAGCGCCGGCCGTTCGACTCCAGGCCCGACGGCGCCTCATGAAGCCGAGCCCACCGAGCCCCAGGCCCAGCAGCACGATCGATGCCGGTTCAGGAACAGTCGCCCTAATTATGTTCCCCACCGCGCCCTGAATACCGGATTTCTGGCGCGCGGCCATACCGGATCTTGGTCGATCCAACCATGGCGAAACAGGCGACGTAGCCTGATCGTCGTGGCACGGTCGGAGCGAATCGGATCGTATCCGATGTTGCCGACCGAACCCTATCCACGCTAAGTTGGCGGCACTCATGAGCCGCTCCCTCGTGACACTCGTCGGCGTGTCGAAGACCTACGGCCGAACGGTGGCCGTCAACAACGTGTCGCTCGAGGTCGGCGAGGGCGAGTTTGTTACGCTCCTTGGGCCGAGCGGGTCGGGTAAGACCACCACTCTCATGCTGATCGCAGGCTTCGAGCGGCCGACCGGCGGAGAAATCCTCGTGCGCGGCGAATCCGTAGTGGCGCGCCCGCCCGAGAAGCGCGACATCGGCATGGTGTTCCAGAGCTACGCGCTGTTTCCGCACATGACCGTCTTCGAGAACGTCGCGTTCCCGCTGAGAACACGCAGGGTGGCTGGCCCCGAGGTCGCGAAGCGGGTCGATGAGGTACTGACCGCGGTGCGAATGTCCGGTTTGGGCGCCCGCTACCCCCGCCAGCTCTCCGGGGGACAGCAGCAACGTATCGCGCTCGCCCGCGCCCTTGTGTATCGGCCCTCGCTTCTCCTGATGGATGAGCCCTTGGGAGCACTGGACAAGAAGCTCCGCGAGGAGATGCAGAGTGAGATCAAGTCCCTCCAACGCGAGCTGGGCATCACCACTCTCTACGTCACGCACGATCAGCAGGAGGCGCTCGCGCTCTCGGACCGCATCGCCATCATGAATGGCGGGGATGTCATTCAGACTGGCTCGCCGCTCGCGCTCTACGAGCGCCCAGCCACGGGCTTTGTGGCAGGCTTCCTCGGCGATGTCAATCTCCTGGAGGGCGTCATGGCCGAGGCGGCCCGCGGCCTTCTGCGGGTCCAGATCGTCGACGGCCCCGAGGTTTTGACGCTCGGCGAGCAGCCCCTGGCTCCGGGCAAGCGCGTGCGTCTGACCATCCGGCCCGAGCGCCTCGAGATCGGGAGTACGGAACTGGCTGTCCCCAATGCCTGGCGCGGACGTGTTAGTGAGGTGGTGTTCCATGGAGAGCTCGTGCGTTACGGTGTAGAGGTGGAGTCGAGGGTCGTCCTCAGAGTGACGCGGCCATTCCGCGGGCCGGATACCCTTTTCGCGCGGGGCGAGGAGATCTGGCTCACGTCGCGGCCTGAGGACTGGCGGCTCTTCGCATGAGACCACGGTCCAGCTGGGGTCAGGCTCTGGTGCTGGTGGGGCCTGCCCTGATCCTGCTCGGCACCGTCTATCTCTATCCGCTCGCGCGGCTCCTTGTCCTCAGCCTCACCGGCGGCGCCGACGGGGCAGTGGGATTCGGCGCCTATCGCCGCTTCCTGGAGAGCTCGGTATACCTCGGCGTCCTGCTACGCACGTTCCGCATCAGCCTGGTGGTCACGGCCGTGTGTCTGGTGATGGCCTATCCGGTCAGCTACGTGCTGAGCCGTGTCGGGTCGTTGACCTTCCGGGTCATCATGGTGTTTGTCCTGCTGCCCCTCTGGACCAGTATCCTGGTGCGGACCTATGCCTGGATGGTCCTCCTCCAGGCCAACGGCGTGCTCAATAATCTCCTCCGCCGGCTGCACGTGATCGACGAACCGCTCCGGCTCATGTACAACGAGGCGGGGGTCGTGATCGGTATGGCGCAGGTGCTTCTGCCTTTTGCCATCCTGCCCGTCTTCGCCTCCCTCCGGAACATCGATCCCCGCCTGCACGCGGCCGCCCAGGTCATGGGAGCAGGCCCGTGGCGGCGCTTCCGAGCGGTGACGCTTCCGCTCAGCCTGCCGGGTGTCGCCGCGGCGGGCCTCCTCGTCTTCGTCCAGGCCCTGGGCTTCTTCATCATCCCCGCTCTGCTGGGGGGCTCGCGGGTCATCACGCTCGCCATGGTGATCGAGACACAGGTCGTGGATCTGCTCGACTGGAGCCTCGCCTCGTCGATGGCGATGGTCTTGCTCGTGGTGACCGTTGTGCTCGTGGTCGGCTTCGATCGGCTGCTCGGTCTCGACAAGGTGTGGGTATGACGGGCGACCGGACGCATCCGCTTCTCTGGGTCGTCACCGGACTCGTCCTTACCTACCTGGCCGTGCCCAGCCTCCTCGTCGTGGTCATGTCGTTCAGCGGCGGACTCTTCCTGGAGTTTCCGCCGCGGACGTTGTCCGTGCGTTGGTACCAGGCGTACTGGTCGAGCGGGTCGTGGAAGGACGCCACCGTGCGCAGCCTCGAGGTGGCGTGTGTGGTCACCGCGCTCGCCACCTCGCTGGGGACACTGGCCTCCATCGCTCTCGTGCGGCTCACCGTTCCCGGCCGGAGCGCGCTCCGGGCCCTCATGGTCTCGCCGGTCGTGGTGCCGACCATCGTGCTGTCGATTGGCCTCTACAGCGTCTACGCTCGCTGGCGGCTCATCGGCACGGCCGCGGGCCTCGTGCTGGCCCACACCGTCCTCGCCCTGCCCTTCGTCGTGCTCAACGTCACCGCCGTACTGTACAAGCTGGACCGCTCGCTGGAGCGCGCGGCCCGCAGCCTCGGGGCCGGGCCACTTCGCACGTTCACGCAGGTGATGCTGCCGCTGCTCTGGCCCGGCATTGCCAGCGGGGCGATCTTTGCGTTCCTGATATCGTTCGACGAGATCGTGATCGCCATGTTCATATCGGGCTCGAATCCCACCCTCCCCAAGCTGATGTTCGATGGGATACGGTACGAGCTCAATCCCGTGGTGGCGGCGGTCTCGAGCCAATTGATCGTCGTGACCGCTCTGGCCCTGCTCGGTTCGGCATGGCTGCGTCGACATACGGATCGGACAAGCGGGTAAACGGACTCACTCACGCGGAGCGGCGAGCCGGCGGTGCGCGGCCGCCCGAGGAGGAGGCGGACATGGGCAGCAATGTTTCACGCCGGGAGTTCCTGAAGACGACGGCGGGATCGCTGGCCACGGCCGGCGTCATGGGGCACAGCCGGCCCGCGGCGGCCGCAGGCGAGCTCGTCATCGTGGGCTGGGGTGGCGCTCACGAGGAGTCACTCAAGAAGGCTGTCTACGATCCGTTCACGGCCGCCACGGGTATCAAGATCAAGCAGGTCAGCGCCACGAACCAGTTGGCCCTGCTCAAGGCGCAAGTCCAGAACAGCAACCCGGAGTGGGACATCGTCCAGCCGGGCAGCGCCTGGCTCTGGCGCGGCGCTCAAGATGGGCTGTACGAGAAGCTCGATGCTGGCCTGGTCAACCGGGCCGAGATGTACGGGCCCGCTTTGCACTCGCACGGGATAGCATTTGAAGTCTATGCGGTCGACATCGCCTACAATTCGAAGCGCTTCGCGACCGGATCGCACCCGAAGAACTGGGCCGAGCTGTGGGACCTCAAGCGGTTTCCCGGTCGCCGCACCGGGCCGGGTTGGACGCCGCGCGATAATTTCGAAGCGGCCGTGATGGCAGCGGGCGTGCCGCCAGCCAAGGTGTATCCGATCGACACCAAGCTCGCCTTCGCCAAACTGGCCGATATCAAGCCGGAGATGACCTGGTGGCAGTCCGGCGCGCAGTTCGCCCAGTTGTTCTCGGATGAGGAGGTCCTCCTTGGCTACGGTTGGGGCGCGCGCGTGATCGTGCTGGCCCGCGAAGGCAAACCGCTGGCTGTTGAGGTGAACCAGGCCATCCTCGACCAGACCTTCTATGCGGTCTCGAAGATCTCCAAGAACAAGGACGCCGCCATGAGATTCATCACCTTTGCCTCACAGACGAAGCCGCAGGCGGAGCGGCCGCTCCTCTACCCGCACGGTCCCACCAACCGGGCCGCCTGGGCGCAGCTCGACGCCAAGGCCAAGCGCGACGTGGTGAACTATGACCTGCCGGGAGTGCTCCTGCGCAACCCCGAATGGTGGATGGAAAACGAAGCGCCGCAGCTCGAGCAGTGGAAGAAGTTCCTGGCCACTTAGGTCCGCGGGGAGGACGGGCATGCGATTCGGGCTATTCCTGCTGTTCGAGTGGTCGGGTCCCGGGCGCTCTTTCGACGCCATGTACGGCGACCTCCTCGAGGAGATCGCCTACGCCGAAGAGCAAGGACTGGAGACCGTGTGGCTCGCGGAGCATCACTTCGTGAGCTATAGCGCGTGCCCGCAGCCGCTGATGTTCGCCATCAAGGCGGCCACACAGACACGACGCGTACGGTTCGGCACCGGCGTGCTCGTCCTTCCCTTCTATCACCCGTTGCGGCTGGCCGGCGAGATCGCGGTGGCCGATGTCCTCACCGGCGGGCGCCTGGAGATCGGGGTGGGCCGCGGGGCCTATCCCTACGAGTTCGCGCGCTACAACCTGCCCTTCGAGGAGGGGCGCGAGCGTACCCAGGAATGCCTCGAGGTCATGGTGCGGGCGTGGCGCGAGGACGACGTGGCGCACGTATCGGCCATGGTCACCGGCTGCTCAGTACGGTGTTCCGGGATCCCGTGGACAAGGTGGCTGAGAAAGTCGACCTTTACCGGCGCACGCTGAAAGACGCGGGGAAGACGGAGGCCGACAGCGACCTCGGCCTTCTGCGCATCGCCTACGTGGCGGAGACGGACAGGGCCGCCCGTGAGGCACTCCCGCACGTGACCAAGACGCATCGCACATGGCATCACCTGCACTTCGGCAGCGAAAGCGTGCGCGGCGGGGTGGTCAGCTCGGACCCCGTCGAGCATGAGCCGTCCCCGGAGGAGGCGTGGGAGCGGCTGATCATCGGCAGCCCTGAGCGCTGCATCCGGCAAATCCAGGCTCTGGAGGCGGTAGATGTCGATCTGCTGCTCCTGAACATGAATTTCGGCAACATGACCCACCCGGAGGCCATGCGCTCGCTGCGTCTGTTCGGCCAGGAGGTGTTACCGGCGTTTCGACATTGAGGAGGCGGCAATCATGCGCAACGTGACCGTGGTCGATCACCCTCTCGTTCAGCACAAGCTGACCCTGATGCGCCGCACCGAGACGCCCACCGCGGAGTTCCGGAGGCTACTGCGCGAGATCAGCCTGCTCCTCGCTTACGAGGTCACGCGCGACCTGCCGATCGAGCTCATCGACATCGAGACCCCGGTGGCGCCCATGCGCGCGCCGGCGCTCGCCGGCAAGAAGCTCTGCATCGTCTCGGTGCTGCGCGCGGGCAACGGCATCCTCGAGGGCATGCTCGACCTCGTGCCGTCGGCACGCGTGGGCCATATCGGGCTCTATCGGGATCCCAAGACGCTCGAGGCCATCGAGTATTACTTCAAGGTGCCGGAGGACATCCCGGAGCGCGACGTGATCCTCGTCGATCCGATGCTCGCCACCGCCAACTCGGCGATCGCTGCGGTGCGCCGCCTCAAGACGCGCGGAGCCCGGAGCCTCAAGTATGTCTGCCTGGTCGCCGCGCCCGAAGGCGTCGCGGCCTTCCAGGCCGCGCATGCCGACGTGCCGATCTTCACCGCGGCCATCGACGACAAGCTCAACGACCACGGCTATATCGTGCCCGGCCTCGGGGACGCCGGCGACCGCCTGTTCGGCACGAAATAGCGAACTTCGTCAGATGCGAGGGTCGCGGCGGAGAGGGTCACGAATTCTCGCGCCGGGTCACTGAGCCCCAACGGGTGAGCCCCTGACGGGCGAGCAGGCCCCCCGAGCCCAAGTGATGAGCAGGACCTCACCCGCTGCCACATTCACCGGCCATGGCCCCCTCATCAAGAACTCCGTCGAGTTCACCCTGACGGCGGGTTCCGGCTTCAGTCTGAGCGAGCTGGGGACGTCGGTCGTCTTCCAATATGGCACCTCGACGACAGAACCCACCATCACCGCTCAGTGCGTCGAGTGCTTTCTCAGGCAACTCCAGGTCCCTGAGCCGGCCTCGGTTCTTCTCTTGGTCTCAGGGCTGGCCGGGCTGACGCTCTGGGAGAAGCGACGGCGCGCCAGATAAGCGCAGCGCCAGATTGGGAAGTACAGGCGGGGCGGTCGAGATGACCGCCCCGCCTTTCTTGCCAAGATTCTTCTGACCGGCCGTCGCGGACGGCGCCGCTACTTCTTACCCGTGAAAAACTCCTTGACGTTCTCGCCGCTGAACTTGGCACCTTCCACGACGGTATGGCCGATGCCCGCAAACATTTCTCTGAACCCGAGACCGACCTGACCTTGGCCGACCTGCTTGGCACCCCGCTCTACCCGTTTGGTCGCCTGGTCCACCTTGGTCTTGTCGGCAGCCCCGGCCGTCCCGCACGAGAGAGCCAGGGCCGCGAGGAATCCTGGAGCGATCCACACCCAGCGAAATCTCCGTGTCATGACGCACCTCCGTAGGAGCGCTTGTCCACAAGTCCATGCTACCACCACCTTCCCCTCCGGCGCGATACGGAGCAATGTGGCTCCGGTTTCCGCGCTCGACCTCGAAACGTGCCCCGGCACTGGCTCGAAGGCATGAAACGGAAGACCAGACCTCAGGGTTGCCGCGCCAAATCGGGCGCCGCGCGATCCCGAATTGGAGGAGTACAAAGGGCGACATAACCTCGATACTGTACGTTGCCCATCATGCCTGAGCACGCTGTCGACACCGGGAGCCGACTGAAGCACGCGTCGCGTGACGCGCAGGAATCCGCCTACGCCTGGACCCGGCTCTTTGCCGCGCTGTTGCTGGCGACCATCGGTGGCGTCGGCATGTGGTCAGTCATCGTAGCCCTGCCGGCGGTCCAGGTGGAGTTCGGGGTCGCGCGCTCCGCCGCGTCCCTGCCCTATACCGTGACGATGATCTGCTTCGGCTTCGGCGGGATCCTGATGGGGCGTCTTTCCGATCGCTTCGGCATTATCGCGCCGGTGGCGGGCGGGGCAATCTTTCTCGGGCTCGGCTATGGCCTCGCCAGCCAAGCGACAAGCCTCTGGCAGTTCATCCTGGCCCAGGGGCTGCTGATGGGCGTCGCCAGCTCGGCTACATTTGCGCCGCTGCTCGCCGATACGTCGCTCTGGTTCACCCGTCATCGCGGCATGGCCGTGGCCATCATCGCGAGCGGCAGTTACCTCGCGGGAACGGTCTGGCCGCCCGTCGTGCAGCACTTCATACAGAGCGAGGGCTGGCGCCGGACATACCTGGGTATCGCCGTCTTCTGCGTGGCGACCATGTTGCCCCTCGCGTCGGCCCTCCGGGGGCGCTCTCCGCTGACCGAGCCCACTTCGGCGGCTCCGCATGTCGCGTTGCGGTCGCCGCGACCCCTGGGGATGTCGCCGACCGCGCTGCAGTCGCTGCTCGTCATCGCCGGCCTGAGCTGCTGCGTCGCCATGTCGATGCCGCAAGTCCACATTGTCGCGTACTGCGGTGATCTGGGCCATGGCGCGGCGCGGGGCGCGCAGATGCTGTCGCTGATGCTGGGCTTCGGCGTGGTGAGCCGCCTCGCGTCGGGCTGGGTCTGCGACCGGATCGGTGGGCGGCGCACCCTGCTCCTGGGTTCAAGCCTGCAAGCCCTCGCGCTGGTTCTCTTCCTGCCCTTCAAAGGCCTCGCCTCGCTGTACATCCTGTCGGCGCTGTTCGGCCTGTTCCAGGGCGGAATCGTGCCAGCCTATGCGGTCATCATCCGGGAGTTCTTCCCTCCCCAAGAGGCCGGGGTGCGCGTGGGCACCGTGCTGATGGCCACCGTATTCGGCATGGCGCTCGGCGGCTGGATGTCCGGCGTGATCTTTGACCTGACCGGCTCCTACCAGACCGCGTTCCTCAACGGCGTCCTGTGGAATCTGCTGAATCTTGGCATCGCCGTCGGGCTGCTGCGGCAACCGGGGAGGTCGCTCGAGCAAGCCTAGCCGCTCTCGACCCGGTGTTGTGGTCATCGTGGTCCTAGGCGGGCGCAGACAACGTCGATCGTCCACCGGTCTTTAGACGTGGCGAGCGACGTCGGGCGATGCACGTCGGGGCAAGACCACCTCGAAGGCCGCACCACGCTCGGTATCGAGGAGGCGGACACGGCCGCCGTGTAACTCCGTCACCCACCACACCACGCTCAACCCGAGCCCGCCGACCCCGAGGGCTGGGGTCTGATCGGCACGGAAGAACCGCCGAAACAGATGCTCTCGGTTTTCCACGGCGACGCCCGGCCCGCGGTCGGACACGATCAGCTCGACGTCATCGGCGCGGGCGTGGGCCGTGAGGTGCACGGTCTCCTCGGCCGGGCTGTGCTTGAGGGCGTTATCGATGAGATTGAAGGCCGCGAGGCGAATGAGCTGGGGGTCGCCATGCAGGGCAAGGCCGGGCTCGATATCTCTCCGGATGACCACGCCGCGCTCGGCGGCAACGATGGAGAAGGTGTCCGCGGTCTGCTCGAGGAGTCCCGAGAAGTCGACAGCCACCTTTGCCCCCGGATACGGAGAGCCGGGCACTTCGCGCGCAAGGGCAAGCAATCCTTCGAGAACGGCCTGGAGGCGCCGAATCTCCTGGAGATTCTCTTCCATGAGCGCGCGGTACTCCTCGGACGGGCGGTTTCGCCGGAGCGCGACCTCGAGGCCCGTTCGGATGACTGTCAAGGGATTCCGGATTTCGTGTGAGGCATCCGCGGTGAAGCGCCTCATCAAGTCGACGCTCGTCTCGAGCCGGCCCAACAATTCATTGAACGCCCCGGCAAAGACTACTACCTCCTCCACGGATTTTCCGGGGAGCTCGAGGCGGTCGCCCAACCGGCTCGAATCGAGCCCGCGGATCTGGGTGACGAGCCCGTCCAGCGGACGGAGTGCCCGCTGGGCGAGGCGGCGTCCGCCGAGCGCGGCGAGGGGAATGACCACGAGACCAACGCCGACCAGAGCCAAGGCGAGCCGCCGGTCTGCCGACACGAGTGAGGCGGTGGGGGCGATGACCTGGAGCATGGCGTCTCCGAGTGCCCCGCCGACCATGTGATAGACGACAAGATAGCGCCCCCGAAGGATCGGCGACCACTCGGTGAGGATCTCGTCGTTCGTGGGAAGGCCTTTGCCCACGGGAATCGGAGGCGAGCCTGGAGTTTGGACGATGACGCGCCCTCCTCGAATCAGGCGGAACCAGATTGAGAAGGGCGTGGCTTCGGGCGCCCTGAACTCCGGCGCGTCAACCCGGCCGGTTGTCGTGAGATAGGCGGCGACGACCTCCGCTTCCGCCTTTAGGGTCAGCACGGCGGCGTGGTGATCGCTCGTGCGGGAATGGAGCCAGATTGCCGTGGCGGCCACGCCGTAGAGAAGGAGCAGAGTTCCGGCAAACCACCAAGTGAATCTCGTGCGGAGGGAGCCCGCCGCGTTCACGGGATCTCTCCACCGCCGCGGAGGACGCAGCCGACCCTTGCGATCGTGTGGATCACCCGGCGGTGGGGTGTCGCCCCGAGCTCGCGACGCAGTCGCGGCAGCTTGAGGTCGAGCAGGACGAGGTCGCAGTCCGTCTCGACGACCCGCTCATGCGCCAGCGAGGTCGTCGCCGCAGTGTCCACCGCGAAACCCTCTCCGCGGAGGCCGCGCGCGCGACGAACGGCGAGGCGGTACTCGTCTTCGACCCATAGGAAACGCACCACGACAGTATAGTCGGCCCCGCCTCCGGGCGGGGTCTGTGAAGTAGCCGTAGACCCGTCGCAAACAACCCCCGTGCCGCTGATGCCGACGTGACGCTCTTATTCTCTTTTCTGCTTCTGAGTGTCTTCCTCGGCGAGCTGGCCGCGCTTACTCTTCATCTTCTCAACGAGGCCATTGTAGCCGCTCGCCTGAATGATCTTATTGAACTGAGTCCGATAATTCAATACGATACTGATGCCGTCCACCCTGATGTCGTAGATCATCCACCGCTCGCCGTGCTTGAGAAGACGGTAGTCGATCGGCACGGCGTTGCCGTTCTTCGTTATGATCTTCGTGCTCAGGGTGGCGGCGTCACCATCCACGCGCTCGCCGCCGTAGATGATCTTCTCACCCCCGTAGAGCTCGATCTTGGGAATATACGAGCGCTCGAGGAGGTCCGCGAAGAGATCCACGAACTCCGCGCGCTGGGCATCCGAAAGCGGGAGCCAGTAGCGGCCGAGGGAGCGGTGCGCGATCTCCTTGAAATCGAAGATCCCGTCAGCGATCTTCCGGACTGCCTCCCGACGCTCGGCTCTCTTCTCATCGCCCTTCAGCGCTGGATCGCTGACTGTGGCGAGAACGTGGTCGATGGCGCTCTTAACCTGCTCGGCGGCGCCCGCTGCCCAGGCGCCATGGGTGGAGGCAACGATGCCCAGCGCGGTGCACGCGAGCCCCAAAGACCGCCAGGCTATCATTCGGCTCCTCCTCCGCGAGCGACGGGCGCCTCTCCTCGGAAACCTCTCCACGGAACCGCATGACCTGGACTCCTGCAGGAAGGAATCCGTCGCCCTAGGGGCCCCGTCGGCACCTACTGCCTCGGTCCCCGAAGACTGGTCGTCGGATCGGTGCGCCTCCCAATCATGTGCTCCTTGGAGACTTCATGGTCGGCGCGGAGGTCCCCTCCCACCTTCACGGAAACCACGGCCACGTGCGCGACTCGCAGGAAAAGCAGACTCGGATCGCGGAGCCCCCACGCAACGTAGGGGATCTCGAACAGTGCCTCGGCCGAGAAAGTATCGCCCGATACGGTGGCTCTCACCGGCACCACCATTGCATGCTCGGCACCGTGCATGGTCACGATGCCGGCAAGGACGAGGTTTGAGGGTCCGGACGGCGCCAGCGTCCCCAGCATGTGGTCCGCGCGGAAGACGGCCAGCGGATAGCGCTCCGTCTCGAACACACGTTTGTGCATCTCCCAGTCGCGGAGCCGACTGCCTGTCTTGCTCTCACGGAGGTCGACGGTGATTTGGCCCGATGCGGCGCCGGTTGCGGGATCGAACCGGATCTGCGCGAGGCCCAGAGCGAGGACTCCGTCGATGTCGAAGAGCATTGCTCTCACCCGAAATGTCGCTTGCGTCTTCTCCGGCACGAGGGTGAGGATCAGCTCCTCCGAGCGCGCCGCGACCGGGGCGAGCGAAGCGACGGCGGCGATGAAGAACCCTACCCATGTCCGCATACAGCATCCTCTCTCGTTCGCCCGATTTCGAACCCAAGCTCGCGACATCAACGACTCATCGGACTCTCCGGGCGCATCCCATGCCCCTTGCCGAAGGCCGGCTCGTCCCGCCTCACGACATGGATCGCGCAGAACCCTGGCAGCGGATAGGAGACCGTTGATGCCTCGAGGCCGGCTTCGGCGAGAACAGGCGGGAGGCCCTGTCGTGCGAAGTCCGGAAGGTAGGCGGTCTCGTACAGGCGAACCAGCCCGACCACCATCGCCCGCCAGGGCTCGCGGCGCGGGAAGTCGTAGTCGAGGATAACCAGCGCTCTCCGCGCCACCCGCGCGGCCTCGCGCAGGGCTACTACGCGCGCCGCCCTGGGCCCGTCGTGTACGGCGAAGGAGAGGACGGAGACGTCGAACGCCCCGTCGTCGAACTCGAGGCGGTGCGCATCCATGAGGTGAAAGCGGATCGGCAGCCCGCGGGTTTTCTCCTTGGCCCGCCGAAGCATCGATTCGGTGACGTCGATAGCGGTGACTTCCGCTCCGAGCCGGGCGCAGCGAAGAGCCATCTCAACTTTGGAGATCGAGCTCAGGACGCCCTCCGCGCGACGCGGAGCACGAGGAAGCTCGGATTGTGCAGTCCCCATTCGACGTACGGCACGCCGAACGTGACCTCGGCGCTCACGCGCACGGTCTTGTGCATCTCACGGTCGCCGAGACTGTTGCCGGTCTCGGCGCGGCGCCGGTCGATGGTGATCTGCCCAGAGGCCGCGCCCGTGGCCGAGTCGAAGCGAATCTGACCTGCCTAGAGCGCGAGGACGCCATTGACCTCGTGGGCCGTCACCTTGAGATTGAACGTCACCCTCGTCTTCTCTGGCCGCAGGGTAAGAAGACGCTCCTCCGCCGAGGCCGCGAGCGGAGCGAGCACGGCCGCCGTGATTACGAGGACGCTCTTCCATCTGGTCACGCGCTTCCCTTTCGCACGAGCGGGCTGCCCCGCGATTCCGCTCGGGACGCTTGGCATATACCCCGGTCGTGTGAACGGGCGATGAACGAGCGGCCCAGGAAGCTCACGCTCCAAATCCGAAATGTGGACTAAGATGCCGGGGGATGCGCTGCTTGGGGGTACGGACATGCCGTCGACCGATGACGTTTTCGTCGCAAACCCGGCGGTGGGGCTCGGACACTTGAGCTTAAGGTGGCTCGGGATGAGGGGCCGTCCAGTGCGCCCAATCCTGGCGGCGCTGGTGGGAGCGGCGTGCTTGCTGGTGCGAGCCGGCCCCACCCAGGCACAGAACAATTACGAGATCCAAGTGTACGGTTCAGAGACAGTAGCGCCGTGGACCACCATGGTGGAGCTTCACAGCAACGTGGCTGCCCAAGGGACCACGCGCACGACCGACGGGGTGCTCCGATCCCAGGGCGCCTTTCACGAGACCCTGGAGATCACCCAGGGCTGGACGAGCTGGTTCGAAACCGGCTTCTACGTCTTCACCAGCATCCAGCCCGACACCACCTGGGAGTGGGTAGGTGACCATATCCGCCCGCGGGTGCGGGCCCCCGAGAGCTGGAACCTCCCGATGGGCCTCAGTCTGTCGGCGGAGGTGGGCTACCAGCAGCGTCAGTTCTCGACCGACACGTGGACGTTCGAGTTGCGACCGATCATCGACAAGCAATGGGGTCCCTGGTACCTGGCGGTCAATCCCGTGTTCGACCTGTCGATCAAGGGCCAAAACAGCTCTCAGGGCTTCGGGTTTTCCCCGTCCGCCAAGGTCAGCTACAGCGTTACGCCGAAGGTTGCGCTCGGCCTCGAGTACTACGCCTCGCTGGGCCCGGTCAAGCACCTCGACCGGTGGAGCGACCAGCAGCAGCAGATCTTCCCTGTCATTGACCTCGAACTCGGCCCCAAGTGGGAGTTCAACTTCGGCGTGGGTTTCGGGATGACCTCGAGCACCGACGGCCTCATCGTCAAGATGATCCTGGGCTACCGCTTCGACTGGGGGAGTAGCGAGCACCGTTAGGGGACCACGGGACTTGGGCGCATCGCGCCTCCACGGGTCGTTGAACGCGCCGGCAAAGACCCACCTCGTGCGGAGGAGGCCCGTCGAGCTCACGGGATGTTTTTGCCGGTGCGGAGGACGTAGCCGACACCGGCGACGGTGTGGATCAGCCGATCGTTGGGCCTCGCACCGAGCTTGCGGCGCAGTCGCCCCACGATGACGTCGATCACGTTGCTCTGGGCGTCGTACGCGGCATCCCAGACGTGCTCGGCGATCGCCCCCCGCGAGAGCACTTGGCCTGCATGCAGCGCGAGCAGCTCGAGGAGCGCGAATTCTTTGGCCGTCAGCTCGACGGGTGTCCCCCCGTGCGCGACTCGATGCCCCGTGCGGTCGATCCGCAGGTCGCCGATCTCGATGACGTCCTGCGGTGGGGCGGTGCGGCGCCTGAGGAGAGCTCGGATCCGCGCCAGGAGCTCCTCGAACGAAAACGGCTTAGTCAGGTAGTCGTCGGCTCCAGCGTCCAGCCCGTTGACCTTGTCGGCCAGCAGGTCTTTTGCCGTGAGGACGAGGACGGGCGCCGTGACGTCTTCGCTGCGCCACTCGGCAAGCAGATCGAGTCCCGAGCCATCCGGCAACTTGAGGTCGAGCAGCACGAGGTCGTAGTCCGTCTCGACGACGCACTCACGCGCCACCGCGGTCGTTCCCGCAGTGTCCACCGCGAAACCCTCTTCGCGGAGGCCACGGGCGAGACGAACGGCGAGCCGGTGCTCGTCTTCGACGAGGAGGAGACGCACGACGACAGTATAGTCGGCCTGCCGGCAGGGCCGATGAAGCAACGCACCATCTTGGAGTCGTTCATGTCTCGTTCATCTTGGCGACCTAGGCTAACTGTGTGCCGGCCGCCGGTGACGCGGGCGACGCCTTCGGTGCCGCTCTCTGCGCCTACCACATATTCCGGAATCAGCCCCGCGCCCTTCCGGATCCCTGGACGCCATGCGGGGAGCCTACCTCGGCCCGAAGTGCACGGCGTTGGCGGACCCACGAGGCCAGCGGCGGCCGTTTGAAGCTTTCGAGGAGAGCTGGCAAACTCGAGCCATGGAATGGTCGCCAAATCGAAACGCATTGCGTGGTCGCGTGGCCGTCGTGGCGGGGGCGACCCGAGGTGCCGGGCGTGGCATCGCGGCTGCCTTGGGCGAAGCTGGCGCAACGTTGGTTTGCACAGGTCGCAGTACGAGATCAGCTCGGTCCGACTACAACCGGGCCGAGACAATCGAAGAGACTGCCGAGGTCGTCACGCGCCTCGGCGGGACCGGTATTGCGGCCGCACTCGACCATCTTGACCCCGACCAGGTGAAGACCCTGGCCGAGCAGATCCGGACAAACCACGGCCACATCGACGTGCTCGTCAACGACATCTGGGGCGGCGAGTTGCTGAAAGGCGGCCCAGCTGAATGGAACACTCCCATATGGAAGCACGACCCCGACAAGGGTCTCCGAATACTCCGGCTTGCCATTGACACTCACCTCAATTTCGGTGTCTCCGAGGAGAACTGGCGCGACGCCCTCGGTCGGACATCCGCCGATGACGACCAGCCTGCCGCCCCCGCCGACTTCGCTCTCTCTGATTCGCCTCGATACGTCGGGCGCGCCATCGTTGCGCTGGCATCGGATCCCGACCGGACCAGATGGAACAAGAAGTCGGTCAGCTCCGGCGAACTCGCACGCGAGTATGGGTTCACCGACCTCGACGGCTCACAGCCCGACATCTGGCGATATATCGAGGAGATCCGCGACCGTGGGCTCCAGGCAAACCGCAACGACTATCGATAACCTGCAGGCAAGCACGTGAGCGGCCTAAGAGATGCGGGTGATCGTCGGAAGGCGCGCATGAGCCGGCTCGCGCTCGCCCCTCTTGCCATTTTGCTGATCGCCGCGCCGGTAGCGGCCGATGATCCCCGGGAAGCCTGGGCCGCACTCGTCAATGGCGGTCATGTCGCGCTGATCCGCCATGGCAACGCGCCACCCGGCTACGGCGACCCGCCCGGTTTCAAGATCGACGACTGCGCGACCCAGCGCAATCTGGATGAGAGAGGACGGGCGCAAGCCAGGGCGCTCGCCGAGGCGTTCCGCCAACACGGCGTGCGCGTAGACAAGATCCTCTCCTCGCCATGGTGCCGCTGCCTGGATACGGCACGGCTGATGGCGCTCGGTCCAGTCGACAGTACTTGGGCCGTGGCAGCTTCGGAGAAGAGCCCGGAACGGCTCGCTGCGTTGAAGCAGATGGTGTCCGGCTGGAGCGGGCCGGGCACGCTCGTGCTGGTGACTCACGGTCTGACGGTTCAATCACTGGTCGGTATCCTGCCGGGCCAGGCCGAGACCGTGGTGCTCAGATCCAAGCCTGGCAAGGAGCCGGGGGTCGAGGTTGTGGGCAGGATCCCTGGGCCCGAGTGACGTTCTGCAGATGACGCAGGCCCTGCCCATCGCCCTCGGCGCGGCCTGAGCCCTTACTTCTTACCAGTGGAGAACTCCTTGATGTTCTCGCCGCTGAACTTGGCACCTTCCACGACGGTGTGGCCGACGCCCGTGAACATTTCCTTGATCTACTCGGCGGCGGGCGCCCCGCCCGGGACGGCGGCGGGGCAACCCGTTCTGAGCGAGTCTCAGACACCCAGGTATTGGCGGCGTAACGGCTCGAGCAATGCCTGGACCAGCCAAGCTTGGCCGACGAGCGGATGGACGTACAGCGGGGCCACCTGCGCCGAACCCGCGTCCTGCGGAGAGAACGCGGGCATGCCGAAGACCGGGGCGACGGTGGCTGCCATCGGATCCGCGACACCGCCCAAGCTGGCCGAGGCTCGCCGCCGGAGCGCAGGCGTTTTCCCTCGGCTGACCGAACCTGTGCGCTTCTGCGGTATAGTCAACGCCGGACCGCTGGCCGGCCGCTCGTTCGCGCAAGCGGTCGGCAATCCCGAGGACCCACGGAGAGCCCAGCGTGAAAGTCATCGATGCCATCGCCCGCATTCTCAAGATCGAGGGCGCGGAGTTTCTGAGCGCCTATCCGACGACCCCGCTGATCGAGGCCACGGCCAAGGCTGAGATCCGGCCCGTGCTCTGCCGCCAGGAGCGGGTGGGCGTGGGCATCGCCGACGGGTATGCGCGGGTGACGAACGGCAAGAAGCTCGCCGTCTTCTGCATGCAGTACGGCCCGGGAGCCGAGAACGCCTTTCCCGGCGTGGCCACTGCGTACTCTGACTCCACACCGATGCTGCTCCTGCCGCTCGGGCATCAGCGCGACCGTGCCCAGGTCTTCCCCTTGTTCAGCTCGGCGCGCACCTTCGCCACCGTCACCAAGTCTGTCGAGATCATTACCGTGGGCAGCCAGGTCGCGGATGTCATGCGCCGGGCCATCAGCCTGATGCGCATGGGCCGCCCGGGCCCGGCCATGGTCGAGATCCCCGCCGACATCGTGAACGAGGAGGTGCCCGAGGCCCTGATCGACGCGTACCGACCGGTCAAGGTGACGACGGCCGGCGCCAATGCGCGCGATGTCGAGACGGCCGCCCGCGTGCTCCGCGAGGCGCGGCGGCCGGTGATCCACGCGGGGCAGGGCGTCCTGTACGCCGAGGCATCGGATGACCTGATCGAGCTGGCCGAGCTCCTCCAGGCGCCGGTCATGACTACCCTCGAAGGCAAGAGCGCCTTCCCCGAGGATCACCCGCTCGCCCTCGGCACCGGCGGCCCGGTCGTGACCGGACACACCTTGCACTATCTCCGCGCGGCCGACGTGGTCTTCGGCATCGGGTGTAGCTTCACCCGCCACGGAATGGCCGCCACGATACCGGCAGGCAAGACACTCATCCACGCGACCAATGACGAGCGCGACCTCAACAAGAGCTACGCCGCCGACTACCCGCTCTTGGGCGACGCGCGACTCGTGCTCCGCCAGTTCATCGAGGCCGTCAAGAGTCAGGGAGGCAGCCCTGCCGGACGAGAGAGCGTACGCGCGGAGCTCGAGCGCGTGCGCGCGGCGTGGCTGGCGGAGTGGACGCCGACGCTCGGCTCGGCCGAGGTCCCGATCAGCCCCTACCGGGTCATCGCCGAGTTCATGCGCGCGGTCGACCCGCGCGACGCCATCGTCACGCACGACTCAGGGAGTCCGCGCGACCAGCTCCTGCCCTTTTACCGGGCCGGCCCGCCGCGCAGCTATCTCGGCTGGGGCAAGTCGCATGCGCTGGGTACCGGGCTCGGCCTCATCATCGGGGCCAAGCTCGCCGCCCCCGACAAGTTCTGCGTCAACTTCATGGGTGACGCCGCCTTCGGCATGACCGGGCTCGATTTCGAGACGGCCGTGCGCTGCGGGATCCCCATCCTCACCGTCGTGCTCAACAACTCGAGCATGGCCATCGAGATCCCGCATCTCGTCGTGTCGCATGACAAGTACGGCACGCGCGACATCGGCGGGCGCTACGCGGACCTGGGACGCGCCATGGGCGGGTGGAGCGAACGGGTCGAGCGGCCCGAGGACATCGCGGGCGCCTTCGCCCGAGCGAGAAAGGCCACCGAGGGCGGGCAGGCGGCGCTGCTGGAGTTCATCACCAGCCAGGAGACTCGTTTCTCAAATCGCGGCGTGCTGCGGTAAGTGACGCCGTCACCCCGAGGGAGGCTTCCCATGACGCGCACGGCCTACTTCAACGGCAAGTTCGTGCCTGAGACGGACGTGGTCATTCCCTACCGCGACCGCAGCTTCAATCGCGGCGACGGCTGCTTCGACATGACGCGCACCTTCGACGGGCGCATCTTTCGCCTCGCCGAGCACGTGGAGCGTCTCTATCGATCGCTCCGCTATCTGCGCATCGACATCGCCCTCGAGCCCAAGGAGGTCGTGGCCATCAGCGAGGAGGTCGTCCTGCGCAACGAGCACCTCCGTGCCGCCGCGGGGGACTGGTGGCTCGCCCAGCGCGTGAGCCGCGGCGTCGACGCGATCGGCGACGAGGGATGGGCGCACACCGGGCCGCAGGTCATCGTCGATTGCACGCCGCTCCCCCTCAAGGCGCGGGCGCCTCAGTTCCG
>WNFS01000681.1_pt1 | contig 24739 bp, 23 predicted proteins | sample 5400141 | NCBI WGS metagenome assembly WNFS01 (sample SAMN13153358, study PRJNA577476) | soil metagenome | isolation source: 60 cm saprolite under Madrone tree | place: USA:California | collected 2016-06-14
TTCGGGTCCAGCCAGACCCGCATGCTGTAGGGGCCGGCTCCGAATATCCGGATCTGGCCGACGCCCTGGATCCGGGCCAGGGGGTTCTGCAAGTTGATGATCGCGTAGTTGGAGAAGAAGGTCTCGTCGTAGCGATCGTCCTCGGAATAGAGGCTCGCCACCAGCAGGATGTTGGGGGAGACCTTCCGGACCGTGATCCCCTGGGCGGTGACGCCTCCCGGGAGCTGGGACAGGGCGCTGTTGGCGAGGTTCTGGACCAGGGCCAGGGAGGTGTCGAGGTCCGTCCCGACGTCGAAGGTGATGGTCAGGGTGTACGAGCCGTCGCTGGAGTTGGTCGACGACATGTAGATGGAGTTCTCGACGCCGTTGATCGCTTGCTCCAGCGGCACCCCGATCGTGGCCGCGACCACCTCCGCGCTCGCGCCTGGGTATCGCGTGCTCACCTGGATGGTCGGCGGTACGATCTCGGGATACTGAGCGACGGGCAGCCCGTAGAGGAACACCCCCCCGATGATGACGGTGACGAGGGCGATGACGTTGGCGAAGATCGGATGCTCGATGAAGAACTTGGAGATCACGGCGACGCCTTCTTCGCCGGAAGCGAGGGACGGGCCTCCGGCCCGGGCGCGCCCTCTCGCTCGGGGGTGACCAGCCGGCCCGGCGCGGCCTTCAGCACGCCGTTGACGACGACCCACTCCCCGCCGGTGAGACCGGTGGCGATGACCCGCCGGCTCTCCACCGAGGCGCCGGTCATGACGGGGCGGCGCTCCACCACGTTCTTGTCGTTCACCACCAAAAGGTACGCGCCCTGCTGGTCGTGCCCGACCGCGACATCGGGAACCAGCAGGGCGCTGCGCTGCTCGAGCGGCACGCGCACGCGCGTGTAGAGGCCCGGCAGGATCTTGCCATCCGCGTTGGGCAGGACGCCCCGCATCAGCAGAGTGCCGGTGGTGGTCGTCAGGTTGATGGCGGCGAAGTCGAGGTAGCCCTGGTGGGGATAGCCGTCCTCATTGGGCAGCCCGGCGTGGACCGGCCACTTCCGCCCGTCCGTGGAGCCGGGGATCCCGCGCGTGACCTTGAGCAACCGCGCCAGGTCGAGATCGCTGATGCTGAAGTAGACGTAAATCGGGTCGATCTGGTTGATCTGGGCCAGGACCGTGCTGTTGCCTCCCGATCCGACGAGATTGCCGGGGTCCACCAGCCGTCGATCCATCCGGCCGTCGAACGGGGCGGTGACCAGGGTGTAGTCCAGGTTGAGCTTGGCCAGGTCTCGCTGGGCCTCGGCGGCGCGGAGGTTGGCCGCCGCGGTGTCCCGCTGGAAGTGCCAGTTTTCGACGTCGGACCTGGCGGCCGCGTTGCGCTGGATCAGGTTTGAGTAGCGGGTTAGCTGGGATTCGGTCCACTGCAGCTGGGCCCGGTACTGCAGGACGGCGGCCTCGGCCTGCCGGAGGTTGTCCTCGTACGTGTTCTGCTGGATGACGAACAGCGGCTGGCCCTTCTTGACCTGCTGCCCGTCCTGGAAGAGGACCTTCTCGAGATATCCCACCACCCGGGCGACCAGCTGGACGGTGTAGATGGCCTGGGTGTTACCGGTGAGATCCAGACTGTCGGTCACCGCCTGCTGCACCGGTTGAGCAACCGTCACCTTCGGGGGCGGTGGCGGTTGTGGCTTCGGCTGCTCCTTGCAGCCGGCCGGCAGGGCCAGGAGCACCCACAGCACGAGCCAGGTGAGATGGCGTTCCATTCGCACGGTCATCACCAATCGGGAAGCCGGGGCCGAGACTGTGGCTCACGGGAGGCCGGCAGGTTGTAGGTCGTGGGGGCCAGCAGGCTCCCCCAGTTCGTGCGCTCTTGCATCTCGGCCTTGATCTCCGGTGGCACGATGTCGTCGCCCTCCCGGATCTCCCAGCCGCCTCCCAGCGCCCGGTAGACCCCGACGAGGCTCGTCGAGATGTTGCCGAGGGTGCTGGCCAGGCTGTCCTGCTGGCTCAAGAGCGTCTGCTGAGTGGTGAGCACGGTGGTGAAGTCGGTCACGCCTTCCCGGTACTGCAAGACCGCCAGCTCGACCGCCGTCCGGCTGGACGTGACGCTCTTGGCCAGGAGATCTGCCCGGTCCTGCGAGCGGAGGAAGGCGGTGAGGTTGTCCTCCACATCCTGCTGGGCCGAGAGGACCGATCGCTGATATGCGAGCAAGAGCTGCTGGAAGTTCGCGTCCTGCACGCGGACGTTGTTCGTGATCTGGCCGTAGTTGAGGATGTTCCACTGCACAGAGGGGCCGATCTGGATCTGGCGGCTGCCCCAGCGGAACATGTCGCTGAGCCTGAAGGTCCCCAGATCGGTCGAGACGAGGACCAGATTGCCGATCAGGGAGAAGGCGGGGAGCAGATCGGACTTGGCCACTCCGATCTGGGCGGACTGGGCGACCGCCTGTAGCTCGGCGCTCCGGATGTCCGGCCGGCGGCGAAGCAGATCGGCCGGGATGCCCACGATGACCTGGGGCGGCGAGACCGGGATCGTCGACGGACCGGACAGCAGATCGCTCAGATCGTTCGGTGGCATGCCGAGCAGGACGCTGAGGGCGTCGCGCGCCTGGCGCCGCTGCGTCTCCAGAGCGGGGAGTGTCGCGAGGGTGTTGAACAGCGCCGTGCGCGCCTGCTCGACGTCCAGCTGCGTGACCGTTCCGTACGTGAACCGGGCCTCGACGATCTTGAGCGTCTGCTCCTGGATGTCCACGTTCTCGCGGGCGATGCGGATGCGCTCCTCGGCGGTCCGGAGCGCGATGTACGTGTTTGCCACGTCGGCGGTCAGCGTGACGAGCGTGCTGTCGTAGTCCGCGAGCGTCGCGAGCAGGCTGGCGTCCGCCGATTCGATGCCGCGCCGGATCCGTCCCCAGAAGTCGAGCTCCCAGGTGGCCTGGGCCCCGATCTGGGACTGCCAGTACGCGACGCTGCCCTTGAACGCCGCGCCGGTGGTGGCTCGATCGCTAGTCCGGTAGTACTCGACGGACCCGATGGCCTGCTGCGTTTGCGGGAAGACCTCGCCGACAGCGATGCCCAGCTGGGCGCGGGCTTGCAGGACCCGCACGCCGGCCTGCTGGAGGGTGAGGTTGTCCCGGTAGGCTCGCGCGACGAGGCGATCCAGGACCGGGTCGTTGAAGGCTCTCCACCAGTCCCGATGGGTGGTCGATTCGGTGCTGATACGCTGGTCCCCCGTCTCCCCCCAGTTCGGCGAGACGGAGACCTTGGGCGGCTGATAGTTCGGCCCGATCATGCATCCCGCAAAGGCCAGGAGTACGGGCGCCAGAAGGATGAGCCGTGATCGGATCGACCTGCCTATTTCGTGGCCTGTCGAAGGGCAGCCCGCCTCTGGAATGGCCATCTCGTGCCTGTGACAGCTAAGCATATGGGATCGATGGCGAGGTCGCAAGGCGACGCCCCGATCGCATGCCGCAAATTTTCAAGAAATTTATGGTCGCGAAAGAGGACGCTCCCGTCCGTCCTTGCTTCGGAACGCCACGCGCCACGCGCCGACCACAGCCGTCCCGGCGGCGGCGAGTAGCCACTGGACCGGCGCCGGCGGGATCCAAGTGACGGGTAAGTAACGATGCCGCGCACGATGTTTTGATAGGAGATGGTTCGGCCGGGCGGTTTTAGGGTTGATTGTTCTCGCCCGCCATCCACGTCCGGACGTACGCGGGACAGTTGCGAAGCACAACACGCCCGCGGGCTTCGTACTGTCGCAAGAAACGGATGGCGTCACGATCTGCGAGGACCAAATCGGTAAGGTCCAGCACAAGGACACGGCCGGCCGGCTCTGCGTCGACTACCTGGGACAGCTCGTTCACATTGTCAGCGTGAAGTTGGCCGCTGATCATGAACACAACGGTTCCGGCGCTCGTGCGATGAATTCTCAGCATCGGCCCCGTTGTTCGACCGCAATGGCCGGGCCAACTGCAAAGTTCCTGAAAAGTACGGGTATCTCGCAGACGTGGTGAGGCGAGATTTCGGCAATGGTGAAATGCGGGACAACACGAACTTCAGGAACGCTTTGGCGCTCGCGGGCGAAAGCGGTCTTTATTGATCTTCAGCGCACGAATCTTCGATTCGTGACGACGTGCTGGCCCTCGCACGCCACCGCAAGCGTCAGAGCAGGCTCCGCTTGAACATATGCCTCCCTTTTGCCTGGTGGTGAATACCTCGGTTCGACGGCCAGTATTCGTTGTTGAGGGACCCTGAGGGCCAGATCGTCCGCGGACGTCGTCATCGCTTGTCCGCAGCCTCGGCCGCTTCGGCGACGCCCCCGACGCGCTTGAGACCGATCATCGCCGCCGCGGTGCGCCCCCCCCTGAACGACGTTTCGAAGGCGGCCCACATGTGTCCGTCTCCGACCTTGAGGGAATGGGGCATACACAGAACAGGGCCGACCCGGTGGCCATCGAGGATGACGAGACCGTCGCGCACGGCGGCCGTGCCTGTTGCGCAGATCGCGCCGCCGGTGCTGGCGGGCCACGAGCCATCGCTGGAAACCTTGACGGCGATACGACGGACACCCTGGATGTAGTCCGAGGGAATCTCCCACACTTCCCCTTCCCAGACACCCTCCAGCGTCGTATATGTCGAGCCGGTCGCGGCCAGCGCCGCACGCGATACGGCGGCTTCGTGGCTCGCGCAGCCAACCGAGGCGGTGGCGACGAGTAGACCCCACGCCGCACCGACGGCAAATCTCGCTCTTTTCATCGTGGTCTCCCGCGCTGATCCGACTCCGCGGTGTTTTTCATCGAGCCTCCCCCGCTACTGGCCCTTCGCGCTCAGAATGCCCTCGTTCTTTCGGTATTGAGATGACAGTTGGTCGACTCGACGTTGCGTCGGCCCGGCACACGCGGGATATCAGTTCACTTCGAGAGAGCTTCGGTTGTCTCTGTCGGCCGTGGCCTCTGTACGCCTGATCTGAGCTTCGTCCTGGACGACGTTCGCCATGGCCTGCTCGACCTGCGCCTGGCTGGCGCTGACTGCGTCATCGGCCCGAGTGCCACGCTCAGTTCGCGATCAGCCGGTTCTGGTGTGGGCGGTCGCCGTGAGCGCCTCCGTCAGCGACTCAGCGTCCCAGGGTCCATCGTGACGGACACCGTTGACGAACATTGTCGGTGTACCGTTGACGCCGCTTCGCACGCCACTCATGAAGTCTTCGTGGACGAGTGACGCATATGTTTCCGCGCGCAGCTCGGCTCGGAAGCGTTCGACATCGAGGCGCAGCGACTCCGCGTATCGCGCCAGACTGCGCTCGTCGAGGGCATCCTGATTCTCGTACAGCAGATCGTGCATCGGCCAGAACTGGCCCTGCGCGCCCGCTGCTTCGGCCGCCATGGCGGCCTTCAGGGCGTGGGGATGCATCTCCGTCAGCGGGAAGTTGCGGAACACGAAGCGCAACCGATGCCCGAGATGCCCCTGCACCGCCTTGATGATCGGATAGGCCTGCCCGCAGAAAGGACACTCGTAGTCGCCGTACTCGACGAGGGTCACCTGCGCATCCGGTGGTCCCTGGATGTGATCGCGCTCGCCGACGGGAAGCACGAGCCGAGCGACTCGCGATTGACCAGTGGTCATGGGCGGCTCCTATCAGGCGACGCGCCGCTTCGACAGCGACTCCAGCGCCTCCAGAATGCCGTCGGCGCCGGGGTTCACCCCGACCGGCGACAGATAGCTCCAGTAGATCAGCCCCTGCTCGTCGATGACGAACAGCGCTCGCTCCGTGGTGCCGTCGATCGGGCGGTACGCACCGTAGGCTCGGGCCACCGCACCCTTCGGCTCGAAGTCGGACAACAGCGGGAAGTGCAGCTTCCGATTGGCGGCGAAGGCCGCGTGGCACCACGCGCCGTCCACCGAAATCCCGATCAACGTCGCCTGGTGCCGGTGGAACTCGGGAAGAATCTCGTTATACAACGCCATCTGGTCGCCACACACCGGGCTCCAGTCCGCGGGATAGAACGCCAGAACGACAGGCTTGCCGCGGAGGTCCGACAGCGACACCTTCTGGTCCGGCGTCGCGTTCAGCGTGAAGTTCGGCGCCGGGGTCTTGGGTGTGAGTATGTCGCGTGACTGCTGAGGAAGCGGAGCGGGATCTGTCGCCATGGTTCCAGATACCTCCGGTGGGACGAACGATACACCCAGGCTAGGCGCGCGAGAAGCGAAGCGGTTGCGCTCTCAAGCCGCCGCCGACTCATGAACGCCGCAAGCGCAGTCCGGCCGGTGGAAACGCTCGTTGCCTTCGACCGAGCCGCCATTGCCATATGCGTTGTTCGGCCGCACCCACTCCGCGAGGGTGTTGTAGGGTCCGCCCTCACCCCGTCCTTTCGGCGTCGCATCGAGGTATCTGCTAGGCATGTCCCTATAAGCGACGAATGACCCCACGCCATGAAGCAGGCTCCCCATGACCAACAGCCACCCGAACGCCAGGTCCAGTACTTTCATCACTTCTCCCTGCGCGTCCCAACCGTCATACAGGGTTGGTCAAGAGGGGTGGGGACGGCCTGGAGTCGGGTCTCCATGAACATCCGGAGCGCCTCGCCATCGCCTATAGACCTGGACTTCAAGAGTCGCTAAGATCTCGCGTCGAGCACTGTGACTGCTGAATTGTATCAGTTCAAGATTCTGGTCTTGCCGCTCGAGCTAGCCTCTCCGGGAAGCCCTGAGGCTGGTCGGCGCGGCTGCAATTGCCCTTCCAGCGAGAATCGCGCAGGTACGGGACTGGATGTTGCCGTCGACTTGGCGAGGAGGGGTTTTTGGATCGCCGACAACTGTCCGTTGCACAAGAATACTCTCCGGCCATAGCAGATCTGGCTCACACTCGTGAATGAATCGGCTAAGCCCTACCATACGGGCACGTACCTGATTTTCGACAACAACCCCGAGCGTCCCGCGAAAGACGGCAACTTCCGGTCGGGACTCGGCCTCGACCCGCCGCTTCGAGCGTCCGGTAGCCATCAGCTGGACGTCGGGATGCTCGCAGGCGTCATCGACCGGATCGCGAATGGCGGCGCCGAAGTGCGCCGTGTCCTGATCGTGGATCTACGGCAGGAATCGCACGCTTTTGTAAACGACCGCGCTGTGTCGTGGTGCGCCGACAGGGACTGGGCCAACGTGGGCTATTCGCCGGCGTGGATCGCGCGGGATGAGCAATGTGAGCTCGAGAAGCTCGCGACCGCTCCTGAGACGAATATCTTCACGATCAGCAAGGGTGCGGAAGGAGAGATCCAGGTTGTCGGCGCCACGCCACTACACGTCACGCGGGCCGAGACGGAGGAGATGGTGGTGGAGCGGCTTCGGAGCCGTTTCGAGGTTTCTTATTGCCGACTACACGTCACGGATCACTGTGCGCCCGAAGGCGAGACGCTGCGGATGTTCCTTCAGTTGCTCGGCAACGTTGCTCCCACTACCTGGGTCCACTTTCGGCAACGCCAGCTCCGCCTTTTTCACTACGACGTGAGGCCTGATCCGACGTCCAAGCGGTGGCAGATGCCCTTGAGTGAGGCTCGCTGGCGGCTGCTCGAATCGTTTCGCCAATACGTGTTCGGCGGCTACGGTGCCGGACAGCCATGGCCTGGCCTGGGGACGTAGCGCGTTCAAAGGGTGCCGAGGCCGACTACGAACGGGCGTACCGAGCCGGCTCGTCGCAGCAGAAGCCGTGTTGCTCGGCCGCTCGGACGGGCAAAGCTGCCCGTGCGAGATGCCAGCTTTCCACATCAAGCCCGGCGAAATGCAGGCGACCGCACCGTCAGGTAAGGACGATGAGGGCCATGGCTCGCTGCGGCGCGTCCTCGCCAAAGTCTCGCGAGATGGGCACATGTGATCTCCACGAGGGGAGACAAACCCTCGGCGAGGAGGGCCTCGACGACCGAACCTGCCTCGTCGTCGGACTCGCCGACATAGAGGTCGCGGCGCAAGGCCAGGCGCAGTGCGCCCCCCCGACGCTGCGCAGCAACGAACCCGTGACTACAGACGCTACGGCTTCGTCGCGTTTCCCGACCATCCTCACAGGCTCTTTTTGCCCATGACCATCGTTGTACCAGCTATTCGGCGAGAGCCGAACCGACCGCTCTCGCTGAGGTCACGCGGAAGAGCGGATCGAGATCGCATGAGCGGGACCTTCGGATTGCGATCAACGATCCGGCTTCACACGGCCGAGCCGACGGCCAGCGGGCCCGCGAGGAGCATCTGCTCGGCCTCCTAGTAAGCTCGTGATGCCACGCACGGACCGGCTCCTTCTCGTCAACGCGATGCTCGGGCCAGTTCATCACGGGGTTCGCCGGCCGCAGCTTCGTCGTCGCCCTTCCCACCATCGCCAACACGCTCCACGCCGACATTCTCGGCATCTCGTGTGCGATCATCGCCTACCAGCTCGCCGGGATCAGCCTCTCCGTCGTGTTCGGCCGGCTCGGCGACATCCACGGGCGATACGCGATCTACGGCACCGGGTTCGCGATCATGGCGGGAGCGCGTTCTTCTGCGGCGTGGCGCCGAGCGTCGTGTGGGAGCACAAGAGACATAAAGCCCCATGTGGGGGAATGTCGCGGGTCTTGCGCCGCGGTGCAAAAGCTCCCGACACCGGTCAGCCTCGACCGGATCAAGGCGGACCAACGCCTCACCGGTATGGCGCTGGTCAGGCTCCCGCGCCTGTCGGTCCAGCCAGTTTCGAAGGCCGAGTGGCGGATCGTCTGCCAGATCGGGGGACTCGGCTGAATCACCCCCGACCGGCTCAGTCGCTCGGCAGCCGCATGGCCGTCGACCGTCAGCCCGCCAGAGTGATCGGCGTGGAGGTGGGTCAGCAGCAAGCGGCGCTCGCCCGCGCCGGCGAACGCTACGTCGACACCTTCGGCAGCTGACGGCCTTCCCAACAGCGGGACTCCATGGGATAAAGCAGTATTCAAGGTCCTGGGATGACGCATGGCGCCCGAGGGCTGGGCAAAGCCGTCTACTTCAGTGATCCCAGCGCACTCGCTGGAAATCAAGACCTGCGGGCCCGGGCTGGAACAGGAGGGAATCAGAATGAGCGCACCAAAAGAGATCGGGCATATCGTCCTCAACGTCGCCGACGTCGAACGGTCCACAAGGTTCTATCGGGATGTGGTGGGGTTCCAGGTATCTCGGTATCGCCCTGACGGGACGGGCGCATTTTTGACCTGCGGCGTGGTGCATCACAACCTCGCCCTGTTCAAAGCGCCCGCGGGGGCCCGGCCGACAGAGAAGGGCGCGATCGGCCTGAATCACTTTGCGTTCAAGGTGGAAAGCTATCGGGCTCTGCAAGCGGCCCACAAACGGTTGATGGAGGCTCGGGCCACCATCGACCACATCGTGGACCACGGCATGACCCGCAGCGTCTACTTCCTGGATCCGGACGGGATCGAGATGGAGCTTTTCTCCGATACCTATGCCACCGAGGAGGAAGGATTGGCCTACATGAAATCCACCCGCGGAGGGGCTGTCCCGATGGACATCATCGCAGCGGAGCCCCCACGAGCGGAGATCCCCAAGGCTGACTTTACCCGGGTCGGCTAGCTTGGACTTCGGGCTCTTCATCGAGTTCCCATGCCGTGAGGGGATGACGGAACGTGAAGCCTTTGCCGAGTGCTTTGCGCTGGTGGATGCAGCCGAGGCCCTCGGCGTCAACTCGGTGTGGCTGGCGGAGTACCATTTTTCCCCGATCAGCGTCTTGTCCTCCCCCATCACGATCGCCAGCGCCATCGCCGCGCGGACCCAACGCATCCGCATCGGCCTGGCAGTGGTCCTCTTACCCCTGGCCCACCCGATCCACATCGCCGAGGATATCGCCACCGTGGACCACATCAGTCAGGGCCGGGTCGAGCTCGGCGTGGGGCGGGGGACGTTTCCCGACACGCATGATGGCTTCAACTCCCCCTTCGCCGAGAGCCGCGAGCGGTTCGACGAGTACCTGGAGATCATCGTCAAGGCGTGGACCCAGGAGCGCTTCTCCTTCGCGGGCAAACACTATCGGTGCGATAACCTGTGGGTCCGGCCCAAACCGCTGCAGCAGCCTCACCCACCGATCCGCGTCGGTATCACCTCGGAAGTCACCTTTCCCCTAATCGGACGCCTGGGGCTTCCCATCATCATCAACCCCTCCAGGGTGTTCGCCCTCTCCGAGCTGGCACCGCCCATCCAGCAGTACCGGGAGGCCTGGCACGAGGCTGGCCATGCAGGGGCTCCCCAGGTGGGTCTCAGGGTGCCACTGTACGTGGCCAAGACGGCCGAGCGTGCCTACGCAGAGCCTAAGGCCAGCACGATGGCCGCCGTGAAAGGCTTAGGCGATCGCGTGGCAGGCAGCGCCTCCCGAGTGGGCACGACCGGTGACTGGAACGTTCAGGCCGAACGCGTGCGACGCATGAGTTACGAGGATTGGCTGCGGGACAAGGTGGTCTACGGTATCCCGGAGGCCGTGGTTGACCGGCTCCAACAGCTGCGAGAGGAGCTCGACCTGACGCAGATTCTGTACGAGGTCAACTACGGGCGCCAGATTCCCTATGCGCTGCAATTGGAAAACCTACGGTTGATCAACGAGCACGTGATTCCGCAGTTCAAATAGCGCGTTGGAATGGAGGGCGCCATGCCGTTCCCGAGACTCAGTGATGTCGCCGTTGCACGGGAGACACTGGTCACTATAGGCCGCGAGCAGCGGATTTCTGCCGACTCGCACATGACAGAGCCGCCGGACCTCTGGGTGAAACGGCTACCACCCGCGCTACAAGACCGCGCCCCGCGCTTTCCGAATCGCAACGATGCCGGCGGCAACGTGCGCGTTGGCGGCTGGGACCCTTATGAGCGGCTGAAGGACCAGGCGCACGACAGCATCAGCGCAGAGGTGCTCTATCCCACCCGAGGCGCTGTCGCCTGGGTGACGGGTGACCCAGAGCTCGAGGAAGCGTGTTGCCGCGTCTACAACGACTGGCTGATCGAATTCTGCAGTGCGGCTCCTCAACGTCTCTGGGGCCTGGCCATGATCTCGTTGTGGAACATCGAGCACGCGGCTCAGGAGCTCGAGCGGTGCCGCAAGGGCGGCCTGCGGGGAGCGACCATCGGGCTAGTACCGGCGGAAGACTTGCTCTACGGCTCGGACCACTACGAGCGATTCTGGGCCGCCTGCCAGGACCTGGCGATGTCGGTCAACCTGCACATCAATTCGGGCCCGGGCCGTATGAAGTTCTCCCCGCAGCAGCGCAGCGGGCTCATGCCCGATGGAGCGGCAGGCCACAAGTGGGATTGTATGAAGGCCGTGGGCAACATGGTTGCCGCGGGTGTTTTCGAGCGATACCCCGGCCTGAACCTGGTGGTCGCAGAGGCTGGCGTGGGGTGGATCCCGTTCTTCGCCCAGGAGTTCGACTACTACCAGATGAGCTTCGGTCCGTCGCCCATCGGTCTGGGGCGGCAGCGCGACATCCCCCGGCCGCCCAGCGAGTACATCTATCGGCAGGTCTACGGGGCGTTCATTCAGGACCCGGTCGGCTGCAAGCTGCTTCCCGAGTATGGCTCCGACACCTTTATGTGGTCCAACGACTACCCGCACAGTGCCTGCATCTGGCCGGGGGCAACCCGATTCATCGCGCAGGATCTGGGACACCTCGTGCCGGAGGCCCGAGCCAAGGTGCTCTGCGGGAATGCGGCCCGGTTGTACAACGATGGCCAGCTACCGCCGCCCGCCGACCCGCCGGGTGACGTGAAAGATCTGGAGGCGTGGAACAAGGTCCACTGGCACGAGTAGGCGCGCTGTCCCCTAGGAGAGGACCGGCGTTGCCGTCTGGTGCGAGAGCAGGACTTCCCGGCGCTCTTGGGCCGAGGCCAGCACGGCGAGGCACACCTCTAGATTGGCCTTCCCCCAGCGTCCGCCGTGGGCCGGGACTCGAGCCTTGACCACCGCGTCGTACAGCTCGCGAACCACCGCGTCTCGCCCCGTGTCGCCGGTCGCGAGCGGTACCTCACGCCGCTCGTCTTCGCCGTAGACGTAGACGCCGTGCGCTGACTGCCGGATGTCGCCCTTCTCGCAGCTCACGAGGGTGAGCCCGAAGAAGGATGGATGCGGCGCCGGCCCTGCCGGGCGCGGGGCGCGATTCCCGCCGTACCGGACCGCACGCTTGAGGCCCAGCTCCGCGTTCCGACTTCCGACCTTCTGGAGCGTCTGCCGGGCGCGGCCGTAGGCCGTGGGGTCGACGCGCTGCCCTTGTTCTCCGATCCCGAACGCCAGCTCCGTGGTGTGGAAGTGATCGGCGCCGCTGTACACGGCGCTCGCGGGCGTGCCGTCCTCGAACTCCATGTAGACCACGTGCGCGTCCTCGGTGGGGCGCTGCGCGTCTCCGCGCCCCGTCATCGCGCGGACGCTACGGAGCAGGCCACCGCCGATGAATCTCAGGATGTCGAACTGGTGCGACCCCTGCCGGAACGTCACGCCGCCGCCCAGGCGGGTGTCGAGCTCCTCGGTGTTGCGAGGGCGGTAGAGCCAATCCGTGAAGCACCAGTTGTGCAACATGCGGACCCGGCCGAGAGCACCGCTCTGAGCGATTTCCCGGATCTTGCGGATCGGCGGCTCGAAGCTGTGCGAGTGGCCCACCACGAGCTGCCGGCCGTGCGCCTCGGCCGCCCGGATCATCCGGTCGGCATCGCCGAGACTGAGAGCCATCGGCTTTTCGATGACGACGTGCTTGCCATGCTCGAGGGCGAGGAGAACGTGCTCGGTGTGGTACTGCGTCGGGGTCGCGATGTAGATCGCGTCGACGCGCGGGCTCGCGCACAGCGCCTCGACGCTCGAGTATGTCTCGGCCTGGAAGTCGCGCGCGAACGATGCGACTGCCCCGGCGTCGGCATCGGCCGCCGCCGTGAGCCTGGCGTGCGGATGCCTGAGGATGGCCGGAAGCATCATGCATCCCGCGGTCCCCAGGCCGGCGACGGCCCATCGCAGGACGGGCGCCGACTCTGGCACGCCCCTGATCTCCGACAGCGGGCCTAGCCGGCGCTCTCCGGCGCCCTGGCCCAGGCGTTTTCCACAGTGTCGAGCAGCGCGCTCCAGGGCGCCTGGCCAGTGGCGAGACGACGGGCGCGCGCGGCCTCGATCAGGCTGTACTCCACGGGGATGTCGATGCACTTGTTGGTCGCGGCGTCGCGGAAGATGTTCATCGGGTCACCGCCGGCCTCGACGACCGCGAGCTGTTCGCGCAGGAGGCGGCGGAACAGGATCACTCCCTGGTCCGAGTCGCCCAGCTTCTCGAGGTCGCGCTCGGCGACCGGCCCCTGGGTCACCCACGCCATCATGTCCTGGCCCAGCACGAAGTTCGTGATGTGCTCGCCGCGCTCGTCCGTGATCGGGATCCGGTAGACCGGAACGCGCTCCTGCGTCGGCTCCGCCCCCGGGGGCACGGGCAGGACCTGATACATCACATGATAGGTATGGGTGTCGTCCGTCGGCACGCGGAACTGGAACGTCCAGCCGACGCGCAGGATGTTCGGGAACAGGATGGGGTGCCCGATCCGCCACGTCGGATCGTCCTCCGACCCGCCGAGCCGCACGCGCCGCTTGACGATCCCGTGGGCGAACACGTCGAACCCAATCTTCAGGTGGTGACCGATGACGCGCTCCACCATCCGCTCGCCGCCCGCGTCTTTCCCGGCGTTACGGCTCATGACGTACTCGTAGTAGCGGCCGTGGAGCCACTCGGTGTGGACCGGGTCCAGAGAATTCTCCATGCACTGCATCCAGTTGCAGGGGATCACCGTCACGCCGATGTCGCGCCAGACGTTGTCCATCACCAGGAGGTCCCACCGCGGTAGCAACGGAGCGGGCTCGGGACCGAGGTACGCGAACACGAGGCCGCCGAGCTCTTCCACCGGATAGGCCGGCGTCCGCACGCGGTCCTTGAAGGTGCTTCCGGGAAGCTCGGCCGGCATCTCGACGCAGCGCCCCTGGCCGTCGAACATCCAGCCGTGGTAGCAGCACCGGAGGCCGTCCTCCTCGGGGATGCCGTAACGCATCGACACCCGACGATGGGGACAGCGCTCGGCGATCAGGCCAAGCCGGCCCCGCCGGTCGCGAAACAGCACCAGATCCTCTCCGAGGAGCTTGATCGCCTTGACCGGATTGGCGTCCAGATCAGCCGTGGCGGCGATGGGGAACCAGTATCGGCGCAGCAACGTGCCCATGGGAGTCCCAGGCCCAACCCGCGTCAATCGCTCGTTCTCTTCGCGGCTCAGCATCGGCGTCCTCCCTTCCGCGCCGCTGACCGGCTCGGCGCCCATAGTCTACTTCCTCTGCCGGCCTTTGACACCGACGGCGGACCCGGGGTACAAAACGATCGCCCAATCGCCCGCGGAGGTGCAAGCACATGGCAAAGAACGGTTTCAAGCTCCTGGATTCGGACATGCATATCGTCGAGCCTCCGGACTTGTGGGAGCGGTTCATCGACCCGGCCTTCAGAGCCCGGGCGCCGCGCGGCTGGCCCGGCCCGGAGAATCCCTCGGTCCTGGAGGTTGCCGGCAAGGTGATGCCACGGATCGCCGCCACGCCTCAGGCCCACTACCAGACCATGTACGCGCGCAAGGCGGACCGCTATCGCCATGCGATAGCGCGCAACTACGACCCGGTGTCCCAGCTCGAGGCGATGGACATCGAGGGAATCGACGTGGCGGTCCTCTTCCCGACGCGAGGCCTCTACGCCCTGGCGACCGACGATCTGGAGCCCGACCTCGCGGCCGCCATCGCGCGCGCATACAACGACTGGCTGGCCGACTTCTGCGCCCCCGCCCCCAGCCGCTTGATCGGCGCAGCCATGGTGGCGCCTCATCACGTCGACGCCGCCGTCGCCGAGACCCGCCGCATGGCGGGGCGTGGCTTCAGGGCCATCTTCATGCGCCCGAACGTGGTTCACGGCCGCAACTGGCACGATCCCCACTACGATCCCCTCTGGGCGGAAGCCGAGCGGCTGGGCATGGCCGTCTGCTTTCACGAGGGAGGACTGGTCTATCTGCCCCAGGTCGGCGCGCGCTTCCCCCAGGTGATGCTGCACCACGCCTGTACCCATCCGATGGAGATGATGCAGGCGACTGTAGACATCGTCGGCGGCGGCGTGCTGGCCCGGTTCCCCGGGCTACGCGTGGGCTTTCTGGAGGGCAACTGCTCCTGGGTGCCCTTCCTCCTCTGGCGCCTCGACGAGCACTACGAGTGGCGCCGGGAGTGGGATGCGCCCAACTTCACGATGACCCCGACCGAGTACTTCAAGCGCCAGTGCTACGTTTCGGTCGACTGCGACGAGGAGCCGGCGAAGTATGCGGTCGACTGGCTACGGGAGGGGAACATCGTCTTCTCTACCGACTACCCGCATGCCGACGCCAAATATCCCGAGGCGTCGGAGCGCTTTTTGAAGCTTCCGCTGTCCGATTCGGCCAAGCGCAAGATCATGTGGGACAACTGCGCGCGGCTGTACGGGATGGATTTAGGCGCCGGGTAATGAGCTGAAGTCCATCGCCTCTTGCAAGGCGCCCTTCAGGTCCTTCGGCTCCTCGACCAAGAAGCCCTTGTCGCCGAAAGCCTCCTGCCACTTCCTCGCCCGTCGATCGGCGGGACCGTCACGCTGAACTCAACGCTAGCAGCTGATTCCTGGGTGATTCCTGGGTAAACGAAAGGGGTTAGCGACGTCCGCTAACCCCAGCCGTCAATGGTTGGGAGATGTCCCCGTCCCTGTTGAACTTGAGAACTGAGTAGCGGCGGCTCCCTGATCGGCGTGAGAATCGCGTCGACCAAGACAAACGGTCCCCAACGCTGGGACCAAGGAGCCACCGATGCCTAAGAACGTCGCTTCTTCGCGACGACGAATTGCATCGAGAATCTGATCGGCACGCTGCGGCACGTCACGCGGAACATCAAGCGCCGGCGCGATGGCGACATGCGGCAGCGGTGGATCGGGCTCGGCCTGGTCCGCAGCGCCGAGCGATGCCAAGCCTCGGTGCTGACTGAGCGAGTCCGGACGTCGAGAAGCCCTCGGCAGGGCGTCAGCAAGCCAAAGTTGCGGCGCGGTGGGATCATTGACGAAGGAGCACACCAACGAGCGGAGGAAGTCCCCATGAACACCCCCGAGGCTGCTCACGGGACCAAGGCGCGGTGCGAGCGGTACGCGACGATCCTGCTCATCGTAGCGACGGCGCTCGCGGGGTGTTCGGCGATGCAAAAACCCTTAGCCGGCACGGTCGCCATTAATGAACCGATTGCCCAGCCGGTGTGGAAGGTTGGAAACGAGTGGGCGTACCGATACAAAACCCCGTCGGGAACCGGGACCTTTGTCTGGCGCCTGGATCGTATGGAAACCCTGGCGAACGAGCCGCACTACGTCATCACAGCCGGCACCCGTGAGATCTTCTACCGCGTAGCAGACTTCGGGTTCACGAAGGAAGCCCTTGAAGGGAAGATTGTCCGCCAGATCTCTCCATCAACCTGGCGCCCTGTCGCATTTCCGTTGAGCGTCGGCCTGTCGTGGGACATGAAGTATCTGGAGACAAGGCCGACCGAGCAGCAGACGGAGAACGTCGAACGCCGGTGCGTGGCCGAGGCAGAAGAAGCCCTCACCGTGCCCGCCGGCACTTTCGCCACCATCCGGATCGTCTGCAAGAATATGCGGAACAATTCCTGGGTGATCACGGTGTGGTACTCACCGGAGGTCAATCACATGGTCAAGGATGAGTATCCGGTGAGGACGGGTGGGCGCGGGTCGCGTGAGCTGCTGATGTTCAGGCTGAAGTAACCCGCCATGGGGATCCTGTGATCGACCACCGCGGCCGGCTTCTCCTCGCGGCGCTCGGCTTCGCCGGGCTTCCCATGCTGTCGTATGATCGCGCCCTCTGGGCCCTGCGGTCCTGGCTCGACTCCTGGCCTGGGATCGGCGCGATCGCCACGGGCATGGCGCGCCAGGGCTACGATCTCCAGCTCACGCGGTACGACGAGAAGGGCTGGCGAGCCACCTTCTACGCGACCGGGATGGAGCACTCGATCACGAGCGCCACGGCCTCAGCGTGGGAACGCACGCCGTGGCATGCCGTCCAGGGCGCGGCGCGGGACGCGCTGCGACAGGCCACCGCGGGTGGCTAAACCGCGGCTCGATAAGAAGCCCGATCCGGCGTCGGCGCCGCCGACCACGCGCCGCGTCTTACTCTCGGACTCTCAGGGCCATCGCCGAGTCGCTCTGGTCGTTAACAAAGACGGCAGCCCTGGCTTCAGATTAATCGACTTCTAAAGAACTTTGCGATGAGGTGCTAACAGAGCCGTCGAACATCGCAGTCGGAAGGAGCTGAGCCTCCCGGCCCGCAGCGTTTCCTTGCGGCTCATCATGAATGTCTCCCATGTCTCCCGATAGACCGACAGCAAACCTGGCCCCGACCGCTTGACGACGCATGGCGGATCGGCGAGCATGGGCCGCTTCTACACCTGAGAACCCCACATCGAGGTCGGGTCATGCCGGGAGGGAAAAGCGATGACATGTGCGATGAGACAACTCGGTCTGGCGGCTCTCGCCGCTGGCGTCCTGACGCTGGCGCTGTCGAGCAATGCCTCGGCGCAGCGCAAGCTCAGCTTCGCCTACGACCAGCCGGTGACGACGGCCTACGGCATCGCCGCGAACCTATTCGACGAAAAGCTGAAGGCGCTGAGCGGCGGCAAGCTCAGCATCAATCAGTTCCCCGGCGCGCAATTGGGCACCGAGCCGCAGACGCTGCAGAAGCTGCGCGCGGGTGACATCGACTTCGTCATCACGGCAACCGCGAACGCAGCCAGCGTGGCGCCGCAAGCCGGCGTGTTCTCACTGCACTTCATCTTCCGCGATGAGGACCATCTGTCCAAGGCGCTGGCCGACAAGGCGGTGTCCGACGCCTTCCGCGCCATGATCAAGGACTCGACGCAGGGCGCCCAGGTCATCGGCCTGATCACCATGGGCTTCCGTAACATGTACAGCAAAAAGGAGATCAGCAAGGTCGAGGACATCAAGGGCATGAAGGTCCGCGTGCAGGCGACCAAGACCGAGGACACGCACTTCCCGGCCTATGGCGCGCAGACCGTGCACATGCCCTTCGGCGAGGTCTACGTGTCGCTCCAGACCGGAGTGGTGAACGTGGCCGAGAACGGCATCAACGTGTACGAGCAGAACAAGCATTATGAAGTAGCGCCGGTGCTGAACATCACCCAGCACGAGGCCAACAACAACTGCATCTGGGTCAGCGACAAGGCCTGGAACAGCTTCAGCGCCGAAGAGAAGAAGTGGGTCCAGGAGGCCGCCGACGAAGTGAGCCGGCGCGAGCCCGCCATGGCCTTTAAGCTCGAGTCGGATTCGGCCGCGAAGCTTCAGAAGATCGGCGTGAAGGTTAACACCAAGGTCGACAAGTCCGGCTTCATGAAGGCCGCCGCGCCCATCCAGGACCAGCTGGCCACGGAGCTGGGGCCCCATGCAGTCAAGATCCTGGGTCTCGTCCGCGCGGTGAAGTAGGCCCACCGATGTGACGGGGGGCGGCGGCGCACGTGGCCGGCGTTACGGATTTTGCCGCAAGCAGAGCGCTGATCCTCCAGCGCCACCGCCACCTGAAATGGAAATGGCTGGACCCGCTAGAGGCCGGCTTGATGGTCCTGTGCGGGGTGTGCATCGGCAGCTTCACCCTGTGCGTCTTTCTCGACGTGGTGACGCGTACCATCGGCCACCCGTGGCTGTGGCTGCAGCAGGCAACCACGGCATTCTTCGCCTGGGGCGTGTTCATCGGCATTGCCGCCGCCATCCGGCGCAACGACCATATCTACCTGGCCGAGATCACCAAGCGTATGACCGGCAACAAACGCTGGGCGATCGAGACCTTCAACCGACTCGTTGTGCTGATCGTGGCCGGATTCATGGTCTGGTTCGGCTACAAGAACGCAATGCTGGACCTGGGCAGCTTCCGAATGCCCTGGCTCATTCCCCTGACCGTCTATACGGGCGTTGTGCCGATCTCGGGTGTCCTGGTGATGCTTTTCTGCGTCGAGCAGATGGTCAATGGATGGCAAAAGGGCTTCGAGGGTCCCGAGGACGATGAATTCCTGCCGGAGCCTGTGGAATGAGCTCCGGCATGATCCTGGTCGTGATGGGAGGCCTGTTCCTGCTGTTGGGCTACATGGGCGTGCCGGTGGCGTTCGCGATCATCGCGGGCGTGCTGGTAGCGACGGCGTTCACCCCGATCAGCTTCCAGTCGATGGTCGGCCAGTTGTTCCACGGCATCGACTCCGAGACGCTCCTGGCCATCCCCTTCTTCCTCCTCGTCGGCGAGCTGATGTCGTCGGCGAACGTGGTTTATCGCATGATCGCCCTCGCCCAGGCGCTGGTGGGGCACTTGCGCGGCGGGCTGGCCCAGGTCGTCACCCTGTTCAGCATGTTCTTCGCCGGCATCTCGGGCTCCTCGGCCGCCGACGTCGCGGTGCTGAGCCGCACCGTGGCGCCCGAGATGGACAAGGAGCGCTACGACCGCGCCTTCACGGCGGCGCTGATCGCCTCAGCCTCGACCATGGCCAACCTGATCCCGCCGTCGATCATGGCGGTGGTCTACGGCGCCACCGGCAACGTGTCGATCGGCGGTTTGTTCCTGGCCGGTGTGGTGCCGGGCGTGATGATCGGCGTGGGCCTGATGATCTACAGCTATTTCTTCGGGCCCACGGGCACGATGAAGAAGCGCGCTGGCCTCGTGGACATCTTTGTGGCGGCGCGCGGCTCGGTGCTCCCGATGGTGATCCCGGTCATCATCATGGGGGGCATCCTGACCGGCTGGTTCACGCCGACCGAGGCCGGCATGGCCGCGGCGGCCTACATCCTGCTGGTGCTCATCCCGGTGCTGAATCCTCGCCACATCCGCCGCCTGCCGGGCGACTTCATGTACACCGGCCTGCTGTACTCCCTGCCGCTTGCGGCGGTGGCCGCCGCCTCGGCCTTTGGCTGGATGCTGGCCTACTTGCGCGGTCCCGACACGGTGGCCGAGTACATCAGCTACTACGCGGGCACCGACCCGAGGATGATCATGCTCCTCCTGGTCATACTGTTCGTGATCCTCGGCGACTTCATCGACGCGATCCCGGCCATCATCATCTTCATGCCCATCATCAACAAGCTGACGCAGGTGGGCCACATCAATCCGGTGCACATGGGCGTGGTCATCATCACCACGCTGGTGTTCGGATTGATCACGCCGCCTTACGGGCTGTCGCTCCTGATAGCCTCGAAGTTCGTCGGCGTGCCGTTCTACCGCGCGATGTTCCGATCGTTCCCTCTCTACATCGTGTTCTTCGTCACCATCGCCTTCACAGTGCTGTTCCCCGACGTTGTGCTGTGGCTGCCGAAGCAGCTCCTGCCACAATCGGTCGGCTGTTTCCCCAACCCCAGCGGAACCGGCTGGATCTGCCCCAGATAAAAGAATCAAGCCAAGGATCTGGTCGCGTTGGATGTCTTCACGGTGCCCACGGCGACCTTTCGAGTCCGCGGATTGGACTGGCGTAGACTACGACAACGGGACCCGGACACATTTTTCGTTGGCTAAGGACGCACCCGAGCCACGGAGTGCGCAGGGCAGGGTCGTGGAGGTGCCACGCGTGGGTGGGCTCCATCACTCATGACCAGAGCCAATGCAGCGTCTTCGAACTTGCAGGAGCCCTCAGGGCGGTGTGATTACCAACCAGGTGGTCTCACCAGATGCGGACTTTATGCTCTGGACGATGTACCGGTCGTGGAGTCGGTACATGTTGTAGAAGACACCGTAGGGAGGCCAGAAGATCCCCCAAATCCGCACAGCCTTGGGGAGGTCCTGTTCGTGCACGACCTTTCCGTTCTCATCCTTGACCTCCAGGTGGTAATCCCCGAACGTGGTCCCTGTCGACTCGATCTTAGCCGGGCTCTTCCCGAAATCCTTGCCGTCGACAACGACGGTCAAGCCCGGCGGATCGGTGAAAACGGTGGAGGTCGTGGCACAGGCGGCGAGGACGAGCGCGCCAAGAGTCAGCGCGACCAGAGCGAGCCCCTTCGGCGTCGTCCGGTTCTTCTCCATGGGCTCAGTCTCCCTCATGAGGGCTCGGCCTCAGGATCGTATCGAGAGCGTCTCGCCCGCCACTGCCCGAACGAAGCGCTCCACCTCGGACTCGTCGTTGTAGTAGTGCACGCTGGCGCGGACGAGCGCGTCGACTCCGCGCACGGGCAGATCGACCCGCGACAAGCGGGCCTCGTGGGCGTTGATATTCATGGCGCGCAGCCGGTCGCGCGTCTTGGCCGGCGCTTCGCCGTCCTTGAGAAAGGCGACGATCCCGCACTGCTCCACTCCGCGATCGTGCACGCTCACGCCGGGTCGCTTCGCGAGCTCCCGCCGCAGCAATGTCGCGAGCGCTTTGACCCGTGCTTCGATCGCGTCGATGCCCACCCGCATCGCGTAGCGGGCGGCGACGCCCAGGCCGATCTGGCCGGCCACGAATCGCTCCCAGTTTTCGAACCGGCGCGCGTCGTCACGGACGACGTAGGTGTCGGCGTCGATCCAGGTGGCGGCGTGGAGATCGATGAACGGCGGCTCGAGCCTCTCGATGGTGTCACGCCGCACGTAGAGGAAGCCCGTGCCGCGGGGCCCGCGCAGATACTTGCGGCCCGTGGCCGAGAGCATGTGGCAGCCGATCTGCCGCACATCGACCGCGAGCTGGCCGACCGACTGGCAGGCATCGAGCAGATAGAGGATGCCGTGGCGCGCGGCGATGCGGCCGACGTCGGCCGCCGGATTGACGAGCCCGCCTCTCCCCGGCACGTGCGTGATCGCGATCAGCTTCGTGCGCGGACCGATCGCGCGCTCGAGCGCGGCGAGGTCGAGCTGCCCGGACGCGTCGCTGTCGACCACGTCGATCTCGATCCCCACGCGCGCCTTCATCTGCAGGAACGCGAGGTAGTTCGACAGGTACTCGGCCCGCGCGGTGATGACGCGGTCGCCCGCCCGGAACGGAATCGCGTAGAACGCCATGTCCCAGGCGCGCGTGGCGTTTTCCACGACCGCGATCTCGTCCGGGCGCGCACCGATCAGCGTGGCGACGGCGTCGTAGACATCCGCGATGCGATCGGCCGCTTCGGCCGCAGCCTCGTAGCCGCCGATGGCGGCCTCGCGCGCCAGGTGGCTCGTCACCGCGTCGAGGACCGAACGCGGCGGCAAGGCAGAGCCCGCGTTGTTGAAGTGGACAACGTTGGCCACACCGGGGGTGTCCGATCTGAGCAACGGCACGTCGAGCGTCATCTGCTCATTCCTGAATCCGGAACAATCCGGTGAGCGCTGGCTAGCGCGGTGGCCTTGATGGACACCTCAAGACCGGCCTGTCGTGGACGGGTCCAAACCGGCCAGTGGGCCTGCGCCCCAAGCGGTGACTGTTGTATCGCATCACAACCTCGCCAAGCAAGCGGCTCACGTCTGGTTGATAACTAGACGGGTTGCGCCTCGATGAGGTGATGCCACATCGCCTCTTCGAGGCGCCCCAGAGAGATGGTCTGGGCGAGTCGGAGACCACTGCGCGCCAGGAGCGTCGCATACTCGTCAGTCGTGCGCTCCCCGCCCCCCCGACGTTGACGAGCATCTCCAGGTCAGCGTGAAGAACCGGGAGCGCCTCGTGGGGATCTGGTGGGATCAGTCCTTGACGCGCAGAACCACGTCTGCTCGCGGTTACTTGGCGCGCAGCTGCCCCAAGGCACTGAGCCAGTTTTCGAGGTGGTAGGTCCTGGCAATCTTGCCGTCTCTGATGGTCTGAATATCGATCGCCATGATCCTGAAGCTCTTGCCGCTATGGGGCACACCGAAGAGATCCCCAGCAGGTGTTCCCGTCACCTCACCGCGTACGATGACGCGGTCCCCGACGACGAGAACTTCCTTGATCTCGAACGTCATGTCAGGGACGGACTTGGCAAAACCTCCGACCACCTTGATCGAGGCATCGCGGCCCCAGCATTCGCCGGGAAGATAGCCCCAGCAAGACTCGTAGTCCGCGGTGAGGACTTGTTCTTGGAGCGTCTTCATATCGCCCTGGACGGGTTGGTTGAACAGGCTGTACCAGGGGGTGATCACGGCGCGCGCTTGTGCCTCGGTCAGACTCTGTGCCGAGGCGGCAACGGGAGTGGTCAGCACCGCGGCGGCGACGAGTTGAGCGAGCCACTTCATGGTGTTCCTCCTTGGTCGGAGTCTCGGAGAGACCCGTGTGCGATTGACGATCTAGGCGCTTTGGCTCCCGTGATCTCGCTGCTCGCGTCGCAAGTCTCCGCGAACCGTGATGTGACGATCGGGCTCGAATGAGTCCCGGCATCACTCGGTGAAACTGTCTCCGAACATAGGTAGACCGCTCTTGGATTCCGCTTGCGAAGCCTCGTCCTGAAGAACGTCCCAGTGTTCGACGAGAACTCCATCGTCGATGCGGAGGATGTCAGCCGCGATCCAGCTCTTTGGCCGGCCGTGCCCCGAGAAGCGTCCATGGACGATCACGAAGTCCCCGTCGGCCACGATCACGCCAGGCTCATATTTCAGCGTCGCCGGGACGCGCTTGATCAGATTGAAGAGACCATCGCGGCCGGGCTCGATATGAGCGCTGTGCTGGATGTAGTGGGGAGACCAGTAGCGCTCAGCCGCCACATAGTCTCGCTTATTGAACAGCGTATCGAAGGCTTCCAGGACAAGCGCTTTGTTGCTCGATTCGACGGCACGATTCATTGCTCGGTACGCCTCCTCTAGAGTTTCGATCCACCGTCGACCGGGATACTGGCCCCTGTAACCCAGCGCGCCGCGTCCGAAGCCAGGAACGCAACCACCTCGGCAACGTCCTCCGGCTGTCCGATTCGCTTCAACGCTTGCATTGCAAGGGTCACCTCTCGACCTGCCTCCGTCTTGGTGAAATTCGACATGTCAGTCTCGATCACTCCTGGCGCAACAGCATTGACACGAATTCCGCGAGGTCCGAGAATCGCGGCGAAGTTCTTGACGAGAGTCTCGATTGCTCCCTTGGTCGAGGCGTAAGCAAGGATCGAGCGATTATCAAGATCGGGTTTGCCCACTACGGTTCGAGCCGCGAGAGAAGAGATTAAGACAACTGTCAAAGTCCTCTATCGTATGATCTCGGATCGTCGCACTCTTGCTGACCCCCGCGTTGCACACAAGCACGTCCAGTCGCTCGCCGCCGATCGAGCGAACCTCTTTTGCCAGCGATATTGCGCCATCCGGAGTTGCCAGGTCCGCTCGGATCGCCTCCGCCCGCCCGCCTTTTGCACGGATGCTGTCGACCAGAGATTCCGCCTCTTGCGAGGAGCGGCCATAATGGACGAGGACATGCGCCCCGGCCTCCGCAAGCGCCGCTGCTGTCGCGCGACCAATTCCCCTTGACGCGCCCGTCACCAGCGCAGTTTTGTTTCGAAGCGTCGCCATTTCCATCACCGTCATGGTTGGAAGTTGCTCAGACTCCATCTGCTCGAGTGACGCGATAGGTCGCTCCCTTTGAAACGCCGCGTACGAGCGTTGGTTAGGCGTTGGTGCCGCCGTCCACGGTCAGGTTCGCGCCCGTGATGTATGACGCCTCCGGCCCAGCCACGAACGCGACCAGCGCGGCAACCTCTTCAACGTGCCCATAGCGGTCGAGCGCTGTTGCGGCCTTCTGAGGCACCGCCCACTCACCCGCCGCGGGATTTAAATCCGTGTCGATC
>WNFS01000683.1_pt1 | contig 24713 bp, 26 predicted proteins | sample 5400141 | NCBI WGS metagenome assembly WNFS01 (sample SAMN13153358, study PRJNA577476) | soil metagenome | isolation source: 60 cm saprolite under Madrone tree | place: USA:California | collected 2016-06-14
TTCGGCGCCACGCTGATGCTGGCGGGCAACATCCCTGGCAGGACCCAGACCGTGCCCCTGTCCATCTACACGGCTGTGCAGACCGGCGAGACACACGAGGCGCTGGTGCTCGTGGGACTGCTCACCGTCTTGTCCTGTGTCGTGGTCGTGACGGCGGGTCGTCTCGGAGCGCGCGCCCAGTGAGTCACCGCCTCGAGGTCAGGCTCGTCAAGCGGCTGCCCGGGTTCACCCTGGACGTCGAGTGGACGGCGGGCGAGGGGGTTGCCGCGCTCTTCGGTCCCTCCGGCGCGGGCAAGACGCTGACGCTCCAGTGCCTGTCGGGACTCCTCGAGCCGGACGCGGGCCGGGTCGTGGTGGACGATCGCGTGCTCTTCGACGCGGAAACCGGCGTCGACCTGCCCCCGCAGCGCCGCCAAATCGGATACGTCTTCCAGGGCTACGCGCTCTTCCCCCATCTCTCCGTTGCGGACAACATCGGCTTCGGTCTCAGGGACAGGCCGCGGGCCGAAGCCCGGGGCCGGGCGGCCGATGTCATAGCCCGGATGGGACTCGAGGGCTTCGAGGCCCGGCGGCCCCACGAGCTGTCAGGAGGTCAGCGCCAGCGTGTCGCTCTCGGGCGAGCCCTGGCGCCCGATCCGGCGCTGCTGCTGCTCGACGAGCCGCTCTCGGCGCTCGACGCCACGCTGCGGCAATCGCTGCGCGACGATCTCCGCCGCATCCTGGCCGAGTGGCGCACGGCCGCCGTGCTCGTGACTCACGACTTCACCGAGGCGTACAGGCTCGGCGACCGCATCGTGGTCTACGAAGCCGGGCGCGTCATCCAGTCCGCGCCGAGGGCTGAGCTGCTCTGGCAGCCGGCCTCGGAGCGCGTGGCGCGCATCGTCGGCATCCGCAATGTGCTGCACGGTACCGTCCTCAAGGCCACGCCCGAGCGCATCCAGTTCAGGTGGCGCGGGCAGGTGCTCGAGGCGGTGAACTCGCCCACGCGCTCATACCTGCCCGCGCCCGAGAGCCCGCTCGCCTTCTTCATCCGGCCGGAGTACGTACGGCTGATCCGCAAAGACCGCGACTCGCCGGACCCGGGACATCACATGAACCTCATGGAGGGCCGCGTAGTCGGCGAGGCCGATTTCGGCACGACATGGACGCTCTACGTCAGGCTCGACGCCCCCGGCGAGCCGGCCCAGGGCGAGCACGACCTCGAGATCGAGGTGCCGCGCCTCGTCTACGAGATCCTCGACATCGCCCGCGACCGCCACTGGCAGCTCTCGATTCACCGCGGCTCCATCCACGTGCTGCCCTCGACATGACCTCCGTGGCCGAGCTCCTGGGCATCCGCGTCGTTCACGACGGGCGTGTCGTGCTCGACGTGGGGCACCTTCACGTCGCGCAAGGGGAAGTGCTCGCAATCATCGGGCCCAACGGCGCGGGCAAGTCCAGCCTGCTCCGAATGGTCGGCGCTCTCGAGTCGCCCGCGGCCGGCACCGTGCGCTTCCAGGGAGAGCCGGTGGTCGCCGAGTCGGCGCTCTCCGTGCGGCGCCGCATGGCGAGCGTCTTCCAGGAGCCGCTCCTGGCCGACACGACGGTCTTCGACAATGTCGCCATGGGGCTCCGCTTCCGGGGCGTCGCGCGTGAGGCAATCGGCCCGCGCGTCACGCGCTGGCTCGAGCGCTTCGCGATCGCCCAGCTCGCTTCCCGCCGGGCCCGCACGCTCTCCGGAGGGGAGGCGCAGCGCGCGGCTCTGGCACGCGCACTCGTCGTCGAACCTGAGCTTCTCCTGCTGGACGAGCCCTTCTCGGCGCTCGATCAGCCGACGCGCGAAGCCCTCATCGGCGACCTCGGCCGCATCCTGCGCGAGGAGCGCATCACCACCATCCTCGTGACCCACGACCATGAAGAAGCGATGGTCCTGGCCGACCGGGTGGGCGTGCTGATCGACGGGCGACTGGTCCAGCTCGACACGACGTCGCGGGTCTTTCGAGCCCCGGTGTCCGAGGTGGTCGCGCGCTTCGTCGGCATTGAGACGATGATCGAGTGCCGCGTGCTTTCCTCGGAGGGCGGTGTCTCGGTCATCGAGGCCGGCGGCCAGCGCATGGAGGTGGCGCAGGACGCTGTGCCCGGCGAGCGGGTGCGCCTCTGTCTCCGGGCCGAGGACGTCACGCTCAAGACGGGCTCACCGCCCCCCGGCGCGGCGCTTCCCCCCAACCGCCTCCACGGCACCGTCGCGCGCGTGGACCCGGTCGGACTGCATGTCCGCGTCCTTGTTGACTGCGGCTTCCCCCTGGCGGCACTCGTGACGCAGCGTGCCGTCGAGGAATTGGGCCTGGACGAAGGGGTCAAAGTTACCGTCCAGTTCAAAGCCACGGCGCCCCATCTTTTGAGAGCGGGAAGCCTTGACAGTGAAAAGAGCGCGGGAGTATAAGAAGGCGTAACGGCCGCAACCTCACCGCACAGGAGGTCCCTATGGCCGATCTGGAACCGATAGTCGAGCGCCTCACTGCTGAGAACCCCGAGTTCCGCCGGCTCCAGGAAGACCACGCGAAATACGAGCAAGAACTCAAGGAGCTCAACGTTCGCGGGTTTCTCACGCTGGACCAGCAGTGGCGCGTGAGCGAGCTGAAGAAGCTCAAGCTCATGGGCAAGGACCGGATGCAGTCCATGATCCGACACGCGCGCGACGCCGCGCACGCCTGACGCGGGGCGGCCCGGCACCTAGAACCATGCCGTCGTCCAGGGAGGCGCCGGGCTTTCGCGGCTTCTCCCACCTGACACCCTCCGGTGACGCCCGGATGGTGGACGTCTCGGCGAAGAAGGAGACGGCTAGAGAAGCGGTGGCCCGGGTCGTCCTGAAGATGCGTCCCGCCACGCTCAGCGCCATCCGCGCCGGGGAGATGGCCAAGGGTGACGTGCTGGGCGTGGCGCGCACGGCCGGCATCATGGCCGCCAAGCGCACCCCTGACCTGATCCCCCTCTGTCACCCGCTGCGCATCACCGGCTGTGACATCGCCTTCGCCCTCGACCTCAAGCGCTCGACCGTTACCATCGAGGCGCGCGTGCGCACGATGGACAAGACCGGCGTCGAGATGGAGGCGCTGACCGCGGCGGCCGTGGCCGGGCTCACGGTCTACGACATGGTCAAGGCGGTGGATCGGGGCGTGGTGCTGTCGGGGTTGTGTCTCCTCGAGAAGTCGGGTGGCAAGTCCGGTGTCTGGCGGCGGAGGAAGCCGTGAAGACGGCGCTCGTCCACTCCGAGGAGTGGCGGCGATTCGACTACGGCCCGGAGCACCCGCTCCGCATGGAGCGCCTGGCGCTGACGTGGCGGCTCATGGAAGCCTACGGGCTCACGTCGGGACCGAAGCTCAAGGTGCTGACGCCCGAGCCCGCCTCCATCGAGGCGGTCACGCGCTTCCACAGCCGCGAGTACATCGAGATCCTGCGCGCCGTCAGCGCGGGCGACTGGGTGCCCCACGCCGCGCGCTACGGGCTCGGTGCCGGCGACAATCCGATCTTCCCGGGGCTCTGGGAGGCAGCGGCGCTCGCGGCCGGCGGCTCGCTGCGGGCCTCGCAGCTCGTCCTCGACCACGAGGTGACGCGTGCCTTCCACTTCGCGGGCGGCTTGCACCACGCCATGCGTGAGCGCGCCTCGGGCTTCTGCTATGTCAACGACGCGGTGCTGGCCATCATGGAGCTGCGCCGTCGCGACTGGAAGGTCGCGTACGTCGACATCGACGCACACCACGGCGACGGCGTGCAGTTCGCCTTCTATACCGATCCGCGGGTGCTGACGATCTCGAGCCACGAGCGCGGCGACCGGCTGTTTCCCGGCACGGGTTTCGTCGAGGAGATGGGCGAGGGCGCGGGGCTCGGCTACTCGGTCAACCTGCCGCTCCAGCCCTACACCGACGACGCGGTCTACGAGCCGGCGTTCGAGGCGGTGGTGCCGCCGCTTCTGCGCGCCTTCGAGCCCGACGTGGTCGTGCTCCAGCTCGGAATCGACTCGCATCGGACCGACCCCTTGACCCACCTCGCGTGGACGGTGCAGGGCTTCACGAAGATCGTGACGCGATTGCTGGAGCTCTCACCCCGCGTCGTCGCGCTCGGCGGCGGTGGCTACGACCTGCCGAACGTCGCGCGCGCCTGGACGGCGGCCTGGGCCGCGATGAACGGTGTCGAGCTCCCGGCCGAGATCCCGCGCGCGTGCCACAAGGATCTCGCCGCCCACGGCCTCAAGAGCATGCGGCTCTGGGACCCGCCCCTCGAGCTACCCGCCGACACGCGACAGTGGGCCGAGGATTACGCGATGCGCCAGGTCAAAGCCATCCGCGAGCACGTTTTCCCCCTCCACGGCCTGTAGAGTCCGCCCTAGCAGTCACGCCGGGTGGGGGCGGGGGCAGCCTCCGCGGACCACACTGACTCGCATCCCGCTGTCCGCTCTCTACGCCGCCACGAGATGCTGGTTGGCGGCTTCGAGAATCTCCGCAGAAGACATGGGTCCGCAGAGGCTGCCCCCGCCCCCACCCGGCTCCCCGCGTGGACATAGGCTGTCGACGGAGCGGGGAGGGCGGGGCTGGGGGCGCCCCGGCCCCACCGGGGGTCGTGCGGACGTGCTAGAAGACGAAGACGCCTTTGCCGGTTGTCTGCGTGTCGAAGAGCCGATAGGCGGCGTCCGCTTCGTCGAGCTTGAAGCGGTGGGTGAGGAGCTTCTTCAGCGGCACCTGCTTGTCCACGATGAAGCGGGCGCACTCGGCCTGGCCCATCGCGCTGAAGGTCCACGAGGCGTGGATGGTCAGCTGGCGGCGCAGCAGGTGCTTGCTGATGTCGAAGGTGGTGGTGCCGCCCTCCCCGACCAGGGCGACCCGCCCCCAGGTGCCGGCGCTCCGCACCGCCGCGACGCGCGCGTCGGCCACGCCCGTGCAGTCCATGGTCGTCTCGGCGCCCTCACCGTGGGTCAGGTCATGGATGGCGGCGACCGGGTCCGTGTCCTTCGAGTTGACGACCGCGTCCGCTCCGAGCTCCTTGGCAAGCTTGAGCCGCTCGTTGGAAATGTCCACGGCGATGACCCGGGCGCCCATGGCATGCCCCAGCATGGTCGCCGAGAGCCCGACCGGCCCCTGGCCGAAGACGGCCAGCGTGTCGCGTCCCGAGGTGTCGATGCGCTTCAGGGCTCCGTAGGCGGTGCCGGTGCCGCAGGAGATGGCCGCGCCTTCCTCGAAGGAGAGCTCGTCGGGCAAGGGGACCAGGGTGAAGGCGGGCACCTGCATGAAGGATGCGTGGCCGCCGTGCCCCGTCATGCCGTAGACGGTGATGCCGCTCCGGCAGAGCTGTGACCAGCCGACGCGGCAGTGCTTGCAGCGCCCGCAGCCCTTGTAGTGGTGGTTCATGACGCGCGCGCCGACGGGCGCGAAGTCAGCCGCCACGCCCGCGCCGACGGCCGCCACCACGCCGCAGGGCTCGTGGCCCGCGATGACAGGCCCGCCGGAGCCGAGACCCAGAGAGGCGGCGGCATTCCCGACGGCGCGATAGGGGTGCAGGTCGCTGCCGCACATGCCGGAGGCCTTGATGGCGAGGACGACCTCGCCTGGCCCTGGGGCGGGATCGGGGAATTCCTGCAGCTCGAGCTTCCGCTCTCCGAGAAAGACGACGCCGCGCATGATGGATGATCCCTCCTGTTGAAGTTGTCGCCGCTCTACGCTCGGGACGCCTCGTAGACGAGCCGGGCGGCGGCGACGTCCTCGATGGCGAGTCCGAGAGATTTGAATACCGTGGTCTCGGAGGCGCTGACCGTCTTCGAGCCGTCGAAGATCTCCCCAGCTTCGGCATGGATCTTGGCCTTGGACAGGATGACGTCTCCGGATTCCTTGAGGGCCGCCTCCCGGGAATCCACCACTAGCACGTTGGCCATGGCGTCATCGTCCAGCTCGCGCCACGTCGGACGCGGCGAGCCCACGGCATTGACGTGGGCGCCCCGCTTGAGCCACGCGCCTTTCAGAATCGGCTCCGCCGCGTTCGTCGCGGTCACGACCACGTCCGCCCCTCGCACGGCCGACTCCGCATCCATGGCTCGCGCGCCATGCTCGCGCGCGAAGCGTTGGGCGTGCCCGGGTGTCCGGCTCCACACGCGCACCTCGTCGAAGCGGCGCACCTGGGAGAGGGCTTCGAGATGCGCCGCGGCCTGGACGCCGCTGCCCAGGAGAGCCAGCACGCGGCTGTCGGGCGAGGCCAGATACTTGGTCACCGCGGCAGAGACGGCCGCCGTCCGCATTTCCGTGATGAGGCGGCCGTCCATGACCGCGAGCGGCTCGCCGGTGTCCGGCCGGAAGAGAAGGATCATCGCGAGGTGAGTGGGCAGCGCCGTGCCGGCATTGCCGGGATAAAAGCTCACGGCCTTCAGGCCCATGGCGTCCTCCGCCACGGCGGGCATGACGGCCAGATACCGCTTGCCCTCCTCGATGGTGATCGTGTTCCGCACGGGCTGAATGACGCGGCCCTGCGACAGCGCGGTGAGCGCGGCCTCCATCTCGGCGATGAGCTGATCCCAGCGCAGCGCCGCGCGCACCGCCGGTTCGTCCAGGTACATCACCATGGGCCGTAGCCTAGCACCCCGGGGAAGGTGTGGGGGACGCTGGGCAATGGTCTTGACTATATCTGGCCGATGTGTATCTAATAGATATATGGCGCGCAAGACCGGCACCACCGAGTACGCGGTCCTGGGGATGCTCGCCCTCGGCCCGGGGTCCGGCTACGACCTGAAGAAACGGATCGAAGGCAGCGTCGCCCACTTCTGGAGCGAGAGCTACGGACAGATCTATCCGATCCTCGCCCGCCTGGCGTCCCGGCGGCTGGTCGAGCGGCGCCTCGAGCGCCAGAAGGGCAAGCCGGACCGCTACATCTACTCCATCACGGCCGAGGGGCGCGAGCGCCTCGGGGCGTGGCTCGCGGAGCCGGCTCGGGAGCAGCCCTTCCGGAGCGAGCTCCTGCTCAAGCTCTTCTTCGGGCGGCATCGTCCCGTCGCAGAGAGCATCCGCCACGTAGAGCGCTTCGGTGAGCGCCAACTGGCCCTCAAGCGAAGCTACGCCGACAGCGAGCGGGAGCTCCTGCGAGAGCAGCGCGCGCATCCCGAGCTGCCGTACTGGCTGATCACGCTCCGGTTCGGACAGAGCCGGGCCAACGCGCTCCTTCGGTGGAGCGAGCAAACCCTCGAGACGCTCGAGCGGCTGAGCCGCGCGCCGGCCCGGCGAGCGAAGAAGGGCTAAAGGAGGCCTCCATGGATGCCTTCGTGCGGTTCATGCTCGGGATCCACATCCTGGCGGGCACGATCGCGCTACTGGTCGCGCCGATCGCGCTCCTGACGGTCAAGGGCGGCCCGACCCATCGGCGGTGGGGCAAGGTGTACTTCTGGGCGATGGCGGTCGTGGCCGTGACGGCCCTCGTGGTCGGCTTCTGGCGCGGGCTGCTCTTCCTCATGTTGGTCGCCTTGTTCAGCTTCTACTTCGCCCTCTCGGGCTACCGAGTTCTGTACCGCAAGCGTCCCGATCTGGGTCAGCGGGCGTCGTCGCTCGACTGGACGGCCGCCGGGATTGCCCTCGCGGCGAGCGCGGCTTTGATCGCACTCGGGTTCATCCAGCCGACACCTACGTTCCAACGGCTCTCCACTGTCGCCAAAGTCTTCGGCGTCGTCGGGCTGATCATCGCCGGCCTCGACGTGTGGCAATTCCTGAGCCCGCCGGAGGACAAGCGGGCGTGGTGGTACAAGCACATGGCCAACATGATTGGTTCCTACATCGCCGCCGTGACGGCCTTCTCCGTCGTGAACTTCTACTTCCTGCCCACAACGCTGCGCTGGCTCTGGCCGACCATGATAGGCACGCCCGCCATCGCGATCTGGATCAGCTACTACAAGCGCCGCTTCAGCCGCCCCAAGTCCGAGGTCGCCCCGGTTACCGCCGTGTAGCTACTTGGCTTGGCGGGTGGATGACGTGCATGCAAGAGAAAGCTATGAGCGCGAACCGGCGCGGAGCAACTCGAAGATGCGGGCGGAGGTGAGGGGGACGCGCGTGACGCGGACACCGCGATCCCAGAGCGCGTCCTCGACGGCGTTCGCGATGGCCGCGGCGGGCGAGACGACGCCGCTCTCGCCCACGCCCTTGATGCCGAGCTCGTTCATCGGCGAGGGGAAGTCGAGGTGGTGGATCTCGAGCGGCGGCATGTCGTCCGCGCGCGGTATCGGGTAGTCCATGAAGGAACCGGTCAGGAGCTGGCCGGCCTCGTCGTAGAGCAGCTCCTCCCCCAGCGCCGTGCCGATGCCCTGCGCCAGGCCGCCGTGGATCTGGCCTTCCACGATCATCGGGTTGATGGGCCGGCCGCAGTCGTGCCCCGCGACGTACCTGAGGAGGCGGAGCGCGCAGGTCTCGACGTCCACTTCGAGCGCGACGGCGTGAACGCCGAACGCCCAAGCCACCGTGCCGGGGTAGTGGAAGGCGCAGGCGTTGAGCCCCGGGCCCCCCGCGTCCGCAAGGGCCCGGGTCCGCACCGCGGCCTTCGCCACGGCGGCCAGCGCCAGGCTCTTGCTCGGTACGCCCGCCACCATGATCCGCCCCTGCTCCAGCACCACGTCTTCTGGAGCGCACTCGAAGATGCTCGCCGCGACGATCCTGGCCTTCCGGGCGGTCTCGTGAGCGGCGCGCGAGACGGCGGGACCGGCAACGGCGGCCACGCGGCTGGCGATGGTGCCCATGCCGTAGCCGACCAGCTGGGTGTCGCCGCCGCGGATGACGATCTGTTCGATGGGCACCGAGAGCGCATCCGCGCAGATCTGCGCGAGCGTGGTCTCGTGAGCCTGGCCCTGGGACGACACACCGATGTCCACGAAAACCGTGCCGCCCGGGTCCACGCGGACGTTGGCGCCCTCGAAGGGGCCGAGGCCGGTGCCTTCCACGTAGGCGGAGATGCCGATGCCGATCGGGCGGGACGACCCGCGGCGCCCGGCCTGCTCGGAGCGCCAGGCCGCGTAGCCGAGCTTGTCGAGCGTGAGCTCGAACATCTTCGGGTAGTCGGCCGGGTCGTAGGCGATGGGCACACCGTCGCGATAGCTGAGCCCCGTCCGCCACGGCATCTCCTCGCGCCGCACGAGGTTCTTTCGGCGGAGATCCGCCGGGTCCATGCCGATCTGCCGCGCGGCCCGATCGAGGAGGCGGTCGAGGACGAAATTGGCCTCGGGACGCCCCGCGCCGCGATACGCGGCGGCAAAGGTTTTGTGGGTCACGACGTTGCGCCCCACGCCGTGGTAGTTGGGGACGCGGTAGGGGCCGACGAGGTGGTTGATCGTGTTGTAGGTGATGGCCTCGCCAAGCGTCGGGTGCGCCCCGTGATCCCGCGTGAACTCCGTCTCGAGAGCGACGATGCTGCCGTCCTTCCTGACGCCCAGTCGCGCGGTGTGCTGCTGATCGCGGTCGGCGGCCGCCGTCAGGAAGTGCTCGCGCCGCGTCTCGATCCACTTGACCGGCCGACGGAGACGGCGCGCCACCGCCGCCACCAGGATGTCCTCGGGATAGACGTGGCCCTTGACGCCGAAGCCTCCACCCACCTCGGGTGCAACGACGCGCACGTGCTCCTCGGCCATGCCGAGCACGCCTGCGATGGCGCTGCGCACCGCGAAGGGCACCTGGGTCGAGAGCCAGACGGTCAAGAGCCCCGTGGCCGCGTCGTGGGAGGCCAGGACGGCGCGCGGCTCGATCGGCATGCCCGCGACACGTGGATAGTAGAGGCGCATCTCGACCACGGCATCGGCCGAGGCGAAGCCATCGGTGACGCTGCCCATGACGGATTCGGACACTCCCGCCAGGTTGCCGGGCCAATCGTCGTGGACCCGCGGCGCGCCGGTGGCGAGCGCCGCCTCGGGAGAGCTCGCCGCCGGCAGCGGCTCATAGTCGACCACCACGCTGTCGACAGCGTCGGCGGCGATGTAGGAGGTGTTCGCTACGACGACCGCCACGCCTTCTCCGGCATGCATGACGCGATCCGCGGCCAGCACGGGGTGATGGTAGCGGGGGAACTCTGGCGCGGGCACGAGCGGCGGGACCGAGCCCGCGCACTCGGGCAGCTCGGCCCGTGTCAGGACGGCGACGACGCCCGGTAGCCGCCCGGCCGCGGCGGCATCGATGCGCGTGACGCGCGCGTGAGCGTGGGGGCTTCGCACGACGGCCAGCCAGAGCATGCCCGGCAGCGCGATGTCATCGGTGTAGCGGCCAGCGCCGCGCAGGAGACGGGCGTCTTCCTTTCGCCGCACGGAGGCGCCGACCAGCGCGCCGGCCAGCTTCGTGCCGGGGTCCAGGGGAGCGCTCAGGCGCTGGTCGGCTTCAGATGCGCGTCGCGCTGCTTCGCGAGCTCGGGGTCGGCATAACCCATGAGCCCCGGCTGGCCGGCGCCCAGCATCACCTGGAGATACGCTCCCTCCAGGCCCACGTTCTCGAAGCCGTGGATGACATCGGCGGGACAGGAGATGCAGTCCCACTTGCCGAGCACCGTCTCCGCCCGCGCGCCCTTGCCGTCCTCGATGAAGACCTTGACCTTGCCCTCGAGGATGAAGAAAGCCTCCTCGACGGGATGCGTGTGGGGCGCGTTGCCCTGCCCGGGAGGCACGTACATGATGGACAGGGTGAAGTGCTCGGCAGGGATGGCCCTGGCGTCCCCCTTGCCCGAGGCGCCGGCGCCGATGAAGCGATGCTGGGCCCGGCGGAAGCCTTCGACTCGCGCGTCGGCGAAGGCGTCCCAGTCGGCCACGCGATCGGTGAAGCGGGCGACTCGTCGCTCCAGCAACTCCTGGATTTCCATGTCGCCAGTCGTACCACAGCACTGTGGGGAAGTCGAGAGACACGTGGCTTTTCAATCTGTTAGAGTTACGCCCATGCGCGGTCTTTTCATCTCCGTGGAGGGCGTGGAAGGCTCGGGCAAGTCCACGCACTGCCGCCGCCTGGGGCAGTGGCTGGGGGCCCGCGGGCTCGAGGTGGTGCTGACCAGCGAGCCCGACGGAACGCCGCTCGGCTCGGCCATCCGTGGGCTCTTCGAGAAGGACGGTGGGCCCCCGACGCCGCTCACGCAGACCTTCCTTTTCATGGCCGCCCGCCAGCAGCACGTCGCCCAGGTCATCCGCCCCGCGCTCGGGCGCGGCGCCGTCGTGGTCTCCGACCGCTACGCCGACGCGACGCTCGCCTATCAGGGATTCGGCGGCGGCATGGACCTGGAGATCATCCGGGATCTCAACGCGCTCGCCACCGGCGGTGTGATGCCAGACCTGACGATTCTCCTCGACCTCGACCCCGCCGAAGGTCTGAAGCGCATCAGCGACCGCCGGCTCGACGCCTTCGAGAAGATGGACATGGCCTTTCACCGCCGCGTGCGCGAAGGGTATCTCGAGATCGCGCACGCGGAGAAGAACCGCGTTGTCGTGCTCAGCGCCACGCCGCCGAAGGACGAGCTCCACGCCGCGGTCGTCCGCGCCGTCGAAGGGTTGCTTGCGAGACAGGAGGCGCGCCGTGGCGCTTGAAGGGATCGACGGCCAGGCCGAGGCCGTGGAGCTCCTGCGCCGCGCCCTCGAAGGAGGCCGTATCGCGCACGCCTGGGCCTTCATCGGTCCGCAGGGGGCCGGACGCAGGACGACGGCCCTGGCCTTCGCCAAGGCGCTGGTGGCGCCGGCGGGCGGCGCCGCCGCCTCCCGAGTGGACCGCGGCCTCCACCCCGACGTCCACCTCCTCGGCCCCACGCCGCCCGCGAGCAATGCCAAGGGCACGCCCGCCATACGTGTCGAGAACATCCGCGAGCTGGAGCGGATGGCGTCGCTCAAGCCCGCCGAGGCGCCCTGGAAGGTCTTCATCGTGGACGAGGCGGAGACCATGACCGGCGCGGCGCCGCAGGCATTTCTCAAGACTCTCGAAGAGCCGCCGGCGCGCACCGTGATCGTCCTGGTCCTGAGCCAGGCCCGCGCGCTGCCGGCGACGGTGCTCTCGCGCTGCCAGATCGTCCGCTTCCGGCCCCGCGCTGCCGAGGGTGGCCTCGCGCTCCTGCCCGGCGGCGCCGGCCCAGACCGGGAGCGCGCGCTCGAGTGGCTTGCGCAGGCGCAGGCGCGCGGCGTCGAGGCCATCCTCCAGATCGGCGAGGCCGTCGGACGCGACCGCGAAGCGGCGCTGGCGGCGGTCGAGACGTGCTGGCTGTGGTACCGGGACCTTCTCTGCGCGCACGCCGGAGCGGATGCACGCCTCGCGGTATTCCCGCAAACTTCAGGCCCGCCGCGCTCGCTGGACGAGGTGCTGGCCGGTCTCTCCGCCTGCCGCGAAGCATGGCAGGCCATTTACGGAAACGTCTCACCTCGGCTCACCGTCGAGGTGCTGCTGAGCCGCCTGACCAAGGCGGCGTAAGGACCACCATGAGCGAGACCCCTGACACAGAGGCGGCGGTAGAGCCGGTGGCTCAGCTGCCGTACTTGATCGGCGTGCGGATGCGCGTGCCTCTCCAGGCCGAAGACCACCTGACCGATTTCGAAGACCTCACCGTCGGCGATTTCGTCGTCGTGGAGACGGGCCAGGGCACGGCCGTCGGCGAGATCAGGCGGCCCAAGCGCCCGCTACCCGAGTTCAAGCGGGGCCGGCTCTACCGGCAGGTGGTGCGCCGCGCGACCGACGCGGAGGTAGCGGAGTGGCGCGACCGCCGCGATCGCGAGCTCCAGCACGCCGAGGCGTGCCGCAGGCGCGCCCGGGGGCGGGGACTCCGGCTCAAGGTGGTGGACGTGGAGATCGATCCCAGGCACCGCCGCGTCACCGTGCTGTTCAACGCGGAGGACCGCGTGGATTTCCGGGACCTCGTGCGCGACCTCGCCCACGAGTTCCACGCGCGCATCGAGATGCGGCAGATCGGCGCGCGCGACACGACCAAGCTCATGGACGGCATCGGTCCCTGCGGGCGGCAGCTCTGCTGCTCCTCGTATCTCAAGAAGTTCGACCCGATCTCGGTCAGGATGGCCAAGGCGCAAGACATGCCGCTCACGGACAGCCGGCTTCTCGGCAACTGCGGCCGGCTCAAGTGCTGCCTGCTCTACGAATTCTCCACCTACGACCAGCTGCGCAAGCACCTGCCCAAGGTGGGCTCGGCCTGCCAGGCCGACTGCGGCGGGCAGGGGTGCATGACGGGCAAGGTGCGCTCGCTCCGCGTGCTCAAGCAGACCGTGGTGGTCGGCTTTCAGGACGGCACCGAGGCCGAGGTGCCGCTCGAGGCCCTGACCTGGGAAGGCCGCCCGCACATCCAGCCGCTCTGAGAGGTCACCCATGATCATTCGACTCGCCGCGCTCGCCGCCGTCGTCCTTCTCGCCTCCGCGCCCGCCGTCACCGCGCAGGAGCAGCCGCGCATGGGTGGAGTGCTCAAGGCCGGCATGATCGGCGAGGCGCCGTCGCTCGACCTCCACGTGACGACCGCGGTCATCACGCAGCAGATCATGTGGCACGTGTACGAAACGCTCTACACGTACGACAAGAACCTCTCGCCGATACCCATGCTGGCCGAGGGGCACGTGATCGCGGACAACGGGCGGCGCTACACCATGACCCTGCGCAAGGGCGTGCACTTTCACAACGGCAAGGAGATGACCTCGGCCGACGTGGTGGCCTCGCTCCAGCACTGGGCCAAGCTCGCCACGCCGGGCAAGGCGATCTGGAAGAACGTGGAGGCCATCGAGGCCAAGGACCCCTCTACCGTCGTGATCTATCTCAAGGAGCCCTCGGGCTCCCTCCTCTTCGCGCTGGGCTTGCCCAATAACGGCGCGGCGATCTATCCCAAGGAAGCCATGGCCGCCGCGGGCGACGGCCCGGTCAAGGAGTACATCGGGACGGGCCCCTACCGCTTCGTCGAGCACAAGCCCGACCGGCACGTTCGCCTCGCGCGCTTCAAGGAGTACTCGGCCCGCTCGGAGCCGCCCAACGGCTACGGCGGCAAGCGCACGGCATACTTCGACGAGATCTACTTCATTCCCGTGCCCGAGGCCTCGGTCCGGCTCGCCGGAACGGAGACGGGCGAGTACAACTTCGCCCAGAGCATCCGGCAGGACCAGGCCGACCGCATCAAGGGCAAGCCGGACCTCGAGGCGCACATCGTCAAGCCGTACGGCTGGATCACGGCCGTGCCGAACCACAAGGAAGGCGTCATGGCCACCAAGAAGGTGCGCCAGGCCTTCCAGGCCGTGCTCGACATGGAGCCGATCATGTCGGCCGGCATCGGTAACAAGGGCTACTACCGGCTCGACGGCGCGGTGTTCTCGCCGGAGCAGCCGCAGTTCTACTCGCTGTCCGGCACGGCGGGCTACAACCAGAAGAACAAGGCGAAGGCGCGCCAGCTCCTGAAGGAGGCCGGCTACACGGGCCAGCCCGTGCGCTGGATCACCACCAAGGAATACGAGTGGATGTACAACACGGCGCTCATGTCCTCGCAGCAGATGGAGGAGGTGGGCTTCAAGGTCGACCTCCAGGTCCTCGACTGGGCGACGCTCGTCCAGCGGCGTGGCAAGCCCGAGCTCTTCGACATCTTCTCCACGGGCTTCACGCTCGCACCCGACCCTGCCATCGCCACGCCGTTCCAGTGCAACTGGCCGGGCTGGTGGTGCCTCGAGGAAAAGGACAAGCTCCTCGCCGAGATGGCGCGGGAGACCGACCCCAAGAAGCGCCGCGCGCTCATCGAGAAGGTCCAGGCGCTCTTCTACGAGGACGTCGGGCGCATCAAGTTCGGCGACTACTTCGAGCTCCAGGTGACGCGCAAGGAGGTCCGCGGCTTCAAGCCGGGCCCCTACCTCTTCTTCTGGAACGCCTGGATCGCGAAGTAAGGACTAGATGGCCGACCGCACCTTCTACCTGACCACGCCGATCTACTACGTCAACGCGCGCCCGCACCTCGGGCACTCGTACGCCACCATCGCCGCCGATGCCATGTGCCGGTACCGCCGCCTGCGCGGGGATCGCGTGTACTTCCTCACCGGCACCGACGAGCACGGGGAGAGGATCGCCCAGGTCGCGGCCGCCGCCGGCATGACGCCGCAGGCCTACGCCGACCGGATCTCGCGCGCATTCCGCGAGACGTGGCAGCGCCTCGGCATCACCAACGACGACTTCATCCGCACCACGGAGCCGCGCCACGCGAAGGTCGTCCAGGCGATCCTCCAGAATCTCTACGACGCGGGCGAGATCTACTTCGGCGAGTACGGCGGCTGGTACTGCTACGGCTGCGAGCGCTTCTACACCGAGAAGGAGATCGTGGACGGCAAGTGCCCCGACCACCAGACGGCGCTCACCTTCATCAAGGAGAAGAACTACTTCTTCAAGATGTCGAAATACCAGGACTGGCTGATCAAGCATCTCGAGGACAACCCGGGCTTCATCCAGCCCGAGCGGTACCGGAACGAGGTGCTGGGCTTCCTGCGCGAGCCGCTCCAGGACCTCTCGATCAGCCGGCCGAAAGCGCGCCTCCAGTGGGGCATTCCCCTGCCGTTCGACGACCAGTACGTGACGTACGTCTGGTTCGACGCGCTGATCAACTACGTCTCGGCGCTCGATTACCCCGATGGGGCGCTCTACAAGGAGTTCTGGCCGCATGCCGAGCACCTGATCGGCAAGGACATCCTCAAGCCCCACGGCGTCTACTGGCCGACCATGCTCAAGGCGGCCGGGATCCCGCTCTACAAGCGCCTCGACGTCCACGGCTACTGGACGATCGGGGGCGGGAAGATGTCGAAGTCGGTCGGCAACGTCGTCGAGGCGTTCGAGCTCACGGACAAGTACGGCCACGACGCCTTCCGCTACTTCCTCCTGCGCGAGATGAACTTCGGCCTCGACGCCAGCTTCAGCGAGGAGGCGCTCGTCGGCAGGCTCAACGCCGACCTTGCCAACGACCTCGGCAACCTCGCCAGCCGCGCCACGACCATGATCGTCAACTTCGGCGGCGGGCGCGTGCCGTCGCCGGGTCCCGAGACGGATGAGGATGCAGTCGTACGCGCCGCATTGGCCAGGGCCGCGCTCGACGTCGACGAGGCCATGGAGGAATTCGCATTCCAGCGGGCGCTCGGGGCCATCTGGGAGTTCCTCGGCGTGGTCAACCGCTACGTGGACGCGACGGCGCCATGGGCGCTCGCCAAGGACCCGTCGAAGCGCGGCAGGCTCGACACCGTGCTCTATGCGCTCGCCGAATCCCTGCGCGCTATCGGCATCCTCATCGAGCCCTTTCTGCCCGAGGCGGCCGGGAAGATCCGCGCGGCCGTCGGCGGCGCTCCCGCACGGCTCTCCGACCTCGCCTGGGGCCGGCTCGCCCCTGGGACCGCCGTGCACAAGGTGTCCGGACTCTTCCCGCGAATCGAGCCCGACAAATCCTCCCTCTCCCCTCAGGGAAGAGAACCGGGTGAGGGGTCGTCGACTGGCGCGGCCAGGATCCCCATGGCCGACTTCGCCAAGGTCGAGCTGCGCGTGGCCGAGGTGCTGGCCGCCGAGCGCCTGCCGAAATCGAAAAAGCTCCTCAAGCTCACGGTCAAGGTCGGCGACGAGACGCGCACCGTCGTCGCCGGCATCGCGGAGCAGTACGAGCCCGGCTCCCTCGTGGGCCGCAAGGTCGTGATCGTCGCCAACCTCCAGCCCGCGACCTTGATGGGCGTCGAGTCCAATGGCATGGTGCTGGCCGCCGAGCACGAGGGCACTCTCGCCCTCCTCACGCTCGACAAGGACGTGCCCCCCGGCTCCCAGGTCAAGTAGTGCGCCGGGACATTCTCGAGGAGACGTTCCGACTCCTCGCGCGCCACCTGGACCTGTTCACGCTCATCGCGCTCACCGTGTGGCTGCCCGGCCACCTGGTGATCAACTACATCGACTTCTTCGCCGCCTCGAAGGACACAGCGGACGCGGCCGCCCGCGGCTTCCGCGTCGGGCTCATGGTGGAAGCCATCTTCGGACCGCTGGTGGTGGCCGCGACGCTGGCGGCGGTGGCGCGCATCAAGCGCGGCGAGCCCGCGAGCTATGTCCAGGCGCTTGTCGACGGCCTCGTCGCATGGCCGCGGATCTTCATCGCGCGCCTCGTCGTGAGCGTGCTCGTGCTGGCGGGGCTGATCGCGCTCGTCGTGCCCGGCCTCATCCTCCTGGTCCGGCTCTCCTTCGTGGATGCCCTCGTGGTGGTCGACAGGGCGCCCCTCGGTGCCGCGCTCCGCGCCAGCAACGCGCTCACGGCCGGGCGCCGCCTGGCCATCTTCTGGACGACCGGCTTCCTCTTCGTGGTCGTCTTCTCCCTCGCCATGTCGCTGTCGGCCCTCGCGGGCGCCGTGCACCATTTCGTCGTTCAGGTGCTGATCGACTGCGTGATCGCCGTCACCCAGACCGTGTTCACCATCGCGGTCTTCCTCTTCTACCGGGAAGCCCGGCTTGCCGCCGCCGCGAGAGCCCCCGCTCCTCCCGCCGGCTGAGGCGCCCGCCTCGCGGCGAACGTGGCTCCGCTGGCTCACGCGATGGGGGATCTCCGTCTTCTCGCTCGGCCTGGGACTCGCGACACTCTTCGTCTTCAGGCGCGGGCTGCCTCACGTGGGCTGGATCGTGGGTTACCTCCTCCTGCTCGTCCTGCTCGTAGCCGCGGTCACCGAGCTCCGCCAGCCGCTCGAGCGTCGGGGGCGCCAGCTCGTCCTGACCGCCGCCGACTACGCCGTGCAGTCGCTCTATCACGGCCTCCTGCTCTTCGTGCTTCCCGCCTACTGGGCGAGCGCGACGCTCGACTCGCCCAACGCGCTGTTTCTCGCCTGCATGGTGGCGGCGGCACTCGTGACCGCCGTCGATCCGTGGTACGCGGCCATCGTTCACCCCCGGCGCTGGCTCAACCAGGCGCTGCTGGCCTTTTCCATCTTCGCCGCGCTCAACGTGGCTCTACCACTGCTCGGCATCCGGCCTATCCTGGCCCTCGAGGGCGCGGCCGCGCTGACGGCGGTCGCGATGATGCCGGTGTTCCGCGAGCGCGGCGCGGAGACGTGGCTGCGCGCGTATGCGATGTCGGTTGTGCTCGCCATGCTCGCGATGGCGGCGGTCTGGCTCGGGCGGGCGGCCGTGCCGCCCGCGCCCCTCTTCGTCGCCCGCGCCACCGTCGCCCGGAGCGTCACCATGCTCGAGCCCGTCGAGCCCATCGGGAGTCCGGTTCCCGCGCAGACGGTCGCGGACTGGGGAGGCCTCGCCGCGTATACCTCGGTGTACGCGCCGGCGGGACTCCAGCAGCCCATCGAGCACGTGTGGCGGAAGGATGGGCGGGTCATTGGCCGCGTGCCGCTCTCACCGGTGCTGGGAGGCCGCAAGGAAGGCTTTCGCACCTATTCGCGCAAGACCGACCTCAAGCCGCCGCTCGCCGGCCGGTACCGCGTGGATGTCGTCACGGCCTCGGGCCAGCTCGTCGGGCGCCTGCGCTTCACCGTCACGCCCTGAGCTATCATGGGCGCGTGATGCGGCTCTTCGACACCCACGCGCACCTGCACTTCCCTGACTTCGCGGATGATCTCGACGCCGTCATCGAGCGCGCGAGGGGGGCGGGCGTCCGGGGCATGGTGACGATCGGAACGGACCGGGAGACGAACGGCGCCGTGGTGAAGCTGGCGCAGCGGGTGCCCGAGGTGTGGGCCACGGTAGGGATCCACCCCCACGACGCGGCCGAGGCGGTCGAGGGCGACTTCGAGTCGATGGAGCGTGTGGCACGCGAAGAGCCCAGGGTGGTCGGCTTCGGCGAGATGGGGCTCGACTTCTTCCGCAACCTCTCGCCCCCGGATGCCCAGCGGCAGGTCTTTCGAAGGCAGATCGACATCGCCCGTCGCGTGGGCAGGCCGCTCGTCATCCACTGCCGCGACGCCCACGACGAGACGCTGGCGATACTCGACGAGGAGCGCGCGCGGGAGACGGGCGGCGTCATGCACTGCTTCTCCGGGGACGTGGAGATCGCACGGCGCTGCCTCGATCTGGGCCTCTACATCTCGCTGGCGGGACCCGTCACCTACAAGAACGCGCGCGCGCTGCCCGATGTCGCGCGCTTCGTCCCCGAGGACCGCTTGGTCGTCGAGACCGACTGCCCGTACCTCCCGCCCACGCCGCACCGCGGGAAGCGCAACGAGCCCGCCTACGTCGCCCTGACGGCGGCGCATGTCGCCGGGCTTCGCGGCGCCGATCCCGAGGCATTCGGCGATGCGCTCACGGCCAACGCGGCCAAGCTCTTTCGCATCACGCTGACCTAACCCGCTGCACGGAGGCCCGACCATGGCGTACACCGACGTTCTCTACGAGGTCAAGAACCAGATCGCGTGGCTGACCATCAACCGTCCCGACAAGGGCAACACCTTCCGACGCCAGACCGTGCTCGAGCTGATCGCCGCCCTCAACGAGGCGCGCAACGATGCGGGGGTACGGGTGGTCGTGCTCACGGGCGCGGGCGACCGCTTCTTCTGCATCGGGGGGGAGAAGGAGCCCAACGATGGCCAGCTCCACTACCACAACACGCCGCCGGTGGTGGACCTCTACGGCCTCATCGACCTCATGCCGATCCCTGTCATCGCCATGGTCAACGGCTTCGCCGTCGGTGGCGGCAACGTGCTCGCCAACATGTGCGACCTGACCATAGCCAGCGAGCAGGCGACCTTCCGACAGGTGGGTCCGATGATGGGCTCCTACGACGCGGGCTTCGGCACCTGGTACCTGGAAGACTCGGTGGGTCGGAAGCGCGCCAAGGAGATCTGGTACCTCAACCGCAAGTACAGCGCGAAAGAGGCGCAGGCCATGGGCCTTGCCAACGAGGTGGCGCCGCACGCGGAGCTGCGCGCGCGCACCGAGGCGATGTGCGAGGAGCTGAAGAAGCGCGGGCCGCAGGCGCTGGCCGCGCTCAAGGCCGCCTTCCACGCGCGCCACAACGGCGCCTTCGGCCTGAGCCGCGTGACCATCGACCACCTGGTGGCGAACTACTATCACACCGACGAGGCGAAGGAGATGGGGCGCGCCTTCAACGACAAGAAGGACCCCAACGCGGAGCAGTTCTACCGCTAGCACCAGGCAGATCTCACCCGTACAAGGAGGACTCATGCTCAAGCCAGGAGACAAGGCGCCCGATTTCACCGGCCGCGATCACACGGGGAAGACGGTCAAGCTCTCGGACTTCAAGGGCAAGCCGGTCGTGCTCTGGTTCTTCCCCAAGGCCGACACCCCAGGCTGAACGGCGGAGGGTTGCGGGTTCCGCGACCTCCGAGCCGAGTACGAGCAGAAGAACGCGGTGGTCCTCGGCGTGTCCTTCGACACCCCGGCCGAGAACAAGAAGTTCGCCGAGAAGTATTCTTTCACCTTCCCGCTGATCTGCGACACCGACCGGACGATCGGTACCGCCTACGGCGCCAACGTCGACCCGCACAAGGGCGCGCAACGCGTCGGGGTGGTGATCGACCGGGACGGCACGATCAAGGAGTGGCACGCGCGCGTGGACGCTCGTGCCTGGCCGGCCGCGGTGGTCGGGACGCTGTAGGGGGATCCGCGCGCGCGATCAGAGCGCGATGTCGCCGAGGAAGATGCGCTTGACCTCGGCGGACTGGAGCAGCTCCGCCGACGGCCCGGTCAGGATGGTGCGGCCCGATTCGAGGACGTAGCCCCGGTCCGCGAGCCGGAGCGCCAATTCCACGTTCTGCTCGATGAAGAGGATGCTGATCCCCTGCTCGTCCCGGATGCGCCGTATGAGGGCGCCCATCTGCTGGACGATGACGGGGGCGAGGCCGAGAAACGGCTCGTCGATCATGAGCAGGCGGGGGCGGGCCATGAGCCCGCGCGCGATGGCGACCATCTGCTGCTCGCCGCCAGAGAGCGTGTGCGCGAGCTGCGTGCGCCGGTCAGCGACGACGGGGAACAGGCGCTCGACGCTCGCCAGGGTATCGGCGCGGTGCGGGCGGGCGCCGGGGTTGTGGGCGCCGAGCAGCACGTTGTCGAGCACGGTCAGGAAGGGGAACAGGCGCCGGCGCTCCAGCACGTGGGCGAGGCCTTCGCCCGCCGTGCGGTGCGCGGGCAGGCCGTCGATGCGCTTGCCATGAAAGGTGATGCGCCCGGCGCGGGGCGCGATCAGCCCCGAGACCGTGTTCATCAACGTCGACTTGCCCGCGCCGTTCGGCCCGAGGACGGCCACGATCTCGCCCTCCCCCACCCGCATCGCCGCCTGCCACAGCACCTGGAAATCGCCGTAGGCGACGTCGAGGCCTTCGACATCCAGCATTGGAGTCGTCATTCCACGTACGCCTGGCCGAGGTAGGCCTCGACGACCCGCCGGTCCCGCGTCACGACGTCCGGAGCGCCGTCGGCGATTTTCTCGCCCAAGTAGAGAGCCACGATGCGCTGGGCCACCGCGGTGATGACCCGCATGTTGTGCTCCACCACGAGGAGCGTGAGCCCGCCACGGTGCAGGTCGCGGACGAGCTGGACCAGGCCGGGAATGCTGCGCTGGTCGACGCCTCCCGTCACCTCGTCGAGGAGGAGCACCCGCGGCTCGGTCGCGAGCGCGCGCGCCAGCTCGAGGCGCTTGCGCTGACCGGTGGAGAGCGTCCGCGCGTACTCATCCGCTTTCTCCGCCAGCCCGACCCGGTCGAGCAGATCGCGAGCGCGCGCCCGCGCGTGCCGGACATCGTGCAGGCGGGTGAGCGCGCCCACCATCACGTTGTCGACGACGGTCAGGCCCGCGAACGGTCGGAGCTTCTGGAACGTGCGCGCGATGCCCAGGCGGCACACGTGGTCGGGCGAGAGACCCGTGAGGCGCGCTCCATCCAGGCTCACCGCGCCGGCGTCGGGGCGATAGAAGCCGCTGATGACCTCGAAGAGCGTCGACTTGCCGGATCCGTTCGGGCCGATGATGCCGACCAGCTCGCCGGCCTCCACGTCGAACGAGATGTCGCGGTTCGCGGTGATGCCGCCGAAGCGCTTGGTGATGCCCGAGACGGAGAGCAGGCTCACGACGTCGATCCTGCGGCCGGGCGCCGCCTGAACCGCTCGCCGACCCAGGGCAGCAGCCCCTGGGGCGCGAAGCGCATCATCACGACCAGAGCCGTGCCGTAGATGATCAGGTAGATGCCGACGAGCCCGGCGCCGATACCCCCGAAGCGCGCGCGCAGGTACGTTTCCAGCATGAGGATGAGCGCGGCGCCGAGGAAGGGCCCGAGCGCGGTGCCGATCCCGCCCAGGATCGCGGCCAGGGCGAAACGGACGGAGAGGTCGACCGAGAAGACGTAGAGCGGGTCCACGAAGCCGACGTACTGCGCCCAGAGGGCGCCGGCCACCGCGGTGAGCGCGGCGCTGGCCGCGATGGCCGCCACTTTGAGCCAGAGCGCCGGAACGCCGAGCGAGAGGGCGGCGTCCTCGTCCTCGCGGACCGCCGCGAGCTGGAAGCCGCGGCGCGAGCGTTCGAGGTAGAGCTCGACGAGATACACGCAGATCGCGAGCACGAGGACGATGACGACCCAGACGCGCTTGTCAGTGATGCCGAGGGTCCAGAACCCCGGACGGAAGGGCACGGGGATGCCCTCGGAGCCGGAGGTGAAGCCGCGCCAGCGGCTGGCGACGATCAGCAGCACCTGCGAAAATGCGATGGTGGCGAGCGCGAAGTAGGGACCGCGCAACCGGTTGCTGAGAAAGCCGATGAGGATCCCCAACGCCGTCGCGAGGACGGCGCCGACGAGGAGCCCGATCCACGGGGAGAGATCCCACTTCGTCCCGAGCAGCGCCGCGGAATACGCGCCCAGCCCGAAGAACGCGGCGTGGCCGAGCGAGACCTGGCCGGCGTAGCCGCCGGCCACGTTCCAGGCCGCGGCCGTCGACCCCCAGAGCAGGATGAGGACGAGGCTGTCGAGCAGGAAGGGGTCGCGCACCAGGACGGGGCCGAGCGCGGCGAGAGCGAAGAACGCGACGGCCGGCCACGCCTCCCTCACGCGCCGATCGCCTCCGCGCCGCGCTGGCCGAAGAGCCCGGCGGGGCGGACTACGAGGATCCCGATGAACAGGAGCAGGTAGAGCACTTCCTTCCACGCCGTGCCGATCACGTACGAGCCGATGACCTCGACGGCGGCAACGATCAGGCTGGCGATGAGCGCGCCGGCCATGTCGCCGAGCCCGCCCAGCACGACCGCGACGTAGGCGATCAGCACGAACTGGAGCCCGACCGTCGGGTAGACGGGGTAGATCGGCGCGAGGAGGACGCCGGCCACACCCACGCAGGTGATGCCCACCGCCCAGGTAAGCGCGAAGACACGGCCCGTGTCGATGCCCATGAGCGACGCGGCGGCCCTGTCCTGCGCGGTCGCCCGCATGACCTTGCCCGTGTACGACCAGCGCAGGAAGGCGAAGAGCGCGGCCGTGCAGAGCACCGCGACGGAGAACGCGATCAGCTGGGCGAGGTTGAGGACGGCGCTGCCGAGGTGCACGACGATCGCGTAGTAGCTGGTGCGCACGAACTGCGAGTCGGCGGTCCACAGGACCAGGGCCAGGTTCTGGAGCGCGATCGACAGGCCGACCGTCGTGAAGATCTGCACGTTGTGGGAGGCGTGGATGACGGGCCGCATCACCGCGCGGTAGCTCAGCCACCCGAAGCCGAAGATGAGGGGAAGCGACACGACGAGCGTCACGTACGGGTCCAGGTGGAGCAGCGCGAACGCCCAGAAGGCGAGGTACATGCCCAGCATGAGGAATTCGCCATGGGCGAAGTTGACGACGCGCATCACGCCGAATATGAGCGTGAGCCCCACGGCGATGAGCGCGTAGATGCCGCCCAGGAGAATGGTGGAGACGAGGAGCTGGGGGACTACGTGCATGGTCGGGCGGCGTGGGGCTCCACCGACGCGCGACACCCCGGGGACGGTCCCCGGGGCGCCGGCTGGATCGGCGGGGCGGAGCGGGCCGCTACTTCCGCTGGTCCCAGGGGCCGAGCGGTATCCACTTTGCGCGATTGGTCGTGAACTCCTCCGGCCACACGGTGACGTTCTGGCCGTTCTGCCACTGGAGCATGTAGTGCTGCACGCGCGGATTACCGTTCTGGCCGGTCTCGTCGAACTTCACGCCCCAGCCGTTGACCGCGGAGCCAACCGGGATGTCCATGGCCAGGACGGCGGCGCGGAACTTCTCGGGGTCGTCGGTCTTGGCCGCGTCGAGCGCGAGCTTGAGCACCCAGAGGCCACCGCCGGCGAGCTGATGCCCGCCCGCGATGTCGGCGCCCGTCTTGGCCTTCACGGCCTCGCGGAAGGCGCGCTCGATACGCTGGCCCTCGGGCCGCATCCCGTCGATGATGAAGCCCGGGCCGGGCTCGAGCAGCGCGAAGGGGCCGTTGGCGTCGTTGCCGAACGCCTTGCCGAAGTCGGGCGAGCCGTACCCGGTGGCGCCTGCGTGCACGACCGCCTTGACCAGGAAGTTCTGCTCGCGCGCCTGCCGCCAGAAGATGATGGAGTCCTGGTTGCGGGCGATGTGGTGGAGGATGTCGGGGTTGGCGTTCTTGAGCTTGAGAATCACCGGTGTCAGGTCGTTGGTGCTGAACGTGTAGTACTCGGCCGCCACCTCCTGCATGCCGAATTCCTGCTTGGCGCGCTGGCGCGCCGTCTCGGTCACGCTCTGGCCGTACGAAGAATCCTCGGAGAGATACGCGATGCGCAGCTCGTTCGGTTTCTTGCCGAGGCGGTGGGC
>WNFS01002680.1_pt1 | contig 24670 bp, 21 predicted proteins | sample 5400141 | NCBI WGS metagenome assembly WNFS01 (sample SAMN13153358, study PRJNA577476) | soil metagenome | isolation source: 60 cm saprolite under Madrone tree | place: USA:California | collected 2016-06-14
AAGAAAATAGCATGTTAGCGTCGAAGGAACCCTCAGTAAGGGCTTAGTGCCGCCCCTAGCGAGAGAAGCAGGGGTCTTTGACTCGCGACGAGGGCAGTTCAGAGCGGGAGGCAGTGCATCGTGTTGGTGAACCAGGGCCTGCTCGGCATCGCCTTCTTCGAGGCGACCGCGTTCATCGTTCTGCTGGTCCTCTTTTTTATTTTTCAGCGCGATCATATCAATAAGTATTTCCGGCTGTGGGTCGCCGGGTGGGTTGTGTTTACGCTGGCCTCGCTGTGCGAAGTTGCGATGTTGAGCCGGAATTTGCCCGAATTGTGGATGGCCGTGGTGCTGGGAAGAGTGGCGGCGATGTTGTTGTTCTCTGGCGCGGTGGTGCAATTTACGACCGGCGCAGGGAAGCGGGGTTTGCCGATACTACCGCTTACTGGCGTGGTGCTGTTCGGGGCTTATTACTTTCAACGTAGCGCACCGTCGGCCTACGCCAGCGTGCCCTGGGGAACGGCGCTGCTGGCGAGCGCGGTATGTCTCTGGGCGGGGATGGTGTTGTGGAGGTCGCCGCTGTTGAGGCGCGGGCATGGAGTGAGGTTGCTCGAGGGAGTTTTCTTATTGACCGGCTTGCACGGATTGGACCGCCCGTTATGGCCAGAACACCCGTATTTTTTGTTACGAGTGGCGTTTGACCACCTGCTGGGCGTGGCGTTGGGAATTGCCATGGTGGTGGTGGTGCTGGAGGGAGCGCGGGCGCGGACGGTAGAACTCAACGAGAAACTGAGGCGGCTGACGCTGCTGACCACGGCCAGCACGCAAACGCTGTCCGTACAAGAAGTGCTGGACAGAGTGCTTGCGCACTTGGTGGAGAGCCTCGGTGCGACGCACGGGCTGGTGCGGTTGCTGGAAGGGGTGGGAGACAAAGCTCAGGTTGTGGTGCACGCCTCGGTTGGATTTCAGCGGGAGTACTTGAAAAAGTATGGCAGTTTGCCGGCGAAGGCGGCGTGGACGCAGCGAGTTCTACATAAGGAATGCGAGTTCTCTCGTTTGGAAGACGAACCGGACCCGGCCGTGCGGCAGAGAATGGCGGAGGCCGGCATCGGAAATAACATCACGATGGCGCTGCCGGGCAAAGACGGGCCGCTGGGGATCATCGCCATCGGTTCGACGCGCAACGAGCAGTTCCAGGCAGACGAGATTGCCTACCTGCTCAACATTAGTAATCTACTGGGATTGACGCTGCAGAATGTGCGGTTGTTCGAACAAGTGGCTACCGTGCAGCAGCAATGGGCGTACACGTTCGACTCGATTGGCGATCCGATTCTCGTGCACGACCGGCAAGGCCGGATACTGCGGTGCAACTTGCGTTTGGGGCATCTTCTGGGCAGGGATTCGCAAGCGCTCGTTGGGCGCGGGGTGACAGAACTACTGGCGCGAAAGAACTTGTCTTACGAGATGTGCCCGTATTGCGAAGGCGTCGCGGGAGAAGGGGACAACCCGGACCCATGGCTGCAAGGTTATTTTCTTGCTTCGAATTCCACATTCACGGACCCGGCGGGGAACCTGCTTGGGACAGTGCATGTCTTGAAGGACATCACGGAAAGAAAGCGGGCGGAAGAGAAGTATCGAACGCTTGTTTCTAGCGTGCAGGAAGGCGTCTTTATTTCCACGCCGCAGGGGAGGTTCCTGGATTTCAACGACGCGATGATGCGCATGACGGGATATGAGACCCGAGAGGAATTGTTGGGGGCCGATATTCCGGGCACAATGTATGCAAATCCCGCGGACCGCGAGCGGCTGAAAAAGCTGCTTCAGGAACACGGCACTGTGGCGGACTTTGAATTCGAGATGAAGCGCAAGGACGGAGAGATTCGGACGGTGCTGGAGTCTTCCATCTCTGTGAAAGACGCCGCGGGAAATGTTACGGCCTATCAGGGCTTTTTGCTGGATATCACCGAAAGAAAAAGAGCGGAGCAGGAAATCCGGCGGCGCAACCGGGAGCTACTGGTATTGAACTCTATCGGGCAGACGCTCATGGAGTCGATGGACTTGGGAGATTCGTTGCATCGAACGCTGCGGCAGATGGCGGAGCTGTTCAGTCTGGACGCGTGCGCCCTGTACCTGTTTGACGAGGCTGGGACGAAGATCCGGCGCGTGGCGGCGGTGGGGCACAGGTCAGAGTACGCAAGGAATTTTCCCGCGGTCACTCTGAGGCCGGAGCTGCTGCAGCACATCAAGGCGGTGCACGCGACGTTTCTTTCAGTCCAGGGACTGCCGCTTCCCGCCATATTTCGCGAAGCACAGAGGAAAGAAGAGCTTTTGTCCGCCTATATCGTAGTGCTGTGGTCGAAAGACCGTGTTATCGGCGGACTGACAGTGGGGAGCCGCACGCCAAAGGAGTTTTCGCCCGCGGACGTCAACCTGCTGATTGCGGTCGGGAGCCAGCTTTCGAGCGCCATCGAACGCACGACACTTTACGAGGAGGCTCGGCAGGCGTACGAGAACCTGCGCCGCACGCAGGAGCAGCTCCTGCACAGCGAGAAGATGGCGGCGGTAGGGCAATTGATCTCCGGCGTGGCGCACGAGCTCAACAACCCGCTCACCGCAATCCTGGGCTACAGCCAGCTGCTCACCTCAAGCGGCCAGATGGGCGCGCAAGGAGTCGAGTACTCCGAAAAGCTCTACAAACAGGCGCAGCGGACGCACCGCATTGTGCAGAACCTGCTCAGCTTTGCCCGGCAGCACAAACCGGAGCGCGTCCCCGTTCAGCTGAATCTCATATTGGAAGAAACACTGGCGCTGCGCGACTATGATTTGCGCATGAATCACATCCGCGTTCACCTGGAGCTCGCTGCAGATCTTCCTTATACGTCGGCAGATCCCCACCAACTGCAGCAGGTTTTCCTGAACATGGTCAACAACGCCGTGGACGCAATGCTGGAGCATTCCAACGAAGGTGACCTCTGGGTGAGAACGGGGGCGAACGGAGACAGGTTGTTCATAGAGTTTACGGACAGTGGCCCCGGCGTAAAGGACGCTTCCAGAGTATTCGACCCTTTCTACACGACCAAGCCCGTCGGCAAGGGCACCGGACTTGGTCTCAGCATTTGCTACGGTATCATTTCGGAACACGGCGGATCGATCCAGGTGCGCAATGTACCTCCCCGAGGAGCTTCCTTCACGATAGAGGTTCCTTATCAGCCGTCCAGGCCGGCGAAAGAAGGCGATTCGCTGCAAACAACGGAACGGGTGAGGGAAGGGCGCATCTTATTGATAGATCAGGATGATTCGGTACTGGAGGCGGTTGGCGCGATTCTGAGGGAGCGCGAGCATCAAGTCGAAACGGCCAAGACTGCCGCAGATGCGATGGCCATACTTGAGAAGCAAGAGTTCGACTTGGTGTTGGCGGATCTCGACCTATCCGGAACAGCCGCACGAAACATACTTCATGATTGGATACTTGCTCGCAGACCCGGTTTGGCCAAGCGCTGCCTCTGGATGCGTGGAGTCGCTCCGCTGGGGCCTCCTCCGGAACAAGCGACACTCAACGGGAACGACGACATTCTCCAGAAGCCGTTTAAGGCAGTGGAACTGCTTGCCGCAGTGGATGGGATGTTAGGGAATGTCCAGCCCGCGCCCATCCAGGGATGAGGCGAGCTTCGCAGCCAAAGCGGCACGTTCCCCAAGCTCTTTCATGGCAGTTTCCAACCTGATCGAAAGCCTACTGACAACGTCGCTCAGTGATCCAAGCTCGGGAAGTGGCGCAAATCCAAAGAGGATTTTGATGCGAATCATTTCATAGCGCCAGGAAAAGGTCAGACCCAACCGGAACCTTTCTAATTCCTGCGACACGCCGACTTGCGTCGACATGGAAGCAATCACGCGAGCCAACCGCCATAATTTCAGGAAATCACTGCGCAAGCAGGCCAGGTAAGCCAACGCGATCTTGCGGCGCTCTTTACGCACCCTGCGCGTAAGCGCACGCGACCCGCGCGACGCGAGAAAAGCAAAATCCTGGGCAGCCATCGTCTGCCGCACTTGGGGAAAGTAGGTCACGTGACGCCGGTCCATGTCTTCCGCGGCGCCGAGACCGCCGCCGGGCTCCGAGAACTTCCGGTGGTCACGCAAGACCCAGGCAAGTAGAAGCGCCAGTAGAACTGCGAAGCCAAAAAGAAGTAAAAGAGGGAGGCTCACTGCGGGCGTGCCTCAAGTTTCCAAAGCCGTAGAAGCTTTTCATTCAGCTCGCGCAAGCGCTCATTGATCTCGGGTGAAAGGCGTTTATAAATGGAATCCGACGGCGGGGCGGATGGCCGGGCCCCGGCGGGCGGGGGACTACAAAGGGCGGCCACCCAAATAATCTGGACTACGATAAAAGAAAGCATCGTCGAGGATTGCCAGATGGGCTGATAGACATCAAACGATTTCTTAAGAAGGCTTTGCAGGACGGTATTGATCAGAATCTCGGTGCAGGAATAAAGACAAAATCCACCGAGGATCATCTTGAGTGCGGCGGGGACTTGAATGGCGTAGTAACGGACCAGGAGCAGGCAGGCGATAACAGCCGAGGCGAAAGTGAGATGATAGCCGCGATTGAGTTCGAACCACTTCGCCGTAGCCCAATCGCCGCGCGTTGCCAGTGCCACCAGAAGTACGACGAGGATTGAAGTGAAAGCCAAAGCCCGCCATACGAGGCCCCAAATACCTTGGTATTGTCTTAGAGTGATCCTGAGAATTTCTGTGGTGGCCAGTGCCGCTGCGAGAAGAGCAACGCACTCTGAATACCAAGCGAGCTTGTAAGTAGTGGCAGAATTAGTTCCCCAAATGGAATACACAAAAACGAGGAAAGCGCCTTGGCAGAGGTTGAGACTTACGTATGCGGTGAAAAAATGCAGCTTGCGAAAATTTCCCTTTGATAAGAGAAGAACCAGCACAAACAGTTGTGCCAGAGCACTGCAGGCCCACAACAAGAGGACGTAGTGAGGCAAGCTACTCACAACGGTGAGATGCTAGCATACCTTGACTGGCCGGTAAATAAACTAGCTGTGACAGGAGGGATAGGTAGAAGGTACTGGACGGGCGATCGGGAGGTAGAAAGCTGGCGACAAAGAGTCAAGGTATAGCCATGCAATCCCTGCATGCGATCGGAGGCAACCTACAAAGCCTTGAGCTTGCATCGCTGTCATGATGCGACATGATAAGGAGGGCGAAGTAAAGATTAGAGACTTCTCAGAATTCCTCCTCCGCAACTCGTCGTGCGCCCTGCCGGCGAGTTGCGGAGCCAGGAACAAGTCGCGACCTTTACGCCAGCCGGCCGGGCGGAGGGGGAGCGGGGAGAGGAGAACCGCTCACAAGTGCAACGGAAACTGCGGCAGTGCGATTACTGGATAAGTGTTTGACCGAGCTATAAACAGGGAGTACGATCGAAATCGCCAAAGCGACCAATGTTAGGCGAATTGAGATGTTTTTCTTCATGGCTAAAAGCCTCCTGACTGCAACCATGAAGAAGAATCGGAAGAGTTGAGAGTAATTGTCTAAAACGTTCCGTCTGCGGAACGGGGCGATGGAAGAAAATGTTTACGCAACTCCAGCAAAACCGGCGCATCATTCAAGATTTCACGCTGACTACTCTTGCGGGGATTACCGGAGAATTTAGCAGGTTGACTTATATGGCATCCTTGCGCGATCTCTCGAGCGGGAGATACGAGCACGCGGGGCTCGCCGCCCTGTATCCGGGGGATGCGATCCAACAGGCCTTAAACCTGTGTCACGAACAGATCTTCGAGCGAGTTTTGGAATCTCCGCTGGCGAGGCAAGAAGCGGACCTGAAGGAATGTCTCGAGCGCATGCCGGGCGGGCTATGTGGGACGTTGGCACACTGGCGGCGGATGGAGGCCTACCGGGTCCTGATGCCGGAGCGCGCTCCGGGCTATCTCAAGGAGCTTTTCTGCTCGAATCTCCGCGCGCTGCTGGAGATTCTCCAGGAAGAATGTTCCACGGTTCGTTCAGCCGGGTAACTACGCCCACTACGCGGCCTACCACTTCGGCTTCTTCCGGAAGCCGCCAAGCCTCGGGCACACAGCGAGATAGAGGGTGGGGCTGCATAAGCAGGCGTGTCCCGTCCTGATGAAACCATCCACAGCGGTAACCGTCACGCAGCTCGATAAAATACATGGGCCGGTCGTATTCGTTTGCCCAGTTGTCGTCTTCGATGCGGCGTACGGTGACATCCACGAGAACGACGCTGCCGGGCCGCAGTATTGGCGTCATGCGGCGGTCCGACAGACCGATATACCCATACCGCTGGCGGGCATTGCCATTGGTCAGCAAGCCTTCGAGGTTGCCCCACTGCTCGACCATGCGGGAGAGCAGTTCAGTCCGCTTGGGATCGAAAGAAGGATCGAATCGCAAGGGAGTTTTGAGAGATACGGGAGGAGCCGCGAGGTGAGTATGCGGGGCATGAAAGGCCCCACCGTCGGGGAAACAATCTTCGATGGGAACATCGTACCAACGGAAAATCTCGAGCGGGTTCAGGTGATAGACAACCGCGAGTGTATAAAGCTTATGAAGACCAGGAGTGACGCCGCGGTTTTCGATGTCGGCCAAGCGGCTGATGTGAAGAATCAACTCGGGGCGGCCGCGGCGCGCTGCCAGTTCAAAACTTGCGCGTTCGACGTCGCGATAGGTTAAACCAAGTCGTTCACGGGCTTGCCGCAGACGAAGTCCGGGGAGCATGTTTTCCTCGGGAGAGAGCTAGGAGCTGACAAAGCCGAGTATAGCAGAATTACCATTCTGTTAAGGATTCAGAACGGACGCCTGTGAATTTCGCCGGAAATGTTTTTTTATCCGCGTCAGCAAAAATTGCGCGTCATGACTCCGGAACGCATTTCCCCCGCTATCTTCATTCGCTTTAGTCGCTTGCGCGGAATCGAGGGCGGTTGCGTTGCGTGTGGCAAACGCTGTTCCAAGGAAGCAGCCCTGCGACGGAGGATGGCCAGCGTTTCCTATCACGCACCACTTAGTTCTCCCGGTTGCGGCGGTCCCCGAGCGTTATCTGTTATTCTGCAAAGATTATGCCCCTATCGAGCAAAAGAATTGCCGAATGCCTTTGCGCATTTGTTTTGACGGTCTCGTGGCTCTTTGGCGGAGGCGCCCTCCTGGCCCAACAAGCTACGACAGCGCCACCTTCGTCAGCTCAGCCAAAGGTGAACAATGCCGAATTTGCGGCGACGGCGGACGCAGTGCTCAAGCAAGTGAGCGAGATTACTGGACTAAAGCTGCTTACGCCTCTGAAGAAGACGTTGCGCTCGCGGGATGAGATACGCGCGTACGTCGTCCGCGAGATGGATGAAGAGAAAAAACCGGCGGAGCGCTATGCGGAAGCGCGAAGCGCCGAGGCTTTTGGCTTGATTCCGAAGAACTTTGATTTAGATAACTTTATGATTGATTTGTTGACCGAGCAGATTGCAGGCCTCTACGATCCGAAAGCGCGAGAATTTTACATTGCGGACTGGATCCGCCCTGATGACCAGCGCATGGTTATGGCCCATGAGTTGACCCACGCCCTACAAGACCAGCATTTTCAGATCGAGGCGTGGGAGAAAGCGGCGCGGCCGAACGACGATGCCGAGCTCGCACGCGAAGCGGTGCTGGAGGGCAGCGCCATGGCCGCCATGATTGACTATTTGCTGAAGGGAACAGGTCATTCAGTCGAGGACCTGCCTGCGATTGACCCTTCCGTTTTTGCCGGCGACATGTCCAAATCGCCCAAGTTGCAACAAGCGCCGCAGTTTTTGAAGGACGCGATGATCTTTCCCTATTTTGGGGGATTGACCTTTTCTACAGCGATCTTGAAGCCGGCGGGGTGGAGCGGTTTGTCAGCGGTGTTCGCCAAGCCGCCGATTTCCACGCAGCAGATCATGCATCCAGCTGTTTACAAATCAGGAAAAGTTCCCGCGCCAGTCACGATACCTTCTTTCGAGAAGTTGCTTGGCCAGGATTGGGCGAAAATTGATGAGAACGTGATGGGGGAATTCGGCTGGAAAGAAATATTGAAGCAGTTTTTAGGCGAGGACAGAGCCACGCCGCTTGCTGCCGCTTGGGATGGGGACCGTTACGTGCTCTATGAACACAAGCAAACAAAACAGCTAATTCTGGCTGCGCGCCTGCACCTTGACAGCGAAGAACACGCTGGCCGCTTTTTTGGGCAGTACTCGGACGCGCTTGAGAAAAAGTACCTTGGACATGAAAATGCGCCGCGCTCGTCGAATTTCCTTACTTTCGATTCGCCGGAGGGCGGAGTCTTTTGGCGGTGCGTGGGCGCGGAATGTATTTCGGTAGAGGGGACGAGCCGGGCCGTGTTTGACGGCATCAATGGGTTGATAGGCTGGCCGGCTGCGCCGCTTGCCTCCAAGTCGGCGACCGCCGCGTCTGGGATGGCGGCAATCAACATTGCTGCGTTCTCGGAGAGGTAGGAGTTGCATCTACGTGGGACATAGTTTGAAAGGAAAGCTGGCTGCAAACGCCGCTGACTGCCGAGGCCAGCTGGTTTAGGAATCCGAGAGCGGGAATACAGGCGCCCCACGATTCGCAGATTTGTTTTTGGTTTTACCTTCCAGGCGGTTGATTCGAACTAACAATTTATTTGCGAGGCGTGTTGCGCGGGATGCGGCGTAAGGATCGCGAGGGTGCTCGTGTAGGCGGTGAAGTTTGCCGAAGCCGAGGAGGGCAAATTCCATTGCGCGGGCAGGGTCCTTTGCGCGTCGCTCGTAATGGATGGCGAGTTGTTCACAAGCCAGAACACCATCCTGGGGATCACCAGCGAGTTCGAGCCAGAGTGCGGCTGCCGCAGCGTGGTCGCCTCGGCGCTTGGCAAGCAGGGCAAGCTCGCGGCAGGCGCGAGGGCGGAATTCGGCGGGAAGGCCGAGATCAAGGGCCTGCGAGCAGGCGACGTGGGCGCGATCGGAATCACCGCGCCGCTCAAAGAATCGCGAGAGGCCGAAGAGATCAAGGCTGTCTATTCCATCGCGGTCCGCCACTTGAGAGGCGAGAAGTGCGTTGATCTTGCCGAAGAGCGCGGCAAGGCCGCGCAGATCCATTTGATTGTGGCGAACGATGCCCACGATTGGAGCGCGAGCGCCGCCGCGGAGATAGTCGAAGTAATACTGTGGGATCAGAGCGGAGGCGATGTCGTCTTCCCGATGCCAGCCGAGCCGCGCGGCATCGAGAACCCGGCGTTCCAGTTCGACGAGGCGGACGGAGCCGAGGCGCAGCTTCCAAAGCGCGCGAGCGGGATGAAGAAGATCGAGATGCGCGGCGAGGCGCGGCGTGGAAATAGCGCGCGTCATGGTGAAGCGGTTTTCGAGAAGCGGCCAGTCGAAGGATTTGCCGTTGAAGGTGACGAGAACGGGGCGGTCGGCAAGGCGCGCGGCGAGTTCCTGAAGGAGTGAGTGCTCTTCGGAAAAATCGCGCATGAAGAATTGTTCGACTTGCAGGCCGCCGGCGTCCCACCAGGCGATGCCAACGAGAAAGGGGTAAGTGCCGGTGCCGCCGGCGAGGCCGGTGGTTTCTGTATCCAGGAAGAGCCACTTCGCGGGGTCTTGGAAGGCGGCGCTTGTGCGACGGGATAGCTCGGGATCGCGCGTGCGGGAGAGAAGTTCGAGAGCGACTGCGGATGGCTCGGAAAATCCTGGCGTGGAGAACCAGTTGCGAATGGTGAGGTGCTCTCCGAAATGATTTTTTGCCACGCTTGCGCAGAGAAGATGGGCGAGAGAATCTTCCCGATCGGGCGCGCGCAGGGCGGCTGGAGGCGAGGGCACAGAGCGCGCGGGCCTGAGCGCGGCGAGTCGAGAAAATTTGTCGGCTGAGGTAGGCATGTCTAGTCACACAGCCTGTCGAGAATGGCGAGAGAGGCTTCTTTGGCGCGCGGGGCGAGGTCGCCAGCGGGGGCAGGCGGCGATCAACTCGCGCGTTTTTTGGATCAGGAGATCGTGCACGCGGAAGAGCGGTTCGGAAAAACCGATGCCGCCGGGATAGGCGTCGTAAAGATAAAGGCTGGGCTCGAAGAATTCCTTTAGCTGCGAAGCAGAGGCGTCTCTAAGTCGCGAGGGCATGAAATCATCCGTTGCGGCGGCGCTTGGGCCCAGTAGGGGCGCAGCATGATGCGCCCCTACAAGCTCGGTGTCGGAACCATGAGCAGGTGGCCGTTCGCCAATGGCGGTGCCCAGATCGCGGCCGTCGCACATCAGCAGCAGCGTAGCAACAGAAGTCAGCGCGTGGAGCAAGCCGAACATGCCGCTTTGCCGTTCGCTCACGCTGTAGGGAAGCGATTCGAGCAGCGCCCGCTCCAGCGTGATCCAGTACGACGTCGTGTGCATTTCGTTTTCGGGAAGCTCGAGCTTGCCGTCTCCGATGTTTTCATTGGTGAACAATTTTATTTTCTTGAAGCCGACGACTTGCGAGCGGACGAGAACGTCGCCGTGGGAATGCGAATTCGCCGAAGGGGAGGATGCGGCAAAGGTTTCTGTCGCTTCAAGCACTCGGACCTCGGTGTAGCGGACGGCATCAGTGTAGTAATCGACGTCCACCTGTTTTACATAAGCCTTGCGCTCTTTGAAATCGAGATGCTCGACGTGATATTGCTGGCCGCCGTGAATATAGATGGCCTTTTCGTGAAGAAAAATCAGTGCGCTCGGGAAATCGACTTCGCCGATGACATTGGGAGAGCCGGTGACATCAATAATGATGAAATTGTCGCTCGTGATCGAGCGAAGACTGATGGTGTCGGCAGGATAGGCTTCGTGAGTCCAGTGAAAGTGATCTCCGGCAAGATGCAGGAATCCTGCCTCGGCAAGGCGCGCGCAAAGGTCTGGAACGTCGACTTGGCCAAATCGTTCGCCGGGCGCGATGGGCAATTCGAACGCCGCACATTTTAAATGATTGATCAGAATTTCGAGATTGTCCGGTTGGATGAACGCATGCTCCGGAGTGTTGCCGAAAAAATAGTCTGGATGGCGAACGATAAATTGATCGAGCGGCGACGAAGAGGCGACCATCACGGTGCAGGAGCTGCCACTGCGGCGCCCAGCGCGCCCGGCCCGCTGCCAAGTCCCGGCGATCGAACCGGGGTAACCTGCCATGACTACGGTGTCGAGCGAGCCCACATCGATCCCGAGTTCCAGCGCGCTTGTTGACACTACGCCACGGATACGGCCGTCACGCAGGCCGCGCTCGATTTCGCGGCGCTCATTCGGCAAATAGCCGCCGCGATAGCCGCGGATTGTTTCTTGCTTGCCGGGGGGCTCGGGATTGGCCTGCTGAAGATACGTAAGGAGAATTTCTGTCTGCAACCGCGAATTGGCGAAGACCATCGTTTGCAGGAGCTCACCGGGATTCGCAATCGTTGCCGAACAGCAAATGAATATCGGATCGCTACCGTAAAAGTTCGCAATGCGGCGCAGGCGCCGGAGCACGTTGCAAAGGTGGCTGCCGAACACCCCCCGGTAGGTGTGAAGTTCATCGATTACGATGTACCGAAGATTTTCAAAGAGCCGCGTCCACCGGGTATGGTGCGGCAGGATCCCTGTATGCAGCATGTCCGGATTCGTGAGCACCACATGCCCCTTTTCGCGGATGGCCTTGCGCGCGTCGGCGGGCGTGTCGCCGTCATAAGTAAAGACTCCGAAGCGGTTGTCGAGGCGCTGGTTTAGGTCATAGAGCTCCGCCAGCTGGTCCTGTGCCAAAGCCTTTGTAGGGAAAAGGTACAAAGCGCGAGTATCCGTATTCTCGAGAATCGAATTCAATATCGGCAGGTTGTAGCACAGAGTTTTTCCGGAGGCGGTCGGCGTGACTACGACGACGTTCTTGCCCAGGTGCACAGCCTCGGCGGCGATGGCTTGATGTGTGTAAAGCTGGCGAATGCCCTTGGCGTCGTAAGCCGCAACAAGATCCGCGTGAACCCAGCTTGGAAACTCCGCCCATTTCGCTTCGCGCGCAGGAAAGTAACGCACTGCAGTGAGCACTTCGCCGTTAATGTCTTTGGCGGCGAAAATATCCAAAACTTCGCGCACGCGCGCCACCGACGAGCCAGCCGATGGCCCGAGAGAGCCAAAGGCCGCAGCCCGCACAGCCAGAGATTGGGACATGAGCAAACCCTCCTGCAATTCGCCTTTTGTTCGCCCAGGCTAACACGCGGCGATAGCGGCTGCAACAGAGAAGTGGATGTGGTTCCCATCGTGTGTCCAACAGCTTTCAACGCCGAAAACTCCTCATAACGACCGCCAAATGGTGACCCGATGAATTGCTTGCTAGAATGAAATCTGCGGTCGTTATAGCGGGTTGCGGCGTCAGGTGAAGCGATGCGCCAGGAGTGCTGGCCGCAGCTGCAAGGAGAACCGTGGCCGAGCTTGCGGTACTTTACGACGGAACTTGCAATTTTTGCCGGGCAAGCGTTGCTCGCGTGCGCCGCATGGATCCGCACAGCCGTATCGAGCTGCTCGATCTCCACGACGCAAGCCGAGCCGACCGCTTTCCTCAAGTAAATTTCGACGAAGCGATGCGCCTGATGCAGGCTGTCGATCTTCGCGGGCGCGTTTATTCCGGCGCGGACGCTTGGGCGCGCATCGGACTGGCGCTCCCCGGCTGGAAATTAATCGCCTGGCTGTTGCTTGTCCCCGGAATTCACTTTATCGCCCAACGGGTCTACGCCTGGATTGCTCAGAATCGCTATCGCTGGAATCGGGACCTTTGCGAGGACGGCACCTGCGCTTTGCATATTCAGCAGCCTTCGAACTCCCCAAAAAGCGCTCACACGGAACGTTGAACCAATCTGCCATCGTTGGCAGGCCGGTATAATGTCCCACGTCTATGGAATGGACGCCTTGGTCCGTCATCCGCTGGCTTTTTGATTCGCGAAACGGTCCCACAGATCGCTTCTTGTCGCGCTGGATTTTCCTGCGCGCGCTTGGCGCGATTTATTTTTCTGCTTTTTTCCCGCTCGTTTTTCAGATTCGCGGGCTCATCGGCCCTCAAGGCATTCTTCCAGCAAGCGAAGACTTGAAAAGCGTAGCCGAGCACGTTAACTACACGCGGTATTGGTATGTGCCGAGCATTCTTTGGTTTTCGAGCGGCTCACACATGTTGACAGGACTTTGCTGGGCCGGAATGGCGGCTGCAGTGCTGCTTGTTTTCAACATTTGGCCGCGCGGAATGCTCGCCATCTGCTTGGTGTGCTTTCTTTCCTTTGTCAGCGCTGCAGGGGATTTCTCGGGCTACCAATCCGACGGGATGCTGCTTGAAGCCGGATTTCTCTCGCTCTTTCTTGCGCCGGGTGGATTTCGTCCAGGCTTTGGAGAAACGCGGCCTCCCGTTCGCGCCGCCTTCTATCTGCTTCTTTGGGAGTGGTTCCGCATCTACTTCGAATCCGGTGTCGCCAAAATTATGGGCGGCGATCCCGAGTGGCGAAACTTTACGGCAATGGATGAGTATTATCAAAACGGTCCGCTGCCAACATGGATCGGCTGGTATGTACAGCATTTGCCACACTGGTTTCACGCGGGAACAGCGTTCTTTACACTGGCGCTCGAACTGGCCCTAATTTGGGCAGCATTTCTGCCGCGGCGTTTTCGAATCGCGCTTTTCTTCGTCGTGACACCGTGGCAGATTGGCATCATCCTCACGGCCAACTACACTTTCCTGAATTACCTGGTCCTCACTCTCGCGTTCCTGCTGCTCGACGACCGTTTTCTGCTGCGATTCTTCCCATATCAATGGAATAAGCCTTTGCTCGAACGAACGCCTGCACCTGCCATCGACTCGACCGCGCCCGCTATCGACCAACTCTCGATTCTGGCGACGCCATCGAGTCAATCTACGGATGACCCTCCGGCCAAGATGACTGGCCCTTCCGATTTATGGCAGAACATCCGTCCCTGGCTTTCCACGTTGCGCGTAGCCACTGTCGCAGTGCTTCTTGTCTGGATTTTCTATGCCACCACCGCGCAATTGATTTGGATGGTCACGCCCGCGCCACTTCCAACCTCACCGGTGGCTCTCCTCGATCCCTTTCGAATCGCGAATCGTTACGGACTCTTCGCCGTGATGACCCGCGGCCGCTACGAAATCGAATTTCAGGGTTCTAACGATGGACAAACCTGGACCGCGTATCCTTTCCGTCATAAACCGCAGGGGCTAGACAAACCGCCACGCATCTACGCGCCCTATCAGCCGCGACTGGACTGGAACTTGTGGTTCGCGTCGCTCGGCGAGTGGCGCGAAAATCCCATGGTTTTGCGCACCGAGAGAAGGCTACTCTCCAACGACCCCGACGTACTCACGCTCTTTGCCGGCAATCCTTTCCGCGAGGGGCCGCCCCGCCACGTGCGCGCAGTTCTCTGGCAGTACTGGTTCACATCCATGGCGGAAAAAAGACTGCACGGCTTGTGGTGGCGTCGCGAACTGCTCGGACTTTACGCACCTGCAATTCAACTGGAGCCCGACGGTAGGGTCAGCGTAACGCAGTGGCCGGAGCCGATGGCCCTGCATCAATAAGCAATAAGCCGTATGTTTTCTCTTCGCGCAAATCAGCTCGTCAGCGGCGAAGTCGAAGTACGAGAATCGCGCCTGCAAAAAACAAAACAGTGGAAGTGGCGAAAGCCACTTGCACAGAAACGGCGCTCCAAAGAAAGCCCACCAGCAGGCTCGACAAAAAATCACCGACGGCATTGACGGCCGCAAGCGTCCCGAACGCCATCCCATGCTGCTCTTTAGGTACAAGCTCGGCCGCAACAGAATCCTCGAGGGCATCCACAATTCCAAAATACAGACCACCCAAAATGAAAATTACGCCGAGCACCCAGATGGAGTGAGTGCTTGTGCAAAGCAAAATTGCGGTGATCCCAGCTAGAAAGTAGCCTGCAGCGAGAACGATCTTTCTCTGCCGGACATGATCGCTCAGCCAGCCTCCTCCATAAGCGGAACCGGCGGAGAACAGGTTGTGCACTGTGTAAAGCACGACGGCGATGCTGGCCGCGCGCGCGAGTCCAACCTCCGGCGCGAGCATGCGCGAAGCATACAGAATGAGCAGAGAATGAGAAAAATCGCCCGCGCCAAACACGCCGACTCCGAAAAGAAAACGCCGGAACGGAGCAGGCAAATCGCGAACGCCCATCAGGAAGGAACGCTTCGCCCTGGATGGAATCGGACGCTCTCGTACAAGCAGCCAGAACGCGCCGACAGCAACGAGGCCCGGTAGAAGAGTCCAGAGAAAAACCTTCTGGTAGTTGTGCCCCGTTTTTTCCAGCAGCCAAAGAGCAGTGAGCGGACCGGCAATCGCCCCGACGGTATCCATCAGACGCTCAAGTCCGAAAGCACGCCCGTACGCATCCGACGAAACGTCCGCTGCAAGCAGCGCCTTCTTGGCCGGTGACCGAACGCCGCGGCCGAGCCATGCCAATACCCGTCCAATGAGCACCTGATACGCGTTCGCAGCAAACGCAAAAGAAGCGGTCGCGACTGCCGTAACCGTATAACCAAACAGGGCAAGTGGCTTGCGACGTTGTAGATTGTCGGTATAGTGGCCTGCTGCAAGCTTCGTAAAACTTGAGAGCCCGTCAGCGACCCCCTCGATGGCACCGAGCCACGCGGGTCCCGCTCCAATCGCCGCAAGAAAGGCGGGCAGAACCGACGTAGCGGTTTCATGGCTCCAGTCGCTAAAAAGGCTGGTGAGGCCTACGCCGAGCACCGTGCGATTCAACCAAGATTGTTTTTCCGCGCTGTCAGCCATGTCACAGCAGTTTACAGTCGAAAGCGGAGGCAGGAAAGTTTTGAGCGAAATAGAAAATAGGGATGGGGGCCGGCGAGCTTACGCGCCGAATCGCGTATTATTTCTTGGCCGCGCGATACAGAATAACGCGGACCTTTTCGAGTGTGATCAAACCGCCTTCGACCATTTCATCCAGCCGCGGCAGAATCCTCTCGATGCGCTCGGTGGATTCGATCACTTCCACAATGATGGGCAGATCCTGCGACATGCGAAGTAGCTTGTCCGTGTGATACACGCTCGATCCGCCGTAGCCAGCCACGCCGCGCAGAACAGTCGCCCCCGAAAAGCCCTCCTTGCGAAGGAGTTCGACGATCGCCTCGTGCAGTGGCTTGCTGTGCCATTTATCGGATTCGCCGATGTGGATGCGCATCAGCGTGCGCTCACCTTCGAATTTTTCGCGTGTCATCGCGGCTCCTAGAATCGGTTCGCCAGGCGAATTCCTGCAACGGACAAGAACAAACCTGCCATCACGCTGGCGGCAACATACGTTGTTGCGCGCAGCCATTCGCCATCTTCCAGCATCTTCGCCGTCTCCCAGCCGAAGCTGGAAAATGTCGTGTAGCCGCCGAAAAAGCCGATAGCGATGGCCATACGCCAGTCCGGCGAAATAACCATGCGGTTCAGAGTAAACTGCCCGATCAAGCCAAGAAAAAAGCAGCCCGTGAGATTGACGATCAGTGTTCCGTGCGGAAACGTGCTTCCGGCGCGCGTTTGTACAAAGCCCTGCAATCCAAAGCGAGCCAGCGTACCCACGGCTCCGAAAATCGCAATCATTAGAATGCGCAAAATAGCTCCAATCCGGCGGCTGCTGTGGCACGCGACAAAAAAACTCCTGGAGCCGCGTGGCTGCCAGGAGTCATCAGAGCCAGCGGCCCGCGCCGGCCCGGTTTAGGCGAACTCCATCGCCTTCAAAATGTTTTCGCCAAAAAGTTTACTTCCCCTCGCACTTCGAAGCAACACGTCACATCCACTGTCGTGCACCAGCTCGTACTGCCCCGTCTGCCCTAACGCCGAGGGAAACAAAACTCGGTTCACACCGCCCAACCTCTTTTACTGACGGTCAGCAGGCGTCACGCTCTTACCCTGGAAAATCACTACGCGAACCTTCACAAGCGCATGAATGTCGCCCAATGGATCACCTTCAACAGCCACGAGATCCCCTTCCTTGCCGTTTTCAATCGTCCCGAGCTGCTCAAATCCCAACAATGCCGCACTGGTTTTTGTGCCAGAAACAAGCGCCTGCTGCGGCGTCATTCCGTATTTTACCTCCGTAATCATCTCCTCGCGCACTGTTCCTGTGCCAGGAGCATACGAATGGTCCGAACCGGCAGCAATTATCACGCCCGAGCGCAACCCAAGCTGAAAGCTTGGAAAATGCGTCTTAGCCAGGGCATTGACTTTCGTAATGACATACTCCGGGAAATGCATCTTCACTCCGTTCGCCACGCTCTCTTCCACCACGAACACGGTCGGAACAGACACGATGCCGTGGCTCTAAGCACTGTGCGTGGCAAGCTCCGCCGCAGCCATTGAATTCATCGCGCGCCAGCCTAAATCGCAAAAGAGCCGAAGTCAAATTACGCGGATGAGAGAGGGAGGCCGCGCAGGAAGAGAGCAGTTCGCGACTGCCTTCCTGCGCCAGGGACCCCGTAATCCGTCAATAGTGAAAATGAAAGCGCAGTTGCACGAAGATTTCGCGCGGATTCAGATAATGAGTGCCACCAAACGTGAAGCTGTTATCCAGCAGCACGCGGCGATTGGCGACGTTTATCGCTTGCACGTTCGCCGAGAATCTATCGCCAAAACTTTTGCCAAGAAAAAGGTCGAATGTAGTGTGGGGTTGCAGATGGTCTCCCGGATTGGCAGCCGATGGATTGCCGTTGCTGAAGCCCGACGCGTAGGAGATGTCGGTCGAAGCGTGGGAATTCCACGGCAAAGTGTATTGTGTGCCGAAATGCAGAGTGTTCCGCTGGTCGTGGTCCAGAAGTCCGAATCCATCGCCGAACGAGAAGTCTGTCAGACCGCCGTTGATGTCGCCGAATCCAAGCGCGAGCTGGTTCGAATACGTCAAATAGACCTGAGCGCGATTGCGGATGCGTGGAGAACGCACGGTGAGTTCCCATCCGTTGATGCGCGCGCCCTGAATCGTAATTGGAAAAAACAAGTCCGAGTCGTTAAAATTGTTGTGATCGAAAAAATTCTTCGCGCGAGTCTGGAAGTTGTCGGCATCGAGAGTCCAACCGCGAAAGGGAATCGTCACGCCGAATTGGTGCTCCTCGTCACGCTCCCCATGAAGCGGCACAAAGCCCAAGTTCTGATTGGTTGCTGCGTTCAGGAGCGGGCCGGAAAGGGTCAAGAGCGGTGGCGCTTGATAAAAGTGTCCATAAAACGCCCGGAAAACCCAGTTCAGCTTCGGAATACGCAGCGAAACGCCTACGCGAGGGCTAGTCGCATTTTCCACCACGTTTCCGGAAAAGTGCGTTTGCCGCAGGCCGCCATTCAGAGTAAGCCACGAAGTAACTCTGAACTGATGTTCGGCGTACAAAGCTGTCAAGCTACCCATGGGGTTCACCTGCGTGGGAGTCAGATTCGACACGCTCGTCTCGGAACAAGTAGTTGTAGGTGGTGTCGGACAGTTGAAAATTAAACTGAAGAGTTGAGAGTCCTGCTGCACAAAGGCGTAGATACCTGCTCGCAAGTTATTGCGCTTCTCCACCCAAGTGACCGTGGCCTGCCCGCCCTCGTACTTCGAGGAACGGTTTTCTGTCGCCGAACTCGGCATATCCAGCGGGCTGCTCTGGTAGTTCGCGCTGTTGAAGTGGAAGAACGGTGAAACCGTGAACACCAATCCTGGGCTGACCGTGCGCACCCAGGTTAGCGTGACGAAGGAATCGCTCTCGCGGTTAGCGTCCTGCAAGAATTGTCCCTGCGTGTTTGGATCGCTCGGATCGAACGGCACCTGATAAAAATCGCGCCGCACTTGAGCGACCAGCCGCAGTTGGTCCTGCGAATCCAAGTTGTACATCAGAGAAGTAAATCCGCCAAAGCCGTTTGCAGCGTCATGAATGACCGCTGAAGTCGGCGTTTGCAGCCCGAGATTCGTGCGGTTGCCGTTTACGCTCGCGTAATAAGCAAATCGATTGGTGTGTCCACCAAAGTTGAGCTGGTCGTCCGTCTGGTAGAAATTCCCAGCGGTCACCACAAGTTCGGCTTCGCTATTGCGTTCGAAGCCCGTTCGAGGCGCTACATCAAACACGCCATAAGTTCGATCTCCAAAATCAGCAGAGTAACTCCCCCGCTGCATCTCCAGAGTATCGATGTCATTGGGATCGATTTGCGGCCCCAAATTGCTGGCAATATTCGTGTTCGGAATCGGCACTCCATCGATCAACCAACTCACCTGATGTCCTCCTCGGACGTGAAGCTGATCGTGTGTGAAGTACGAACCAGGCATGTAGTCGGCGATCATAGCCAAGCTATTCGTGCGCGCCGCTCCTGGGGTCTCCTGAATTTCTTGGCGATCAATGAGTGTGGTGGGTGTCACAGATTCGGTCTGTCCCGGCGGGGCGTCTGCCGACACAGTAACGGATTGGTTTTGAGCCGCAATGGGCATCTCGAAATGCAAGATCGGCGCCGCGCCCGAAAGCACGGTCACGTTCTGTTCCTGGTCAGCAAAGGCAGCCCCCGTCACGGTAACGGTGTACGCCCCCAGCGGCACGGCATCGAAGTGAAATTCTCCGTTCACATCGGTCTGAGTCTTTTGTTTGTAGTCGGACGACTTCGCCTTTAGAGCGACTTCGCTTCCTGGAACGGGCCGGTGCTGCGGATCGTGGACGATCCCTCGCACCGTGCCAAACACTGTGGCGAATGCCGCAGCTTGAAGCAGCAGGAATGCTGCGAATGCCTGAAAAACTCTTGGCATAAACTGTTTGTCTCCTCGTGGAATAGTTCCAGCGCGGCTACGAAGCCGCGGCACAGGTGAATAAGCGTGCGTAGAGAGCGCCCAGTCCCTTACAGGACCGAATCAGTGAATCGAGGAGGGGGAGAAAGCGGTTTGACGAATCGCGAAATTGCTAAAGAATCTGCCCACCGTACCGAACACAACACTTGCCCTATCGATGAGGCAAAATTCAACTCGGGCAGCACAAAGGCGCCAGGTATAAGCGCAGGGCGCGCCGGATCCTTGCAACAAGACATTTTGCACTGCGTGATGCCGCTCATATCGCGCCCGCAATCCATCGGCGTCGACTGTTGCGAAGAAACGGATTTCTGTTTGTGGTGATGATGCTCCGGGACGTTGCAAAAGCCACCCAAACAACAGTCCACGCCGTGCGCCAAGAGGGCAGCACCGGCCAGCGGGGCATACAAAAACGCCACCGCCAGCAGGCAGAGCCATGCTGTGGCCGATCGAATGCGCTCTTGTCTTTTCGTTCTCACGAAGACCCGGTCCACCCAATGATACTCCACTTAGACGCCTCGGCGAGCCCGTAGGTAGCACCCATGCGAACGTCACGCTTCGCGCGTCTTGACTTGCCAGCGTCTGCGTCGCAGACTAATTTCATGGCTCACACGTATCTCCTATTCGATTTCGGCACGGACGAAGAGAAAGCCCAGCTTGCGCGCCACAAACTCGAGGGTTGGAAGCAGGCCTTCCGCCTCGATAAAAAACTGCAGTACAAACTCGAACGCGGCGAAGATGAAGCGAAAAGCGCTCCGGAACAAGCGCACAAGACCGCCGAGGCGCCAAAATCCGAAAAGTCTAAACCGAAAACAAAATCAAAACCCAAATCGGCCAAAGCGGAAGTCTCCGAAGAGGCTCCGCCCCCGAACGGCAAAGTGAATTTGCTCGTGCGCCTCTATTTTTCCGGTCATGAAAAGCTTACCGAACAACGCTGGCTCGATCGCATTCCATCCGAGGAGCCTTTCAAGGAAGCTTCCCCCCGCGTCGTGCGTCAAGGCGAAGAGCAGTTTGACGAAGTCGTGAAACAGTTCGATTCTCTGGAATAGCTTTGCCAAATTGCCTGACTGCAGCCAGACTTCGGGTATAATAAATTCCTGCAGAGGCAAAATCCCACCTCGCAACGAGGGCAGAACGAATGGCATTACCAACGCGCGTCAAACTCACCAAGCTTGACGCACCCAAGTTGCACGGCCTCGATCGCGACACCCTCATCCGCATCTACCGTACGATGTATCTCTCCCGCAGGCTGGACGACCGCGAAATCCAGCTAAAACGCCAAAACAAAATCTTCTTTCAAATTTCAGGTGCGGGCCACGAAGCAGTGACCGCGGCAATGGGGCTTCTTCTTCGTCCCGGCATGGATTGGCTCTACTCCTACTACCGCGACCGCGCTCTCTGCCTGATGCTTGGCGTCAAGCCGCTGGACATGCTCCTACAAGCAGTAGGCGCTAAGGACGATCCCAGCTCCGGCGGTCGCCAGATGCCGTCCCACTGGGGCCTTCCCGCCTTGAATATCGTCAACAAGTCGTCCTGCACCGGCACGCAATTTGTGCAGGCCGTCGGCGCTGCCGAAGCCACGCTCTACTACGTGAATCATCCCAAAGCTTTGGCTCAAGCCAAGAAAGCTCCGCTTGGCGAACACGTCCGCCACGAGCCAGGCGAAATCGTTTATGTGTCTGCGGGCGATGGCGCCACCAGCGAAGGCGAATTCTGGGAGTCCCTGAACGCGGCCTGCGCCAAAAAACTCCCACTGCTTTACCTAATTGAAGACAACGGTTACGCCATTTCCGTTCCCGTCGAAGTACAAACCGCTGGTGGCAGCATCTCGAAACTCACGCGTAGTTTCCCGGGCTTGCACGTCGCGGAATGTGATGGTACCGACCCTCTCGAAAGCTACGCCATCTGCAAAACCGCCGTTCAATACTGCCGCGAGCGGCGCGGCCCCGCTCTTGTTCACGCGCACGTAACGCGCCCCTATTCCCATTCTCTTTCCGACGACGAAAAACTTTACAAGACCCCCGAGGAGCGCGAGGACGAAGCGCATCGCGACCCAATTTCAAAGTTCTCGCTTTTTCTGATCCGCGAAGGCATCCTCGACCAAAAAGAGATCGAAGCCCTCGAATCCGAAGTCGATCAGGAAGTCCGCAACGCCGCCGACGAAGCGCTCGCTGCCGAGGAGCCACAAATCGATTCGATTCGCGTAAACATCTATTCACCGGATGTCGATCCCACGTCTACTGCCTTCGAGGCGCAGCCACAACTCCACGGCGCGCCGAAAACCATGGTGGAAATGGTCGCCGCAACACTCTCCGACGAAATGGCCCGCGACGAGCGCATCACTGTGTTCGGCGAAGATGTCGCCGACGCCAGTCGCGAAGAGACTCTAAAGCAAGTGAAAGGGAAGGGCGGGGTCTTCAAAGCCACTTCCGGACTCCAGCGCAAGTACGGGCACGACCGAGTATTCAACACGCCTCTGGCGGAAGCCGGCATCGTCGGCCGCGGCATCGGCATGGCCACGCGTGGCCTAAAGCCCGTCGCGGAAATTCAGTTCTTCGATTACATCTGGCCGGCCATGATGCAAATTCGCGACGAGTTATGCGTCATGCGCTGGCGCTCGAACGGCGCGTTCAAAGCTCCAGTTGTCATCCGCGTCGCGATTGGCGGCTATCTCACCGGCGGCGCCATCTATCACAGTCAAAGCGGCGAATCGATTTTCGCGCATTGCCCCGGCCTGCGCGTCGTGATGCCTTCAACGGCTCTCGATGTCGCTGGCCTTCTCCGTACCGCCATCCGCTGCGACGACCCGGTCATGTTTCTCGAGCACAAACACCTCTATCGCCAGCCCTACAATCGTTCCGAGTATCCTGGCCCCGATTACACCGTGCCATTTGGCAAAGCCCGCATAGTCACGGAAGGCAACGCGGTCAGCATCATCACTTACGGCGCCCTAGTTCACCGCGCCGAAGTAGCCGCCGCGCAATTGCTGCGCGAAGGCATCTCCGTCGAGATCCTGGACTTGCGCTCTCTCTCTCCATACGACTGGGAAGCCGTCGCCAAGACCGTCCGCAAAACACACCGCGTCATCGTCGCCTACGAAGACATGCTGAGTTGGGGCTACGGCGCCGAACTCGCCGCGCGCATTGCGGATGAGCTCTTCGACGAACTCGACGCCCCCGTCAAACGCGTCGCGGCCATGGACACCTTCTGCGCCTACCAGCCCAAACTGGAAGACGTAATCCTTCCGCAAACGAGCCACATCACGGCCGCCGTCAAACAACTTCTCGAATACTGACCGTCCGGTCGCCCACCGTTCCTCGCCAAGGTCGAGGAAACTTTTTCACTCATTTTGGCGTATTCTATTGTAGGTAGGCTAGAAACACTGCCATTTGGGGGTATACCAATGACTTGCCCAAGCTGCAGCAAAAACATCGCCATCGGTTCCAAGTATTGCTACAACTGCGGTGCAAAACAGCCCGAATCCGGCGCGCCGGGTCTTTCTCCCGCCACTGGTGCTCCCAAGCGCCTCATGCGCTCCAGCACCGATAAGAAAATCGCCGGAGTCTGCGCCGGCCTCGCCGACTATTTCGACATGGATCCAACCATCATCCGTGTAGTCTGGCTGGTGTTCCTGTTCTGCGGAGGCACGGGCCTTCTTGCCTATCTGATCCTTTGGATCGTCCTACCCGTCGCCCCAGGCGGAGTCGTGCCCACATCGGCGACCACCGTCACGACCACCTGACGCCGCTCCGTCTCCTAAGAAGGTGTATGGGCGGGGCTTGCTCCCCCTGTGCCGCGAAGAGTCGCGCCCTCATGGCTCACAAACGAGCCCCTTCCGCACTCTCTGTGTCGGCTATGACCTCATTGTAAAAAGTCTTTCTGCAATGCTGGCGCGTGGCAGATCATGAACTACCTGTTTGATTTTGGATTCCGCGATGCCCACGACTTTCTTCCGCCACTCTCGAACAAAAGTCGATCCACCGAAACAAGCCCCGCGCCCGTAGTCGCCAGCACAAAGCAACCCGCCGCGACCACCATCGGATAAGCATATTCATTCACAGCAAGGTAACTATGCGGCGTACTGATCTTCCACATCACCAAGACCATCTCGATCGCCAGCAAAAGCGCCGCTCCCCGCGTGAACAGCCCCAGCAGCAGCAATCCCCCGCCGAAAAGTTCGAGCACCCCCGAAACATAAACGAGGTAGCCAGGTAGCCCGTGCTGCGCAAAGAGAGCCAGCGTTGCGCTCGTTCGATGAACAAGCAGCGGATAACCATGCGACATGAAAATGATGCCAAAGGCGGCCCGCAGCAGCAGCAAGGCGAGCGGCTGCAAGCCATTGAGAGATTTCATCGAGTTCCTTCGAAGTGGAATTGGAAAAGCATTTCAAATGCAGCGCCATTTTAACAGAAATGCAAACGGGGCACGGTCAAGCCCGGACGCAGCCAGGAATCAGGTACAATCTTTAGCGAAGAACTGGTGGGACATCTAAATTCAATGCAAACAGATCGAGTGTTTTTTGGGGCTGATGAGGCGCCGGGCCTGACCGCTGTCCTTCATGGTGCTGTGCAGACATCCATACAAGTAAAACTTGGAATCTCCGCATGAAGCGCAAACTCTTGATCGCGGTTCCTCTGCTCCTCGTCGTTGCTTTGGTGGCGTGGTTCTTCCGGCCAAAGCACGAAACTCTGGGCGAGGCCTACGTGGGCGAACGCACCGCCACTCTTTGGAGCAGCGTCGCTCAAGTTCGCGAGCCGCTGGACACTCTCCACTACGGCGACCGTGTCGACGTCGTTGCCCGCCGCAATGACAGCGCCAAGGTGCGCACCGCCGCCGGCGAATTAGGCTGGGTCGAAGGTCGTTACTTGATGGACCCCGCGCTTTGGCAGCGCAGCACAAAACTGCTC
>WNFS01001576.1_pt1 | contig 24649 bp, 18 predicted proteins | sample 5400141 | NCBI WGS metagenome assembly WNFS01 (sample SAMN13153358, study PRJNA577476) | soil metagenome | isolation source: 60 cm saprolite under Madrone tree | place: USA:California | collected 2016-06-14
CGATGCCGCAGACGCGTGAACACATCCTGCTGGCCAGGCAGGTAGGGGTTCCATCGATTGTCGTTTTCCTGAACAAAGTCGACATGGTCGATGATCCCGAACTCCTCGATCTCGTCGAGATGGAAGTGCGCGATCTATTAACGCAGTATGAATTTCCGGGCGACAAAATCCCGATTGTTAAAGGCAGCGCGCTCAACGCACTGAATGGCGACGCTGACGCAGAAAAGCAGGTCCTCGCGCTCGTGGAGGCGATTGACGATTACATTCCTGTGCCCGAGCGGCCGATCGATCAACCATTCCTGATGCCGATCGAAGACGTGTTTAACATTGAGGGCCGCGGCACCGTTGCGACAGGTCGTGTCGAGCGCGGCGTTCTCAAGAAAATGGGGGAAGTCGAACTGGTCGGTATTCGTCCAACGGCAAAGACAGTGGCGACCGATATCGAGATGTTCCGCAAACTTCTCGATGAAGCGCGCGCGGGCGACAACGTCGGCGTTCTGTTACGCGGATTAAAGAAGGAAGAGGTAGAGCGCGGCCAGGTCATCGCGAAGCCGGGCTCCATTACGCCGCACAAGAAGTTTAAGGCGGAAGTTTACGTGCTGAGCAAAGAGGAAGGTGGACGTCACACTCCGTTCTTCTCAAATTACCGGCCGCAATTCTATTTCCGCACCACTGATGTTACTGGCACGGTTAAATTGCCCGAAGGCGTGGAAATGGTGATGCCGGGCGACAACATCTCCATCGAGGTGGAGTTGATTACGCCCATCGCCATGGAGAAGACGATTCGTTTCGCAATTCGCGAAGGCGGTAAGACCGTCGGCGCGGGTCGCGTGGCCGATATTTTGGATTAACTTGTTGTCATGTCGAGCGAAGTCGAGACATCTCTGATTTGGTGATTCGAGAGATTCTTCGGCTCCGCTGCGCTTCGCTCAGAATGACAATTAAAAATACGCCAGTAGCTCAATTGGTAGAGTAGCGGTCTCCAAAACCGCCTGTTGGGGGTTCGAGTCCCTCCTGGCGTGTGGCTAAAGCCGCGTTAAAGGGGTGAATTGTTAAAGCGTTAAACCGGACGGAACGAAACGCATCATAATCCGCTTCAACGAATCACGATTACATTTTAAATGATCACCAAGATTAAGAATTTCTTCGGCGAAGTGAAAGTCGAGCTGCAGAAATGTTCGTGGCCGTGGGACCCGAAAGAGAAAGGATTTCGCCGCTACAAGGAGCTCATGGACTCCACGCTTGTGGTGGTTATTGCGATGCTGTTGCTTGGCGGCTATGTCGCGTTGTTTGATTTCGTTCTGGTGAACTTTGTGCACTTTTTCACTCGAATACACTGATTTATGGGACAAACAGTTGCAGGGAAAATGGTAGAGAGGGACCGCTGGATCGTGCGCTGCGCTGGCGCGCTCGGCGATCGCGCCCTACCGATCTGATTTATGGGACAGACACTGGCAGGCAAAGATCAATGGTACGTCGTGCATGTGCTTTCCGGGCAGGAAAACAAGGTGCGCGAAAACATCTTGAAACGCGTCAAGACAGAGGAAATGGGCGACTTGGTTTACGATGTGCTCGTTCCGACTGAACGCGTCTCGGAGATCAAGAAAGGGAAAAAGAGTGAGACGACACGGAAATTTTTTCCCGGTTATCTGATCGTGAACATGCATTTACTCGACGAAAACAATCAGTTAGTCGGGCGCACCTGGTATTTCGTCCGTGACACACCCGGCGTCATCGGGTTTGCCGGAACAAAGGACAAACCGATCCCGATGCGGCAGTCGGAAGTGGACAGCATGCTGGCGCAAATGAAGGAACGCGAAGAAAAGGTGAAACCGAAAGTCAGCTTTGAAGTGGGTGAATCGGTGAAAGTCGCTGACGGCCCCTTCCAAAATCAGACTGGAATCGTCGAAGAAATCGATCCCGAACGCGGCAAACTGCGCGTCTCGGTCACGATTTTCGGTCGCGCCACTCCGGTAGAACTGGAATATTGGCAGGTCGAGCGCGGTTAAAATTCCGCTTTAACGTTTCAACAATTCAACGCTTTAACGAACCACAATGGCTAAAGAAAAAGTAGCAGAGATCAAATTACAGATTCCAGCGGGACAAGCTAACCCTGCGCCGCCGGTGGGTACCGCTCTCGGACCGCGCGGAGTTAACATCATGGCGTTCTGCAAAGAATTTAACGCCGCGACGCAAAAACAAGCCGGCGACATCTTGCCGGTTGTCATCACCGTCTTCAAAGACAAGTCGTTTACATTCATCACGAAGAGTCCGCCTGCCGCGGTTCTGTTGAAGAAAGCAGCTAACATCGCCGCCGGTTCAAAAGAGCCGAACAAGACCAAAGTCGGCAAGGTAACGCGCAAACAGGTCATGGACATCGTAAACACCAAGCGCAAGGACCTGAATGCGCGCACCGATGAAGCTGCATTCCGCATCATCGCCGGCACGGCTCGGCAAATGGGTCTCGAAATCGCCGATTAACGAATTTCGTTATGCGTGTCAGGCTATGACTGCGCGTTTGTTCGCATGCGTTCCCTTCCGGATCCGGATCTTTCCCTACGAGACGCAAGTGATTTTATTTTTGATAGCCCCTTAGCCAGAAGGGCGCTTCGAGATCCGTTTCCACGAGTTCTCGCGATTTTCTTGCGAGAGGTCATCCAGTCAATTTACAAACTTACCACTAGCTGCCATTTGCCCGAGTTTACGGATCACGGTCTCGGACACATTTGCAGCTTGGTAGATCGACTGAGCCGATGGACAATCATCGGGACGGAGTCGAACCCAAGTCGCGTAGTTGAGCATCCGAATTTCAGCCCGCAACACGCAACGATCCTACTTCTCGGGACCTTGGTACACGACATCGGAATGCTATCGCAGCGTCCAGAAGACCTTCCCGAGATAACCGCAGTTCAGAATACGCGCTCATTGCAAGATATTCCGGGATGGGTCCGCTCGACGCACATCGGGCGTTTACCGAGACTAATGCAGCGGCTGTTCAAAGATACTGATCTAGAGGGCGCGCTTGATGACATATTGGTTCAGCGCGCGCTTAACGTTGCCCAAGCGCACGGCACCTGGCCTTGGGACTGGCAGAAATTTAGCTTCGTTGATGAAGATTCAGGCTTGGCAGCAATGTTAGCTGTGGCCGATTTGCTCGATGAGGATGCTCTACGCTGTGATTCATCGACGCTGCTTCGGCATCGCTATGGCACTCCTTTGAACTGTGCGCATTGGATTCGTCACGGACTAACGCTTGGTCGTGTGCTCGTTCGGGAAGGTAACGTTGCTGTTAGATTCGGGAGACCGCCACGAACGGACGCTCAGATGGAACCGGTATTTGCGGCACTTCGAAATCATTATCGGTTGGTAAAGCTCTATGTGAAGGATCTCGGTCACGTCAACGCAGCCCTGCTCAATGTTGAATGCGATCCACCATCAGGTCTACCGCAGACGGAAGTTCCTGACTTGGAACGCTGGTGGGAATTGCCGGAATTTCGTGTGCAGTCGGCATTGGTCTATCGTCTTCTTGAGAGTTTCATGCCTGAAGCATTGCTCGATGAAAAGCGGCTTTCAGCGGAAGTGCTTCCACAGCTTCACGACATCGGAATCACTGCTATTAATTTGACGGACTTTTACCGAATCCGGGGCGAGTTAGCCCCGAGAACGGAGATAGAGCAGACTTTCGATTCACTGATCAACACTTAGTTATGCCGCAAGAGCCTACGGCTGCCGAACGCCAGCGGATAGCATTCGACCTGCTAAAGAATGAGGCAAGAACTGCGCATCGCGAGGGGGATGGTCTACGAGTCATTCATCTTTGTGAAACGTGTTTGCAGGAGGTTCAGCGATTGGTCAAAAGCGAAAAGCTGGTTCTGCACCTCACGGAATTGCAGTGGGCCTTTATTTTCCAGCTTTATTGGCTGCTGCACACCACGCCTCTTGGGCTGCTTAGAGAAGTCCTACGACAAATTCCGAAGCGCGATGAAGCGGATCAAAGAATCTTCACGACACTTGAAGCGTATTTCTTTTTAATTGAGCAACCACTCCTTGGAGGGGACCAGACATTCCAGCGACTTAACGCAATCCCTCCGAGCTCATTCGGGGACGAGTTTCAGCCTGAGTCGGCAGAACTGGTTACCCATTTGATCGAACTCGCGTGGTTTCATTTGGTGGCCGATGACCGGTGGCGAAAGGTGGCTGCCGAGTGGGTGGAAAAAGGTCCGGGCTGGGTAAAGAACGTAGTCGGACCAGTGGAGGAACGTTTAATGCTCCAGACGAGATTGACGGTTCCGTCAAAGCGGCATCCACCACTTTCGGCCGACGCCGCAGCTTCTTTGCGAAAAGTTTCTGACTTGGCTGAATTGTGGGTTCTGCAGCTCAATGGTCAGAATGAAGTGCTCCTCGCGCGCATCAAACAGCTCAGTCCGCGCCTTAGTCCGGATGCCTATCAATGGCGTCTGATGGCTGATTTTTGGCATATGAACAGATTGTTCGGCGGCGGTGATTCACAAAACGTTTGGCTCGCACGGCGTCGCCAGATGACGACCAAGTTCCCCGTCTTATTTTTTCACGACCGTCGCGAACTTCGGATGCGTGAATTGCTTGCCGAAGTATATCGGCGTCGGGGACCAGGGTCGGCTTATCAGCGTTGGGGGGTATTGCAGCTAGCAATGCTGCACGAGCTCGCCGCTCTTCGAATCTGGGACTTTGGAATGTGGCGAGAGGCAGTCCAGGCACAATCGGAAACGCTCCTGGAAGCTTCGCAATGGATGGATGCGATGCCCGAACTCACGGCGCAAGGATTAGTTATCGGAGTACGCGCGATCTCCCTTCAGTCACCAGAGAAGGATTTTCTCGTGCAGTCAGCAATACAGCACGTCGAATTCGCATCCGAGCAAGTGCTGCAAAGTCTGGCAGAGGATCTTTTTTGGACCTATCCAACGCAAGGCCACACAGCGGCGGAGTTATTCGCAGTAATAGGTGATTTGGTGCCTGCTTCTTTGTGGCTGGAACTGGCGGAGTGGAGTGTCGGCTATGCCACGAGATCACGGTCCGGACATCAGTGGGGCTCGAAAATCAATCCCTTGGAACACTGGATTAACATCGTGCCTTCGTTAGAATCTGCGTCAGACGCATGGAAGATTCTCGGACCGGAAGTGATTGCCCTTGGGAGAATTTCCCACTGTTGGCGCGGCAAGGACAGTCATCTACTTTATTCGTGGCTGGCATGGGCGCCTATTGCCTCGGCTCGTGATTTGGGCCAAGCGTTGGTTGATGTTGCAGCGACGGATCTGGGTGACTCATTTTTTCGCGCTAAGCTGATCTGTTCCGTTGAGGATGACCGCAGTGAGCTTGGAAAGTCTTTTAGTGCGGAACTTTTCCAGCGCGCGCAACTCCCCGAAGAACGTCTGTTGCTGGCAGAGCACCTAAATGATCAATCAGTTAATGAATTGACCAATGAAGTTCATGAACGAACCGTCCGAGCTATCCGAAGCGCTTTGCAAAGAGCGGCGCCCTCGACGGACGCTAAGGACTTTTCCTTCGGAACATTTGTGCCCGGGCTCAATGTTCTAAAGAACTGGGATGGATCGGAAGATCTTGTGCGCGAGCTAATCGCGACAATTAATTCGCCAAACGTTTTGCAGGATTGGTTGCCGTGGCTGCTAAGCACGCTTCAAATTCTCGTCGCGGATGGTCCCGCTAGCGTCTCTCAAATCGTTAAGCCCGAGATAGCCACGTGGGCCAAGAAGCTGCCAAGTGGGCGGACAATTGTGGGGGATGTTCACGGGCCATTCTCAATAATTCAGAGTACCGGAACGAGTGCTGGCGATGTCGCGGAGATGTTAGGCTGGCTCTGTTTTCAGATTTTGCGACAGCTGAACTCAGCCGCTCATAGTGAAGTAAGAGAGTGGCTGCAGCAGACGCTTTTGAACGGCTATGTAGAACCAATGGGAGTGGCATTGTACGTGAGCGTTATTCTGGCGTCCCAATCATCCGAGGATGCGATTTTGCCGATACTCGTCGCCGCGGATGCTACTCTCCTCACACTGCGAACGTCTATGTCGAATTCGGTAGACGCCAGATCAACGCTCGCCGACGCGTTGTGGTACATAGCGGGCATCACTCGTCAGCAAACATCGGAATTCGTAGATTGGCGAAACCCCGTTGCGACTCTCGTGTTAGCTTGGCTTACACGATTGCTGTGCGATTACGCGCCAATCTTCACGAAAGCGCCGCACCCAGCTGTGCGTGCTGCGTTCGCCGCCGTTGTGTGGAATCTTTCACAATGGAACCCTCTTTCGGACGAGCTAGCTTCTTCATTCGAGCGGCTAAAGCGAGACCAGCGGGCGCGTGTTCGGTTCGAGGCTTACGGCGGATGGAAGGAGAAACGAAAGAACACTACGGAACAAGCAAATCAATCTCTGGATTGAACGACGTAATGCAGACCTGGTTTTAATGGGGCTCGACCGGTCACCGTTCCATTTGCGAATACTTCCACTGCTGCAGCGCGATCGTGACGTTACCGTTTCTCGAGACGATCGCCGGCACCGCGCCCGCAATGGCCTCGAGATTTATCGATTTAAGACCAGTTGGCTGCGGTCGGCCAAGTCTGCTTCGGTCATCTCACGCTTCCGAGGCTCTTCTTTTGCTTAACTCGGCCCAATCGGTCACCGGAATACCATCAATCTTCCATACTGGTTCGAGATGGTCGATCATGCCGATCATGAAACCTACACCCTTGCTCGTTCGCATGTTAATCTGAGTCACGCCGTCTTTTGTTCGCGCAAACGTCGATTTGTTGCCATTAGAAAAGTGTACGTTGAAACCGTACACGCCGTTTTCGTCAGCCAATAATTCGAGGACTTCGTAATTGTCCCACTTGTGATATTTCTTCGCGCGACGCAGCGCGTATTTCATGTTGTTCGCGGCTGTGAGCACACCTGAAAGGAATCTAAATGTGTAATTCAGCTTCCGATCCACGTCGGTTAGCGGAATAGCCATCGCGGGGCCGCTTTCGCGGCGCAACTCGTCCGCTGTTAGCACGTAATCCGAATGGACGAGTGCGTTCCTCAGTTTGTCGTCAAAGACGTAATTGAGCTTTGAGACCAGATCGATCTCACCTGCTTTTGTTGCGAGGTCGACGATCTCCTTAATTTTCCTACGCATGCTAGGTGGCACTACGTTCCACGGATCATTCTTTTTCTTTCGGCGGTACAGATGTTGGAACGGGAATGATAAATAATGTTGATCAGTAAGGCAGTGGAGAAGATTGATCATCATTTCGTGAATGGCCGTCATTTCCACCAAGAAGCAGTAGTAGTAGAGCGCGAATCGACGAGCTGTGGCCTTACCCTTCGTGTTCTGAGCCACATCGAGCACCCAATTGAAATCCTGAAAAGTTGTCTCGGCTGCATCCAATACATCCCAACCCGCGCTATGCGCTCCGCCCGGTCTAAGTAACGTGCAAAGCGTATCGAACGGACTCTTGTCCATCGCTTTTTGAAACAAGCCGAACCAAAAATCATGACATTGGTTCCGCAATGGATCGGTTTTCAATTCGTTGGCCGCAGGATTAGTTGTCTCGCTCATGATAGCTGGTTTGCACCGAGCCTCGCTTGCCGGTTAGCGTGTAGCACACGCTTGGGTTCGCAGCGAAAAACTACATGACCTTTCGCCGCTTGAAGGCACTGACGTCTGAGCTGTCCAACTCGAACCATTCGCCGCCGCGTCGTTTCGCGGCAAACCTATTGTGCCAATACACCTCAATGCCGGGGGGATCGTCAGTACGGATTTCGTGTATCTTCGTCGCTCTCTCCGGTAGCTGGAGCGCCAGCTCGTACTCGCGTCGGCCTGCTGCATTGCTTCGACCAATCTTATAGTGGCGACCGGACTTGATTAGATAGACAAAACCTTCGACGACTTGCGGCGTCGACGTCTTGGCAGTTCGCGGTGAGCTCTCCGCAGCGATTGGTTCGCAAATTCTGATCACATCTTCGTACCCCTTATTTTGTCCACAGAATTCGATAATGCGCTTAGCGGCGGTTGGCTTGGATCCAAAACGCACAAATGTTCCAGAACTAGGAAAGCTTGGATCTTGGCGACGCTTCAAACTGAGTTCGCGAACTGCCGGAAAGTGACCGAGCTCGCGGATCAACCGGACATAACTTTGGATGAATACGTCATCGCTGTGTGGTACTTGCCAAACATTGGGGGAGAATCCGGCTTCGCGGAGAGCATCTCCCCACCTCGCCCAATATTTTCCCGACCAAGCGGATTCACCGATGCCAGTTTCTGTTTTGAATTTTTGAGATCCCGGCGGCACACCGTTATTTGCAGCCGCGATGCGCTTTATCTCATCGAGAATTTGCTCTTTCGTCATTGATTTCTGAACAGTGAGAAATTCCTCGACTTCGCTCGGAATGACAAGCGGTCGCTTATTGTGGCGCCTCGCCCAAATATTCCCAGCGCTGCAGAGCAGTCGGTACGTTGCCGTTTTTCCAGACGAAATCGAGGAAGGCGCGGAGATCGAATTTTTCACCCTGTTGTGTGGGCGCCGGGCAGAAATTAAATTTACCGGCTAGGGTTCCACTGAACCATTACGAGACAAACGTCGTCTTGGAGGTCGTTGCCTTCCACGAAGGCACGTACATCCTTCTCAATTAACGCCAGGAGATTATCCGGGCGCTCGAGATTGCGGCGCAGGCTAGTGGTCAGCCCGTCCATTCCGAACTGGCGACTATCGCCGTCTTCCGCTTCGATGAGCCCATCGGTAAACAACAGGATGCGATCGCCTGGCGAGAGAGAAGTGGCACTGGTGTTATAGTGTGCACCTGGCAGCAGCCCGAGTGCCGGCCCGCGTTTATCCGACTGGCCGCTGAGGACCTCGATTTGTTTGTTTTCGCTGCAGATTCGTAATGGGTTCGGGTGTCTCGCCCGGGCGAAACGCAGTTGCCCAGTTTCCGAGTCCAGGGTGCAATAGACGGCCGTGACGAACAAAACCGTGCCGGTCTGCTTGAGGATACTTGTGAGCTCGGTGTTTAGACGCGTCATCAATTTTCCGGGATCAGCCGCTTCCGATCCAAGACCCTCGATCAACGCGCGAAGCATACAGGTGATCAGAGCTGAGCGAACGCCATGGCCCATTACGTCGCAAATAAAGATTCCGGCGCATGAATCAGACACGCGCGCAATGAAAAAGAAGTCTCCGCCAATCAGACTGGCCGGAAGATAGACATGAGAAAACCGAAGGCGTGCTGTCTCGAGAGTCGCATTGGCCGGAAAAACCGGGTACATAACTGGCATCAGTGCTTGTTGAAGTTCCATTGCCATGCGCAGATCCATCTGCGTTTGCTCGTTCTTTGCCTGAATCTCGCGCTCCTTCTCGATCAGATCGCGGATGTTGGTTCGCAGCAGCGCGTTTTGCACCTTGAACAATGTCTGCGTCGTGATCAGGCCAAGAAACGACTGGTCCTCGTCCACTAAAAGTACATCGTCGTAGAAAGCCTCCTCGCCGCGTGCAAACACTTTCTTCAGCACGTCGCCGATGGGTGTCGTAACCAAAACTCGGATTTCGTTAGGTGAAAGGTGCTGGCCGATCGGCTTGCGCGCCCAGAGAGAAAAGCCATATCGTCCGCCTAAAAGCTCGCTGATTTGATGGCGGGAACAGAGCCCGACGAGGCTTGAAGTGTCGAGGATGGCAATGAACTCAACATTGTGTTTGGCGAACGCTGCAAATACAGATTCGATGGTGTCGTTCGCCTGAACTGCAGTTCGATGGCTCACCAGTGTCCGTAGGTCGACCTCATCAGCGCGCAGCGGATCGTTGATCTGGATCTTTAACGCTTCTTCCATCAGGCTCTCAGCCCGCAGCTTTTCTTGCTCCTGCACGGCGCTCCCAAGGCTTAGTTCTATCAGAGGCTGTCAAACACTGATTGTGATATTCTCGTGACGATTCTGGACAAATAGGGCGTAGGAAGGCAGCTTGCCTGACTCGGCGGCAGGGCTTCCAGCCTGCCGTTTTTTATTCGACGGGCAAGATGCATGTCGGCCGGGACAGGCTTGGAAGGCTATCTTCCGATGTCGCCCAAGTACTCCCAGTGCTGTAGCGCGATCGGCACGTTGCCATTTTTCCAAACGAAGTCATGGAATGTCCGAAGATTGAATTTTTCGCCTTGTTGCATACGCGCGTCGGCGAGAAATTTCATGATCTGCAGCTTTCCGATCTGATATGTGATGGCCTGGCCGGGTCCGGTGGAGAATGCGATCGCTTCCTGGCGTGCGGTTTGTTCGTCCATCGGAACTTTGTCGTGTAGATACTTGGCGGCTTGTTCGAGTGTGAATTCGCCCAGTGCGAGTTTAACATCTACCTCTACCCGCAGCGCACGGAGCCGCATGAAATTGTAAATGATCTCGCGCGTGTGCGGGCTGTCATCGAACAAGCCGGCCTGCAACATCATTTCCTCTGCATAAAACCCGATCCCTTCGTTCGCGCCGGAATCGTAGTAATGCCGCCGGATCGGGTCCTCGTGTTTCCACGAAAGACAAAGCTGAAAGTAATGACCGGGAATTCCTTCGTGAACAGTGATCGGCCGCGGATCCATCGCTGTCGCGTGCCAGAAGTAGCCGAGTTTTTCTGACGGCTCAGGTACGTAGCGGATACAATTTTCTTTCAACCGCGATGGCGACGTGAAGTCATCGTTCTCAGTCAAGCCCAGAGCGCGCAAATATTCGGGAGTCGGTCGAAGCGTGTAATCCTGGACCCAATCCGGAACGGTAAGGATGCCGCGCTCCTGCAGAAATTTGCGAATCGACAATTCCTTTTCGGCTGCATCGCGAATCCAGTTGTTGATGTTGTCTGCGATCTTGAGCGGCGGCACATCTTTGTTCCGGTTCTTCTCGAAAGTCTCAAACGCGACGGCTCGGTTCCATTCCTGGCGTCCCATCGCCAGCAGTTCTTCCGGCGTGAATGGCATCAGCGCCACGTTCCGCAGAAACCAAACGTATGCGTCACGCCCGAGCGCCGTTTGTTCTGGAAGCTTCGGCAGCTTCTCTTTGAGCTGTTGCTGATATTTTTCCAGTGCATCCGATGCGCGTTCGCACGCGCTGTTTAATTTTTCCGGTTTTAGAGTTGTCGATGCTGCAAGCGAGCTCGCCATTTTGCGTAGACGCTCGCGAATACCGTCAAGATTATTGATCGCAACCGAGGCGAACGGTGCAGGTGGCTTGTCTAGATTCTCTGCCCCCTGCTGCAAGATGGACGGAATGTTTTCGATACGGGCGAGAATTTCGCGGCTGCCCGCTTCGTCGTACGGCGCGGGAACAGTCAGCGCTTCGGCGAGTGCGGTAAGCGTCTGCTCGACGTAAAAATTCGGATCGCGTTTCCAGCGCGGATTAACGTCGAGCTCCCATCGCACGCGCGCCAACGCCGATCCGATCAATTTGTAATCGACTTGCTGTGGAATTGGCCAATCGCTCGCGTTTAGGTTTTTCCAGCGCGACTCGAATTGTTCAAGATCATTGCGTCGCCTGTCGATGCTGGCTTTTGACCAATCGCGCATTCCGCCCGGCCGCTCGATTCGATTAACATCGTCGCCCGCAAAAGGCGCGGATTTCGCACGCCATGACCAAAAATCGTCTGCCAATTTATCCAAAGAATCCGCCTGCGCTTGTCTGCTTGCGACGAGAGCAAGCGAACTAAGGAAAACGGCTGCGCAGAAATGTTTCACGACAGCGAAGTCAATCCGAGCTCCGGCGCAAAGTGATGACCGCTGGCGTGAGGCTCGACCGATACATCGACATGCCGTAACAGAGAGCGGCGGATTTGTCGCGCGCATAGCGAATGTGGTTCAGCTTGTCGTCCCAATGCTCGATGTAGGAGCAGTTCGCGGTTTTAGTTGTTCCTGGAATCGGCACGTAACGGTTCTCCGTAAACGTGAGAAACGCGGCTTCACCCGGCAACGGGATGGGCGTGGCCCAGTTTGGCGAAAGCCTCACAAATCGCGGGCCCCCCAAATCCAGCGCGAAAACCGTGTCGCCATCGCTGCTGTTCAGATGCAAACCGAAGAACGCGAGCCGCAGCGGACCGTCAAAAAGAAAATGCCGATCTTTGTCCTGGCTGTCGTGAAGAATCTCAAACGCGCCGTAAAATCCAGGGATCTTGGCGAACTCCGTTTCAGTCCCCGATTTCAAATTCCGGAGAAGAAAATGCTTACCGTGACCCGGTCCATCGATCTGATCGTCTTCATCGTTTGGATCTTCTCGCAGGATCAATTCGACAGAACCATCAGGCGATTTGTAAGTGGGTGCCGGTGTTGGGCTGGGTGAGGCAGAATCCGCGGGCGAAGTTGTCGCAGTCGCCGAAGCTTGTCCCTGCGGTTCGATGTTTGTGAAATATGGCGAGCTTTTCGCAGATGTGTACCAATCGGGTGCCGCACCAAGTTTCTTCAAATTCGTCCCGCGTGGCTCGATGCTCCAGAATTCGCGCACGTTGTTAGGCTTTTCGCGCGTGAAGACAATCGTCTCCCCGTCCGGTGCAAAGATTGGAGCCGAGTCTTGTCCTGAGTTGTCATTTGTTAGCTGACGCAAAAGTTTTCCGTTCTCGCTGTACAAATACAGATACGAATGACTGGTTCCCGCTGCTTGCAAATAACGAATAGCGATTACGATTTCAGACGCGTCAGCGGCAACGGCGGTCAGCAGCGAAAGTACTGCCGCGACGGTCAACATTTGAAGAGAGGAGCGCATTAGCGTAGCGGCAGTTGGATCGCGCTGGCGTGCGTCGCGTCGTGATAGATTTGCACGTGACAAGTGCGCGCGTCTTTCGCCGTTTCTTCCGCCACCACGCCGCCGGAGCAATAATTCTTTTGCCAAGAAATTGAATTACCAGCGGTGACAACCAGGCGAAGGCGGCTGCCTTTCATTAACCGCCGCGCTACGAACAATCCCGGATTGAAATCGCAGCGCAAAATCTCACCTGGTCCGACCAGCTTCGCTTCGCGCAACGACTCGCGGTACCTCAGCCGGCGCTGGTCGCTCCACAAAGCGATGCTTGTTCCGTCTGGCTGGATCTCGTAAAGGTCGCACTCAAGATCGACATCAGGCGTATCGATGGATACCCAGAGGCTGACTGCGGGACAACCAATCAATGGCGCCTCGTTTGGCAACGGATCGCTATGGTACACTAGACCGTCACTACCGATGCTCAGCGCAAAGGTCTGATCGATCGCGGCGGTTTTCTCTTTCGGTTCCACTCCTTCAACGAATTCGCCGCGGTATGTGTCGAGTGGATCATAAGTGAATTTTCCAGACGGAATCATGCCGACGCCTTCTTTCGGCCGACTTTGAGCAAAAAATCCAGAGCTAAACACGCCATTGCGCATTGCGGGACTTGTCTGGAGATAAAAGGTTTTCGGATTCGCGATCAACGCGGCGAAATCGTCGGTGTATTTCCAGTCGCCGTTCGCGCCGGAGTTGCCCGGCGCGAGCAAATAATATGCGACATGGTTTTTGAGGAATGCCGGTTTCGGGCCAGCCTTCATTGTCCAGTCGTACCACTGGCGGTGCAGATCATTAAGATCCACAATCGCACCCGGGCCGAATTTTACCCCGGCGACTTCATCGGTTGGCGTGCGCGTACCCGCATGGTCCCACGGGCCGATGATGAGAAAATGTTTCGCCCGCGCCTCCGGCGAGGCGTTGGCCATGTGATCGCGATAAAATGTAAGCGCACCCAGTTCGTCACCGTCGTACTGGCCCGTGATTGTCAGTATCGGCTGTGTGATCTTTTGAAACTGTTCACGCGACGGGAGCATCGCATCGTAGTACGCGTCGACCATGGGATGTTTCAGGACACGCTGGAAATTTTTCGACGGATTGCCGATAAATGCATCGAGGTCTTTGAAAGCGACGTGCTTTTTGTAAGCGTCGAGAAATTTCGTGCGCCAGAACTTTTGATCACCGAAAAGATTGTCCTGTGCTGCCCGGCCACTGGTGAGCGTGAACCACTGCACGTCATAAGTCAGCCCAATGTTACCGTAGGATGGGTAATCGAGGCCAGGATGCGCAGCGGCGGCGGGAACGATCGTCGCCAGATGCGGCGGGAATTCTTTCGCTGTCGCCCATTGATCAAATCCCGCGTAAGACCCGCCCCACATGGCAACTTTGCCATCGCAGAATGGCTGTTTCGCAAGCCACTCGACTACGTCGTGTCCGTCGCGCGGTTCGTTTGAAAACGGCTCAAACTCACCGGCAGAATTTCCGCGCCCACGTACGTCCACGAGCGCGAACGCGTATCCATGCGACGCGAAATAGGCGCCGCGGGCGTGGTACGTATCGGAAATATAAGGAGTGAGCGTGAAGATCACGGGCGTCTTCGGCTGCGATCCGTCCTCGGTTTTCGGCAAATACAACGTTGCATTCAGTTCGACCTGGTCGCGCATGGGAATCTTTACGCCCCATCGGAGATTGTAGTCGGCGGCAGCTTGCGATGGCGATGGCGCTGGAGTGGGAGATTGTGCAGTGACGTTTGTGGTGAAGCCTATGCAGAGCAGCCCAGCTAAGATCGATAATTTCATCTTGGTCAATTCAACCGAAGAAGGGCTGGAGAGACAAGAAAGTTGCATTTCGGATTAACGACTGGCGATGCATCCGCCGTTTACAGCAAACCGAGTTTGCGAGACGATAAGCGGGTGGCTCGCGGGCGTTCCAGGCACAAGCAATCTCAGAGGCGTAGCAATTCCGGCCGAGCGACGGCTCTGAACCGACCGACGACGTTGGATCGGCAGATGAATGCTGCTGGGACAATTCGTTTGTCGCAACCGGAATTGCTCTGCGCGGGGACCATGTTTCTTGTGGCGCTCCTTCTTTATAGCTGGACGCTCTCTCCCACGGTTACTCTCGTCGACAGCGGCGAATTAATAGTGGCTGCTCAAGGGCTCGGAGTCGCGCATCCACCCGGCTTCCCACTGTGGGTCATGCTCGCGCATCTGGCATCGCTGGTGCCGTTGGGAGACGTTGCGCGTCGCATCAATTTTTCGTCTGCTCTTTTCGCTGCGCTGGCATCTGCGATGCTGACTCTAGTTGTCGCGGAGTTGATGATTACAGGTTCATATCTCTCCACGTCGAAGCAGAAACGCGCGCATCGGAGAAGAGAGGATGATGACTCGGGCGTTGGCCGGCTGTTGATCTTCGCGCCTGCGCTCGGCGCGGGCTTGCTCATGGCCTTTTCCCGAACCCTTTGGTCCTACGCGACGATCACCGAAGTTTACACTCTCAACACGCTCCTAATTCTCACCGTTTTTTTCCTGCTGCTTCGCTGGCGGCGGCGCATCGTCGCGGACCAAGGGAATGCTGGCGCGGCGCTTGCGGCACATGACAGTTGGCTTTATGCCGCCGCTCTCGTGTTTGGATTGGCGCTCGGCGTGCATCATGTCACGGTAGGACTGACACTTCCGGCTCTCGCAGTGATCGTTTACAGAACGCAGGGGCTCAGATTCTTCACAGGCCGACGACTGGTATATGCGGCGCTGATATCGATTGCCGGCCTGATCGCTGTTTACGCCTATTTGCCGTTTGCGGCATCGCGATCACCTGTCATTAACTGGGGCAATCCACGTTCACTGCAAGAAATTTGGTGGCATGTAACTGGTCGCCAATACCGGGTGTTTCTCTCCTTCAGTCCATCGACGGTGGGAACGCAGTTCCTTGAATTTTGCCGAATGCTCCTGCGGGAATTCGGACCTGCGTGGCTGCCTTTGCCGCTCGTTGTGGCTGTTGTGGGGTTTGCGAGTTCCTTCAGGCAGGATCGCACGGTTTTTTGGTTTCTGTTGTTCATCGTCATTTTAAACCTAGCGTACGATCTCAGCTACCAAATTGCAGAGGACAAGGATGCGTATTATCTGCCCACGTTCATTTCCGTCGCGATTGCCGCCGGGTTCGGTATCCGTTGGTTGATTCAGCAGACCGCGTCCAAGGCAATTGCGGCACAAAAAACATACTGGGTTGCTGCAATGGCTGTTCTAGTCACATCTGCGACAGCGCTCGCGGCAAACTGGCCGTTCAACAATCGCAGGCACTACTTTATCGCAAACGATTATGTCGAAAATCTACTCAGCACAATCGAGCCCAATGGCCTCTTGCTCACACAAGACTGGCAGGTCGTGTCGCCGATGTTCTATGCACAGGAAGTGGAGCGACGCCGGCCCGACGTCAAAGTTGTCGACATTAATCTGCTGCGTCGTTCGTGGTATTTCGATTATCTAAGACACGCCTATCCTAGCTTGATCGAGCGGTCACGCGAGAAGATTGACACATATCTTGAGGACCTCAAAGAATGGGAGCGCGATCCCGGGGCTTTCGCCCGGAGCCAGCCGCTCACTCAAAAGATTAGCGTGGCTTTTTCGGAAATGGTTCGGTCAATCGTGACGAACGAAATCAGGTTCGCGCCAGTTTACATAACGAATGAGCTGCTCGCCGCCAATCAAACGAACGGTGATCTGACCCAATGGATCCCTCAAACATATCAACTTGTTCCGCAAGGCCTCATTTTTAACCTCGCGACTGATCAGAGTTTTCACGATTCGCCAGACCCATACCCCCAGACCCGCGGTCTGGCTGATGGGACGGTGCGATTCGAGAAAGATGACGTCGTTAACCTAAAGGTGTTGCCCACGTATACCAGCATGCTGGTCAATCGCGGACGTTACCTCGCTTTGTTCAATCAGCACGAGCGCGCCATTGTCGCATTCAAGGAGGCGCTTGCACTCAATCCTGGACTGACCACGGCGCGAGAAGGGCTTGCGCAAAGCGAGGCGAAACTGCGCAAGCCTTAGCGCTGTCTTGGAAACTAGCCTGCGGCGTTTGCACATTCCTTTCTTGCCAGCGTCCCACATCGCTTCTAAACGAGCGGGATGAGAATCACGTTTCGTATTCTTCTATTTTTCCTGTTTTTCGACGTGCCGGCGCACGCGGCTGATAAATCGATCGCGCTCAAAGCTGCGCGAATGTTCGACGGCAAATCGAACGCCCTGGTTCAAAATGCCATCGTTATCATACAGGGCGACAAAATTGCCGATGCAGGAAGCAATTTGCCGATCCCAAACGGCGCGCAGGTCATCGATCTTGGCGACGCGACGCTGTCGCGCTACGCAATTCGATCAACAAAGGCGTGATTGTCGGCCCGCGTATGCTGGTCGCGACGAAAGGCATCGGCGCCACAGGCGGACATTTCGAACCCACCAGCGGGTTTCGCGATTTTCTTTTTGGACGCGAGCCGGACTACACAGACGGAATTGCGGACGGCGCTGACGAAATTCGAAAGGTGGTGCGGTTTGAGGTGAAGAATGGCGCGGATGTGATCAAGGCCGCAGTCTCCGGCGGCGTACTTTCACTCGCCGACGAAGTCGACACTCCGCAATTGACGCCGGCTGAAATGGCTGCGCTGGTCGACGAATCGCATCGCTTACGCAAAAAAGTGGCTGTGCATTGTCACGGCGATCAGGCCGCGCACGAGGCGATTGAGGCGGGAGTTGATTCGATTGAACACGGTTCCTTTATGAAACCGGAAACGCTGACGATGATGAAAAGAAAGGGAACATTTCTCACGCCGACGCTCATGGCCACCGAATGGATCATGAGCAAGATCGACAATTACCCGCCGGCATTACAGGCCAAAGCCAAAGCCGCAGCGGCAGCGCGCTCGGATATGTTCCGCAATGCAGTGAAGATTGGCGTGAAGATTTCATTTGGAACAGACGCGGCAGTTTTTCCGCATGGGCAAAACGCAAAAGAATTCAAAGTAATGGTCGATCTCGGAATGACACCAATCGACGCATTGAAATGCGCGACTGCAAACGACGCCGAGCTTCTCGGGATCGGGCAGAAAGTGGGCACGCTGGAAAAAGGGAAACTGGCCGATGTGATTGCTATGCCGGGCGATCCGACTTCCGATATCACTGCAACCGAGCGCGTTTTGTTCGTGATGAAGGAGGGCAAAATTATCCGGCGGGGCCCGCCGACAGCGCAAGGAACCGCCGAATCGACAACGCAGCCAGACGTCGCAGCCCCAGTCGATTGACGCGCCGGTTGCGATTCATTGGTCTAAGGCTTTGACAAGGCGAAGATCGCCGCTAAATTCCGTGTCCGCTCGCCAGATTGAGGCGGACGGGTTGTTAAGCAGGAGCCTCGTTGCTGTTCCAGGTAACCGGGCATTTGAACTGCACAAAAAAATGCAAACGAATCGAAGCAAACGTTATCGCGCAGCCGCTGAACAGGTCGATCGAGGCAAGACGTACAGCCTTCCAGATGCTGTGTCGACGCTGAAGAAGTTTCCGCCGACAAAATTTGATCAGACGGTGACGGTTTCGTTCAGACTTGGGGTTGATCCGAAGCAATCTGATCAAATGGTGCGAGGGACGTGCCCGCTTCCGCATGGAAGTGGAAAACAGGTGCGCGTACTTGTTTTCGCCGAGGGTGAGGCGGCGAAGGCGGCTCAACAAGCCGGAGCGGAATTTGTCGGGATGAAAGACCTGATTCAGAAGTGCCAGGACGGTTTTCAGGACTTTGATGTGGCGATCGCTACGCCTGCGGCGATGTCTGAAGTGCGGAAGCTGGGCAAGGTGCTTGGGCCGCGCGGCCTGATGCCTAATCCAAGAACCGGGACCGTGACCGATGATACTGCGAAAGCTGTGCAGGAGGTGAAAGCGGGCCGAGTAGAATTCAAGCTCGACAAAAACGGCAACGTGGCGGTGCCTGTTGGCAAATTTTCGTTTGAAGAAAAGGCGCTGGTGGAAAATGGAAATGCAGTGATCGAAGCGGTGGTGCGGGCCCGCCCGGCGACAGCGAAAGGTCGCTACCTTGAAGGCATGACAATCAGTGCGACTATGTCCCCAGGAGTCCGCGTCGATCCAGCACCGTACTTGAACGTCTAGGGTAACGACTCGACACCAAAAATATGCGACCTGAAAAGACAAGTATCGTTTCAGAGCTGTCCGAGAAACTGAAACGCTCGCCGTACGTGCTCGTGACCGATTATCAGCGCATGAAGGTCGCTGATTTCAGCGAATTGCGGAACCGCCTGGCGCCAACGGGCGCGGAGATGCACGTGGTCAAAAATAATTTCCTCAAACGTGCCATGGCCGATTCCGGTTTTCCGGACGTTGGTGACAAGTTGGTAGGCCAGACGGCAGTAGTCACAGGCGATCAAGACGTCGCGCCAGTGGCCAAGATCTTTAAGACATTTGCAGCCGAATTTAAGATTGCGGTCCTCAAGGTTGGTTTTGTCGATCGCTCGGTTCTTTCCACAGTGGATTTGGAAACATTAGCGGAACTGCCTGCGCGGGACGTTTTGCAGGCGCAATTGCTCGGATTGCTCTTATCGCCGGCGACGCGATTGGTGCGGCTATTGAACGAACCCGGCGCAGCACTGGCGCGGTTGTTGAGTGCAAAAGCTCAAAAGCAAGGAAACACTGCGGAGGCAAGCGCATAAAGATTTCGCGCCACTTTTGGCGGTGCGAGTAACGAAACGAAAACTGACCGGGTCGGCGGCCGTCGATCTTAATTCTTCGAAGGCTTTCGGAGGCGGCAATTGGAGGAAAAAGTAACATGGCAGATACAGAAAAATTGGTGGAGCAACTCAGCAGCCTTTCGGTGTTGGAGATTGCTGGATTGGTCAAGCAGCTTGAGGAAAAATGGGGGGTAAGCGCAGCCGCACCGGTGGCAGTGGCGGCGGGTCCCGCTGCAGGCGGCGCATCTGGCGGAGCAGCAGCTCCAGCGGCCGAGGAAAAAACTACGTTTGACATTATCCTCACCGAAATGGGCGCGAACAAGATTGCTGTGATCAAGGAGGTCCGCGGCGCAGTCCCGGGGCTTGGCTTGGCGGAAGCGAAGGCGCTGGTAGAAGGAGCGCCCAAAACAATTAAGGAAGGTGTGACGAAGCAGGAGGCGGACGAGATTAAGAAAAAGATCGAGGCCGCAGGTGCAAAGGTAGAAATCAAATAAATATTCGATTTTTCATCGCTGGTGCAGCACAAAGGGGGTTGCGCAGCGGCGGATTCGGAGTAAGATCAGGTTTGGTTAAAAGCTAGGTAGAGGTATTTTTAACCCGGCGCTAAGAGGCAAAGCATATTACTGGCAGCGAGACAGGGGGTCTTCAATTTGACAGGCCGCTGTTTCGGTGCTATTTTTACGCCTTTCGCTCGTCGGTGAATCGGTAAAATCCTGCCCGTGTCGGCCCGCCATTGTGTGGTCGCTGCGAGGTTTTAGCTCGTGGTCTAGTTGATTATGTCAGAACGCATTTACTTCGGAAGCATCAAGGAAGGCATCGAACCCCCGAATCTGATTGAGGTTCAAGCCAATTCATATGTCGAGTTTCTGCAGAAAGACGTCCCCTATTCGAAACGAAAGAATCAGGGCCTGCAGGCTGTCTTCAAAGAAGTTTTCCCAATCGAAAGCTACGACGAAAAGGCGGTGCTCGATTTCAGTCATTACGATATTGGCGAGCCGAAGCTAGCCGCTCTAGAAGCACAGCGCGAAGGACAGACCTACAGCGCGCCGTTGCACGTCACTTTCCAATTGCGAGAAGAAAAAGGCACGAAGGAAGAGAAGGTTTACATGGGCGAAATTCCGCTCATGACGCCTCAGGGCACTTTCGTGATCAACGGGGCGGAACGCGTGGTGGTAAGCCAGTTGCACCGTTCCCCGGGAATTGCATTCGAGTCGACCGTTCACGTCAACGGCAAGGTGCTCTACAGCTTCCGGATCATTCCGGACCGCGGTTCATGGATTGAGGTGCAATTTGATACGGCTGATCTTCTTTACATTTATCTCGATCGACGCAAGCGGCGCCGAAAATTTCTCGCCACCACATTCCTGCGCGCGCTCGGCTACGGTTCCGACGAAGACGTGATTAAGCTCTTCTATAATATCGAGACTCTAAAGCTCAGCGACAAGCTCGACGAAGAAGAATTAGCTACCAAAGTGCTGACCGCGGAAATCCGTGACGGTGAAGTGACGGTTGCCCGCGCTTTCGAACCGCTCACGCTGGCAACGGTCCGCCAAATCATGGCACTTAAGATTCACGAGGTGAAAGTTATCGATATCTCGAATGACGACACAATCGTGAAGGCGCTTAGAAAGGACCCGGCGCACGATCAGGAAGAAGCGCTCAAGGATATCTATCGGCGTCTTCGTCCAGGCGATCCGCCGACTGTTGCCAACGCTCGCGCTTTGCTCAAAAGGCTCTTTTTCGATCCCAAAAAATATGATCTTGGGCGCGTCGGCCGCTACAAAATTAATCAGAAACTGGGAATTAACGTCGATTCCACTGAGCGCATTTTGACCGACAAAGATTTTATCGCGGCGATCAAGTATTTGATCAATTTGCGTCGCGGGGAGGGTACGCTTGATGATATCGATCACCTCGGCAGTCGCCGTGTCCGCACTGTGGGCGAATTGCTGGCGAACCAATGCCGCGTCGGTCTGGCGCGCACTGAGCGTCTGGTCAAAGAGCGCATGACCCTTTTCGACATCAACGTAGATGGGATGACGCCGCAGAAGCTGATTAATCCAAAGGCGCTAAGCGCGGTCATCCGAGATTTCTTTGGACGTTCGCAGCTGTCGCAGTTCATGGATCAAACAAATCCGCTCGCGGAGTTGACGCACAAACGCCGGTTGTCGGCGCTTGGACCTGGAGGTCTCAGCCGCGAGCGTGCCGGATTCGAAGTGCGCGACGTTCATCCTTCGCATTACGGGCGCATTTGTCCGATCGAGACTCCGGAAGGGCCAAACATCGGGTTGATCAGTTCGATGAGCACTTTTGCGCGCATCAACGAGTTCGGTTTTATCGAGACGCCTTACCGGAAGGTGGAAAAGGGCCGCGTGACGGACGAGATCGAGTATCTTACCGCAGATCGCGAAGAGAATTTCCTCGTGGCGCAAGCTAATGCGCCCATTGACGGACGTGGACATTTCACCGGGGAAAAAGTCTCTATTCGCTACCGTGGCGACTTTCTTGAAGTCGATCCCGCGAAAGTGAATTACATGGATGTGTCGCCGAAGCAGCTCGTTTCTGTGGCAGCGGGCCTCATTCCATTCCTTGAACACGACGATGCAAACCGAGCGTTGATGGGTTCCAATATGCAACGTCAAGGAGTGCCGCTGATCGTTTCCGAGGCGCCGTTCGTCGGCACAGGGCTGGAGGAAAAAGTGGCGCGAGATTCTCACGCGGTTGTTTTAGCCATCGACGGCGGCAAGGTCGCTTCAGTCACAGCGGATCAAATTGTTGTCACCAAAGATGGTCACCTGCCCGAGAGCAAAAGGAAAATTAAGACCGACCCGGAAGCTGGGATTTACGTTTACGAACTCCGCAAATTCATGCGTTCAAACGCGGGCACGTGCGTAAATCAGAAGCCGATCGTCCGCAAGGGCCAGCACGTGAAACGCGGTCAAGTCATCTCAGACGGCCCGAACACCGATCGTGGGGAGCTTGCGCTGGGACGCAATGTGCTCGTCGCATTCATGCCTTGGAACGGATACAACTTCGAGGATGCGATCATGATCTCCGAAAAGGTGGTGAAGGAAGATGTTTACACTTCCATTCACATCGACGAATTCGAGATTGGCGCCCGCGATACTAAGCTCGGTCCGGAGGAAATTACGCGGGACATTCCCAATGTTAGCGAAGAAGCTCTGCGCAACCTGGGCCCGGATGGCGTAGTGCGGGTCGGAGCGGAAGTGAAGCCGGGCGATATCCTGGTTGGAAAAATTACGCCGAAGAGCGAGACAGAATTGGCGCCGGAAGAACGCTTGCTTCGCGCAATCTTTGGCGAAAAAGCAGCGGACGTGAAGGATACATCGCTTACGGTCCCCTCCGGCACCTACGGGATCGTGATGGACGTAAAGGTCTCGTCCCGTCGTGAAGTTTCACGCGAAAAACTCACGCCGGCGGAAACCAGACGACAACTTAAAACCATCAGTGAAGAACATAAGCGCAAGAAAGAGGCGCTGATTGAACAATTGACCGATTCGCTTTCGAATGTCCTGCTGGGCGAAAAAGTCCCTCTCGACGTCGTAAATGCTAAGAACGGTGAGATCATTATTCCAGCCAATCGCAAAATCACCAAAACACTGTTGCGCAAGCTGGCGACGGCGCATGATCACGTTGAGATCGATCCGAGTCCGATCCGCAACAGGATCCGTGAAATTATTGGCTCGTACGAGCACAAGTTTGCGGAGCTGGAGCTCGAACGCGATCGCGCGACAGACCGGGTAGAGAGCGGAGACGATATCGACCCGGGAATAATCAAGCAGGTGAAGGTTTATATCGCAAGCAAGCGAAAGCTCAGTGTCGGCGACAAGATGGCTGGACGCCACGGCAACAAAGGCGTCGTCGCCCGGATCGTGCCTGAAGAAGACATGCCTTTCTTGGCAGACGGAACACCGGTTGAAATTGTGCTCAATCCGCTGGGCGTTCCCAGCCGCATGAATGTGGGACAAGTTTTGGAAACACACCTGGGCGTTGCTGCGAAGGCACTCGGATTCAAAGTCGCGACCCCGGTGTTCGATGGAATCAAGGAAAAACAGATTGGCGAATACTTGCATGACGCCAGGAAGAAGGAGGGCTTCACCTGGGTACAGGACAACGGCAAAGCGCGCCTTTTTGATGGACGCACTGGTGATCCGTTCGATCAGGAAGTGGTGGTGGGCTACATCTACATGATGAAGCTCGGTCATCTAGTCGCGGACAAGATTCACGCCCGCGCAGTCGGACCGTATTCGCTTGTTACTCAGCAGCCGCTTGGCGGCAAAGCGCAATACGGGGGCCAACGCTTTGGCGAAATGGAAGTCTGGGCTCTTGAGGCGTACGGCGCCGCTTACACCTTACAGGAACTGCTGACCGTTAAGTCCGACGATGTGCAGGGCCGAACCCGGATCTACGAATCGATCGTGAAAGGCGACAACTCGCTGGAAGCGGGTACGCCCGAATCGTTCAACGTCCTTATCAAAGAAATGCAGAGCCTCGGTCTTGACGTGAAGGTTGGCGGGCAGCCGCCGAGCTTTCTGGAAAGCGTCGCATAATTTTTAATTAACAATCATTTCAGAAAATCATGAACGAACATTCCTGGCGTGAGTTAGTGGGCGAAGAGCGCCCCGTGGGTTTTGATCAAGTCGCGATCGGTGTTGCGTCGAGCGACACCATGCGGTCGTGGAGTAAAGGTGAAGTCAAAAATCCGGAGACGATCAATTACCGCACATTCAAACCGGAGAAGGGTGGCCTTTTCTGCGAACGCATTTTTGGTCCAACTCGCGATTGGGAATGCTCCTGTGGAAAATACAAGCGGATCAAACACAAGGGAGTGATCTGCGACAGGTGCGGCGTGGAAGTTACCCTGGCGCGCGTCCGCCGCGAACGAATGGGACACATCGAATTAGCGGTGCCCGTTTCGCACATCTGGTTTTACAAGTGCATGCCTTCGCGGATCGGGCTCATGCTCGACATGAGCGCCCGCCAGCTTGAGCGCGTCATCTACTACGAGGATTACATCGTCATTGATCCGGGCAAAACGCCACTGCAGAAGACACAGTTGCTCAATGAAGTCGAATACCGCGAGGCGCAGGAGCAATACGGCGAAGATTTCGTTGCCGGCATGGGCGC
>WNFS01001283.1_pt1 | contig 24638 bp, 18 predicted proteins | sample 5400141 | NCBI WGS metagenome assembly WNFS01 (sample SAMN13153358, study PRJNA577476) | soil metagenome | isolation source: 60 cm saprolite under Madrone tree | place: USA:California | collected 2016-06-14
GCGCGTGATTACGAGCTCGGGCTTTCGGGCCTGACCTTCAGAAGTGTTTCTTTGTTCGGACATGTTTCTTCTCCCTCGTTTGCTTTTGGTTCTGTTGTTTTTGTTGTGCCTGAAGTTCGCGCAGGTGGGCGTCCAGACGATCGAAACTCTCGTCCCAGAAGCGCCGATAGTGTTCAAGCCAGTCAGCGACTTCCTTTAGCCGGCCCACTTCCAGCCGGCTGGGCCGCCATTGCGCCTCGCGGCCGCGTGCAATCAGTCCGGCGCGCTCCAACACTTTCAGGTGCTTGGATATTGCCGGCAGGCTCATCTGAAAAGGCTCAGCCAGTTTTGTAACAGACGTTTCGCCGGTGATTAGCCGCCCCAGGATCGCGCGCCGGGTAGGATCGGCAAGCGCCGCGAACGTCGCACTGAGACTGTCTGAAGACATCGTTATTTACCAGTTAGTTAATTAACCAATTGGTTATATACACTCCGGATTGAAGGACTGTCAAGGGGTCTTACAGTTTCAGATTCTGCGGGCGCTGAATTATCAGCGAAAAGAAGTCAAATTTTAGCTGCAACGCAGGAAATGTCGACCCTTTAAGAGTATCAGTGAATTGAGTCATCTCTCTTGAGTTGGCTGTTCGCTGCAAGTTGGTGCGCCCTCAGGCGCGACGACAAGAAAGGTTTTCACGGGGAAAAGTTGCCCTTTTTCTTAAGAAAACAAAGCTAACGAACTTTCCTAATGAGTGTCGCCTCAAGCATCCCTGTCAAAAACATCTGGCGAGTCTTTGCCGTAACGGCGGCTGTCGGGCTGGCCTATGCCACCGTGCTCAGCAAACTCGGGCACGACTGGTGGACTGACGAAAATTATTCGCACGGCCTGCTCGTCCCGTTTGTGATCGGCTACATCCTTTGGAGCCAGCGCCATCGCTTTGCGCGCGAATCAGGGCAGCCGGCGATGCTTACCGGTCTCGCAGTTGTGGCATTTGGTTTGGTTGCGCTCTGGGCTGGGACGGCCGGTGCGGAACTCTACCTGCAGCGCACATCGCTAATCTTTTTGTTCGCCGGGACCGTCATCTATTTCTGGGGTTTCAAGCTCCTGCGGTTGATGATCGTTCCCTTGTTTCTACTGTGGTTGGCCATTCCCATACCCGCAATCATCTTCAACAAGGTCGCGTTTCCTTTGCAGCTCTTTGCGTCGCGCTGCGCCGTTTCAGCCATGCAGCTTTTTGATATTCCGGTGCTGCGTCAGGGAAACGTTATCGAGCTAATGCCGCTAGGAGCACATGAAACAAAAAAGCTCGAGGTAGTGGAAGCGTGCAGCGGAATCAGATCGTTGATGACACTGGTGACCCTGGCGGTCGTTTATGCTTACTTCACTCATCCGCGCGACAACGATCCGGGAAGCGGAAGCGGTTGGCGCGGGACGCTCTCAAATTTCAAAACATTTCGGTTCTGGCGGTCGGCGCTGATCCTTCTCTCTGCCGTTCCGATTGCAATTTTTACTAATGCCCTGCGAGTAAGCGGTACAGGCATTTTGGCCCGCTATTACGGGACCAAAGTTGCCGACGGCTTCTTTCACACCTTCTCCGGATGGGTGATTTATGTCGTCGCTTTTCTGATGCTATTTGGAGTGGGATGGCTACTGGATCGCGTCAAGACCGATAAGAAGCAAGGGGAAGAGCTGCCGCAAGCTGCCAGTCTGCAAAACGCATTTCAACCTGCGGGCCGAAGGAGTTGAGTTGCAATGAAAAAATGGCGCTTCACAATTTTTCTTCTGCTGCTCGTTTCCGGCGGGTTGCTGGTTAATGCCTGGGCTTTTCTGGGCGAAGCGCAAGTCAACCGCAAGCAGTTGAATAGCTTTCCCAAACAGATCGAAAACTGGGAACAAGTTGGCGGCGATGAACAGTTTGACGAGCGAACGATGGCTGTGTTGAGGGCCAGCGACTACCTGCTGCGCAACTATCGTACGGACGACGGCCGCGTGCTGAATTTCTATGTGGGTTACTACGCCAGCCAACGCGATGGCGCCACCTATCACAGCCCCTTGAATTGTTTACCCGGCGCGGGCTGGGTAATGAGCGATCCGGATCGAGTCACCATCTCGCCAAAAGGAAGACCGGCATTCGTCGCCAACAAGTACATTATTCAAAACGGCGATCACAAAGAGTTGCTGATCTATTGGTATCAGGGGCGCGGGCGCGCGGTAGCCAGCGAATACTGGGGGAAGATTTACACCGTAATCGATAGCGTGCGACGTCGTCGTTCCGATGGCGCGATGGTGCGCATCACCACTCCAATTGAAAGTTCCGAAGCCGATGCACTGAAGGCGTCGGTGGCCCTTGCCGCAGAGACTTCAACCATCCTGCCCGAATTCATTCCGGACTGATGTACAGAAACCGTCAGTGTTGCAAGGCAATGTGACCGTTTCGGTTACCGCCTTCAAATGCCGGGTAAATTTGCGGAACCACTGAAGAATTAGGCCTTTCGTAAGAGTGTCGCACTCTCGAACCCATCGGTGGCATTGCCCGCCGCCGATCGGGAAAAACGAAAGTGAAGACAAAAACGCGAACCGATCAAGATCAGGTTCACGACAGGAGAAAAAAATGAACATCGAGTGCCGAACCAGCGTCTATTACGCTACCCTCTTATCAGTTCTTCTTGCGGCCATCTTCGCAATCAGCGGTTGCGCCAATCCCGAAAAAACTAAAGTCGCCCACGTCGAAAAGGGCGAAGTCTACCTGAAAGACGAAAAGTTCCAGGAGGCGTCGCTGGAGTTTCGCAATGCGATCCAAATCGATGAGCGCTTTGCCGCGGCCCACTGGGGACTGGCTCGCGCGTTTGAGGGCCTGCAACGTTTTCCGGAAGCGTTTGATGAGTTGCGCAAGACTACGGAACTAGACGCGGATAATTTCGACGCGCGCGTGAAACTCGGCAACTACTACATCGCCGGCGCCAAAGGCCGTCCAGAGATGATTGCCGAAGCCGAACGACTCGCCAAAGAAATTCTGCAAAAGAATGCGAACCACGTCGAAGGTCACATCCTGATGGGCAGTGTGTTCTTTGCGCAGAACCAGCACGACAAAGCGCTGGCGGAGATGAACCAAGCAATCGAGTTGGACCCAAAACGCGTTGAGTCGTATCTAAGTTTAGCGCGCTTCTACATTGTCACTAACGAAAACGGCAAAGCCGAAGAAACTTTCAAGCGCGCACTCGCTGTCAACTACAACTCCGGCCTGGCCCACACGGAGTACGGCAAGTTTCTGGTGCAACTGAACCGCTCCGCGGATGCGGAAGCGGAAATGAGCAAGGCTGTCGAAGTTGAACCCAGCAACCGCACTTCACGTTTCGTGCTGGCTAGTTTTTATCTAGTCAACAAACAGCTCGATAAAGCGGAAGTGGCCTACAAAGCGTTGGCGGAGATGAACAAGGACAAGCCGGAAGGCCGCGCAGTGCTCGCCGATTTCTATTCGTCCGTCAATCGTCTGGACGAAGCAATCAATATTTACAAAAACATCATTGCCGAATCGCCTGATTTCGCGCAAGGCCGTTATCGCCTGGGCGAAATCATGTTGATGCGCGGCGACACTGCCGCCGCGATGGCGCAAATCGATGAAATTCTGAAAAAGGACCGGCACGATCGGTTGACGATTTGAAAGAGGTCCTGATTCAGGAACCCAACTCGCGCGCCGGTCTTTATTTCATGGCGCAGGCAAACTTCAATTTAGGAAACGTCGATCAGGCGCGGGCTTTTGCAGGCGACCTCGAACGTTACTACCCCGACTATCTGCCGGCAAAATTAATGCAGGTGCAGATCAGCCTCGCATCCGGTGACACAAAATCTGCCGCGCGACTTTCAACTGAACTGATCGATCGCGTTAATCAAACGGCTCCCGATCGCAACAGCTCGCCACAGATGATGGCGGAGATAAAAGTGAAGGCTTACCTCTCGCGCGGCTCGGCGGCGCTACAACTGGGGAACGCTGAGGCTGCGCGCAAGGATTTCATGGCCGCGCGTGACGTTGCCTCCGGCGACACTTATCCGCTTATCAGTCTCGCCTCAGTAGCATTGGCGGAAAACAAACCGGACGAGGCGGTTGGATTTTACGAGAATGCGCTGGCAATCGATGGCACAAACTTTAACGCCTTAAGCGGTCTGATACGTTTGTATGCAGGCAAGGGTGAACTAAACAAAGCACACGCGCGCCTCGATCAAGTCTTGAACTCATATCCCGGAAACGCGTCGCTTCATTATTTGAAAGCGCAAGCTTATGGCTTCGAGCACAACTCGGGTCAGGCTGAAGTTGAGCTGCGCAAGACGCTTGAAATCGATCCGAACTACATCGCCGCCTATTCGGCGTTGGGTGCACTCTTTATCAACACCAATCAACAGGACCGCGCGATTGCTGAGTATCAAAAGATTCTCGAGCACCGGCCAGACAATGCAACGGCGTACACGTTAATTGGCATGCTCGACGATTCGCGTCAGAACTATGACGCCGCCGCCGACAGTTATCGCAAAGCGCTCGGCAAAGATCAGAACGCCGTGATTGCGGCAAATAATCTGGCCTGGATGTATGCGGTGAACGGCAAAGGCAATCTCGACGAAGCGGTGCGTCTGGCGCAAGGCGTGGTGCAAAAGAATCCGAATATCCCCGGTTTCGTCGACACGCTTGGTTGGGTTTACTACAAAAAAGGTTTGTATGGCGCGGCTGTCGAACAGTTGCAAAAAGCAGTTGCGCTGGATGAACGCGCCGCGAAGAGTGGCACTGCTAATCCGGCGCCCAATTATCACTTCCACCTCGGAATGGCGTTGAAAGCCAAAGGCGACAAGGAAGCTGCGCGACGCGAACTTGAGCAGGCCATGCGCCTTGGTGAACGAGCGCCCTTTGCAGAAGCGTCCGAGGCGCGCAGCGCTTTAGCGAATCTCTAAACGGGAAAAGTTTCGAGGGAGAGAAGTCATGAGTGTTGAATTTCGGCAACGTACGCCGGGCGAGTACGCAAAAATTGCCTGGAAACGCAAGTGGTTGATCATCCTGCCGGCGATTGCGATTGCGATGTCAGTCGCGTGGGTCGTTTGGCAGCTTCCGGATCTTTACGAATCGTCCACGCTGATCGTTGTCAAGCCATCAACGCTGCCCAATTCGGTTGTTCCCACCATCACCGAAGACAGCCTGACGCGGCAAATCAACAGCATTGCACAGGTTGTTACCAGCCGCAGCTCGCTCGAGCCGTTAATCGAAAAATACGATCTCTACAAGGCGGAACGGCAACGCGGCGAGCCGATGGAAGTCTTGATCGACTACATGCGCGCCAGCATCAAGGTCGAGGTCAACACCAGCCGCAACGACATCACCAACGGTTTCAACATCACCTACCGCGGCCGCAACGCCAAAACCACGCAAGCAGTGACTGCCGAGTTGGCGAGCAAGTACATCGACGAGCAAACCAGGAACACAATTAACTCAACGAGTTCAGCAAAACAGTTCATCGATCAGCAGGTCAATCAAACCAAGGAAGAACTCGACACTGTTGACCGAGAGCGGCTTGACTTCATGCAGAAAAACGTCGGCAACCTGCCGTCTGAAGCTGCATCTTTGGTGGGCCAACTGACCGGTTTGCGGGAACAACAGAAGGCCTACATCTCCGAAGTTGGGCGGCTACAAGATCGACGGTCGGCGTTGGCCAGCCAGTTGGCGGTAGTCAAGAAATCGTCTGATCAGGCGAAGGACGACATCGCCGAAAATACAACCGATCCCAAAACGACATTGGCCTGGTCGCAACTCGTTTCGCGTAAAGCGGACCTCGAGTCGCAGTTGACGCGCATGCTGACGGAGCTGCGTCCGAAACATCCAGACGTACTGGCCAAGCAGGCGGAAGTTGATTCCGTGAAAGAGGCTATGGACCAGATGATCGCGGAATGGAAACAGCACATCAAGGAGAAACAGGACAAGCTGCGCGACCGCCCGGACCTGACGGTGGCGAATCTCGAATCGGAAAGTGGCTTAGTCGATGGCGAGATCAAGCGCGAACAGAGCTTACTCGGCGATATCGACAAACAGATCAACGAAGTAATGGATCGCATAAATCATGTTCCGGGCGCAGAAGTAAGTCTCGGCGCGTTGGATCGCGACTATGAAACAAAGAAAGCCCAATACGATGCGTTGCTGCTGCAACAGCAGAAGATTGGTTTGGGCGCAGATGCAGCCAGCCAGCAACAGGGGGAAGGCATTCAGGTGGTTGACCCGGCAAACCTGCCGGCGAGACCGGTGGCACCAAAGCGCTTGATGTTGATGGGCGCAGGCCTCGGCGCCGGCCTGGCTTTTGGCCTGTTCCTGGTGGGCCTGTTTGAAGTGCCTCGGCTCTTAACAATTCAAACCAGCGAGGACGCGGCCCATTACACGGCGCTACCCGTGCTCGTGGCGGTGCCTGAGTTGTTGACCGCGCAGGAAGCACAAGTGATTCCACGGCGTCGCCGGTTGATTCTGGCGGCTGCAATCGCGGCCATGGTGCTTGCGATTCCGGCGCTGGCGTTGATTCTGAAGCTTACGCAAGTGTTCGAACGGTTCGCAGTCTAGAAAGACAAAGTTTGGAGGTTCAAAGGTGTACGCAGAATTTTACGGACTAAAAGAATTGCCATTCGCGTTAACTCCCGATCCGCGCTTCATTTATTTCACGCCGTCGCATACGGAAGTGATGGCCAACCTGCATTACGGCATCGAGAGCGGCAAGGGTTTGATCGTGGTGACAGGCGAAGTCGGCACGGGCAAAACGACGATCCTGCGTTGGATAATGCAGCGGCTCGATCGCACCGTGCTGGTGGCCTACATCTTCAATCCGCGGCTCTCGGTTACTGAGTTTTATCAACACCTGGCCAGCCTGCTCGACGTGCAGAAATGGGAAACGAAGCCGGAGTTGTTGGTGTCGTTGGGACAGGCGCTCGATTCGCGTCATTCGCGCGGACTGCGCACAGTGCTGATTATCGATGAAGCCCAGGGGTTGTCGCCGGCGGTGCTCGAGGAGATTCGGCTACTTTCAAACTTCGAATCCGACACGGCCAAGCAACTGCAAATAGTTTTGACCGGCCAGCCGGAGTTGCGCAGCGTATTGAACTATCCCGATCTGCGTCAATTAAAACAGCGTGTGGCGCTGCGCTGCGTCATCAAGGCGTTGCCAAATGTTGAAGAAACTGATCGCTACATAACCTCGCGACTGCTCGCCAGTGGCGCGGAGCGCACCGACATTTTTTCCCGCGAAGCGATTGATTATATCTATCGCTGCACCGAAGGAATCCCGCGCAACATAAACAACATCTGCGACAACGTATTGCTGGCGGGATACGCCGCCGGCGAGCTGACCATTGGTCGCTCGATCATTGAAGAAGTCGCGGAAAGTTTCGACATGTTGCCGCGGTTGGATTGGGGACTTCAGACCGGTGAAGAAAATGAGTCACCGGCACGAATTTTTTCTGCGGCGGGCCGTGCGGAACTCTGGGCCGCCGGTGAAGTCGAGCGTTCGACAAACTTAAGTTTGTCGGACGTGTAAAGAAGGAGAACCACATGGGCAGAGTTTACGACGCTTTGAAACGCTCAGGCACCGACGGGTCCGCCGTTGTCTTTGAGCCACAGCCATCGAGTTCAACATATCGCGACGACAGTCGCACTCATCGCCTCGTCCCCTCGGCGCAGCAGATCGAAGAAGAGCTCTTCAGCGTTTCTTCCATCCTGAACCGGACGGAAGATGCGATGAACAGTTCAGCGTTCACTGCGCACACTGCGTATGCGGCTGGTGGGACGGCACTCCCTACCGGCGAAGCATCGCGTGCTGTTGGGGCAACTTTGAACGCTGCCAGGCCGGCGCGCGTTAGCAGCCTCGTCTCTTATGACGTGGACGCTGCGCGCGTCGAGCCTCATCTCGTGGCCATCACTCAACCGCGTTCTGCCTATTGCGAACAGTTTCGTTCGTTGCGCACGCGCGTGCTGCAAGCAGGCGAGCGCGAGCAGATGCGCACCTTCGTTGTCACCAGCGCGGACATGGGCGAAGGCAAAACTTTAACTGCCTTGAATCTCGCCTGGCTGTTGGCACAATCAGAAGATGTGAAGGCGCTAGTCATTGACAGCGATTTGCGTCAACCATGCGCGACCGAATATTTGGCAATCGACGCGCCGCGTGGACTTTCAGAAGTACTGGGCGGCGAGCTGCGCCTGCGCGATGCCATCGTGCGACTCGATCCGGCCGGACTTTACCTGTTGCCGGGTGGTCAGGCGCGTGACGACGTTGCTGAGTTGCTATCGGGACCTACGTTCGCGGGCGTGATTGCGGAAGCGCGCCGGCTGTTTGACTTCATCATCATTGACGCGCCGCCGCTCGGAATCTTTACCGACGCAAACGTGCTGATCAGCCGCGCAGATGGCGCGCTGCTGGTGGTTCGTGCCGGCAAGACGCGCTATGCGATGGTTGACAAGTTATTGGAACAACTGCCGCGCGAACGGATGCTCGGTGTTGTTTTGAATCGCGCCGATGAAGAACTCGAATCCGGCGCTTACTACTACCAGAAACGTAATTACCGGTCACCCAGACTGTCAGCTGGAGAAGAAAGACTGCGTTTGGTTTCAGAGATGGAAGATGAAGAAGAGGTGGCAATCGCAAGTTGAGAGCATCACGCGCAAATGTCCGCACCATTCTGTTATTGCTTGCCGAGGCGGCGGTCGTCTTCGGCGCGATAATCAGTGCGGTCTATTTGCGTTTGGGGACTGAAGATTCTTACTACGAACTGATGCTGCGGCAGGGCTTTCTAAAAGCCGCACTGGCGACCTTGTTCTGTTTGGCGACGTTCTATCTTTTCGACCTCTACGATTTTGTCATCATGCATGACCGGCGCGAGTTGGTATTGCGACTGGTGCAGGCGTTGGGCCTTGCCTGGGTTGCATTGGCGCTTGCGTTCTATGCGTTTCCGCAATTGATGCTCGGCCGCGGCATTTCTGTTATCGCGTTGCCCCTGGCCCTGGGACTGATGGTGGGCTGGCGCATATCGATCCATTGGCTGCTGGGCCATCCTGACTTTGGCGAAAAGATCTTGATCGTGGGTTCAGGACAATTGGCTGTTGAGGTAGCGCGGGAAATGCTTGAGCGCCCAGATGCCGGCTATCGCATCGCGGGCTTCGTTGGCACTGATCCGGAATTGCTTGGCAAGAGTCTCATCAACCCGCGCGTGATTGGTTTGACGTCCGATCTCGATGAAGTAGTGCGACGCGAAAATATCGATCGCATTGTGGTGGCAATGGGGGAACGGCGCGGCCAACTACCTACTGCGGAGTTGTTGCAATTGAGCTTGGCCGGAACCGTGAACATTGAAGAAGGCGCATCGTTTTACGAACGCGTAACGGGACGTGTATCGCTAAGCATGATCCGACCGTCCTGGCTGATTTTTTCCAGCCGCGGCAGGCAAGCCCGAATTTCCGGTATCGCACGCCTGGTCGTTCATAGACTGGTGGCTTTCGTTGGCGGTCTGTTATCGCTGCCCATCGCGCTGGTGACTGCCCTGATAATCAAGCTCGAATCATCCGGCCCAATTCTATACCAGCAGGAACGCGTTGGAAAAAACGGGCGACCTTTCAAGGTGATGAAATTTCGTTCCATGAGCGTGGACGCGGAAAAAGCAGGACCGGTGTGGGCCAGCAAAGATGACGACCGCACCACGCGCGTCGGCAAGATCATTCGCAAGTTGCGCATCGATGAGATACCACAGTTTTGGAATATCCTGCGCGGCGAAATGGATTTCGTTGGTCCACGTCCCGAGCGGCCGCATTTTGTTGCGCAGCTCGCGGAAGAAATTCCCTATTACGAACAGCGTCACCTGATTGCGCCGGGTCTGACCGGCTGGGCCCAGATTAAGTATCCCTACGGCGCATCGGTTGAAGATGCGCGGCAAAAGTTGCAATACGATCTTTACTACATCAAGAACCAGAGCTTGATGCTCGACGCAATAATTCTTTTCGAGACGATAAAGATCATTCTGTTTGGTCGTGGTCGCTGAGGTTGTTCAATCGCCCTGGAGGTTTGTATGAAGTCACTTAACAAAGTTTTAGTTAGCCTGCTAAGCGCCGCACTGCTGGCGTCGTCCACCGCAGGTGTGTTTGCACAAACGCCCGCCGTGGCAAGCAACACGCCAGACACGGCAACGACTAAGACGCGGCAACGGTTTGCTACTAAAACTTCGGAAGATAAAACGCCCGAAGCGAATAGTTCTGACGCAACCAAGCGGCAGGGAAAGCGGGGTAGCGAGCCGGAAGAAGTGAAACCGAAAGCGGACACGGCGACGAAGCCCACTGATTCGCTCGATGACGTTCTGGTTTCCGACACGCCGGCCAGCGGTAACAAAACCGCGGACAAACCAACGGACGTACCCGCTGACACACAGGCCAACCGGCACGAACAGGCTTCAGAAGAAGCGGCCGTAGTTCCTTACTACAACAACTTTTTCAACACTTATCGTCTCGGGCCGGAAGATGTTGTTTCAGTCAGCGTGTTTGGACAAGATCGTTATTCGCGTTCGGGAATTATCATTCCGCCGAGCGGTCGCATCTCGCTAGCGCTCATCCCGGGCGGAATTTTCGTTAACGGTAAGACTGTTGACGAAGTGGCCGAAGCGATCAAGAAGAGCTATGACGAATACATAATCGATCCGCAGGTGTCAGTCTCGCTCGATAAGGCTTCGTCATACCGCTATAGCGTCATCGGTGACGTGGCCCAACCGGGAATTCGTTTGATGAGCCATCGCCTGACCGTGACCGAAGCGCTGGGTGAGGCGGGTGGTGTGCTGCAAACAGGCGACCGCAGCAAGGTTGTGGTGTTGCGCCGCCAGGCCGATGGCAACCTAAAACCAATTGCGGTGAACGTCTCGGCAATCTACAAGGGCAAAGCTCCCGATGTGACTTACCTGGTTCCGGGCGATCAGGTGATCGTACCTGGCAACAAGTTGAAGAGCTTCCAGAAGATCATGACCTTCTTCCCAATTCTTAGCTTCGCGCGAATTTTCACGGGGGGAATCTTTCCCTAAATAGCAAACAGTGATTAGCAGACAGTAAACAGCAAGCGCTTAACCCAGCGAAGGTTGCAGATTTCGATGACCCGAAATATTTCAACAGGCCCCAGGCATATTAGAGTTTTTGCTGTTTGCTGCTTGCTGTCTGCTGTCTGCTCTTCAAGCGTTTTCGCCTCAAACGGCGCTTGGCAAAAGCAACGAACCAGCTCGATGGCCTGGCTGCATTCAGTTTTCTTTTTGGATCAAAATCGCGGCTGGGTGGCGGGCAGCCGCGGCACCTTGTTGGCTACGACTGATGGTGGAGCTCACTGGCGCAGCCTGGTCCATCCTAGCGAAGACGCAATTCGCGACATTTATTTTGCAGACGAGCTAACCGGTGTCATCGTTTGTGAACGAAACATCTACGACCTGAAATCAAATGATGAACCGCGCGCTTACCTGATGACGACCGCGGACAGTGGCGAGCATTGGAAACGCGTGAACATGCACGGCGTCGACCTCAATGCGCGCATCATGCGGGCCATTTTCACCGGGGCCGGGCGTGGCTGGGCTTTCGGGGAAGCAGGGACGGTTTACACAACTCATGACACGGGCGAGACCTGGACCAGATTGCAGGCACCCGCGCGCTTCCTGCTGTTGGGCGGAGATTTCATTGACGAAAGCAACGGTTGGCTGGTCGGAGCCGGCGCAACCATTCTGCAAACTTCTGACGGTGGCGAGAGTTGGCAACATGCACGCTTGCCTACGACCAACGTTCGATTCAACGCCGCCTCGTTTGTTGAAAGGCGATTGGGTTGGGCTGTGGGTAGTAACGGCGCGATCTATCGCACTATCAACGGCGGTCGTTCATGGCAGTCACAAAACTCCGGCGTCGAAAATGATTTGTTTGATGTGAAATTCCTGGACGCAGCCGAAGGTTGGGCAGTCGGTGCTGAAGGAGTTGTGTTGCACACCACGGACGGCGGCACACATTGGACCAGCGAGCGCAGCGAGACGAACAATACCCTGGAACGACTTTTCTTTTCCGACAGCACTCACGGTTGGGCCGTCGGTTTCGGCGGGACGATTATCGCGTTTGGTACTTCAGATAACCGGTCACTTGTTCCTCGTCTCAAGCAATAATCTCTTCCTCCTCGTTAATCGCATCTCACAAGGAATCTTGCATCAAAGCGCCAAGGGCGCGAAATGCAGAAGCCTGGGCCAACGGCCCAGGAAAGGTTAACCTCCGTTACTAGCGCTGAAGGCGCGAAATAACGAGAAAGGAAACCAAGAGATGCCTCAATCATTGTCGTCTGTCCTCGTTCACCTCATTTTTAGCACCAAGAACCGATGGCCGTTCATTACTCCTGAGATAGAAAAAGAATTACATCCCTACATGGCCTCGATTTTCAAAGCACTAAAGTCGCCATCACTTACCATTGGCGGCTTTGACGATCATGTCCACATCCTGTTCTCCCTCGCACGGACAATCAACATTGCCGAGTTGGTCGAGGAGGTAAAGACCGATTCATCAAAATGGATCAAGACGAAGGGCCTCGCTTTCAGAAAATTTCAGTGGCAGCGAGGCTATGGAGCTTTTTCGATCGGGCAGTCACAGGTTCCGACTTTGAAGCGTTACATCGCCAGGCAGAGAATTCATCATCAGCGTGTGACGTTTCAGGATGAGTACCGAAAGTTCCTTGAGAGCTACGGTATTAACTATGACGAACGTTACGTTTGGGATTGATTGAATTTCGCGCTTTCAGCGCTTCGATTATGTCTGGCGAGATCCTGGGCCGTTGGCCCAGGCTTTTACATTTCGCGCCTTTGGCGCTTCGGCAAAGAGAAAGCCCTGTGGGCTAGCCGCCTGAAGGCGGCATGTCTTCGGCATCTTGATTTGCGGCCCCAATGGTCTCGGTTTGCTTTCGTTCCGGCCTTAAATGCGGAAATAAGATCACGTCGCGAATTGATTGGCGGTTGGTGACCAGCATCACGAAGCGGTCGATGCCGATACCAATACCGGCGGCGGGCGGCATGCCATACGACAGCGCGCGGATGTAGTCTTCGTCCATCAGCATCGCCTCTTCGTCGCCCCGTTCACGCTGCTGCATCTGCTCCTTGAATCGTTCATACTGCTCAACCGGATCGTTCAATTCCGAAAAACCATTCGCGCATTCCATGCCGGCAATGTATAGCTCGAAACGCTCGGCCACCATCGGATCTGTGGGCGAAGCTTTCGACAAGGGTGAGATCGGTTTGGGAAAGTCGAAAATCAGCGTTGGCTGAATGAGCTGCGGTTCAACGTGCTGCTCAAACAAGTGCAAAAGATTCTCGTCGGTCACGTTCCCTTCGCCAACTACTTTGGCAACGCTATTCCGCATTGAGATACGTTCGAACGGTCGTGAAAAATCGAGGTCATACTCGCCAAACTTTACATGGGTATGGCCCAGCGCCTTGAACACGACAGCGCGCAGCATGCTTTCGCAGAAATCCATCATCTGGTTCACATCTGCGTACGCCCAATAAAACTCGAGCATTGTGAATTCCGGATTGTGGCGCGTGGAAACGCCTTCGTTGCGGAAGTTGCGGTTGAGTTCGTAAACCTTCTCGAAACCACCCACCAGCAATCGCTTGAGATAAAGCTCCGGCGCGATGCGCGCGTAGAGATCGATGTCAAGCGCATTGTGATGTGTCTTGAAAGGACGGGCAGCCGCGCCGGTGGCCAACGGCGTTAGCATCGGCGTCTCCACTTCAATGTAGCCGTGGTCTTCAAGAATGCGGCGCATCTCCGCCACAATTTTTGAACGAAGCTCGAAGACTTCACGCGGCGTTAGTTCATCTGGCTCGCGTTCCAGTTTCAAACTGCCGGCAATCAAATCCGCATAGCGCTGCCGCTGACGGATTTCCGGATCGTGAATACCGTGCATCTTGTCAGGCAGCGGCAATAGTGCCTTCGCCAGAAACTGCAATTTCTGCACGTGCACCGAAAGTTCGCCAGTTTTAGTGATGAACAAATAGCCTTCGACGCCGATGAAGTCGCCGTGGTCGAGTAGATTGAAAAGTTCCCAGCCATCGACTTCGCCGCCCACTGCATCGTTACAAACGCCGGCAACATCGGTACGCTTCACATAAATCTGCAAGCGGCTGGAACCATCGGACAGATGCACAAACGCGGCCTTGCCCATTACGCGCGGCGGCGACGCGATGCGACCAGCTAAGCGAACTGTTGTGGCGTTCAATTGCTGGTTGGCAAGCTCGATTGCTTCCGTGGCCGGGCGGCCGCCCTCGGGGGACTCCGGTTGAAAGCCACGATACTTTTCCACCACTTCAGTGATCGTGTCTTCCTTGCCAGGCTCAACCACTTCACTGCGTTCGAACTTGTTGGGATAGACGTTGCCAACCAGCGCCCGCAGCGCCGCAAGGTGCTCCGCGCGCGCGCGAGTTTGATCATTCTCTTCGATGAATAGCACAGACATGCGATGCATCGTAAAGCGAAGCAAGAGCGGGGGCAAGCCCACCTTCCTAACCTGAGAGACTGCTATTGGACCGCCAAGGATGAGCTGGAAAGGCGGCTATCAGGAATCTGCAACTCAAGTTTGATCAGCTCCAGGTTAGGAAGGCGGGCTTCCCCCGCTCCGATTTAGCCTAGCACAGCGCCTCATGCTAGATTGTTATAGATTCTATGAAACAAAAGATTCTGAGCCCGGATGAATTGCTCGGAGTGCGCCAAGGTCTGCGCGCGGCCGGCAAAACCCTCGTTTTCACCAACGGCGTGTTTGACTTGTTGCACGTGGGCCACGTGCGTTACCTGGCAGAAGCGCGCGCGTTAGGCGATGTGCTCCTGGTGGCAATCAACAGCGACCGCACCGTGCGTGAACTAAAAGGCGAGGGGCGTCCAATTACAAATGAAGGTGAGCGTGCTGAGATTCTGGCCGCTATCCGTCAGGTAGATTACGTAACAATCTTCGACGACATCTCGCCACGCGCATTGATCACACAATTGCTACCTGACGTGCTCGTCAAAGGTGGCGACTATGATCTGGATGAAATTCACGGTCGCGAGGAAGTTGAAGCAGCGGGTGGGCGTGTGGTTAGTTTGCCATTTATTGAAGGCGCATCGACCAGCGCGATTATTGAGCGGATGAAAGGACAGTAGGCAGAAGGCAGTAGGCAGTAGGCAGTAGGCAGAAAGCAGCGGGGCAGTAGCCCGACCGTGAGGGAGGGCGCAAAGGCAGAATTGAGCACAACACTGCAAACATCAAGTCTAAGACGCGCGCTTAACTCGGTTACTGAAACACCGGAGTTCAAGCGTGCCGTCGCCGAGATCAATCGCGGCGCGCGGGTGGTTTCCATCAGTGGTCTGGTGGCCGGTTCCGCTCGCGCGTTGGCGCTGGCGATGCTCCAGCGCGAAACGGGAAGACTTTTTGCAATTGTCACGCAGGCGAACCGCGACTTGGAGGCATGGAAAGAGGACCTGCGCTTCTGGTATTGCGCGCTGGCAGGCAAACAAAGCTGCAATCAGGAAGTGCTGCTCTTGCCGGCTTCCGAAAGCGATCCATATGCGGGTTCTTCACCGCATCCCGACACTCTTGAGCGACGAGCGCTGACGTTGTGGCGTCTGGCACATGGAGGCCGGGATTTTGTGTTGCTCACGGCGCGTGCATTGTCGCGCTTCACGGTAACACCTGAAGAAATTGCGGAGGCCGGCGCCTTATTGAAGCGAAGCGAGACCCAGGCGCCGGAAGAGCTGGTCGAGCAATTGGTGGCTGCCGGCTATGTGCGTGAAGATCCGATTGGCGCAGTCGGCGAGTTTTCCATGCGCGGGGGTATTCTCGACGTTTGGTCGCCCGGTCAGCAACAACCGGTGCGCATCGAATTTTTTGGCGACGAAATCGACTCCATCCGGGCTTTTGATCCCGAAACACAACTCTCCACCAATCAGTTGAGCGAATTTGAAATTGTTCCGATGCGCGAGCTGGTCGTTCGGCCGCGAGACTTCAGGGAGTGGGCCTATGTCGCTCGCGAACGTTGGGCTGACGACCGTTACGCGCGCGCTCTGCGCGACCGCACGGTTTTTGCCGACGAAGCGGAAAGCTTTGCTGGATGGGAATGGTTGATGCCGATTCTGCACGAAAGAAATGCGACTGTTTTTGACTACTTGAAGAACGCTGTGCTGGTTGTCGATGAGCCGTCCGCGGTCGACGCGTACCTCGGTGAAGTTTATCAAACGCTTGCCGACCGTTTTGCCGAGACCGACGCGGCCGACGACATCGCGCTGAAGCCTGAAGAACTCTATCTCTCAGCAGAAGAACTGCGAGCCAAACTAGATGGACTACAGCGCGTCGAGCTACGCATGCTGGGTCGCGCCGCCGCTGAACTTGATCAGGCAATGGCGCTTGATGCGGAAGCTCCGAAGGTCCAAGTCGGTCACGCACGAAACGCGCGCGCGCCCTTGTTTCTTTTTCCCCCGACAGAGCAGGCGCCTGAAGTTGAATGGAAGACGCAATCTGCGTTGAAGTATCACGGGCGGCTCGCGAATCTGGCGTCAGATCTGAACCGTGCCCGAGAAAACGGCACGACGACCATGTTTGTCATGCCGAGTTTAGGAGTCGCCGAACGTGTTACCGAAATCCTTGGTGAATACGAGATTGAGGCGCGTCTTTGGTCAGTCGAAGAAGCGACTGAAACAGTGACGACTGCGCAAACGCTCGTAACGGTCGGCCGGCTCAGCAGTGGTTTTGAAATGCCTGCCTCGCAACTGTTGGTTCACGTGGAGGTGGACCTGTTTGACGAAGCGGGCGTACACACGATCGAGCGACGCGGAGTGGCCCAGGACGGCAGACGACAGACGTCAGACGGCAGGAAGAAGAAAAAATTCCGGACTGCAGCTTTTCTTTCAGACTTTCGCGATCTGAAACCAGGCGATTTTGTCGTTCACGTCGATCACGGCATAGGACGTTTCGGTGGTTTGCAGACTCTCGATCTGGGCACGCGCAGTGGCGAGTTCATGCTGCTGTATTACGCGGAAGACGCAAAGCTCTATGTGCCGGTTGAACGGTTGGACCTGGTGCAGCGCTATTCAAGCGCCGAAGGACATCAGCCCACGTTGGATCGTTTGGGCGGACTTGGTTGGCAGAAAACAAAGGCAAAAGCAAAGCGCGCCATGCGCGACATGGCCGACGAGCTTTTGCGACTTTACGCCGAGCGAAAGTTGGTGGGCGGTTATGCATTCGCTGCCGACACGCCCTGGCAGCGCGAGTTTGAAGATGGCTTTGAGTTTGTGCTGACACCAGATCAGGAAACCGCGATTGAAGACGTCAAGCAGGACATGGAACAACCTACGCCGATGGACCGCTTGTTATGCGGCGATGTGGGCTATGGCAAAACTGAAGTGGCAATGCGCGCGGCTTTCAAAGCAGTGATGGAAGGGAAGCAGGCTGCGATTTTGACACCGACGACCGTGCTTGCCTACCAGCACTTCGACACTTTTCGCGGTCGCTTCGCGCCCTTTCCGGTGAAGATCGAATTGCTTTCGCGTTTTCGTTCGCCAAAAGAACAAAAGGAAATCGCCAAACGCGTCGAGGCCGGCGAAATAGATGTCGTCATTGGCACGCATCGCCTATTGTCGAAAGACGTGCGCTTCAAAGAGCTGGGCATCGTGGTGGTCGATGAAGAACAGCGCTTCGGCGTGGCTCACAAGGAGAGATTGAAACAACTTAAGAAGCGCGTTGATGTGTTAACGCTTTCGGCGACGCCGATACCGCGCACGCTCAACATGTCGCTGAGCGGCTTGCGCGACATGTCTTTAATTGAAACGCCACCGCGCGATCGTTTGGCAATTCAAACGCAGGTGGTCCAGTTTTCAGAAAACGTGATCAAGTCGGCGATTGAACTCGAGTTGGGCCGCGGCGGGCAAGTGTTCTTCATTCATAATCGCGTCGAGACAATTGAAACTATCGCCGCCCTGGTGCAGCGACTAGTGCCGCAGGCGCGGCTGGCCGTTGGTCATGGCAAGATGAACGAAAAAGAGATGGAGCGCGTGATGCTCGATTTCATTGAGTTTAAGTACGACGCGCTGGTGGCCACGACCATAATCGAGAACGGCATAGACATCCCACGCGCGAACACCATTATCATAAACCGCGCCGAACAGTATGGTCTTTCTCAACTCTACCAGTTGCGCGGTCGCGTGGGCCGATCAAATCGTCGCGCGTACGCTTATCTCCTTATTCCCGGTGAACTTGAATTGACACCGATTGCAAAACGACGCCTGGCAGCCATTCGTGAATTTTCAGATCTGGGCGCCGGGTTTCGCATTGCGGCTTTGGATTTGGAATTGCGCGGCGCCGGAAATCTACTCGGCGGCCAGCAATCGGGACACATGGATGCGCTCGGTTTTGATCTTTACACGCAGATGCTGGAACGCACGGTTGCGGAACTGCGCGGTGAAGTAGTGGAAGATGAAACCAGCGTCACGATAAATCTGGGCGTCGACGTCGCGATATCCGACGACTACATAAACGATATGGGCCAACGACTGCGGACTTACAAACGCGTGTCTTCAGCTCGTGATGACGAGGCGCTGGCAAACATTCGCGAAGAGATTCGCGATCGCTATGGACGCTTGCCTGAGTCGGTAGAACAACTGTTTGGTTACGCGCGTTTGCGCCTGCTGGCGGAAAGTGTTGGCATTCTGTCGATAGATAAGACGAGCGACGGCGTGGCGGTAAAGTTTAGCGAGAAGGCGCGCGTTTCGGCGGAAAAGCTGATGGCGTTCGTAGGCGCCCGCGAGGCCCGGACATTCACGCCCAGCGGCGTGCTGCGCCTGGGTTTGACTGACGAAGAAGAGGATCAGGTGCTGGACCTGCTGCGTGGCGTGCTCGAGCAGATTAAGCAATAGTCAGTAGTTGGAAGTTAGTGGTCAGTTGGAGTAACAGGCGACCTTAGTTTGTTGGAAGTGACCACTCTGTGCTCAAATCTACGGCTCAATGCCCGGTCTTTGGAGCAACCAGCAACAGACAACTGACCACTAACTACTGACAACCGGGACACTGATAATCCACTACTGACTTTTTAAGGAGTAATACTGTGAAATCCAAGTTTATTTCCCTCGCCATTGCGGGCCTCTTCATATTCTGCATTCTGATTTGCAATCCAGCCCCAACGTTGGCGCAGGAAGGTGAACTCCAGGTTGTTGATGAAGTCATTGCCCAGGTCAACGACGACGTCATCACGCTTTCGATGCTGCGGCGCGAATCCAAAGAACGCATTGAAGCGCTAAAGCAGCAGGGGATGACGGAACAACAGGCCAGCGACGAAGTCAACAAGCGGCAGTCAGAACTTATTGCCACCTTGATCAACGAACAGCTTCTGATGCAGCGAGGGAAGGAACTCGATCTTTCAAGCGACGTTGAAGCTGAGATCAACAAGCGCATGCTGGAAGTGGCAAAAGATCAGGGCATTACCTCGGTGGAAAAGTTGGACGCAGCCATGCGCGAAAGCGGTGTCGATCCGGTGGCAACGCGACAAACCATGCGCGTTGAAATGATGAAGCAGGCTGTCATTCAGCAGGAAGTCGATCGCAAGATCTTCTTCGGTCTGACGATTGATGAGTTAAAAAAGTATTTTCAGACGCATCAGGATAAGTTTCGCAAACCTGAAAGTGTTAGCCTTTCCGAGATTTTTCTGAGTTCCGCCGGAAAAAACGAAGCCGAGGTGAAAGCTAAAGCTCTGCAGCTCGTAGCCCAGTTACGCGCAGGCGCAGACTTTGCCGCCGTCGCCATTGCCAATTCCGAGCGCGAAGCGAATGGCGTTCGCGTTGCTCCGCAAACGAAAGGGAAAGTGGGCGCATTTGAAATGCCGAGTTTGCGAGACGATATTGCCGGCGCTGTCAAAGACGTCAAGGTTGGCGGCATCAGCGAGCCGCTGCGCAGTAACGATGGGTATCAAATTTTCCGTGTCGACGAACGCACCGTGGCAGCCACCACCGTGACATTTAATGAGAACCAGGTGCGCGAAGCGATCACTATGGAGCGAACAAGCAAACAGCGCGAGGACTACCTTCAGAACCTGCGCACTGAAGCGTACATAAAGATTTCAGAAAACTACCGCCAGTCGGTTGCGCCACTCTTGAAACTGGACCCGCAAAAGATGGCGGACAACGCTGACGTGCAAACAGGCACCAGCTCGAAGCCTCCCGAGAAGAAGAAGGGCAAGCTGCTCGGAATTTTTCCGAAACCGTAATAAGTTTCAAGTTCCAAGTCTCAGGTTTCAAGTCCCGGTGCCTTTGAAACTTGAGACTTGGAACTTGAAACTGAAGTCATGCGCCTCGATCTCTTCCTCAAAGCAAGTCGCCTTTGTTCCCGACGTACTCTTGCGCAAAGTCTTTGTGATGCTGGCCGGGCTTCCGTCAATGGCAGCGTTGCCAAGTCGTCGCACGCTGTGAAAGCCGGCGACGAAATCACCCTCACCCGGCGTGACAAGATCACCACGGTGCGCGTTCTTTCCCTTCCCAACACTCGTCAGACATCCCGAAAGGAAGCAGCCACGTTTTATGAACTCGTGAGTGAGGCATCTATCGAAGCTATTTTCTGAACCCAATAATGGCTTGTCCCTTTTTCTACTGTTCGCAGCGTACTTGTCCACCGGCGGAGACATTAGTTAGAGTCTAGTCAAACAAATGACACCGGAAATCAAACCATTCAAAATTCGCGACATCGCGATTAGTCCGCCGCTGATCCTCTCGCCGATGGCAGGTGTGACCGACGTGTCATTTCGCCGTTTGCTCAAGCGTCGCGGCGGCGTGGGCTTGAGCGTTTCCGAGTTCATCTCCGTCGAAGGCTTGACGCGCAGCAATCCCAAATCAAAAAGGCAGATGCGTTTTTACGAAGACGAGCGGCCGTTTGCGGTGCAGATTTTTGGCGGGCAGGTGGAACGCATGCGTATGGCAGCGGAGATGGCGGAAGAAATTGGCGCCGACATTCTCGACATCAACTGCGGCTGTCCGGCGCCGAAGGTTGTGAAGCATGGCGGCGGTTCAGGCTTGCTGAAAGATCATTCACGGCTGGAAACAATTCTCAAAGAGATTAAGAAGGCGATCAAGATTCCGCTGACGATAAAAATTCGCGCCGGTTTTTACGACCACACCATCAACGCCGTCGAAACGGCAAAACTCGCCGAAGCATGCGGCGTCGAACACATCGCCCTGCACGGTCGAACTAGGGAACAGGGTTATCGCGGTCTCGCGAATTGGGACCTGGTAAAGCAGATAAAGGAAACTGTCAGCGTGCCGGTATCAGGCAGCGGCGACGTGACGACGATTGTCCAGGCGTTTGCCCGCTTTCGCGAGACAGGTTGCGATGGCGTTTTGATTGGGCGGGGCGCAATGGCCAACCCCTGGATCTTCCGGCAGATTGAAGATGTGATGAATGGGCGGGAAATCTTTCAGCCGACGCTCGCTGACAAACGCGCGATCCTGCATGAATATTTCGACATGCTGCGCGAAGACATGCCTGTGACACCAGCCATCAATCGCATGAAGCAACTCGCTGGTCAGTTTACGCGGGGCCTGCAAGGTGGCGCGCTGTTCCGCACTTCGCTTTATCACTCACATTCGGTTGATGAAATTCTTAATCGCATCGAGGAATATTTCGAAGCGATTGAGAATGATCGTCCGTATTTTGGCGAAGCCGGCGCTCCGATTGAACAAGCACCCGAACTCGATTCCTGCGAAGCCGCCAGCGCTGCCTAGCCTTTTCTAACCGCCGGCAGTACCGGCGGTTTGCCGGCACCAGTGTCAAGATTAGTTGCCACCGGATAGCCCTTGCCTTTTAGCGCTGCTATTTCAATCACAACTTCCTTTTGATTTTTCGCGATCGGTTTGGTCTTTGCTACGGCAGCCTTTTTCTCTGCTTTGTTCGTAGTTGAATTCATACCAGTTGATGGAGATGGAGCTGTAGTTGCGGCCTTCGCGGCCGGTGCGCTTTGTGGATGCTGCGACATAGCGTTGAGCGCGCTCAAAACCTGCGTGCGCTCGGCTTCGCTCAGGTCTTGCATGCTGATGCCGTTTGCCTGCAGCACCGCACGCAGATTTTCTTCAGTGTTTGAATCCTGATCGTAAACGTCTTTGTAGATGTGCAGCTTGCCATCTTCCGCCACAATCGTTTCATACCGCAGCTCCACCGGCACGGGATGGTCCAACTTCACTACCTCCTGCACTTGCGGCGTGGTTAAGCCAACGCAGCCATGCGAAGCAAATGTTCCTAACTTCGCCGGCGATTTGCCTCCATGGATCAACGAGGGCAAACCAATCGGAATCTTAATTGGGCCAAGCGGATTTAGTTTGCTGCCGGCCTCAACCTTCTCACCGACGCTAACATTCTTCATTTTTGCGACCCAGGGTTCGTCGGGTGGTGTCCAGGTGGGATTGAAGATGATGCTTTGTGCTTTTCGCATTCCCGTCGGTAAAGGAAATTCAGGGTAACCAATGCCGATCTTGTACGACTTTACCAGTTCGCCTTCACGAAAAACGTCCATGCGATAGGCGGGAATGTTTACAACGACACGCGTGTCTTTTGGAACTGCGTTTGGCGCGGCTGGGCTTGAACTTTCAACGGTTTTGTCAGAGGCCGATGCGTCGCTGCCCTTCACCCAGTAGTAGCGGGCCAGCGCGAAAAGCTGTTGGGCCTTTTCTTCCCCGACGGCGCCGCGTATCGCTTCGGCCGCGCGTTGCCGCGATTCCTCCGCGCTCCCAGTTTGATCTTCAGCATTCGCTTGCCGCAGTTTGGCAACTTCTTCCGCGGCAATTTTCTGCAGTTGAGTTATTTCGGTGTCGCTGAGTGCGACCTGTGATTTCACTTTCGCGCGGAAGGCATCGTCAGAAAGCAGCGCATCCAGCACCGGCAAGGTCACCGGAACCTCAAGCGCGCTGCGAACTGTCGCGGAGGGCGAAGGTGATGCGGACGGCGATGGGCTGGCGCTGTTGGAATTGTTAGCCGGCTCGGTAACACAGCCTGCCGCGGTAATGAGAAGCAGCGTGACAATCACGCCGATGGTTAAGCTGCCAGTAGTTTTCATATTGTTCATTCCTTTGTATTCAGAGTTGGCCAGTGGCTGGCCTTTTTTAAAGCATGGCCATACTCATGCGCGCGCTAAACTCTAGCAACGGGCGTTCCCACGCAGTTCTCAGGGGCATCAACGCTTTGTTCGCATTGAAATCCACATTCCGATAAATGTGCTTGCACGATTAGCGAACGGTGTCGAGAAGACTTTAGCGGGCTTCCTTGTTAGATACTGAAACACTCAAGAACCAAAAGCTCATGGTTGGGAAGGGCGGCTTGCCCCCGCTCAGATTGAGTGGCTCTCCAGCCGGGCGGGGGCAAGCCGCCCTTCCCAACCTCGAGACTCCAGCACGTGCGCGATTGCTTTGATCTTGATTGCCGGCGTGACCGGCAACCTGAAGGTTGGACTCTGAACTATCGGCTATTTCGCAGGAGCGGGTAGGGATTGATGTTCGTGCCTTCCCAATAGCGCGCGGGATTGGGAATGACGGAGATTGAGAAATGTAGATGATAGTTTCCGGCGCCCGCGTTTCCCGTGTCGCCAACGAAAGCGATGACCTCGCCCTGGCGCACAAATTTTCCCGGCGCCAGGCCGTCGGCGTAGCGTTGCAGATGCGCATAGTAGAAAACCAATCTCTTGTCGTTGCTGTATTGGTAGATGGTTGTGCCCCCGCGCTCACTTTGAAAAAGTTTGGCAATCTCGCCGTCGGCGGCCGCGAGCACCTGCGTCCCGGCGGGAGCTGGAATGTCGATGGCGTCATGGACCCGGCCTTCGGTCCGCGCATCCATGAACGTGTCCTGCAATTGATCCGGCCGCACGCCCTGAACCGGAATGATCAGTTTTAGTCTGCCAACATAGCTACCAGCCAGCGTTGTGTCGGCGGCAGGTTCGGTGTTTTCCGGCGGTGGAGTTTCGGAAGCCTGGCTCGCAGGAGGTTGACCAGCGATTGGAGTTTGAGTTGCAGACGAAGAGGGCTCAGGTGATGCTGCCGCGGCGTCGTGCTGGTTGAGATTCAGTGGTTGGTTGTTACTCGACGGACTCGCGCAGGACAACAGGAGAATGCTGAATGCCGCAAAGGTGGCGGAAACTATGATTCGTTTGGAATCCCGCGCTCGCCCGGTCACGACTACCTCTGAATTCCAAGCGGCAATAGAGGCCGCGGGGCTGTGCCTTCAAAAAACCAACTCGCGCCCACGCGCAGACGATGATGCCAGGTCGGTAAACGCGATGTGTACATGGCAAAGCGCGCCTGGCGCGCGAGTGGTCCACCAAACGTTTTGCCTCCGGCCAGTACGGCAGCTCGCTCAGTTCCCAGGCTAACCGCTTCGCCAAGTTCTTCGAAGTGTTTTGTATGAAGTGGATCGCCGGCGATCAGCGACTTTAGGTTGCGGGCGGCGAGACGGGCTTGTTGTAATGCAAGTTGTGCCGTGCCCGCGAGTGTCGGTGTAGCGTCAGGAAAAAAGGCGATGTCACCCAACGCAAACACGTTATCGTGGCCCACCAGCTGAAGCGTCGGTTTGACGCGCAATAAACCGCGCTCAGTTTTGTCTGCCTTCAGCTTTTGTATCAACGG